>Ga0116175_1000682_pt1 | contig 22964 bp, 29 predicted proteins | sample AD_UKC125_MetaG_FD_89802 | JGI IMG/M metagenome (GOLD analysis project Ga0116175, IMG submission 89802) | Active sludge microbial communities of municipal wastewater-treating anaerobic digesters from USA - AD_UKC125_MetaG | ecosystem: Engineered > Bioreactor > Anaerobic > Digestate | place: USA... | reverse complement strand
CGATATCCGTCTCTAACGGACACCTGGCCATCGACGAGGCGGCGGCGTTGGCGGGCAGTCGGTCCGAACATGCCGGGAACGGGTCAGTGGGCCGTATCCGCCTCCTCGGACAAGACCAAGCCGGACCAGGCCGCTTCTTCAACCGCCCATGGGACGAGTCACCGGCCGAGCCGGCCCAGAAGCCACCACGGCCCACCCCCGGAGGTCGCCCAAAACGGCGATCGAGTTGAGCGCCTCGGAAGGGGCCATTATGTGCGGTGTGACGCGTGCCGGGACTGCCATGTCACAGGTACCGGGCAGACTGATCTCTATCCCCCTATCACCCATCTACGCCCCAGACCTGAGGTAGGCATCGCGTGATCGTTCCACACGCGTGATGCTTTGTTAGATGACGGCACCCATTCCGGAATCGCTGACACCGCAAGAGCAGGAGATGGTGAGCTCCGCTCTGGCCAAGGTGCGGCAGCGAGTCGATTCATGGCACGCACGGTACCTGGCGGAGCAGGACGACTCCGTCGAGCCTGGGTCTTCGTTGGCCGCAGACAATCGGCTCACCGACCCGTTCCACATTTCGCAGCTGGCCTACAACTACCTCGGCGTGGGCACGGACTGCCTGAGCGTTCTGCTGCGAGCATCCGTGACATACACCGATGATGGCTCGCCGACGCTCATCACGAATCCGCATGGCCTGTTCCCGAACCTTCGAACGGGTCTAGACGTCGCCTGCACTGCGGCGTGGCTTCTTGGTACCCCTGACCGCAAGGCTCGAGTTAGAGCCCGGCTGATTCTGCATATGCAGGAGATGCACGATGAAACGTCAGCGAACGAGGCGCTGGTGGAAGCGATGCTCGCCGTCGGTAAGACGCCGGTCAGTACCGCCGTCGCTGATGACGGCAAGAAGTGGGCGGACGGATGGGCCGCCCAGCGTGCAGAGGAATTGAACCTGACACGCATGCGCAAGAACTGCTGGCCCACGAACGGCAAGATCGTTCAGACAGGGGCCGCGCTGGCAGGACTGAGTGGCCCGCACTACACGGTGTTGTGGCGTTCACTGTCCGGAGCGACACACGGCGCCTGGTGGGCCACATCCCTGTTGAGCCGGGAAGTCGTTCGTGATGAGCCGCACGAGCCGACGGTGGAGGCTCGACTGTCTCTGTCCGTTCCTGTATTCACAGCACTGCTGTGGAACGTCACTGAGATTCTCGAGTATGGATGGGTGACGTTCGACCGGCGAAGGCGAGCACCTCAGATCTGAGCAAAGGATGCGCCCGGCGCATCCTACGGATGGGAACACCAGGGGAAACGTTTGCACACAGGTGATCACGACGGGGCCAGCGAACGCTACCCCCGGGTGCCGCCGTGCCGCTGACATGCCGCCGCTGATGGCGGATAACGGCCCCTTACCTGACCTGCCCATGCCCTTCAGCATGCCTGGCACCTCGGACAATCGAGGACGCCCCAAACCGCGACTGGTACGCATTACCTGCCACACCGCGGTGGGCGTGTCACACCTGGCACGTACCCCCTGAACCCGCGGCGATATCACCCAACCTACGACAGACATCGAAGTCGTACCTGGGGGCTAGGTTCGGGCCGTGACCAGTGTGGTGGTGTCGACCGCGTGGGACCTGCAGCTCGGTCCGCGCAACCAGACCCACTCCCCCTTCCCCGATGGCGATCCCGGGTGGAGCGGTGAGCTTCTGCAGTGGCGGTGGGACAACCCGACAAAGGCGGCCTGGACCGGTTATGTCCGGGTCGCGGTCGGCGTGGGCCGTGTCCACGAGCAGTGGGTGGCCGGAGCATACCTGCGCCCAGGGGCGGGATGATCCCACCGCAGCCGGGTGCAGCAACTCAGCGGACCGTGAACTGCACGACGCGATTGGGGGCGATAGCGGGAGGGGCCACGCGACTCAAGGCGAAGTGCCGCAGCCCCCAGGCTAATCTGGCACTAAGGATCACAGGGGGCGGCCAATGCCTGGTAGGCGCATGATCAGTTCGGTTCTCACCTTCTTCCTGATGACCTTCGTCGCCTGCGTTCCGGTACATGCCGCTGTCCCCTCAGACGACCTGACGACACCGACATTAGGAACCGTCGACACCACTCGCCGAGTCCCTGAAGGGCACAGGGCGCGGATCACACTGCGGGTTAGGAACTCCGCCGGATACGAGGTGACGTCGACGTCCATCACGGCCCGAGGACGCGGTCGCACGCTACACGGCAGGCACACCCTTCAATTGCCGCGTGGGACGTGGAAGGTGGAACGCGCGGCCACCGTTCACATTCCAGCGCAGAGCATCTACCACCCATCCATTCCGGGCACCGCCCCCACGAAGCTCTCCCAGGCGGTCCAGAACCCCACACCAGGCCAGTGCTCGATCGCGAACATTGGCCTGTTCACCGGATCACCGGCGGTTGTGGGCCCCGTGACGATTGCGTGCCCCTCCGATGGGGTACTCCTGACAGGCACTGCCACCCCCTTCTACATCGGGATAGCGCTGGTCCCGGACCGGGCCTTCACCGGTCGGGACGTAGCGGAGTGGGCAGCTGACCCCTCCTCTTACCTTCCAGACAGCCCCGTCAAGACGCTCTCCGGGGTCTATTGGGTGGTGTCGGGGGTGAAGCCCGGAACGCAGGAAACCCCGGCCTGGGAGGAAATCGTACAACCCGGCCCCGATATTCAACTCCGCAGCAGAACCACCGTGAAAGTCACCGAGTACAACCCCGGTTGCGTCTCCGGACCCGAGTTCAGCCGACTACGCATACAGATGGCCCGAAGCCAGTGGCATCGCATCATAGGTGGCACAGGATTCCTGGAATCCCGCGTGGCCGGCGGCTACGAAACCCGCAGCTACCTGGGCTGCTCCTGGTCCGGACCCGACCTCAGCATCGTCTACCAAGGCGGAAAGATCATCGCCTGGCAGGTCATGTGACTGCGACTTCAAAGTCGTTGATGAGTTTTCCCGAGTGTGTCAGACCCCCGACGTATCCTTCTGCCGCAATCGAAAACCGCGGGAGAGGAACGATCAGCATGGCAACGGTGAGGGTGCACGAGATGGCAAGAGAACTCGGCGTCGACTCAAGCGAATTCATGCCAGCCCGAACGAACCTTGGCAGGCCGGCGAAGTCGGACTCGGCGATCATCGAGCCCGAAGATGCCAGCCGCCTCAGAAGTCAGGGCAGCCCAAGCCCGCCAAGTACCCGTACGAAGTTCCTCGGCCGTGTAGGAGATCCGGAGCATGGGAAGTGTCCGTGCTGCCTTCGCGACGATCGAGATCTGTACCCCCCAAAGACACCCGATGACCTTCCCGCTGATCGCAGCTCCTACATCTGCCGACCATGCACCCAGCACTCAAACCCTTCGGGATCGAGAGAAGCACAACGCAACCGCAGCCATGTACTCCTATACACACACGACGCTCAGGATGAACTGCAAGCTCGCCAGCGGTCCTTCGAGGAAGAACTCGCACGCCTAAGAAGAGAACTCGAGGAACGGCCGGTCGTTGAGCTAGACCACGACCAGGAACTCGTGGATCGATACAAGATGCAGACTCGTTCCGCCTTGAGCAGTCGCGATCACGCTTACGCCGAATTACTGACGGTCAAACTTCTGCATCGACAGCAGCGAGGCACCAAATGCAGTTGCGGTCGCGACAACTGCCCCACGGCCAGGCTGTTCTTCGATCCGTCAGGTTTGGACAGGTGGGAGGCCGAGCAAGTTGACCGGCTGAGAAGACACAAGCCACATAGCTTGCCAGACAACCATCCGGCTGTCTTGGATCGCCGTCGGGCCAACAACTGGGAGTAGCTACACCGCTGGGCGGGCGTCAGATGAGGTACACCCCAACCTGACATCAGGGCGTGGCAGCCATGAGCACCGACCTCGGCGAATGTGAGAATCCACACCCACCGTCACCCCGCCGGCGGTGGTGCCGCCAGCGGTGGTCGTCCTCGCCGCCCGCTGGTGGGAATCACCCGAAGCGATCTTCCGCCTCGAAGCGATGTGGCGCTCCTGGGAAGCCCTCCGCCTTAACCCGGCCACGGTCATCTCCGACTGGCTACGCGACCACGCCGACCACCACCTGACCAATCCCTGGCCCACCTCACCGGACTATCCGAACGCTCCACCGACACCGCCAGAACCACCGAACCCCCCGGGAACGAAACCCCCGAAGGCATTTTAACGGCTGGCTAGCGGCGTGTCTGCGTTCCGTGCCTCCATCGTTGCCTGGTTGGGCATGGTCCGTGCCGCCTAATCCCCCACCGTCCTTCATAGAACGTTCATGGTTCCTCTGGGGTTTCTTCGCGATGTGCCGCTACGTTGAGGCGCGAGCGCCGGATGTACCGGTAACAGGAGGAAACCGTGACGATCACCAGTAAGGGTCAAGACACCGCCCTCGAGACGCAGCAAGTGCCGGTCAACCGCCGCGGGCTCGCCATCGCCGCTGGCGTCGGCGTCCTCGCTGTCGGGATCGCCTGGTCACTGCCGAACGTGGCCGGCGGTGACGTCGGCTCGATGACGCACTACATGGGACTGCTCGCGGCGAACCAGCCGTGGAACCTGCTGATCTTTATGGCGATACCGGTGATCCTGGCGGAGACTCTGGCGATCACGGAGCTGGCGGTGCTGTTCACCCAGGGCGCCGTCAAGCCATGGGTGCATGCCCTGAACCGGTGGGCCGGGTTGATCGCCGGGCCGTGGTTCCTGGGGATCACCGCCTACCTGTTGAAGAACGCGGTCGTGCCCCTGACGAGCGGCTCGGGCTGGCACGGGCCCGCTGACCTGATCGCGGTGTTCGCCTACCTAGCCGGTGTGGTGCCGCTGGTGGGTATCACGCTGATCGAACTGGGCGTACTGGGTCGCGAGGGTGGCCGGGCGCGGATGAAGTTGCACGCGATCTTCGTCGGGGTGTTCCTGGTCGCGGCGCACGTCGCGATGATCTTCGGGATGCTGGATCCGACCCTGCTGGGCTGGTTCCCAGAGCACACGATGCCGGGCGGGGACACGATGCCCGGCATGCGCATGTAGCCACTGGTCCAGTCGAGGCCTCTTACGAGAAGGCGGGAACGCCGGCACTGTTGCCAGCGTTCCCGTCGGTGTTCGTGGTCACCAACACAGCCTGCGGCCGCGCCGCGATGTGGCCACACCCACCTCCCTGCGGGAGGTGGGTGTGGCGGGTACGCGACTGATGTCGAGGTGGACTTTCACGAAGGCTTCACGCGACGACTGCGGCGGATTTCCGCGGAGGGGCGAGAGGTGCGGGCCCGGGCGACGCCGGGCAGGTATTCACCACACCGGCGCAAGGACATTTACGCCCACCTCGACTGTGCGGACATCTGTCTGAGAACCGAAGCGCAGGGAAGGCGGCCACAGACGATATCCGCCACGGGCGCCGGAGCGCGGGCCTCGGCAGCGCCTGTGGTCGCGGGGGTCTCGGCCCAGGGCGCGGTCTGGCTGGTGGCGGGCACCTTCCAGGTGAACACGACCGGTTCGGGAAGCCCGGACACGGCGAGTTCGACGTCGTCGCCGGGACCGGCGCTGGTACCGGGGAATGTCAGTTGTCCGCTGCGGTGGTGGCTTCCTGGCGGGTCGCCCGACCAGGTGGCCTGGCCGATACGGGCGCCGGCGACTGTGAGAGTGCTCGCGGACAGGTCGCCGTCCAGGGAGCCCGCGTGGGTGTCCAGGGTGACCAGTGCGCGGGCTTCTGTGGTGTCGACGGTGACGCCAGTGACTGTCACCTCGACGCTGTCGACAGTAGTGCTTGGTCGGGCAGCGTCACACCGCCCTCGGCGGCTGGGTTCGTGGGCGTGGCAGCGCCCGTCGTCGCTGTCGCGTCGGTAGATGTAGCCACCGCGGCGGTGCCGGCGGCGCAACCACTCAGGTTAACGCCGCCGCCACGGCCACGACGGCAGGGGTGAGTGCATTCATACGGCATCGGCCCACTCGTCTTCGGTCGATGGGGGGTGGGTCGGTGCGCGCCGGCGTTAGTGGCCCTGCGCACCGATTAGGTTCAGGCGGGGTGCGAATGTGGCCCCACCGTCGGTGGACTGCGTGACAACACTGCCGGTGAGCGCGACGACGGTGTCCCCGTCGGCGGCCAGCGCCCCGGGTTGGCCGCTGCCGGCGTTCCCGCGCGCTTCCCAGGTGGTCCCGCCATCGGTCGAGGCCTGCAGGGTCCCATCGGGGGCCAGCCCGTACAGGGTGCGGTTGGTCCAGGCCAGGAACGCAACTAGTGGGGCGTCGGGAATGGGGGTGAACGTGGTGCCGCCGTCAGTGGAGCGCACCGGGCCCTTCTGCGTGGTCGCGACCACGGTCCTCGGCTGGGCTGGGTCCACGGCCAGGTCGAACAGAGCCGGGGTGCCGAGGTCGTCCCAGGTGGTGCCGCCGTCAGTGGAGCGCAGCAACTTTCCGTCGTGGGCGGACATACCCATGACCGTGTCGGCCGCAGCAACGAGGCGGTGGAAGTCGACCTCACCCTGCAGGCTCACCGGCGCCCAGGTGACACCTGCGTCGGTGGAGGCCTGCAGCCCGAGGTCGTCGGGGGCGTCCTGCCCGGCCGCGGGATGCCCCGATGCCAGCCACCGGTCCCCGTCCAACGCAAGGCCCATCACGTCGAACGCGGTGTCGCTGACCTGCACCGGGTCCTGGCCCGGGTCCTGGCCCCACAGTCCCTGATGGGTGCCAACCACCAGACGCTGGCCATCGAGGGCCAGGCCGTGCACGTGCTCCCACGCCGTACCGTCCACCTGCACTGCGGTTCCCGTCGGTGTAGCGCCGGTCGACGTGGCGGCAGGGGTCGATGGGGGTTCGGCGGCCGGGCCTGTGCCGGTGGCGGAGCATCCGGCGAGCACAAGTGCCGCGGCCATCGTGGTGGCCGCCAGTGCGCGGCGTCTCATAAGGTGAGCCTACCCTTCATCTCGTCGGTCTCGGTGGTCTGCCCGTCGAGCATCGCCTGGGCGAAGGGGCCAACCTACTGGGGGAAAGCCGGTCATCTGGGCGAGCTCGGGGTCCTGCGCCGTCTTGATCTGCCTGGCGAGCGCGGTGACCTGAGCGGCCGTGCCAACTGGGGAATGCGATGTGCGCGGCGTTCCCGCCGCGGCTGCCGGTGGGCCTGAGGGAGAACGGGTCCCGTGCCCGCGCCAGGCGGCTTCGGGTCAGTGGCCTGTGCCACTGCGTCCCATCCGCGCCATGACAACCATGCCCACGGCCATCATGCCCAGGCACATCACCGGGAGCAGGACCGAACCCCAGCCCCACACCCCGGTGACGATCAGGATGGCTGTCAGCGCCAGCATGGGCAGACACATGAGCATCATCATGCGCGTGTGTCCCAAGCCGTGGCCGCCAGTTGCCGGAGACTCTGCGGCACGGGCCGTGGTGACCGGTGCCGTGTCGTTCAGGTCCGTCTTGTGGTTCATGATCGTCCTCCTAGGTGTTGGTATCCCGACTGAAATGCCGTTCACCTTCAGGTTCGCAAGCACTCCTGAACGTTTCCCCCGACGAACGGTCAAGGTTTGGTGACGGTTCACCCGGGCACACTTCGCACGGGAATGCAGGATGGGCTCTTCCGCTGAAAGGGTCCAGTTGGTCTCGACGCCTCTTTGACCGTTCCCGCCAATCGAGCACCCGCCGTGGAACCTCCTGCTGGTCATGGCGGCCCCGGTGGGCCTTGCCGACACCCTGGCGATCACCGAACTGGTGGCGGTCACGCGGGGGTGCCTGCACCACCTGGGCGGAGCGGCCGACCGGCAGGGCGGGTCTGGTGGCCGGGCCGTGGTTCCTGTCCCTGACCGGTCCGTGCTCCGCCTCACCATTGGAGGAGGCAGTTGGCGCGGCCCTGCGGACCTCATCGCAGTGGGCTTCTACCGGGTCGGCGGCGTCCCCTTGGTGGGCATCGTCTGCTGCGGCAGCCTGATCGTGAACGTGCTGCCAGTCCCAAGCCCGGCACTGTGCGCGGTCACATCCCCGTGCTGGCTCTGGACGAGGGCGCGGGCGATGGTCAGTCCCAGCCCGCTGCCACCGGAGTCCGATTGGCGGGAGGTGTCGAGCCGCTGGAAACGCTGGAACACGCGGTCCACGTCGGCGGGGTCGATGCCTTCGCCCGAGTCGGTCACCGCGATCTCCACGGCCTGCCCGTTCTGGTGGCAACCCACCGACACGGTTCCGCCGGCGGGGGTGTGCCGCAGGGCGTTGTCCAGCAGGTTTCCGAGGACCTGCTGCATCCGGTCCCGGTCCACGCGAACGACCATCTCGCGGTCGTGGCGAGAGCGGTCGTCGAGCAGCACGCCCTTGTCCCGATAGCGCGGTTCGTACAGCGCGCACGCCGAGTGCACGAGGTCGCTGGCCTTCGTCGCCGTCGGGTGCAGGTCGAGCGCGTGTTCCTGCGCCTGCGCCGCCAGGCGGACGTCACTGGCCAGGCGACGCAACCGGTGGACTTGGCCACGCATCACATGGTAGGTCGCCGCGGTCGTGGGGATCACCTCGTCCTCGAGGCCGTCGATATGCGCCTCGAGCGTGGCCAGCGGGGTGCGGATCTCATGCGAGAGGTCGGAGAGCATCTGCGTGCGCGCCTCGTCGGTGGTCGCCAGACTGTCGGCCATGTCCTGGAACGACTGTGACAACGTGCGCAACTCCGTACCGAAGCCGGTTTCGGTCACGACAACGTCGTAATTGCCGTGTGCCACAGCCTCCGCGGACGCCGCCAGCTGCGTGATCGGGCGGCTGACCCTGCGGGCCAGGAACCACGACAACAGGATCGCGGCGACGATGGCTACGGTCGCCGCGGCCATCAGGGCCAGGCCGACGGAGGTCTCGAAGGCCTCCTGTGCGTGCAGCTGCACCACCGGCGAGTCCTCCCCCGTCATGCGAAGGTGGTGCAGGAACAGGCCCGGGGCGATGAGCACGACGGTGACGAGCAAGGCAATGAACGTGGTGGCGATGACGAGCAACTGGGCGGTGAACAGCCGCGCGGCCAGACTGCGCCGCTTCACGACACCATCCCGTACCCGATGCCGCGCACGGTCCTGATGTAGCGCGGGGAGCCGGGGTCGTCATCAAGCTTCTTGCGCAGGTGGCCGACGTGGACATCCACGATGTGTTCGTCCCCGTACCACTCACCGCCCCACACCGCGTCGATGAGCTGCCTGCGCGTGAAGGCGCGCTTGGGTGCGGTCGTGAGGGCGTCGAGCAGGTCGAACTCGGTGCGGGTCAGATCCAGTTCGACGTGGTCGATCCAGACCTTGCGGGCGTCGGGGTCCAGCCGCAGCGCGCCGAACATGCGGGCATGCAGCCCCGATGATTCCGCCCCGAGCGTGCGCGGCCGCCGCAGCATCGCGCGGATGCGGGCCGTCAGTTCGCGGGGCGAGAAGGGCTTGACGAGGTAGTCGTCGGCGCCCATGGACAGCCCGATCACCTTGTCGATCTCGTCGTCACGCGCGGTCAGCATGATCACGTAACAGTCGGTGAAGGTGCGGATACGGCGGCACACCTCAAGCCCGTCGAAGCCGGGGAGCATGATGTCCAGCACGATGAGATCGGGGTGCAGGTCCTTGGCCATCGTGACCGCTTGCGGGCCGGTTCCCGCGATGTCGACGTCGAAGGCCTCATCCTGCAGGTAGGCCGCGATCACCGCCGCCAGATCCGGTTCGTCCTCGACCACCAGGACCCGTAGTTGTGCCGACATCCACTCTCCATTCCGCCGCGTGACGATCACCCATGGGTCGCGCGACTGCTGTCATTGTCCAGGATCGCGGCCGCATCCAGGTACTCCTGTTGGCTGATCTGGCCGCTGGCGAACCTTCGCCTGAGGATGTCCGAGGTCGTCTCCTCGCGTCGCTTGAAAGGCGCCGCGCGGCGGTCCCTGGTCAACGCCACAAGGGCCCAGATGCAGGCAGCAACCGCGAGCGGCCACACCCACATCGCCATCAGCATCCAGCCGTGCCAGCCACCGTAGGAGCCGTAGTGGTTCATCATCGTCATCCACCTCCGGTCTCGACGACACCTCCAGCCTCCGGGCCGCCGATGGAGATCGGCTTGGGGTTTCCATGAAGACTCCGTGAAGACCCCTTCATCGAAACTTCATCGAATCTGGGCAGCACCTCTAAGCACCTCTGTCAGGGTCAAGTGGTGAGTTATTCGATGTCGCGTCGCCGATTCCTGGCCATGTCGCTTGGCACCGCCGCCGCAGCGACTCTCGCCGCCTGTTCCTCGCCGAGAGGCACAGCCACGGTTGTCCCCTCGTCTTCACCCACCGGCCCCGTCGCGCAGGAGATCAGGTTGCGCGCCCGGGAAGCACAGATCGACCTGGGAGGCCGTGCGGCGACTGCGTGGACGTTCGGCGACCGTGTGCCGGGTGCGGCGATCCGCGCGAAGGCCGGGGAGCGGGTGCGCATCACCGTCACCAACGACCTTCCCGAGGAGACCAGCGTGCACTGGCACGGCCTGGCGGTTCCCAATCCGATGGACGGGGTCCCCGGCGTGACGACACCGGCGATCGCGTCCGGCACCTCCTTCACCTACGACTTCGTCGTGCCGGACGCGGGCACCCACTGGTTCCACCCCCACACGGGCCTGCAACTCGACACCGGGTTGTACGCCCCTTTCATCGTGGAGGACCCCGGCGAGACCGCGCGCTACGACCACGACTGGGTGCTCATGCTGGACGACTGGACGCAGGGCGTGGGCCAGGACCCGCAGCAGATCTTCGACGGCCTGGTCTCCGCAGGTCAGCGCAGTGATCAGGGCGGCATGATGGACATGGGCGGCATGGACATGGGCTCCGACGGCGGCGACGTCACCTACCCCCTCTACCTGATCAACGGAAGGGCTGCCGCAGACCCAGACGTCCTGCGAGTCAAGCCCGGCGACAGGATCCGGGTTCGCATCATCAACGCGGCCGCGGACACCATCTTCACCGTCGCTGTGGGCGGGCACCGCATGACGATCACCCACACCGACGGCTATCCGGTGCAGCCGGTCGATGCGCAGTCGCTGCGGATCGGCATGGGCGAACGGTACGACGTTGTCGTGCAGGCCGGCGACGGTGTCTTCCCGGTGGTCGCCCAACCTGCGGGTAAGAGCGGATACGCCATGGCGGTTCTGCGCAGCGCCGCGGGCCGCCTGCCCGCCAGCCCCATTCCTGCCGAGCTCTCCGCCTACCCCGCCGGTGCTGACGTGCTGCTGTCCGACGAAAGCGTGCGGCTGCCGCGCAGCGATCCCCAGCAGACCTACGACCTCGTCCTGTCCGGCTCCATGGCGCCCTACGTCTGGACCATCAACGGTGACACGTACGACCGGGCAGAACCGCTCACGGTTCAGGCGGGCCAAACCGTGCGGCTGCGGTTGTCGAACATGTCGATGATGACGCACCCGGTGCACCTGCACGGCCACACGTTCCAGGTGGGGCCGGCCGGAGGGACCGGTCCCCGCAAAGACACCGTGCTCTTGCCGCCGATGACCCGCGCCGAGGTCGACCTGGTCGCCGACAACCCTGGGCGCTGGATGCTCCACTGCCACAACGCCTACCACGCTGAGGCGGGCATGATGACCCGCCTCGACTACACCACCTGAGAAAGAGAGATAATCCGTGCAGATCCATCGCACCATCGCCATGTCCGCCGCCGTGTTGGGAGTGGCAGCACTGACTGCGTGCTCCAGCAGCACCCCTGACAGCGCGCCCTCGCCGACGGAGTCGGTGGCGACCGCCCCCATGATGCAGGGCTCTCCGACAGACATCGCATTCGCGCAGTCGATGATCCCGCACCACCAACAGGCGATCGAGATGGCCGACCTTGCGCTCGATCCGGCGGCAGGTGCCTCCGAGCAGGTGAAGCAACTGGCCGAGCAGATCAAGGGTGCCCAGGATCCGGAGATCCAGCAGATGACCCAGTGGCTGCAGGCGTGGGGCGCGCCGACGGCGATGCCAGGCGCCACCGACGGCGGCGGCACGGCAGGCATGGATCACAGCGGCCACGACATGGGCGGTATGACGATGTCTGGGATGATGACCGCCGAGCAGATGCAACAACTGGAGCAGGCGCGGGGCGCCGACTTCGACCAGATGTGGCTGACCATGATGATCGCGCACCATCAGGGCGCCATCTCGATGGCTCAGCAGGCGCAGGCGTCGAACAGCAGTCAGGTGACGACCCTCACCGACGCCATCATCACCGGACAGCAGCAGGAGATCGCGACGATGCAGCAGCTGCTGGCGAAGTGAGTGCGACGTGCCTGCACCCGCATCCCGTGAGGAGACGCAGCATCACCCAACGGCAACCGGGTATCTAGATCGAACACGTCTGAGGAGGTCACGTGGTGGACCACACTGATACAGCTTCTCGCTACATCTGCCCCATGCACCCCGAGGTCGTCGACGACCACCCGTCGGAATGCCCGATCTGCGGCATGACACTGGTTCTTGAGGGACAGGCCGACGTGCACACACACCATCACGAGGAACCGCGGCCCTCACACCCGTCGGCCACAAAGGTCCTGTACACCTGCCCCATGCATCCCGAGATCGTTCAGGATCACCCGGGGCGCTGCCCCATCTGCGGTATGCATCTGGAGCCGATGACGCCGCAGGTCGATGACGATTCCGATCGTGCGGAGTACCGGAACATGCTGCGGCGGTTCTGGGTGTCGGTCCCGTTGTCGCTGGCCGTGCTGTCCATCGCGATGCTCGGATTCGCGCCCCTGCCGAAGGACGTCATGCCGTGGGCGCAACTGGTGCTGGCCAGCCCCGTAGTGCTGTGGGCGGCGGGTCCGTTCTTCGTGTGGGCCGTGCAATCGGTGCGCCATCGCAGTCCCAACATGTGGACGCTGATCGGCCTGGGTGTCGCCGCGGCGTACAGCTACTCCGTGCTCGCTGTGGTCGCTCCCGGCATCTTCCCCGACGCGTTGAAGGAGGACGGGAAGGTCCCGGTGTACTTCGAGGCGGCCGCCATCATCTGCACCCTCACCCTGCTCGGACAGGTGCTGGAACTGCGAGCACGTGCCTCCACCGGGGATGCGATCAAGGGCCTGCTGCAGCTCGCGCCGTCCACGGCCCGCCGCATCGACGCCGATGGCACCGAGGAAGACGTCGATCTGGCAGCGATCGAGGTCGGCGACCGGGTGCGTGTGCGCCCCGGGGAGAAGGTGCCGGTCGACGGTGTCGTGGTGTCCGGTCGGTCGGCCGTGGACGAGTCGATGCTGACCGGCGAGCCGGTGCCAGCCGAGAAGGCAGCCGGCGACACGGTCATCGGGGGCACTGTGAACACCACCGGCAGCCTCATCGTTGAGGCCTACCAAGTGGGCTCGGACACGGTCCTGTCGCGAGTGGTGGAGATGGTGGCCGTGGCCCAGCGCTCCAGAGCGCCCATGCAACGTCTGGCCGACAAGGTCGCAGGGGTGTTCGTCCTGGCCGTGATCGGCATCGCGGTCGGGACGTTCCTGGTCTGGGGTGTGTTCGGCCCGGCACCCAGCTGGGGGCACGCCCTGGTGAACGCGGTGTCCGTGCTGATCATCGCCTGCCCGTGTGCCCTGGGCCTGGCCACGCCGATGTCGGTCATGGTGGGCAGTGGATTGGGCGCCCGGCATGGCGTGCTGTTCAAGGACGCCGCCGCTATGGAGAGACTGCGCGAGGTCGACACCCTCATAGTGGACAAGACGGGCACCCTGACGGTGGGCCGTCCGACGGTGAGCAGTGTTGTCCCGGCTGACGGATTCACCCACGACGAGGTCCTGAGCGCGGCCGCCAGCGCCAACAAGGGCAGTGAGCACCCGCTGGCCCGAGCCGTCACCGAGGCAGCCGCTGGTCTACCTCTCACCCCGGTGCAGGAGTTCCAGGCCAAGCCAGGCTTCGGCGTGAGCGGGATGGTGGGCGGTCGCCTCGTCCTGGTCGGCAACGCCGATCTCATGGGGGATCAGGGCGTGAAGATGTCGCTGGAGCTGGAAGACCGCGCACCGGCCGGCCAGACAACCATCCGAGTTGCCATCGACGGCCGAGAGGCGGGACTCGTCACACTGCGCGATGAGGTCAAGCCCAGTACGCCGAAGGCCGTCGAACAACTGCACCACGAGGGCCTGACCATCGTCATGGCCACCGGCGACGCCGCTGGCCCGGCTCGCCACGTGGCAGAGTCACTCGGCATCGACGACTACCGGTCGGGAGTGAAGCCGGACGACAAGCTCGCCCTGGTAGCGGAACTGCAGCGGCAGGGACACGTCGTGGCGATGGCCGGCGATGGGATCAACGACGCCCCCGCGCTCGCGCAGGCCGACATCGGGATCGCCATGGGCACAGGCAGCGACATCGCCATCGACTCCGCCGAGATCACCCTGGTGAAGGGGGATCTGCGGGGCATCAGCGCCGCCCGCAGGGTTTCCTGCGCGACTGTGCGCAACATGAAACAGAACCTCGGTTTCGCGTTCCTGTACAACTCTCTCGGGATCCCGATCGCCGCGGGAGTGCTCTACCCGTTCACGGGCCTGCTGCTGTCCCCGATCATCGCCGCTGCCGCGATGAGCCTGTCCAACGTTTCGGTCATAGTGAATGCCCTTCGACTGCGCCGCGCACGAGTCTGATGGTCACGAGACACCTCGACGCTGGCACCGTGGTCGACTATCCGCCGGACCCGGGCTCAGACGGCAACTTCCTCTGCCGACCACGGTCTGAGCGAGTTGCTGGGACGCTCAGCGGAATCGGCAACTTCTTCGTCCGGCTGCGGGGATGACGGGGTTGACCACCGCGATGATCGTGCCGCTGTCCAGGAACAACGCCCGTGCGCAAACTGACGACTTTCTTCATCGTTTCTTCAGGGACATCACCGGCTGTTGAACATGTCCGAAGCCGAGACAGTATTCATGGAACAAGAAACCACCATAACGATCGTGCAGGCACCCGCCTGCCACTTCTGCGCCGACGCTGACCAGATCCTGTCTGACTTGGCCGACTGCTACCCAGTCCAACTGATCCGGCTGGACATGCGCACATCCGAAGGGCTCTTGCTCACCCAGCAGCATCGAGCAGCGATGAGCCCGCTTGTTCTCGTGGACGGACAGTTCTTCAGCCAAGGTCGCCTCCCACGTGGCAAAGTGCGCCAGCTCACAAGCGCACTCGACCGCGCAGCAACCGCCACGAGGGGTGCGCTGTGAACGGCGACCTGTTCGCGACCGGATCGATCATTGCGGCGTTCTTCGCAGGTGGTGTGGCCCTGTTCGCCCCGTGCTGCATCGTGTTCCTGGCCCCCAGCTACCTGGCGGTCGCGGTGAAGAACCGGCGCTGGCGGCTGCTGCCATTAACGTTCGTCTTCGCCGCCGGTCTGGCAACCGTGCTTGTGCCCATCACGCTGGGGATGAGTCTACTGTCAGCGGCAATCACCCACTACCACCAAATCCTCTACCTCGCCGGGGGCATCCTCATGCTGCTGCTGGCGGCCTGGTCACTGTCCGGGCGGATGTGGAGCATGCCCTCATTCCTGCGTGCCCCAGATACCCGCCGGGGCGACTCCGCCAGCTTCTTCGCCCTCGGCGTGTTTTCCGGCATCGCCTCGTCCTGCTGCGCTCCGGTCCTCGCTGGCATCATGACCTTGTCGGCCCTGTCCGGGAACCCGGCCGGGGGCATCGTTCTCGGGTTGATGTACGTGTTCGGCATGACGTTCCCGCTGTTCGTTATGGCGCTGCTCTGGGACCGGTTCCGCCTTGGCGAGCGCCGGTTCCTGCAAGCCAAGCCCGTCGCCCTCACAGTGGCCGGACGCAAACTCCACACGAACACGATCAACGTGGCTGTGGCGATCGGGTTCGCCGTGATGGGCGTGTTCGTCCTCTACCTGGCCAACACGGGCACCATGACCAGCGGACCCGGCTTCCAGGTCGCCGTCGGCGACTTCCTAACCAAGATATTTGCCACCATCGAGTCCTGGCCCATCCCCGAACCCGTCCTCGGCGCGGCTCTTCTGGCTCTTGTCGTGGTCATCGTCGTGACGATGCTGCGCGACCGATCAGCCCAAACCCTGACTGACGCCGCCGACCTGGACCTCGGTCAGCCCCACGGCTGCCACGAAACGGCTTTGAGCGCCGCAGAGGCACACGACCCCCATCCCTGCCCCGACACCGAGGCTACGAGTACGCAGTCCCGCACAGAAAGGCCAGTACCGTGACGATCCAGCACGAACACCGTCCCACCCGCGCCGAACAGCGCCAAGCCAAGGCTGACGCCGCTCACGGCGAAGCCGAGCGCACGCGACGTCGCCGCCGCACCGTCATGATCGCCTGGATCATCGGCGCGGGGATTGTGGCCGCCCTCATCGCCGCCGCGCTCGTCACCAGTCGCCCCCAGCAGAGCGGCATCGCCACCCCAGCTGCGCCGTTCACGATGACCAACACCGACGGCCAGCAGGTCAGCTTGGCTGACTACGCCGGGAAGAAGAATGTCCTGCTGTACTTCAGCGAGGGGGCCGGGTGCCAAGCATGCTTGGCACAGATGGGCGCGATAGAGAAGAAACAGGCCGCCTTCGACAAGTTGGACACCGTCGTGCTACCCGTGGTCATGAACACCAAGGAGCAGATCATGCACGACATGACGGTGAACGGCGTCAAGACGCCGTTCCTCCTCGACGACGGCCGGTTGTCCACTGCCTACGGAACGATCGGGAAGGGTATGCACGGTGGACTGCCGGGCCACAGTTTCGTTCTGATCGACAAGACCGGCACCCAACGCTGGTACGGCGAATACCCGTCCATGTGGCTGGCCCCCGACCAGTTGGCAACCGAGGTCAGCAACCACTTGCCCTCGTCCTGACCAACAACGCCGTGGCTGCCCTATCGGGGCCCATGGGGTGGCCACGGCGCCGCTGAACCCCACACTCGGCAACGAAGGAGCCCTAAGTTAAGACGCCGGACCCAGGCCCCCTCTTGTCTTCGAGCATCGCCGCCGCGACGAGCCTGTTCCGCCTCTCCGCCATCACCAACGCTCCGCCTGCCGACCACGCTGGTCCATCAAGGCGTTTGATTGTGGCTCCAGACCAGCCGGAGTGGGCACCCCTTCCACTGCAGGCGGACATAGGCAATACCGACTTCCCACGAACCACGAGGGATTCGCCCGACGTGTCTCCCCGATGCGACTTCATATCTTGAATCGGTTGTGTCGTAACCCGGGCGGAAGCCCATTGCTTCCGGCATTGATGTAGGAGCATGTACACCCCAACCTGACGTCAGGCACACTGCGTCTAACGTGTCCGGCTAGGGTCCGCAGCGACACTTCCTGACGTCTGCGTGGCGCTGTCGCACCCAGGTTCTAGAGTCCAACCTGACAGATCAGCGCAACGGGAAGGGCCCAGGGATCATGGCTCGCGTCGGCTACACCCGGGTCAGCACCATCGACCAGAACCTGGATCGTCAGCTCGACGGCATCCCCGTCGACAGAGTGTTCGCCGACATGATCTCGGGCAAGAACACCCACCGCCCCGCGCTCGAGGAGCTGCTGGACCTCGTGCGGGCCGGCGACACCGTGGTGGTGCACTCGATGGACCGGCTGGCCCGCAACCTCGATGACCTGCGCCAGTTGGTGCGCACCCTGACCGGGCGTGGGGTGCGGGTCGAGTTCGTCAAGGAGAGCCTGACCTTCACCGGTGACGATTCCCCGATGGCCACCCTGCTGTTGTCCATCATGGGCTCCTTCGCCGAGTTCGAACGGGCCCTGATCCGCGAGCGCCAGATGGAGGGCATCGCCGCGGCCAAGAAACGCGGCGTCTACACCGGCCGCAAGAAGGCCCTCACCGACACCCAGGTGGCCCAGATCCGGGGGCGGGTGGCCGCCGGGGAGACGAAGGCCGCGCTTGCCCGGGAGTACGGGGTGAGCCGGGAGACGCTGTACCAACACCTGCGGAGCAGCCCTCAGTAGAGGTTCGGGTCCTCGGGCAGTCGGCCCGCTGCCTTGTGGGCGACTCTGGGACTCTTCGCGAGCATACAATCAGGCGATAATATCGTCCTATGACGATGCCATCGCCCGAAGCGGGCAGCGGGGCGCGGCCCGCACCCGAGTGGGTGGAAGCAGTGGATGCTGAGGCGATCAGTGCAGCGGCGAGTCTGTTCCGGAGCCTGGGTGACCCGTCGCGGTTGTCGATCCTCACGCATCTGATGCTGGGTGAGCACAGAGTCGTCGAGTTGACCGAGCATTTGGGTCTTGCACAATCCACGGTGTCGGCTCATTTGAAGTGCTTGTTGGACTGCGGAATGGTGCGTGTGCGTGCCCAGGGTCGGGCATCGTTCTACTCACTGGCCGCGGAACCGGCGCTCGTGGCGCTGCTGTCGGCGGCCGAAGGCCTGCTCGCGGACACCGGTCAGGCAGTGGTCTTGTGCCCTACCTACGGCACGAGGACACGGCCATGACCGGGACTACTGCCGGGGTAGGGGGCAAGCAGACGCTGACGGCTGCCGAGCGGGCCCGGTTGGGGCGTCGAGCGCAGTGGCTTGCGGGGGTCTCGGTGGGTTACAACGCCGTCGAGGCGGTGGTGTCGGTCGCGGCGGGGGCGGCGGCGTCGTCAGTCGCGCTGGTCGGGTTCGGGCTGGACTCGGTGGTCGAGATGTCCTCCGGGCTGATCATTCTGTGGCAATTCCGACATCGGCTGCCGGAGACCAGGGAGCGGGCCGCGTTACGCGCGATCGCGGTGTCCTTCTTCGCGTTGGCGGGTTACGTGGGCTTCGAATCGGTTCGGACGCTTCTCATGAGGCAGGCCCCGGAGCACTCCACGGTCGGCATCGTGATCGCCGCACTGTCGCTGGTGATCATGCCCACGTTGTCGTTTGCGCAGCGTCGAACTGGGCGGCGACTGGGTTCGCTGACCGTGGTGGCGGACTCCAAACAGACGTTGCTGTGCACATACCTGTCTGCGGTGTTGCTGGCGGGCCTGCTGCTGAACTCACTGCTGGGCTGGTGGTGGGCCGACCCTGCGGTCGGACTGGTGGTGGCCGGGCTAGCGCTGGCGGAGGGACGCGAGGCGTGGCAAGGAGAGTCCTGCGACTGCACCCCGGCAGTTATCGGCGAGGAACCCAGCTGCGGCAGCGGGGATGCCTGCTGCGCCGAGGCCGAGGCGGCAGGTCCATCGATGACGGCCCACCAGCCCGGTAGGGACACCTGATGGGTCACGACCACACCCACGCGTATTGGGTGCGTGCGAGAGCCGCGCACCGGGGCCGACTGGAGCATCACTTCGACGTCGCCCACTGCACGTTCCACCTCGAAGAGCCTGGTCACGCCAACCACGAGTTCCCGGCGCACCCATGAAGCCACGCCGGCCAGCCTCTGCGGAATTTCCTTCACGAAATCTCAACACTTTCGCGAGATCGGCGCAACACCGGACGCCGAGACTGATTCACAGAGAGCACAAAGGCGAAAGGACGGAATCAATCATGATTCAAACGACAATCAGAGCTGGCCGGCGCCGCCCCCACATCCAGGCCGTCGCCCTGACAGCCGCCACGGTGACGTTCGCGGCGGCCACGACCGGCGCCTGGGCAATGTCAACCCCTGGCGAGACCGTTTCAGCCAGCCTCGCCAGGCCCACAGCCAACAGTTCCGGACCCCGGAACCACAACTGGAACACGTGGCACAACAACCACTGGCACAACAACCACGGGAACAGCCACCACTGGAACTCCCATCGCTGGCGCGGTGGCATGTACCAGGGCTCCACCGGGTCAGCCGCCGGGTCCCGAGGACGGGCTGGTATGTGGGGCGGGATGGGCGCCTGGATGGGTGGTGCCGCCTGGAGCGCAACCTCGCCGGTGAGGTCGGCGCAATGCACGGCGCCGGCCCCGTCAACGCAGCAGATCACGTATGTGGCCATGGACATGGGCCAGTCGATGATGGGCGGTTCGATGATGCGCCTGATGCCCATGTGGGCCAGCGTTCACGCCGGGACTGTCACGGTGGATCTGGTCAACCGCGGCAGCGTCCCGCATGAGCTGCTCGTCTACCAGCTCACAGGAGACCAGGTCGCCGGTCAGCGCAGCATCGGCGCGGATGACCGGGCGAGCGAGGCTGGGGTGCTGGGTGAGGTGCAGCCGGTCTGCGATCAGCCGACATCCGTCGACGGGATCGCCGTGGGCAACGTGGGCCAGGTCACCCTGACACTTGCGCCGGGCCGCTACGAGATCGTGTGCAACCTACCCGGCCACTACCGCAACGGCATGTTCGCGACTCTGGTCGTGACGTGAGAGCCAAGGAGTCACGGCGATGATGAACTGGTACGGCGACGGCAGCGGAGGTATCGCCCCGCTGGTCTGGCTGCTGCTGATCATGCTGTGGGTCGCGCTGATCGCGCTGATCGTCTTCCTGGTGATCCGGCTCCTTCCATCCGGCAGCGACCGCCGCGCCGCAGCCGCGCACCGTGAAGTGAAAGAGACCCCGGAACAGACCCTGGACCGCCTGTTCGTACTGGGTGAGATCGACGAGGCGACCTACCGGTCCCGGCGAGCTGCCCTCACCGAGATGGGCAGACAGCAATGACCGCGCGGCGCAGGCCCGTGATCGTGGCACTGATCGCATCAGTCCTGCTACTCCTGGGATCGATGACAGCCGTCGCCGTCTACACCGGCGGGCATACCACCCGCAGCCAGGCGCCCACCGGCCAAACCAGCGGCTGGCAGGGCTGGACATCACCCGGGACCGGTGCTCCGACCAGCGGGCAACCAGGCGTTAACGGCTGGGACGACACGGGCATGATGATGGGCGACGGGCAGCGCGGCTGGATGAACGCAGACGGGTGGACCGTCTCCGGTGGCACCGGAACCACGGTCACCGCCGACCAGGCCCTCGCCCTGGCCCAAGGGTGGGTCGACACCAACGCCCCCGGCGCCACCGCGGACCCCGCCTCAAGCATGAGCGGCGCCTACCGGTTCACCGTCACCCGAAACGGGCAAGCCATCGCACTGGTGTGGGTCGATGCGACAACCGGCCGGCTCGGCGCACGCACCATCGCCACCCCCACACCGGCACGGTCGTGAGCGTGGCAACGACTCCCATCGCAGCCCCCCGCGCGCTGGTGGTCGAGGACGAGGCATCGATTCGCCGCGTCATCGTCGGCTACCTTCGCGCTGAAGGCTTCACCGTGGCCGAGGCCGGCGACGGTGAGACGGCCGTCGAGATCGCCCGCCGCGACCACCCCGACGTGGTCGTCCTGGACATCATGCTGCCCGGCATCGACGGCATCGAGGTCTGTCGACAGCTACGCACATTCACCGACGCCTACATCGTCATGCTCACCGCCCGAACAGACGAGGTGGACACCCTGATCGGCCTCTCCGTCGGAGCAGATGACTACCTGTCCAAACCCTTCAGCCCCCGTATCCTCATCGCCCGCATCAAGACCCTCCTGCGCCGCCCCCGCACACCCACCGCGCCCCCCAGCACCCCCGCTGACCAGGCACCCTCCCGCCGGGTCGGATCCCTCACAGTGAATCCAGCCACCCGCACCGTCCTGATCGGCGATCAACCCGTTGAGGTGACCCGCATCGAATTCGACCTGCTCAACGCCCTCACCGAGCGGCCCGGGCAGGTGCTCTCACGACGCCAACTCATCGAGCAGGTCTGGGGACCGGCCTGGATCGGCGACGACCGACTCATCGACGCACACATATCCCACCTGCGCGCCAAACTCCACGATGACCCCGCCAGCGCCCGCTTCATCATCACCGTGCGTGGAGTCGGCTTCCGATCGGGGACCGGATGACAACCCACCTCGACTCCACCTCCCCCACCAACAGAGAACGCCCCCCGCGCAATCCCAACGGACCCGGGCTCAGATGGCGGCTGCTCGGCGCGATGGCACTCATCGTCCTGGCCGGGGCAGGCACCCTCTTCACCGTCGCGTTCCTCGTCGCACCATCGGTCTTCTACAGCCACCTCGCAGACGTCGGCCTGACCCCCACCGGCACGGCCGCCGCGCACCTCAACACCGGATTCACCACCGCCCTGCTCCTGGGCGTCGCCGGCGGCGTCGTCGCCGCCACCCTCGTCGCTATCGGGGTCGCATCCCTGGTCGCACGCCGCATCGCTGATCCGCTCACCGGCATGGCCGACACCGCCACTCGCCTCAGCCGAGGGGACTACAGCGTCCGCGTCCAACCGCCGGGCATGGGCCCCGAACTTGCTGACCTCGCCACCGCCGTCAACAGCCTCGCCTCCCGCCTAGAGGCCACGGCCGCCGCCCGACTGCGACTACTCCAGGACCTACGGCACGAACTAAGGACCCCTCTTACCTCCCTGCAGGCCACCGTCGAAGGCATCGCCGACGGTGTCCTTCCCGCTGACGAAGAGACAATGGCCACCCTCACCTCCCAGACCCAGCGATTGCTACGCCTCGTGGACGACCTCGACGCGGTCTCCCGCGCCGACGAGCACGCCTTCCAAGTCACTGTCCAACCAGTGGACCTGACCGCGATCGCCTGCGCCGGCGTGACTGCTGCCAGCGCTCGCTACACAACCGCCGGCATCGCTCTCGTCCCGCCGCACGACAACACCCCAGTAGTGGCGCTCGGTGACCCCGAACGCGTCGCCGAAATCCTCGACCAATTGCTGGACAACGCCATCAAACACACCCGACCCGGCGACACCGTCACCATCACGACAACCACCCACCCACCCGGCACCGCGAAGGTCACGGTCACCGACACCGGAAGCGGATTCCCGCCAGACCAAGCAGACGCCATCTTCACCCGCTTCCACCGACTCAACCCCCACAACACAACAGGCTCAGGAGTCGGCCTCACCATCGCCCGAAGCCTGGCAGCAGCCATGCACGGCACCCTCACAGCCTCCAGCAACAACCCGGACAACGGCGCCACGCTCACCCTGACCCTCCCGACAACCTCCGAAACACGCCCACCGCACTGACCCCAGACACCACCTTGGGGTTCGACTCCCCTCTCCGAGGACCTTGACCTCAGTCGTTCCCTCTCTCAACCGGTTTGGCGCGCCGCGACGGT
>Ga0116175_1000678_pt1 | contig 23027 bp, 18 predicted proteins | sample AD_UKC125_MetaG_FD_89802 | JGI IMG/M metagenome (GOLD analysis project Ga0116175, IMG submission 89802) | Active sludge microbial communities of municipal wastewater-treating anaerobic digesters from USA - AD_UKC125_MetaG | ecosystem: Engineered > Bioreactor > Anaerobic > Digestate | place: USA... | reverse complement strand
GCCGATACCTTTGTGGCGGGTAGCGCGATTTACGGTGCGAACGACTACGCTGCTGCCATCCGCAATATGCGCAGCGCACTGACATCACACGTATCCGCGTGATACGCCGCGACTGACCGGCCGTCGCAAGTGTTCCATTGCAAATGTCCGCCCCGGCGCCCTTGAACGACTCTGCGCGAGACGCTCCGGCGCGGCTGCGAATCAGAACTGCGTTCGACGCTTGCACATTGCTCATCTTCGCCGCGCTGGCCGGATGCGCAACAACCAGTGATCGCGCGGTCGCCGGCCACACGTTGACGACCGAGGAGCGTCGGCAACTTGCACTGCACTCGCAGGACCGACCAGGCGTCCGGGTGAATGTAATGAAGCCGTCCGCGCAACCGATGTCTCTCGCGACACCGCGAACAGCGCTGCCGTTGACATGGAGTTTGCAAGGAAAGTTGCTTTCAATTGACGACTATTTTCAGCGTCAGCCGGTGATGGCTTTGCTGATCGCCAAGGACGGTGAAATCGTGTTTGAGCGCTACCAGTTCGGATTGACAGCCGAGCATCGTTTTCTTTCGAATTCGATGGCCAAATCGATCACCGGCCTGGGAATGGGGTTGGCTAGAGCTGATGGCATGATACCGAGCTTCGATGCACTGGCACAGACCTACTTACCGCAATTGACCGGCACGGCCTACGGCGAGACAACGCTGCAAAACCTCATGAACATGGCCTCCGGGGTGAAGTACGAGGAGACGTACAAGCCCGGTGACGACCATGGAAAGTTCCGGATGGCTGCCAACCGCGTGGGGGTCGTACTCGGTGCGAAAGCGTTCAACGTTCGGGAGGCACCACAGGGAACCCGATTCCACTACGCAAGCATTGAAACTTCGCTGATCGGCGCGGTGCTTCAGACGGCGACGCGTGAGAGTCTCGCCCGTTATCTGGAGCCCCGGCTGTGGCAGGCGATAGGGGCCGAGGGTACAGCAACCTGGTTCCTCGACGGCGCCGGCCTGGAAAATGCCGCTGGCGGCGTGCGCGCGTTGCCTCGTGACTATTTGCGACTGGGCATCGTTCTTGCCAATGACGGTCAACGGCCCGACACCGGCAAACAGGTCATTCCGCGTGAATTCCTGCTCGACAGCACGGACTGGCATCGCGTCGCTGCGGCGTTCCGTCCACGAAATCCGTCGTCGTACTACGGGTACAGCAACTACTTCTGGCTGGAGAATTCGCGGGCGCGGCGTTTCATGCTGCTGGGCATTCACGGCCAGGCGATATTCGTAGATCCCGCGCACCGTCTGGTGATGGTTCATCTTGCCGCCAGCGAGCACGCCAAGGTCGGAGAAGGAACGATGGGCAACGAGCGGGCGGCATTGTGGCGAGCTGTCGTGCAACACTACGGCAAATGGTGAGTCCCGAGCCAGCCTGACACCGCACCGATTGCAAAACACAACATCATGAGTCTGCACCACATCAAAGCCATCGCCATCGATCTCGATGGCACACTGCTCGACACCATTCCCGATCTCTGCGCATCGGTCAATCTGGTGCTTGACGAGATGGGCCACGAGCCGCTGCCGATTGATCTGGTCAAGACCTTCGTTGGCAAGGGCCTGATGGCCCACGTCGGCAAGTCGCTGCGCCACGCGCTGCGCCGCGAGCCGAGTGATGCCGAGCTGGAGCATGCGCTGATGCTCTACCGGCAGTTCTACTTTGAGCACATTGCCGACAGCACGTCGATTTACCCCGGCGTGCTGGAAGGGCTCAATGCATTTCGCGATCGCGGGTTACCGCTGTCGGTCGTCACCAACAAATGGACGACCTACAGCGAGGCGCTGCTCAAACACTTTAATCTGACCCAGTACTTCGATCACATCGTCTGCGGCGACATGCTGGCCACCAACAAGCCCGACCCCGGCATGATTTTCTGGTCTGCCGGGCAGCATCGCGTGCATCCGGCGCAGATGCTGATGGTCGGTGACTCCGGCAATGACAGCCGCGCCGCGCAGGCGGCGGGCTCGCCGGTGGTGCTGCTGACCTATGGCTACAGCGAGGGCGAAAATCTTGCCGATTTGCGCGCAAACGCAATCGTGGATACATTTACGGACATTGCTGCGTTGCTCGATTGACGAGTAGCGAGCGCTGAAAGCGAAAAGCTCACAACATGTTCCCGTCGGTCCGTTCCTGGTGGCAAAGCTCTGGAGGTTGGTGGCGTTAGCCTGCCAACAATGCTTTGCGCTGGTTGCGAGCGCATGCGTCCGGCCCCCGGACGCCGCAACAACAAGAACCCGACTCTGATACTGGATGCCGCAACGAAAGCGGCGATCCCTCCCCTCCGGAGCATGTTGCACCATGACCGAACAAGAATTCCTGAAGCTCGCCCAGCAGGGCTTCACCCGCATCCCGCTCGTCGAACAGACGCTTGCTGATCTCGATACACCGCTATCGATTTACCTCAAACTCGCCAACGACCGCTACACCTTCCTGCTGGAATCGGTGGTGGGCGGTGAGCGGTTCGGCCGCTACAGCTTCATCGGCCTGCGCACCCGCACCCGCATCGAGGTGCGCGGCAACGAGGTGACTCACATCACGCCACTCGGGCCGAGCAAGCAGACCGTTGCCGATCCGCTGGACTACATCGCTGCCTTCCAGGCGCAATTCAAGGTCGCCACCGTGCCCGGCTTGCCGCGCTTTGCGGGGGGGCTCACGGGCTACTTCGGCTTTGAAACCGCGCACTTTATCGAGCCACGGCTCGGCCTGTTCGCACAGAAGCATCCCAAGCCGGATCACCTTGGCGTACCAGACATCCTGTTGCTGCTGACCGAAGAGCTGGCGGTGGTTGACAACCTCTCGGGCACCATCTCGCTGATCGTCTACGCTGACCCGGCGAAGCCGGATGCCTTCCAGCGCGGCAACGAGCGGCTGGCTGAGTTGCGCGCGAAATTGCGTGAGCCGGCCAGACTGCCGTTGCAGCACGCAACAACGGCGGTCAATGCCGAATCGCAAATGGGGCAGGCCGCGTACGAAGCGGCAGTGAAGGTCTGCAAGGATTACATCGCCGCCGGTGACTGCATGCAGGTGGTGCCGTCACAGCGCATGGTGATGGACTTCCCGGAGCCGCCGATCTCGCTATACCGCGCGATGCGCACGCTGAACCCGTCGCCCTACATGTTCTTCTACAACTTCGGCGACTTCCACGTCGTTGGGGCTTCGCCGGAGATTCTGGTGCGCAAGGAAGGCGAGACCGTGACCGTTCGCCCGATCGCCGGTACCCGCAAGCGTGGCGCCACGCGCGAGGAAGACGACGCGCTGGCCGAAGACCTGCTCTCCGACGAGAAGGAAGTGGCCGAGCATGTAATGCTGATCGACCTCGGTCGCAATGACGTCGGTCGTATTGCGAAAACTGGCAGCGTGGTGGTCAAGGACAAGATGATTATCGAGCGTTACTCGCACGTCATGCACATTGTGAGCAACGTCGAGGCAACCCTCAAACCCGGCACCAATAACATCGACGTGCTGCGCGCCACCTTTCCGGCCGGCACGCTGTCGGGTGCACCGAAGATCCGCGCGCTCGAAATCATCCATGAAGTTGAACCAGTAAAGCGCAACATCTATGGCGGTGCCGTCGGCTATATGAGTTATCAGGGTGACATGGACATGTGCATCGCCATCCGCACTGCCGTGATCCAGAACGGCAAGCTCTACGCCCAGGCTGGCGCGGGCATCGTGCATGACTCGGTGCCGACGAAGGAATGGGAAGAAACCCTGCAGAAGGTGCGCTCCGTCCTGCGAGCGGCTGAGATGGTGCAACGTGGTCTGGATGGGAGTGCCGCATGAACAAAGTGATTGATCTGCGCAGCGACACCGTCACCCGCCCCACGCCCGGCATGCTTACCGCGATGAGCGTGGCCGAAGTGGGAGATGACGTCTGGGGTGATGACCCGACCGTCAACCGCCTGCAGGCCCTGATGGCGGAGATGACGCAAAAGCCGGCAGCGTTGTTCTTTCCCTCGGGGACGCAGAGCAATCTCGCAGCGCTGATGTCGCACTGCGAGCGTGGCGATGAGTACATCGTTGGCCAGATGGCGCACACCTATCGCTGGGAAGGCGGTGGCGCCGCAGTGCTCGGCAGCATCCAGCCGCAACCGATCGAACAGGCGTCCGATGGCACGATCCCGATCGACAAGATCGCCGCGGCCATCAAGCCTTTTGGCCCCGGCCTTGGTACCCACTTTGCGCGTACCCGACTGCTCGCGCTGGAAAACACCTGGGGCGGCCGTGTGTTACCGCAGCAGTACGTCATTGACGCCGCCACGTTTGCGCGCAGCAAGGGACTCAATGTTCACCTTGACGGCGCCCGCGCATTCAACGCGGCCGTTGCCAGCGGGCTCAGCATTGCCGAACTGCTGGCGCCATTCGATTCCGCCTCCCTTTGCATCTCGAAGGGGCTCGGTGCGCCGGTCGGTGCCGTGCTGGTGGGAGACGCTGCGTTCATTGAGCGGGCAGCGCGCTGGAGGAAAATGCTCGGCGGTGGCATGCGTCAGTCGGGCTATCTGGCGGCCGCCTGCATCTACGCGCTGGAGAACAACGTCGAACGTCTGGCGGACGATCACGCCAATGCAGCGCGGCTCGCCGCCGGGCTCGGCGAGGTGAGCGCGCTCACCGTCACTGCGCAGGCAACCAACGTGGTGTTCCTGAATGTCCCTGATGCGCACGCCGAACCGCTGGAAGAATTTCTGAAACAACGCGGCATGTTGATGCAGGGCGTCTATGCGGCACGGCTGGTGACTCACCTTGACGTCTCGCGTGACGACATCGATGCGTTCGTCGCAGCCGTCAAGGATTACTTCCAGGGAGCAGCGCGATGATCCTGCTCATCGACAACTACGACAGCTTTACCTACAACCTTGCGCAGTACTTGGGCGAGCTCGGCGCCGAGGTCGAGGTGGTGCGCAACGACGCCATTGACCTCGCGGGTGTCGCAGCGAAGCAACCCGAACGCATCGTCGTGTCGCCTGGCCCCTGCACCCCCAACGAGGCGGGCATTTCGGTGCCGCTGATCAAGGCGTTTGCCGGCAAGGTGCCGATTCTCGGCGTCTGCCTCGGCCACCAGAGCATCGGCGCTGCGTTCGGTGGCAACATCATTCGCGCCCAGCGCGTGATGCACGGCAAAACCTCAACCATCACGCACAACCGGCAGGATTGTTTCGCCGGGATCCCGAGCCCTTACACCGTGGTGCGCTATCACTCTCTCGTGATCGAACGTGCGACGCTGCCAGACGTACTTTCGGTTACTGCTGAAAGCGACGACGGCGAGATCATGGGCGTGCGACACAAGACGTTGCCCGTATGGGGCGTGCAGTTTCACCCCGAGTCGATCATCACCGAACACGGTCATGATCTGTTGCGCAATTTTTTGAATCTGTAGGTCACCATCATGCCCATTTCAATCAACGAAGCCCTCCAGCGCACCATCGAACATCGCGAGATTTTTCATGATGAGATGCTTTCGCTCATGCGCAAGCTCATGGCGGGTGAATTCTCGCCGGCGCAGGCTGCTGCCTTCCTCATGGGATTGCGCGTCAAGAAGGAAACCATCGGTGAAATCACCGCTGCGGCGATGGTGATGCGCGAGCTGTCGACCAAAGTACCAATCGACAACGAACCCAACCTGATCGACATCGTCGGTACGGGTGGCGATCTGTCGCACACCTTCAACATTTCCACGGCTTCGATGTTCGTTGCTGCGGCGGCTGGCGCTAAAGTCGCCAAACACGGCAATCGCGGCGTGTCGTCAAAGAGTGGTGCAGCCGACGTGCTGGAATCACTTGGCGTCAACATCATGCTGATCCCCGATCAGATTGCGCAGTGCATCCGCGAGGTTGGCGTCGGTTTCATGTTTGCGCCGAATCATCATCTGGCAATGAAGGCAGTGGCGCCAATCCGCCGTGAGCTGGGCGTGAAGACGATCTTCAACATCCTTGGTCCGCTCACCAACCCGGCCAGCGCACCAAACACCATGATGGGTGTGTTTCACACCGATCTGGTCGGTATTCAGGTTCGCGTGATGGAGCGTCTCGGCGCGCAGCACGTGATGGTGGTGCACGGCCGCGATTCGCTCGACGAGATCTCGCTGGGCGCTGGCACGCTGGTCGGTGAGCTCAAGGACGGCAAGATTACCGAGTATGAGATCCATCCGGAAGACTTTGGATTCACGATGAGTGCAACCCGCAATCTGCGCGTCAATACGCCGGAAGAATCAATGACGATGCTGCTCGGTGCGTTATCGGGCGAGCCCGGTCCGGCGCAGAACGTGGTGTTGCTCAACGCGGGTGCTGCGCTTTACACGGCGAACATCGCGAAGACGTTGCGCGACGGCATCGAGCTGGCGCGCGCCACCATCGCCAGTGGCGCCGCGCGCAAGAAAGTCGATGAGCTGGCATCGCTCACACAATCGTTCAAGAGCAAGCCATTTGGCGCTTGACCAGCACGACGGACGGAACCATGAGTGACATCCTCAACAAGATCACCGCGACCAAGCACGAGGAGATCGCTGCTGCGATGCGCCTGAAGCCGCTGTCGGCGATCCGCGCCGAAGCCGAGGCGCGGCAGCGCACCGGGGATATCCGCGATTTCGCCGCAGCGATAGAAGCAAAGATCGCCTCCGGTCGGAGCGGCGTGATCGCGGAGATCAAGAAGGCCAGCCCCAGCAAAGGGGTGCTGCGCGAGCGCTTCGTTCCTGCCGAGCTTGCGAGGAGCTACGAAACCGGCGGTGCCGCCTGTCTTTCCGTGCTCACGGATCGTTCATACTTTCAGGGCAGCGAAACGTATCTACGCGAAGCGCGCGCCGCTTGCAGCCTGCCGGTGATCCGCAAGGACTTTATCGTCGATGCGTATCAGGTGTACGAGGCCGCTGCGATGGGCGCGGACTGCATCCTTCTGATCGTCGGCGCGCTGGAGTGGAACCAGATGCTGGCGCTGGAGGCGCTCGCAATCGAGCTTGGCCTGGCGGTGCTGGTCGAATCACACGACGCTGCGGAACTCGACGCAGCGCTCACGCTGCAAACACCACTCATCGGCATCAACAACCGCGACCTGCGCACGTTCAACGTGTCGCTGGCGACGACGACTGACCTATTGACCCGCATTCCGGTTGGCAAACGTGTCATCACCGAGAGCGGCATCCTGACGCGTGACGACGTGACGCACATGCGTTCGCGTGGTGTACATGCCTACCTGGTCGGGGAAGCGTTCATGCGCGCACCGGAGCCGGGCGCGGCGCTGGCCGAACTGTTTGCCTGCTAGCGGTGCCGGCGAAGTGAATTTGTGACTGGCGCCCGAGTGACAGCCAGCGCTGCCAGCGGCAGCAACAACGCCAGCAGCATTAACGGCCATTGGCCCAGTGTCGGAATATCAGGGATTGCAGCAGCGGCTGGTTCTATGACCGGGTCGCCCACTGCAGCGGTACCTGTGCGGGCAATCGCCAGGCTTTCAAAACCACCGATCGCCTTGCCTGCGAGCGTCACCGTGTTGACGTTGCTCACCGACAGTGAGACTGGATCCACCGCAAAAACCTGCCCCGGTTCATCGTTGCTGATGCCCCACACCGCCCCAGTGGCTGGATCGCCGTCGAGCCCCACGTCCAGCGGCGAAGTGCCTAACGAACCCAGCAGCGTTGCCGCGCCTGTATTGGTATTGATGCAGTAAAACTTGCCGCGGTCGCCGTTGCCACCCATGCCAAACAAGCCCGACGGGCAGGTAGCGGTCGGAGCTACTCCGGCCAGCCCTGACAGCGCAGGCCCGGAGCCGCCAAGCGCAGCAGTGGCCGCCGTAGCCGGATCAATGCGGTAGACAACTGCGTTCATTGCCAGGTACAGCGAGCCGTTGCTGGCGAACGTCAGTCCGGCATTGACCTGCAGTTGCGGCAGGCCGGTGAGCGTACCCACTGCCGCACAGGCGCCGGTAATGGCCGAGCATTTGACCAATTGCGCAGTCGATGGATTGACGCCATAAATTTCGCCGGTAGTGCTGATGGCGAGGCCTTCAATCTTGCTGAAGCCGGTAACGCCGATGTCGGTGGCAACACCAGTCGCCATATCGATACGGTAGAGCTTGCGGTCAACGTCGCTACGAACCGAGTAGCCTATCGGTCCGGCGAAGGCGTGAGCAGACATCGCCAGCAACGCAGCGACCACTACCCTCCGGACGAGCCCCCGTAGAATGATTTGCACGAAAAATCCTGTCTGTTTGCAAAATTGTGACAGGACTCGCCTCTGTCTGCAACTGACATTGCGCGAAGTTAGCAAGCGCACACATTCACTGAGATTCAGTTGTGTCGCCAATCAGAGACAATTTTTGCATCGATGTTTGGCGGTAGGCGAGGCTACTTGGTCGTAACAGCTTTTGGCGCAAACGATTTCTGCGTAAGGGCTGACGGCTGTTTTCTTCATGAGTCGACAATCAAGTAAAACACGCTCTCAGCCCATTAAAGCAAAGGGTTCTGGCCAAATAGCCACTGTTGGCGGCAAGACCGATCCCGCCGCCAGGCAAACAAGTGAGCGCATGCTCTCGCTGCTGATACTGCTGACAGTTGCTTTGCCCCTGGTTTGGGCTTGGCAACGGCCACCGCAGCCAGCATTCGTCAGTCAGGCCCTGTCCTGCGGCCTGTGGGCGGTGGTGGTGCTGATCGCCGCGTTGCATTCTGGCAACAGTGGGCGGCAGTTGACGCTGCCGGGCGCCGCCGCGTCACTGGTATGGGCGTTGCTGTTGGCGACACTGCTCGCCCATGCATTGCTCGGCGTCACCCCGTGGTTCCTTGCTGCGCCGATTGCAGTCAATTTGTCGCTCGCAGCTTTGCTCTCATGGGTGGTGCTTTTCCGCCTCGACGACCATACCTTGGCCCGTGCCTGGTCCTGGCTGCTCGCCGGTCTGCTGATCGCAGCACTGCTCAACGCGCTGGTGGCGCTGGTGCAGACTGCCGCGCCGGCATGGGCCGATGACCGTTTGATCGCTTCGCTTGCCGGCCCCCACGAGCGCGCCGGCGGCAATCTGCGCCAGCCCAATCAACTGGCAACGCTGATGGTATGGGGCCTTGTCGCCGCGACCAGTCTGCTGCGCCGTTGGCCGTTGTTGTGGTTCTCAGCCTGCGCGACGCTCACGCTTGCCGTGCTCGCCAGCGGCTCGCGGGCTGGAATCATCAGTCTCGTCGCGGTCGCGATGATCGGTGCGTTCGTCTGGCTGCGTTCACGCCACAGACACGATGCCAATGGCCGAAGTAACGGCAAGTGGCACCGGCAGCCGTGGCTCGCCGGCGTACTGGTGATACTGCTGCTGGCGTTGCTCGGCTGGGCGGCACAACATGCGTTCAGCCGCGACACCGCTGATGCTTCACTCGCCCAGCGTCTGGCGCTGTGGCAGCAAACGCTGGGCTTGATCATGCAGCATCCATGGGCGGGCGTCGGCTGGGCGCAGCTCAACTTTGTATGGACGCTGACGCCATTCGCGGACCGGGCTCCCGACGTATTCGATCATGCCCACTCGCTGCCCTTGCATCTGGCCGTAGAGCTCGGTATCCCGGTAACAGTCGCTGCTGCAACGCTGGTCATCGTCGCACTTTGGCCGGCACGGGTCCAGCGCGCAATGTCCGCAAACGCAGGGCAGGCCCGCATCGGCGTTGCCGCCCTGCTGCTGCTCAGCATCGGTACACACAGCCTGTTCGAATACCCGCTCTGGTTCAGCTACTTTCTGATGCCCACTGCATTTGTGCTGGCAACACTTGCCCGCGACCTGGCAGCAACGCCGCCGGCGCCTGCAGCGTCGACCACTAACACAGCGCCCGCCGCCAGATTGACGTCGGCGCGGTTGATCGCGTCCATGGCGACGCTGCTGTTGATCGCAACAGGCTGGAGCGTGCACGAATACAGCAAGGCGTCGGCCATTCATTTCACCGGCAACGATCAAGGCGCGCGCGCTGACGCCGTTGCCGCTGCCCGCGCCAGCCCGCTCTACGGTCAGTACGGTGACTACGCCGCGATCATGCTGGCGGGGGATCGGGCGCCGCTTGAGTGGTTCGCGCGGCCGATCCGCAATGTGCTCGACGAGCGGCTGCTCACAGCCTGGGCACGAGCACTGCAACGCGCCGGCGAGCATGAACGCGCAGCCTGGGTGATCGCGCGCGCACGCGAGTTCCCGCCGGATGCCGCGTTTGCCGGCCTGCCGCAGGTGACCGCGCCACTCAATCCTGCGTCGGCGCCACGCAGCGCTGAGGATTTCCGCCGATAACGCAGTCAGTCGCCGGCAGCTTGCCGGCGGAACAACAGATCGCGTACTTCATGGCCGAGCTTGAGCCCGCGACGCTCAAATTTGGTCACTGGCCGCCATTCCGGGCGCGGCGCATAGTCGGTCGCCGTGTTGACCAGCAACGGTTCGGCGGTCAGCACCTCCAGCATCTGTTCAGCGTACGGCACCCAATCGGTGGCGAGATGCAGATAGCCCCCTGCTGCAAGCCGTGACGCCAGCAGCGCAACCAGCGGCGGCTGCACCAGCCGGCGCTTGTTGTGCCGTTTCTTGTGCCAGGGATCTGGAAAGTAAATATGCGCGCCCGCCAGCGACGACGGTGCGATCATGTGGTTGAGCACCTCCACCGCATCGTGCTGGATCACCCGCACGTTGCGGATCTGCCTGTCGTCAAGCAGATTACAAAGGTTGCCCACACCAGGCGGATGCACCTCGACGGCGAGATAGTTGATTTCCGGATGGGCAGCCGCGATGTCGGCGGTAGTGATGCCCATCCCGAAGCCAATCTCCAGCACCGTCGGTGCCACGCGACCAAAGAGAGCGCTGAAATCAATCACGCCGGGCGCATAAGCAACCCCGTATCGTGCCATGCCGTCGGTCAGACCGCGCTCCTGCTTGGCCGACATGCGACCGGCGCGAACCACAAAACTGCGGATCGGACGATGCTGCAGCGCATCGTCTGACGTCGTCGCTTCGGCGATCATCGTAATTTCGTCACTCGTCATTCGTCTTTCGTCCTGCCAAGCAGGCCCTACGGCAACAACACCGTCCAGCGCGGGTCGCCGAGATCGAGATTGATTGAGGCGTTGCGCCCGCTCTCGGTGTAGTCGACGATCAGTCGGCGCGGCGCCCCCCAGCTCACGCCCGCGTCCGTCCACGGGGTGCGCGGCGCAAACACGCGTTCACGCGCCGGACCGCGACGCTCGAAGCGCCACACCGCGAGCCGGTTCTCGCAACCTTCCTTGCAAAAGTCGATGGTTACAAAGTAGCGGCCATCGCTGTTGAAAAACGGTTCGTTCGGCAGCTCGGTGGTGCTCTTCGTCTCACGGTGCACCAGCACAAAGTCCAGTTTGTCGGCCTGAGCCCGGTACAGCACCACCGAATCCGACGGTGCGTAGTAGCCGTAGAAACTGAAGTTCGGCCCCGCCTCGCCCGGTTTGTCCTCGAACAGAAATGGCGGTTCACCAGGCACCATGACAGCGAGCAGACTGCCATCGCGCTTGATGACGTTGCCTATCAGGCTGCCACCGCGACTGAGCTGTGTCGCCTCAATCTTCTTGCCGCAATCGGCGGGGTCGTGCGTGTTGGCGCAGAGTTTGGTGAACTGCTCGGCGCTGGGCGCAGGTACCGTAACCGCCGCAACGGTTGCGGCGGCGAGCAGCGGTGGCTTCTCCACCGCCTGCCCCTTGTCGTCAACGACCACCGTCGTCGATTGCGCACGGGAAACCGCGGCCACCAGCAGCAACAGCGGCACAAAAAAAATCAGACGGACTTTCATCCGCCTGATTTTCTCATTGTCATCGCCCGGCAGTATCGCCTGCCCTGCCACACCCTACTCCGGCACACACATGCTCACACCCTCATCGAGCCAGCCGATGGCGACGGCGGCGTCTACTGTGGCGCGGCTGGTCACGTAACGATGGTTCGAGACGTAGTTCTTGCCCGGTGCGCTGGCGTTGTTGTAGAGACGGTAGAGCGGTTTTGATCCGGCCGGGCAACCAGGTTGCGTGCCCGCTGGCGCGTTGGCTGGCAACGGCAGCGGCTTGTTGACTCGGAAGGTTTGCCCTTCGTAGGCGAGGAAGCTCACGCCCTTGAGCCAGTTGCACTCGGTGTCGCTGGCGCTGTAGAAGTGGGTGTTCGGCCCGCCGTTGGCGCCACCATAGAAACGGCAGACGCTGACGTAGCCACCCTGCTTGAAGCTGTTGCCGGTGCGGCGCCAGGTGGCGATGCTGTCGAGTGCGGTGCGATCGGCATCCGTGGCGGCGTAGAAGTACTGCCCATCCGGCTGCCTGGGAAAGTCTGCCGTGTTGACGTACTCGGTGACTTCACCTTCGACCCAGGGCAGTGGCAAGGTGGTGAGTTTGAAGTCCTCGCTTGATGGTGGAAAGCCCGGCCAATCCGAAGGCAACTTACTGCGGTTGGCATCGTTCCAGTCGCTCCGACTCTCAACGAGTCCCAGCTTGTAGCCCCAGAAGTACGTTGCCCATGGTGCCCCGGCCCGCACAACCGACATGGGTGATGCATCGAATTCGCCACCGTCCAGCGCACGCTTGCGGATGGGGGCGCCGAGCGTGATTTCGTCGTCGAGAACCCAGCGCACAGGGCTAGGTGTCATGAAGAAGTTCGGTCCACACCCCTCGCCGCCCCAACGCCAGTAGTTCGTCTCGCGAATTACCGTACCCTGCACTACTGGTCGCGTGAGGGTGGTGGCCTCAATGCGGCAAGGAACAGGCTGTACAAAGTACCAAGGCCGATAGACATGCGTCTGATTCGGCGTAAATTTGCTGGCTTCAATGAAGAAGTAGCCGTTCGTCACCTTCGCGGCCGGCTTGGGCAATGCGGGCGCTACGACCACGGGCGGCCCGGTCCGATGCGCAACACCATAGGGGCAAATGTTGAAATCCACGCCGCAGATGTACATGTAGTAGTCAGACAGGTCGACCGCTGCCTGCGCGTCAACCGCGTACGCCGGGATTGTGCCGAAGCACAATATCGCTAGCGAGGCGACGGCCAGCCGCCGCCTCGTGCCAAGTGTCTCCGGCGCGTGCAAAACGCAACTCAGCGCCGACATAGGCAACCGCCTAGCCAATCACCTTGGCAATCTGCGCCTTCAATGCGCCGTCGAGCAACGCAACCGACTCGTTCAGATGGGCGCGGTTTTCGATCGAGAGGCCCGGCTTCGCCGCCGCCTTGCGCAGTTGCGCCAGCAGATCGACGGCGAACTCGCGGCGCAGGCTGCGTGCATCGGCCGGTGCGGCGGGGCTCGGCTTCGACACCGCTTCCGCCAGCAGGCGCACATGCTCGCGTTGCAGGTTGCGCCGCATCATGCTGATGCTGGCACCGCTGCCGAGTTCGCTCCAGATCGACTTCTGCAGCGTGCCATAGAGTTCCGGCAAGCCGAGCGCCTTGCTGCTGTCAGCCAGTTTTTCCGGTGCCACGACGAGCCGTACCGCCACGCTGTCGCGCATCAATTGGCCCAGCGTTGCGCGTTGTAACGCGAACACGCGGCCGGCGACCGACTGATCAATCGGCGCCACCGACGGGATACCGACGTCGTCCTCAGACACTGAATCCCAACGCGCGTCAAAGTCCGGGGTCAGCTTGCCGAGGAACTCCGGCTTGAACTTGAACGAGTCCACGGCGAACAGGTTTTTCGCCAGCAGATTCAGTGCGCGGCGCTGCTTGTCGGCGTCCACCGGGGTCAGCGGTTGCCGGCCACTACCAGCCACATCGCGCAACACGGTGACGCCACCGACATACTTCGCTGCCAGCTCACTGACCTGGCCCATCAGCAGGAAGCCGCGCTGGAAGTTGCGGCGCAACTGCTCGTACTTGGTGCCAGCCGGCAGCTCTTTCGCCTGTACGCGATCCCACAGCTCACGGATGACGGCGAAACGCTTCTCGTAGAAGCCAAGCGGATCGCTCGACAAATCGCTGCGGTTCACTTCCGGGTCAATACCTTCGACGATCGGCATGAAGCCGGCGTCTTCGTCGGTGGCGTAGGCGTGCTGCGGTTCCAGCGCGCGGGAGAGCGTCTTCGCCAGCTCGGCCTTCTCGGTCTCGGGCGTGGTTTCCTTGTAGCCGTACTCGATGGCCCAGATGTCGTACGGGCCGACCGTGACCATCGAATACTGGCCCTGACGCTCGTCCCTGGTGGCGATGTTGAGCGCGTTGTAGTCCATCACCGAAGCGGACACGCCCACTTCAGCGCCGAACTTCGGATCGCGCAACTGTTCCGGCGTCACTGCCATCGAGGCCTTGAAGTTGTGGCGCAGACCGAGCGTGTGGCCCACTTCATGGGCAGTGATGTCCTTGATCGCGTCCATGATCCACGATTCAGCCTGTGGCGAGCCGTATTCGAAGTCACCGCGGGCCACCAGCAGGTCCAGCGCGAAGGCAGCCTCCGAGAGCTTGTTATCGGCATAGGCGCACAGTTCGCCGGAGTTGCGGATCAGGCCGGAGGCCAGCGCGCTGCCAACGGGGCGCGGCGGGTCTTCGCTGACTCGTGCGCTGTAGAGGCGGGTGATGTCCTCATTCATTTCGATGTCGGCATCAAGGATTTCACCGGTGCGCGGGTCCACCTTGCTCGGGCCGCGGGCGCCGAACTGGATGCCGTTGCCAGCCACCCAGCGGATCGACGCAAAGCGCGTGGCCGAGGTGTCGAAATCATCGTCGTCACCCTGCTGCTTGACGACGACGGCGTTCTTGAAGCCAATCTTTTCGTAAGCCTTGTTCCATTCGAGAATGCCGTCACTCACCGCCTTGCGGTAGGCGGTCGGGATGTTCTTGTCGAGCCAGTAGACGATGGGCTGCTTCGGCTCCGACAGCGCTGCAGTCGGGTCCTTCTTCTCGAGACGCCAGCGGATGATGTAGCGGCTCTTCGTCTCACGCTTGTCGGGGTTGCTGAAGTCGTTCACGTTGGCGGTGAAGTAGCCGACGCGCGGATCGGCCTCGCGCGGACGCATGAGGCTCTGCGGCAACTGTGAGAAGCCGTAGTAGTAGCCCATGAACAGCGAGCGGATGTCCGGCAGTGTGCTCGGGTACTTGGGCAGCGGCTGCCCCGGCGCCGGCGTCGGCGGCGGCAGGGCAACGCGGCCGAGACGGTAGTGGGCGCGCACGTTGAAGCCGGTCTCGGTCTCGCTGTTGCGCACTTTCTCGATGCTCGAGTTCTTGTCGTCGAAGGAATACGACTGCCGGAACGTCTGCTCCAGTTGCTGCGCGGCCATCGGGAAGTCGTTGATGAACAGCGCGTTGGCTTCGATCAGCACGCTCTTGCGTTCGGGATGCGGTGCACTGGCAACGCTGACGCTGCCAATCAGGCTGTCGGAGAAGCTGCGTTCCACCGCATGGCGGATCGGGGCATCCTTGGCGGCGGTGTGCGCGATGTTGCGGGCAATGAGCTGCACGCCGTTGGGGCCAAATTTGCGGAAGCTGGCCACGAACTGTCCGCGACCGGCCGCGAGGAAGCCGCCCATCTGGTTGCCGAACAGGCCGGCGTCACCGATATTGTGGGTGACGTTGACCGAGAAGAAGAACGGGCGCTCCCACATTGCTTCCGGGATCTCGATCCACACCTTGTCGTCCTTGCGCCAGGTGGCGAAGAAGCCCTTTTCTTCCTTGGCGTCCTTGATCACGTCGGCGAACGGCTTCGGCGCCGGCGGCGTGCCGGGCGCGCCAGCGGCAGCGGATGCGCCTGCCGGGCGGGCGCCGGGCGCAGGGGCTACGGCTTTGCTGTCACCATTGGCAGCCGGTGTCGCCGCTGCTGTAGCGGCGCCGGCGGCTGGCGCAGCCGAAGACGACGCTGGCGGCGTGACGGTGGCGCAGGAGGCGAGGCCCGCGACGAGCAGGGCGGCGGGCAGGAGGCGGAGTCGGAAGTTCATTGAGTCCTCGGAATTGGCGGGATCAGCTTTATCGTGAAATCCGCATCGGCCGTGGGCTCAGAACGAAATTTCGATCAATATCGACATTGATCGAAAACGAACGCAACCCCCGGTCTGTGAACGGTTCCAGCAAAAAGCTGCTACCCGAAACGCAGTTGACAACATGGCAGTGTAGAGGCAGTGCGATGGCCGCCTGCCGGCGGCTGGACGCGCTGCGACAGAGTGCGGAATTTCCCGACCGAACGGCGAACCGCCGATTGCGGCGCCGGCAGCCGCGCTTACTTGCGCGACGACCGCTTTGCCGGGACGGCGCCGCTGCGTTTCAGCCAGGCGTCGAGTTCAGCGTTGAATTTGCGCGTCTCGCCCAGCAGCCAGTCGACGAAGGCGCGCACCTCACTGCGCGCCATCGAGCGCTCCGAGACCACCATGTAGCAGCCGGCACCAGTGGCCACTGCCACATCCAGCGGACGCACCAGATCGCCCGACATGAACACATCGGCGCCGTAGGTCCGCCCGAGCGCCACCCCCTGCCCGCTTTGTGCCGCGAGGAAAGTCTGGGCGATGAAATCGAACTTCAACTTCGAGCGCCCCTTCACCTCGGGCTGCCCGATCGCCTCGAAGAAGCCCGGCCAGGTGGAGCGGTACTCGGCGCGACCGCCGTAGGTGGATTCGATCAGCGTGTGTGCCTTCAGATCGGCCAGCGAGCGCAGCGGTTGCGCCGAGCGCAGGTAGTCCGGGCTCACCAGCGGGAACAGCAGCTCGTCGATCAGCAGCGTGGCTTCCGGCGGCGCGCCATCGGCCGGCAGGTAGCGGATCGCGACGTCGATGTCGTTCACCGCCAGATCAATCACACGGTCAGTAGCGCCGATGTCGAGATCGGCGTTCGGCCGCAGCGCACGAAAGCCGGGCAAGCGCGGGATCAGCCACAGCGACGCAAACGACGCGAAGGTAGTCACCGATACCCGCGGCGAATTGACATCGCGGCGCAGACGATCGACCCCGCCATCCAGCTCGGCCAGCACCCGTTGCACCAGCGGCAGGAACTCCCGTCCCGCAGGCGTCAGCGCGATCTCGCGCGCCTTGCGCACGAACAGCGGCACGCCGAGCTCGTCCTCCAGCCCCTGCACCTGGCGGCTGACGGCAGACTGGGTGAGGCTCAACTCCTGCGCGGCTTTGGTCAGACTCAGATTGCGCGCGGCGGACTCAAAGCCACGCAAGCCGGCCAGTGTCAGAGGGCGGCTGCGCGGGTTGCTGGAAAGCATGGGAAGGTTATGCATGCGCTTTGCGCAGACTCGACTGCAATCAATTCGTTGGACGGCACCGAATTATCCCTCTTAAATACGGTCCTGGAAACAGGTTTTGTTTCCTTTCAGACCGCAAGGAGTACAGTCATGAACAGCCTTCAATTCCCTCTCGCAACGCAAGACTGGACGCTCGGCAAGGGCCGCGCGCTGGCACTGCAGGCGGCGCAGGTGAATTCGATCGAAGCGCTGTCCGGGGCGCTCTGGGTCACCGTCTCCGGCAGTGCCCAGGACTTTTTCGTCGCCCCCGGCGAGCGCATCACAATCCCCTGCAATCACGGGCAGGTCGTGGTGGAAGCTACATCCGACGCCGCTACGTTGCGTATCGGTCAGGCGGTCGAGACCGCACCGGCGGACGCGCAAACGCAGTCCTTCTCGCACGCCGTCTACGTCTCCGTGGTCTGCCCGGTGGTGCGCGGCTTGCGCCGAACCGCCGACTGGCTGGACCCGTCGCCGAGCCCGCTGCGCGCACACTAGCCGCAGCCCCGTTTGCGCGGCGCCCGGCCGGCCCCGCGCGAACATTTCGATTACTCCCCGCTGCCACGACATCAACGATGTCGTGGCTTTTTTATTGGCGGGAGCAAGAGCGCGGCGGTACGCTAACCGACAGTACGCGCCGCTTGCGCTTTCAACGCTGCGTCCAGCGTGTCGATGATTTCATCGAGATGGGCGCGGGTCTGGTTGCCGAGTTTGCTGTTGCCTTTGGCTTGTTGAGCACGGGCGAGCAGGGTTTTGGCGGTCAGGCGGTGCAGCGCGCGGGCATCGCCAGCGGCCGTGCCAACGCCGGGTCGGGTGATGATGGTCGCCAGCCGGCGCGCGTGTTCGCGCTGCAGTGCACGACGTGCGGGCGTGGTGTCGGCGACGACAACGCCATCCCCCCAGACGGCGCGGGTGAGGCTGCCGTAGAGCTCGTCAAGGCCGAGCACCGGCGTGCCGTTGGCGACTTTGTTGCGCGCATTCTGCAGGCGCTCGGCCACGCGCGGCGACAGCAGACGATCCATGGTGGCAGTCTGCAAGCCAAGCAGGGTGGCGTCGAGCGAGCGATCCAGCGGCGGTGTAAAGCCCCGTTCCAGCGCGCTTTCCACCAGACGGCTGGCGAACTCGGGCTTGATGTTGAAGCCATCCGCAGCGAACAGATTATCGTTGATCAGCTTCAACGCAGAGCGCTGCTTGTCGGCCGCCACCGGCGTCAGCGGTGCACGGCCGCTGCCGGCCTGATCGCGCCGATAGACCACGCCACCAACGAACTTGCCCGCAAGCTCAAAGGCAAGCCCGAGCTGGGCCAAGCCGCTCTGGAAGTTGCGGGTGAGGATGTCGTAGTCCTCGCCAGGCTTCAGCTCGCGCGCCTGCAGGCGGTCGAACAGCTCGCGCGACAGTTGCACGCGACGGCGCGCAAATTCGAGCGGATCGCCACCGACGTCGCGCTGGTTGACCTCCGGGTCCATGCCGTCAAGATCGCCGGCGATTTCTTCGTCAGTGCCGTAGGCGAGCAGCGGCTCACTACTGCGGGCGGCAATCTTCTGCAGCTCAGCGCTCTCGGTGGCGGCCGGCAGCTCCTTGTAGGCGTATTCCACCGCCCAGTAGTCATACGGCCCCAGCGTGCTCATCACGTATTCGCCCTGCGGTTCCTTGTCGAGCGCCACGTTGAAGGCGTTGTAGTCCATCACCGAGCCGCCGATGCCATTGGCGCGGGTGAATGCCGGGTCATTGATCTGCGCCTGGGTGTAGATGGTCGAGGCGCGGAAGTTGTGGCGGAAGCCCAGTGTGTGGCCCACCTCATGCGTGGTCACGTCTTTCAGCGTGGCATGCACGATGCGCTCGGCCTCTTTCGGGTCCAGCGCTTCGCCGCCACGCAGCGCCAGCAGATCCAGCGCGAAGCTGGCCTCGGCAATCGCTGACTGGCCGTAGGAGCACAGCTCGAAGGCGGCATCGTCGCTGCCACCCAAATCGCGTGGCAGGCGCGAGGCTTGCGTGCGGGCTGCGCCGCTCGGCAGCCAGGTCGCCACCGCCTCGCTGCCATCGGCGCTGGCTGCGGGCATCGGACGCGGATACTGCGCTTCCGAACGGCGGCGCGGCAAGGTCACCCAGCCGTTGCCCATGGTGATGTCGGCATCGAGAATCTCGCCAGTGCGCGGGTCAACGCGCGATGGGCCAACCGCGAGCGCACCATCGTTGTAATCAACGAACCAGCGCACCGACGCACGGCCGGTTTCATGGGTACTCCAGGTCGCGTCATCGGGCTGCTGTTCGACGCGAATCGCATCCTTGAAACCAATCTTCTCGAACGCTTTGTTCCACTCCAGCACGCCCGCCTTCACGGTGTCGCGATATTCGAGCGGAATGTTCTTGTCGAGCCAGTAAACGATCGGCTTCTTCGGCTCCGACAGCGCGGCGGACGGGTCCTTCTTCTCCAGACGCCAGCGATTGATCACGTACTTGCGCGCAAACGCGGCCTGGTTGTCGCTGAAGTCCCAGATGCGCTGATTGAAGTGGCCAACCCGCCCGTCGGCTGCGCGCGCACGCATCGGCTCATCCGGCAGCTTTGACAGCGTGTAGAACAGGCCCACGAAGAAGCTGCGCGCATCCGGCACGCCACTCACCGGGCGCGGTTGCGGCACCGGGCTGGGTACCGGCGTCGGCGTGGGCACGGGCAGCTTGGGGATGGCAAAGTGCGCGGTCACGTCAAACGTGGTGGCGTCGGCGCGCGACTGCGTCTCGCGGAAGTACGAATTCGGGCGATCCAGCGCGTAGCCGGCACGATAAGTCGTGTCCAGTGCGGTGGTGATCATCGGGATGTCACCGAGCAGCAGCGCATTGGCTTCCACCAGCACTGACTTGCGCTCAGGATGCGGCGCACTGGCGACGGGCGCAGCGGCGAGCAGACTGTCGCTGGTGCCTTCCGACGTGGCCACCGCGATCGGCGTTGCCGGCTTCGCGTAATTGCTGAAGTTGCGGGCGATCAGTTGCACGTTGTTGCCCACCTTGCGGAAGGCGACGATATTGCCGCGCAGCATGGCACGCGCCATCGACACCGGCGAATCGCTCATCACGCCGCGGCTCAGATTGGCCTGCAGAAAGTAGAGCTGGTCGAACTGCTCGGGCTTCAGCTCAATCCACACCTTGTCGTCCTTGCTCCACAGCGGGAACAAGCCCGGCTGCTCCTTCGCATCCTTGATGACGTCAGCAAACGGGCGCGGTGGTGGTGGTGTTCCGGATGTAGCCGTGGGCGCGGCGGCAGGTCGCGCGCCCGACCCGGCGGCAGGCGCAGCGGCAGTTGACGTGCTGGTCACAGCAGCGGCAGCGACGACGGACAATGCGGGTGCAGGCGCAGGTGCTGGCGCGGTGGCACACGACGCAAGCAGCAGGGCGGCGCCAGCGAGCGCCACCGGATGAGTCGAAAAGGGCATGTTCTACTCCGGGAATGACCGATTCAGCTTTTCACCGCGAGGCCCGTATTCGCTGGGCTTGGAGTGTCATTGGCGTCAGTGTCGACTTTGCCACTTTTCACCCTGGATGCCTGTTGAATACGCCTGTAGCGGCGAAAAGCCGTCTGTCAGCAGCCAACCGCTGCTGTACGTGGTCGCCAGTGTAGATGTCGCTATGCGGGTCGATCTGTTCCGCAGGAAAACTGCGACGAACGACCGAAACCGCAACCTGAAAGGCAAAGGGTTGGCTGCGGTTGTCGTAGTCAAAAAGCACAAAAGCGCCCCGCAGGGCGCTTTTGCACAAGTCGCGACGCGTGCGCGCCGCGATTTGGTTAGCGGCGACGCAGTGCGATGCCTGCAAAGCCAACCAGCAACATGCCGATCAGTCCGTACAGGGCGGGCGAACCCACCGGCACAATCACCGGCGGCGCAGCCTGCCATACCGACGTCGCGCTGAAGACACCAGCGTTGCAATTGATGGTGATCGTTGCTGCGCCCTGGCGCTCGCTGCCGAGACTGACCGTCGACACAAACACAAATGTATAGGTGCTGGACGCGAGCGGTGCCGTGAATGTACGGCCAAAGCCGGTTGAAAAGGCACTCGGACTACCGAGGCTGAACCCGTAGGTATCGTAAGCCGTACCGTTCAGCTGCGTGGCACCGGTTACGGAAACAGTCCCCGGAAAGCTGGCGCTTGCGTTAGCCGTGGTCGAGAAGCCGGTGTTCGAACAGGTGCCCGCAAACCCCGTGTAATCGAGACTGCCCAACGCCGCAGAGACTGCCGGAGCAGCCTGAGTACTCGGACCCGCTGGTTCGCCACTGGTACCGCCCGCTGCAAAAGCACTCGTGCTGGCCAGTGCCAGCGCGGCTGCGAAAGCGTCAAAAAGTTTCATATGACCCCGCTATTTGATGAATTGCGGCTCGCGTTTTATACCGCATGCCCGCACCACTTGCAAGGTTATAACCAGGCAATCTTCATGTCAACGACATGGGAGTTACAACCCAGCGATCAGTCGCGCGCCAGCAACAGCTCGCCGCGCAGACTATGTGGCGCTGCAGCGGTAAAGCGCACATCGACGTACTGCCCGATCAGGCGTTCGCCGTTGGGGCCGCCGGGGAAGTTCACCACACGGTTGTTTTCGGTGCGGCCCGCGAGTTCGGTGCTGCTCTTGCGCGACAGACTCTCCACCAGCACACGTTCGGTGTGGCCAATCATGGCCTTGCTGTAGTCGAAAAACAGCTCGTCGATACGCTTCTGCAGCTGGCTCAAACGCGCGGACTTTTCTGCAGCGGGCGTGTCGTCAACCAGATCGGCCGCCGGCGTGCCCGGACGCGCTGAATAGACAAAACTGAAAGCGCCATCGAACGCCACGTCGTCGATAAGCTTCATCGTCAGGTCGTGATCCTTTTGCGTCTCGCCCGGGAAGCCGACGATGAAATCCGACGTCAACGACAGGTTCGGGCGCACCGCACGCAGACGCCTGACAACGCTCTTGAACTCCAGCGCCGTGTAGCCGCGCTTCATCGCGGCGAGGATGCGGTCTGAGCCGTGCTGCACCGGCAGATGCAATTGCGAGACGAGCTTCGGCACCTTGCCGTAAACATCGATCAGCGATTGCGTCATCTCGCGCGGATGGCTCGTGGTGTAGCGAATGCGCTCGATGCCGGGTATCTCGTCGATGTATTCGATCAGCGTGGCGAAATCCGCAATCGCGACGCCCTCGCCCATCTTCCCGCGGTAGGCGTTCACGTTCTGCCCGAGCAGCGTGATCTCCTTCACACCCTTGATCGCCAGCTCCGCAATCTCGGTCAGCACATCCTCGAACGGCCGCGACACTTCCTCACCGCGCGTATATGGCACCACGCAGAAGGTGCAGTATTTGCTGCAACCTTCCATGATTGAGACGAACGCACTCGCCGCCTCCACCCGCGCCGGCGGCATGCTGTCAAACTTCTCGATCTCGGGGAAGGAAATGTCCACCTGCGAGCGGCCGGTCTGGCGCTTCTTCGCGATCAGCGCGGGCAGGCGGTGCAGCGTCTGCGGGCCGAACACCACATCGACAAACGGCGCACGCTCAACGATGGCAGCACCCTCCTGTGAGGCCACGCAGCCACCGACGCCGATCACCAGATTCGGGTTCAGTTTCTTCAGGTCCTTCACGCGGCCGAGGTCGTGAAACACCTTCTCCTGCGCCTTCTCGCGCACCGAGCAGGTGTTGAACAGGATCACGTCAGCATTCTCCGGCGTGTCGGTCTTCTCGAAGCCCTCGGCGGTACCCGCATCAAGGATGTCGGCCATCTTGTCCGAGTCGTACTCGTTCATCTGGCAGCCAAAGGTGCGGATGAAGAGTTTCTTCTTCGCGGTCGCGGTGGAATTGACGGAAGTGGCAGACGCAGCGGCGACGTCCACAGTGGCG
>Ga0116175_1000677_pt1 | contig 23053 bp, 23 predicted proteins | sample AD_UKC125_MetaG_FD_89802 | JGI IMG/M metagenome (GOLD analysis project Ga0116175, IMG submission 89802) | Active sludge microbial communities of municipal wastewater-treating anaerobic digesters from USA - AD_UKC125_MetaG | ecosystem: Engineered > Bioreactor > Anaerobic > Digestate | place: USA... | reverse complement strand
GCAGGGCCGACCACCGAGCCGATGGCAAACATACTGTCGCCCAGTTGACCCATATACGATTCAAACGCGCTGTCCACCGCCTCTTTCAGTGTGCCCGCACCGGCCGACACCGGCATGATTTTCGCGCCCAAAATCTTCATGCGCGATACATTCGGATGCTCTTTGGCAATATCGACCACGCCCATGTGGATTTCGCATTCCAAGCCCAATAAGGCCGAAGCGGTGGCTAAGGCCACGCCGTGCTGCCCCGCGCCGGTTTCGGCAATCACTTTTTTCTTGCCCAGTTTTTTTGCCAGCAGCACTTCGCCGATGCAGTGGTTGATTTTGTGCGCACCGGTGTGGTTCAAATCTTCGCGTTTCAGATAAATTTCCGCGCCGCGTTTCGACAAGGTGCGCGCATGATAAATCGGGCTGGGACGGCCGACATAAGTGGCTTGCAGGCGTTTCATTTCGGCGATGAAATCGGCATCTTTAATAATATTGTGAAAACCGGCTTCGATTTCCGCCAGCGCTTTGGCTAATTCCGGATGGCCGATGCGGCCGCCGTGTTTGCCGAATAAACCTTCGGTATCGGGTAAGACTAAGGCGTTTAATTGTTCTTGCACCATGTTGTTTCTCTTTATATGAACAGAATGAACGAAACCGTTATTTTTTCAGACAGGCATTCAAATAACAAGCTATTTTTTATCGGTTGTTGATAGTGGTGCTTGCTTTCGCCCAGCGAAGCGTTTAGCATTCCGCACAACTATTTTAAGCTATTCATTGGAAGCATTCATCAATGCACAATCATAAACCCGATAACGGGCAATCCTACGCCGAACAGATTAAAGGCAAAACCGGCCTGCAACGCATCATCAATGCCTGCGGCTATTCGATCGACGGCTTCAAAGCCGCGATGACCGAACAAGGCTTCCGACAACTGGTGTATCTCAACAGCGTGCTGTTGGTGTTGTGTTTTGTGTTCCCGTTCGGCCCGGCCACCCGCATGATGTTGATTATGGCCTCGTTTATCACGCTGATTGTCGAATTGTTCAATACCGGCGTAGAAGCGGCGGTAGACCATACTTCGCTGGAAAAACACGAACTGGCCAAACGCGCCAAAGATGTGTGTTCCGCCGCACAAACCGTGGCCTTAACGCTGCTCGCAATTTTGTGGCTGATGGCGCTGTGGCGCGACTACGGCTTGAATATTTTTTGATCAACTGGCTGCATCGACAGCTAAAGGAGAAAATAATGAAGAAAATACTGTGGACTGCATTGGCACTGTGCATGGCGCAAGGTGCTTGGGCGGCGGATATTAACGTTGAACAGCCGTGGGCGCGCCCGACACTGGAAGGCATGAGCATGGGTGGTGCGTTTATGCTGTTGAAAAACGATAGCGCCAAAAATGATGCGCTAATCGGCGGCGAAAGCCCGGTGGCGGCCAAAATTGAAATCCATACCCATGTGCGCGAAGGCGATGTGATGAAAATGCGCGAAGTGCCCGGCGGTATTCCGTTGCCTGCCAAACAACAAGTGGCCTTGCAGCCCGGCGCTTATCACGTGATGCTGATGGGTTTGAAAAAGCCGTTGAAAGTGGGCGAACAGTTCCCGCTAACCTTAAAATTCAAACACGCCAAACCGCAAACGGTGCAGGTGAAAGTGGAAAACATGCAGGGCGCGGCGATGGATCACGGAACGCATGAGATGAAACATCATCATTAATAAGATGTAAAAACAGAGCAGATAGAATGCCTGTCTGAAAGCCGTCGGTATTTCGCCCCCGGCTTTTTTACTGTTTATTTACATCACTTTCGCTTGTATTTGTCTGTCGGCAATACTATTTAATCAGCATTTAAGTCATCAGGCTGTTACAAAAAACATGAACCGAAAACGCATTTCTTTCCGTCATCAATTACCCAAGCAAGAGCAGATTTTTGCCTCGCGTTGGACAAAACCGTTTGCCCCGTGGTTCGACCGCCACTATTTTTGGACGGTAAACCGGCGGCAGGCGGCTTTATCGGTGGCGGTCGGCATGTTTTGCGGCTTGATGCCGGGGCCTACCCAAATGTTGAGCGCCTTGCTGGTGGCCTATTTTTTGCGCACCAATCTGCCCATCGCCATTATTACCACGCTTTACAGCAATCCGATTACCTATATGCCGCTTTATTATCTGGCCTATCGCATCGGCGCTTCGCTGATGGGCATTGATGCTGCCGCTACCTTAAGCCTGCCAGCTTGGGAAGGTGCTAACTTTCTTGGCCGCGCGTGGGAATGGTTGTTGGGTGCGGGCAAACCGCTATTAATTGGTGTTCCTATACTAGGTATTATCTTAGCCGTGATTGCTTATTTTGCCGTATTGTGGATTTGGCGCAGTTACACTGTTTTTCATTGGAACAAGCGGCGGCAAAATGGCTAAGCGCTGGCGGCGGCTCACCGAAAAAGAAATCGCCTGCGCCCACCAAGTGTTCGGCGAAGCGATAGATTACTCGCGGGTAAAAATCTATCGAGGCATCCCCTTGCTGCCCCGCTTGAAAGTTGCCGTTGCGCCCAACGGGCATATCTATTTCCCGCGCGATTTGTGCCCGCCCGATTTCACCGAAGCCGAGCCGCATTTTCAGGTGTGGCTGATACACGAGTTGACCCATGTTTGGCAGTCACAACACGGCTTCCGCCCTTGGCTCGGTGGTTTGTTGCTGGCTTTACGTGGCGGCTATTACCGCAAACGCTGCTATCACTACCCTGCCGTTGCAGAAGGTCGCCTGCCGGATTTTGGCGCGTTGAATATGGAGCAACAGGCCGAGGTGGTGGCACATTATTTTGCCGGGCAATGTTTACGATGGCAGCATTATTATTGTCATTTAAACCATTATGAGGCCTGTCTGAAAGATTTTTTGCAACAGCCGAAAGATAAAAGTTTATTACCCGCTTATTGGCAAAAGCGAAAAGCAGATGAGATAGAATGCTAGGCTTTCCGATTATTTTGGATAAAAATACAATGTAAATCCAATCAATTATTCTAAAATGGTTAGATAAGGTGGTTGGAGTGGTTGACACTTTTTACCAAGTGTTTATAATTTTGTTTTCTTTAGCCGGTATAGCTCAGTTGGTAGAGCAGCTGACTTGTAATCAGAAGGTCCCGAGTTCGACTCTTGGTGCCGGCACCAAATGAAAAAAATAAGCCCAGTCTTTATGACTGGGCTTATTTTTTTTCATTCTAGAGGTAGTGTTAAATGTTGAATCGCAATGGATTATGATAAGAAAATAATATCGTTTTGTTAAAATCATTAGTTTTATTGCGTGAAAGTTACAGTGTGGATTTATATTTGACGTAAATTATTTCTGAGGTTGGACAAAGCAAGGCGATGCAGGCAAAATAGAAAACAATATCGTTATGGATTTTAATCAAAGTGATTAAAGTCAGCTGCAGGAGAGAGCTGGCACCCAACGCATATACGGATTACTTATTTACTGAAGAAAGGAAAAAAATATGCCGCAGTGGAAACTAGATGTAACGGGTATGGCAAGCAGAGATGATGCCAAAAAAATAATCGCCCGCGGTGAAGAAGTCGCAGGTGTTCACATGGTGAATGCTAATCACGAAACGGGTATTGTGGTTGTTACCTATGCTGATGAGAGTTTTGATCAAGCCGCATTTAGTGCGGCTGTAACCGAATTGGGATTTAACAGCTAATCCATTGCTTGAAATAACGGAAGAGCTTAAACAACAAAATGCCTGTCTGAAAATTTTTCAGACAGGCATTTTACATTGGTAATTCTTATTCCCACTCAATGGTTGCCGGCGGCTTGCCACTCACATCGTACACCACGCGGTTGATACCGCGTACTTCGTTGATGATGCGGTTAGACACTTTGCCGAGCAGCGAGTAGGGCAACTCCGCCCAATGCGCGGTCATAAAGTCGCTGGTGACGACCGCGCGCAAGGCGACTACATAGTCGTAAGTGCGGCCGTCGCCCATTACCCCTACCGATTTCACCGGCAGGAACACGGCAAAGGCCTGGCTGGTGAGGTCGTACCAGGAAGTACCATTTTCATCGGTGGTGTTGCGCAATTCTTGAATGAAAATATCATCGGCTTGGCGCAGCAAGTCGGCATATTCTTTTTTCACTTCACCCAGAATGCGCACACCTAAGCCCGGGCCCGGGAAGGGGTGGCGGTACACCATTTCACGCGGCAGGCCAAGGGCGACGCCCAATTCGCGCACTTCGTCTTTAAACAAATCGCGCAAAGGCTCAAGCAGCTTCAGCTTCATGTTTTCCGGCAGCCCGCCGACATTGTGGTGGCTCTTGATCGCGTGCGCTTTATTGGTTTTCGCGCCCGCGCTTTCGATTACATCCGGGTAAATGGTGCCTTGCGCCAACCATTTAGCGTTGGTCAGCTTTTTCTCTTCGGCATCGAATACTTCAATAAATTCGCCACCGATGATTTTGCGTTTTTTCTCCGGATCGGTTACGCCAGCCAGTTTGCTCATAAATTGCTGTTCGGCATCAACGTGAATCACGCGTACGCCTAAGTTGCGGGCAAACATGTCCATCACCATTTTGCCCTCGTTCAGGCGCAGCAGGCCGTGGTCGACAAACACGCAGGTGAGCTGGTCACCGATGGCGCGGTGAATCAGCGCGGCGGCTACTGATGAATCTACTCCGCCAGACAAACCCAAAATCACTTCATCGCTGCCCACTTGTTCGCGGATTTTGGCGACTGCTTCTTCGATGTAGTTGGGCATGGTCCAGCTCGGTTTGGCACCGGCGATATCCAGCACAAAGCGGTTCAACAGTGCGCGACCTTGCTTGGTATGGGTGACTTCCGGGTGGAATTGGATACCGTAGAATTGTTTTTCGGCGTGTTCCATCATCGCAATCGGGCAAGACGGGGTGTCGCCGATCACCACAAAACCTTCAGGCAGTTTGGAGACTTTGTCGCCGTGGCTCATCCATACGTCCAAAGTGTTGGGCTGGCCGTCGTGAATGTCGCGGGTCAGCTCGCAATCAATGGTTTTGACTTGCGCATAACCGAATTCACGCTGATTACCGGGCGATACTTCGCCGCCCAGATGGTGCGCCATAAACTGCATGCCGTAGCAAATGCCCAATACCGGCACGCCCAAGTCGAAAATGCCGGTATCGGCCTGGTAATCGGAGTTGTACACCGAATTGGGGCCGCCGGAAAGAATAATGGCTTTGGGATTGAAGGCTTTGATGTCGGCCAGCGGCATATCGAAGGAATGCAGTTCACAATACACATGCGCTTCGCGTACGCGGCGGGCGATCAATTGGGTGACTTGCGAACCGAAGTCGAGGATGAGGATTTTGTCTTGGGTCATGATGGTCTTGAGGGAAAATAAAGAGAAAATCAGGCGGTTTGAAAATAACACATTGTACCATTTTCAAACCGCCTGATATACCGCAATCTTGCGCGTTCGGCTTAGAGCTCGGGCAAGGATTTGTCCTGTTTGTACGGCACCACGCTACTGCGCGACAGCAACAGCAAACAACCCAGTATCATCATGCCCAAAGCTACCAAGGGCGAGGTTTCCATCAGATAATTGCTGCGCAGATAAATAGCGGCGCCGATATAGATTAACAAGGGGCCGGAGACGATGGATTGTTTGTTGATGCCATCCATCACCAATACGGCGATGCCACCGATGGCAAGACCAATCGCGATCAGGGTGGCGGTGGCGGGCAGAATGCCGGTGCTTTTTAAAAACCAGATGGCGCCGGCGATAATCAGCAATAAGGGTAGGGCAAGGGAAGAAGGGTTCACCGTTGGAGTGCTCCGTAGTTAAATCTTGAAGCCATTATTGGGATGTTAGGCCTGTCTGAAAAGAGAGGGTACTCGATTCTTGCGATTTTTTACGTAAACAACGGAATGGCTGGAGTCGTGGTACGCATTTTTGAGGATAATATTCAAACAGCCCCACAATTAATTGTAGAGGCTGTTTGAATCAGTATTTTTATTGTTTGTTCAATAATCGGCCGATGATGCGGTCGATTTCTGCTTGTTGGCTTTGAGAGGATTGAACATTCGGGTTGGCACGCAGGCTGGCAACCGGGTGGTCTGGCGTGCGGATCAGCAAGGAGATGTAGTTTATGCTGTTGCCGCTGCCGCGGGTGTTATAACGCAGATTATAACGGCATTCCGATTCGTACAGACGCTGGCGGTTGGTGGTGACATCGACTGTTTCGCTGCTGATGCCGTATTTGGTTAAAGATTGGGCAATTTGTTTATTCAGACCGGGATTGGGGTCTTGGGCGCGGGACAAGATACAGATATGGCGGATGTTGTTTAATTGCTCTGCACCATCGGGAGCGAGAGAGGGTTGGTTGCTTTTACAGGCAGATAATAGTGCGATGCTGGCGAGAATAAGTAAGCTTGTGCGTTTCATAGGGTTTTCCTTTTGTAGATTCATAGCATACGAAAAGTATTTTAAGCATGGCTAGATGTTAGCATCAATTATCCTGCGTTTTTCATCAAACGTTGTTTCTCGCGTTTCCAATCGGCTTCTTTCTGGCTTTGGCGTTTGTCGTGCTGCTTTTTGCCTTTGGCTAGGCCGATATCGGCTTTAACATAGCCGCGTTTGTAATGCAGATTTAAAGGCACAAGGGTATAGCCGGCACGCTCAGTTTTGCCGATTAATTTATTGATTTCGGATTGATTAAGCAGTAACTTGCGCGGCCGCACCGGATCGGGTTTGACATGGGTGGAGGCGGTTGGCAGCGCGGTGATGTGGCAGCCGACCAGATAAAATGCGCCTTTTTTCCAGTGGATGTAGCTCTCTTTCAGCTGCACACGACCGGCGCGGATGGCCTTAACTTCCCAGCCGTCTAGCACCAAACCGGCCTCGATTTCATCTTCGATAAAATAGTCGTGAAAAGCTTTTTTATTATTGGCAATACTCATGATTCTTTTCGATTCTTTGTTTGATAAGGTTTCAGACAGGCATTATAACGGCGAAATCCGATTCTTGATACCGAAGGCGAATAAATACAAAGCCGCCTGTGTTTAGGCGGCTAAAGAGATCAGCAAATTAAAATACTTGTACTAGGCTGAAACGTGGTACGGTTTCGCCTTGGTAGTCGACACTTTCTGTAAACATAGCGGCAGGGCGTACCCATAAGCCGTATTCGCCGTATAAAGCGCGGTAGACCACCAGCCATTCTTCCGTTTCCGAATGGCGTGCGAGGCCGCTTACTTCGTATAAAGCGCCTTTATAATGGCGATAAATGCCGGGGGCGAGATGAGGGTGGCTCATTTTGATATCTGTTTTTGATAATAGCGCTCGATTTTATCGAGGGTAGCCTGATCGCTTGGCACCAGCATGCGCTTTAAAGCTTTCAGGCGCAGGCATTCCATTTGCTGTTGCTCTGAGGCGGGTGCTGCTTCAAAGCGTGCGATTAATTCGGCCAACTGGCGCTGGGCATTTTCATAAGTATTCATGGTATATCGAAAGTGGCAGTCAAAACAAATGGCAGGTTTGAAAAAACCCGCCATGATATTGTCCCGGGCTAGCCGGCACTTTTAGTGTGACACTGAATTAAGCAGCTTGGATGTTAGCAGCTTGTTTGCCCTTGGGGCCAGTGTTCACTTCGAAAGAAACCTTTTGGCCTTCTTTCAAGGTTTTGAAACCATCCATGTTAATCGCAGAGAAGTGAGCGAACAAATCTTCGCCACCTTCATCAGGAGTGATAAAACCAAAACCTTTTGCGTCGTTAAACCATTTTACAGTACCGGTTGCCATGAAACACTACTTCCTATAACAAAATTAACAAATAAAAGCAAAATAGTGCGAAACAGAGCAGAAAGCCCCGTCAACTTGCCAAACCATGACGTTCTTTTATGCGTCAGTCGCTTTGCTTTAAACTCTTTTTACCTTTGTTAAGCAAGGTAGTCAAGTTTTGATTGGGAAAAAGTGAGAAAATTATTAAAATAAACGAAAAAACAACAATTCGAGATTGAAAATAGGAAATTTAACCCGACCATGAGTAACATGAACCCATCATCAGGCCATACCTCCGGTGAAACGCAAGTGAAGCGGCCGAAATTGCAGCCGCCGAAGAAATACGGTGTTTATCTATTGAACGACGACTACACAACCATGGAATTTGTGGTTGAAATTCTCACCGAAGTATTTGCGCTGTCGCATGAAAAAGCGGTGGCGGTGATGCTGTTGGTGCATCATGAGGGGAGAGGTCTGTGCGGGGTGTATACGCGGGATGTGGCAGAAACCAAACAACAACAGGTGTCGGTACGCGCTTTGGCGGCCGATTTTCCGCTGTTGTGTACAGTTGAGGAGATGTAATTGATTTCAGTTGAATTAGAACGGATTTTGCAGCACGTTTATGCTGATGCGCGCGCACGCGGCTATGAATTCATCAGCTTGGAACACCTGCTGCTGACGCTGATTGAGCAATCAGAGCCGGTGGCTGAATTGTTGCAGGCTCTGAATGTGGATTGCGGCGTGTTGTCGGAGCAACTTATCGGCAGCATTGTGGAAAATACGCCGGTGCTGCCCGACGGGATGCTGGAACGCACCGAAACCGAGCCGACGCTGGGTTTTCAGCGCGTATTGCAGCGGGCGATTGTGCACGCGCAATCGGCGGATAAACACGATGTGAAACCGGAAGACGTGTTGGCGGCGCTGATGAGCGAGAAAGAAAGTCCGGCGGTGTACTTTTTGCAGCTGCAATCGGTTACCCGCTACGATGTGCTCAACTATCTGGCGCACGGCAAAGTGCCGGAGCGCAATGACAGCCAGCCGCATTCGGACGAATCCGCCGGCAGCGAGCAGGGGCAGGATGCACTGTCTAACTATACGGTGAACCTGAATGCCGAAGTGGTAGCCGGTCGCATCGATCCCTTAATCGGGCGACAGCATGAAATGGAGCGCTTGGTGCAGGTGTTGTGTCGCCGCCGTAAAAACAATCCTTTGCTGGTGGGCGAAGCCGGTGTGGGCAAAACTGCGCTGGCCGAAGGTTTGGCGCATCAGATTGTGTACGGCCAGGTGCCGGATACTTTAAAAGGCGCTACGGTGTTTTCGCTCGATATGGGCGCGCTGTTGGCGGGTACCAAATACCGCGGCGATTTTGAGGCGCGGGTAAAAGCGGTGTTGAAACAGCTTACGCAGATTCCGAATGCGGTATTGTTTGTTGACGAAATCCACACCATCATCGGCGCGGGCAGCGTTTCCGGCGGCACCATGGATGCTTCCAATCTGCTGAAACCGGCGTTGGCGAAAGGCCAGTTGCGCTGCATTGGCGCGACCACTTACGACGAATACCGCACCATTTTCGATAAAGACCACGCGCTGAGCCGCCGTTTTCAGAAAATCGATGTGGTGGAGCCGAGTGTGCCGGAAACCGTACGGATTCTGCACGGCTTGAAGCCGATGTTTGAAGACTTTCACCAAGTGCGTTATACCAAAGCCGCATTGGAAGCGGCGGCCGAATTGTCGGCACGCTACATCAACGAACGTTTCCTGCCGGATAAGGCGATTGATGTGATGGACGAAGCGGGCGCAGCGCAGCGTATTCTGCCGAAATCCAAACAGAAAAAAGTGATCGGCAAGGCGCAGATTGAAGCGGTGATTGCCAAAGTGGCACGTATTCCCGAAAAAACCGTGTCGCATGATGACAAACAAGTGTTGCAATACCTCGGCCGCGATCTGAAAAACATGGTGTACGGACAAGATGCGGCGATTGAAGCCTTGGTGGCGGCGGTGAAAATGTCGCGTTCCGGTTTGGGCCAGCCCGATAAACCCATCGGCAGTTTCCTGTTTTCAGGCCCCACCGGCGTGGGCAAAACAGAAGTGGCGAAACAACTGGCGTTTTCACTCGGTGTGCCGTTGCAACGCTTTGATATGTCGGAATATATGGAACGCCACGCCGTATCGCGCCTGATTGGTGCGCCGCCGGGCTATGTCGGCTTCGAGCAGGGCGGTTTGCTCACTGAAGCGGTGAACAAACAGCCGTATTGCGTGTTGCTGCTCGATGAAATCGAAAAAGCCCATCCCGATATTTTCAATGTGTTGCTGCAAGTGATGGACTACGGCAAGCTCACCGATAATAACGGAAAGAGCGCCGATTTCCGCAATGTAATCATCATCATGACTACCAATGCCGGCGCCGAGAGCCTGAGCAAGCCCACCATTGGTTTTGCCGGTAAGCGCGAGCGCGGCGATGAAATGCAAGCGATTAACAAGCAGTTTACCCCCGAATTCCGCAACCGCTTGGATGCGATTATCCCGTTTGCACCGTTGAACGAAGTGGTGATCAGCAAGGTGGTGGACAAATTTCTGCTGCAATTGGAACAGCAGTTGTTTGAGAAAAAAGTGGAAGTGGAATTTACTCCCGCTTTGCGCCAATACCTCGCGGAAAAAGGTTTCGATCCGCAAATGGGCGCCCGCCCGATGGCGCGCCTGATTCAAGAGAAAATCCGCAAGGCGCTGGCCGATGAATTGCTGTTCGGCAAGCTGGCCGACGGCGGTTTTGTGGCGATTGATTGGGATAAAGAGAAGCAGGAAGCGGTGTTGCAGTTTAAACGAGCTTCGTTTGAAGAAACGGCTGATGCGGCGGTGTGATACGCTGATAGAGCTGTATTGAAAGAATGCCTGTCTGAAAGAATTTTTTCAGACAGGCATTCTTTATTTTTTAGCTTTTACGCATCAACCAAAGGAAATATAGGCCGCCGAGCAGGCTGGCCATTAAACCGGCCGGGATTTCGTAAGGGAACAGCCAGATTCTGCCCAGCCAATCGGCGGCCATCATCACCGAAGCGCCGATCAGCGCGGCGGCACTGAGTTGGCCGGCGGCGCTGCGGGCACCGATGGCGTGGGCAAGGTGTGGCGCGAGCAGGCCGATAAAGCTTAAGGGGCCAATCAGCAGGGTGGAGAAAGCGGTCATCACGGCGCTGAGGATGATTAAGCAGCGGCGCGCCCATAAAACATTCAGCCCTGCGGCTTGTGCGGTGGTGGCGCCCAAGCCCATCAAGGTCAGCCAAGGCGCCAGCGGGCGTACCAGGACAAACAGCAGCAATGCAGCGGCGGCCACCCACATCGATAACAGCGGCTCGGCGTGGTAAGTGGAGCCGGAGAGCCACACCAGTAATTGCTGGATGCGGTAGTCGCCGCTGGCCGACCACACCCGTATCGCCGCATCGTTCAAAGCAGCCAGCGCCATACCGGTGAGCAGGATTTTTTCCGGTTGCAAACCGTTTTTGCGGTTCAACCACATCATCAGGCCGAGTGCCGCCAGCGCGGCGCTCAAACCGGCCAGCCAGAAAATTGGGCTGCCGGAAGTCGCGCGCCAAATCATCACCGAAGCCATCGCGCCCAAACCGGCGGCCGAGCTGATGCCGAGTAATTCGGGACTGGCCATCGGGTTGTGGGTGAGCTTTTGCAGCAATACGCCGCAGATGGCGAGCACCGCGCCGCAGGAGGCGGCCAATAGAATACGCGGATAGCGCAGCGTTAGCAGATAAGCATCGCCGCTCAGTTGCCAGCCGCCTTCGTGGTGGCTGATCAACAGGGCGCAAACGGCAATCAGCGCGGCAATCAGCGGCAGCCACGGCAACAGCCTGCCGCTTGAGCTAGGTGCCGGTGCGACAGGCGGTGCCAACGTTTGCGGCGGGCTGTGGCGCAGCATCAGCCACAGTAAAATTGGTGCGCCGAGCAGCGCGGTGACCGAACCGGTAGGCAGTTCGATGCCGGCATAATGTTGCAGCAATACCAATAAGTTATCGCTCAACAATAAAATGGATGCGCCCCACAGCCAAGACAAACGGCAGCGCCGCGCAAAGCTGTTCACACCCAGTTGGCGTACTGCCGCTGCGGCAGCCAAGCCGACAAAGCCCATCATGCCGACTAAGGCGACGACGTTAGCGGCCAGTACCGCCGCTATTGCCAGCGTAATCAAACGGATGCGCCGTACCGGTATGCCTAAAGACTGGGCTTGTTCGTCTCCCAAAGCCATAATCGATAAGGGCTTGAGGATAAACAGTAATACCATCAACGCTGCCAGCATACGCCAAGCGAGCGAAAAGCTGTCGTACCAGCCGTCTTGCACCAGCGAGCCGCTGCCCCACAGCATCACGCCGCGGGCTTCTTCGCTGTAAAACAGCATCAAAATACCGTTCACCGCGCCCAGATATAGGCTTACCACCAAGCCGATCAATACCACGCTTAAAGGCTGCCAGCTGCGTTTGGCGGAAAGCCACAACACCACCAACAGCGAACATAACGCACCGGCCAAGGCCAGTGTGCCGCTGCCGTGTATCAATAAAGTGGGGGCAAACAAGGTGGCCAGCAGCAAAGCCGTTTGCGCGCCGCTGCTCACTGCCAGCGTGCTGTCGGCGGCCAAGGGGTTGCGCATCGCTTGTTGCAGCAAGGTACTGGCCAGCGCCAACGAACCGCCTGCCAACAGCGCCATCAGCATACGCGGCAAAGCGGCTTCGCGTACCAATAAGGCTTCTATCGGCAGGCTGTTGAGGTCGTTGAAAAAATCAGCAGGCGGCAGCGGCCATTGCAACTGGATAATCAGTCCGCAACTGATCAAACAGGCCAGCGGCAGCAGCCAATTACCGTAATTGAGTAGTTTGGAAGAAGGGTTCACCATGGCCGCTCCCGTGTATCCGGCAAGCGGCTGGCCAATTGATCGGCAAAATGGGTCATCGAAGGTAACGCGCCGTAGCTCCAAGAATGATCGAGCACGCGGCGGTTGGCGCTTTGGGCAAACGGCAGCCTCTGCCAAACGGCGTTTTTCTGCAAAGCGTGCTGCACGAGGGGCGGATGCGGCGGCACGATCAGCAGCAGCGTATCCGGCGGCAGCTGCGCCAAGCGGGTGAGCGGAATGTTGGCAAAGCCCCAGGCATTCGATTCGCCGCGCCAGGCGTTTTGCAAGCCGAGTTGTGTCATCACGGCATGATAGAGCGAGCTTTCGCCGTAAATCCGCAGATGGCGGCTGTCGACAAACTGCACCACCGCCAGCGGCCGATTGCGATAGGGGGCGACGACGGTGCGGGCTTGGTTGAGGCGTTGTTGACTGCTGCGAATCAGCTGTTCGGCAGCTGCTTCGGCACCGACCATTTTGCCGAGTGTGCGGGTGGCGGCCACGGTGAGTTCAAAGCGAGTGCCTTTATCGTCGGCAAAATCCAATTCGCTCACCGGCGCGATTTGCTCGAACTGCGGTTTTAAATGGGCAAACCAGGAAGACTGAATAAAGCGGTCGGGTTTGAGCTGGTAGAGCCGTTCCAGATTGGGTTGGAAACGCAAACCGGCATCGCGTGTGCGCTCCGGCAGGCTGGGCTGTTTTACCCAAAATTGATAAGCGCGTTTGTCGCCGACGCTGATGGGCGGCAGTTGCATCGCGGTGAGGGTTTCGGCCACCGACCAATCGCTGGTGGCAATCCGCGGCGCGGCTTGTGCGGCCAACGGCAGCCACAGGGCGAGCAGCAGGGCGAGGCGGCGGAAAAAACGGGGCATAAAGGAACTCCGGTTTGAGGGCGGCAAGGGGAAAGCGGGGTTTGCCGGATATGCCTGTCTGAAAATGAATAGAGTGAGTTTTCAGACAGGCATTGTTGGTTATTCAAGATAGTCGCCGGGAGCGCGGGCGGCTCGCCCGCAAGCAAGCGGTACGCTTGCATTGAATGTTTAAGTTGGCCGTGCCGGCCAATGCGGGCGAGCCGCCCGCGCTCCCAGGGGTTTGCTTAAGGCAAGGCAATCGGTTGCCCGGTTTTCGGGTGGGCGATGATGTCCATATTCACCGTGTAAATCGAATGCAGTGCTTCGGTGTTCATGATCTCGTCTGGCGTGCCCTGCAACAGCAGGCGGCCTTGCTTGAGGGCGATTAGCTGATCGCAATAGCGGGCGGCAAGGTTGATGTCGTGTATCACGATGACAATGCCCAGTTGCAGATGGCCGGAGAGGTGGCGGATCAGTTCCATCACTTCGATTTGGTGGGCAATGTCGAGCGCGGCTAAGGGTTCGTCCAGCAGCAGGAAACGGCTTTGCTGCGCTAGGCACATCGCCAGCCAGATGCGCGAGCGTTCGCCGCCGGATAGGGTATCGACCATACGGTCGGCAAAGGTTTCGGTGTGGGTGAGGGCGAAGGCTTGCGCAATGGCCGCTTCGTCTTGTTCGCGTTTGCCGCCGAGTAAGCCGTTCCAGGCATAGCGCCCCATGGCGACCAATTCGCGGGCGGTGAGTGAGGTGGCGGCGGGCAGGTGTTGCGGCAGGTAGGCGACTTGGCGGGCGTATTCGCGGCTGCTGTAATCAAAAATCGGTTTATCGTCTAACAGGATATGGCCGCCGGCCAAGGGATATTGGCGGGTAAGCAGCTTGAGCAGGGTGGATTTGCCCGAACCGTTGTGGCCGATCAGGCCGTATACCTGATGCGGCTGGAAGTTTAAATCCAAGGGGTGCAGCAGGGTGCGGCCTTGCAGGGCAAAGGAGGCTTGTTGGAGTTGGAACATGGGTTTCTTAAATCAAAATAGGAAAAGCAACGGTATGCCTGTCTGAAAAAAACAGGCATCCGTTGCGTGGTGAAGACGCGCTTCAACGTGCTTAAAAACGGTAGCTCAGTTTGCCGGTGATGCTGCGTTCGGCACCGTAGTAGCAGTTGTAGTCACAGCCGCTGAGGTATCGGCGGTTGGTGAGGTTGTCAACATTAACCTGTGCTTCCCAATCGCGGGCAAAGCGGTATTTGGCAAAAGCATCAAACACGGTAGACGAAGGCACTTGACGGCCGGCATAGAGCGAACCGGCTTGGGTGTAGCTGTTGCCGGTGTAGCGGATGCCGGCGCCGATGTCCAAGCCGTTGAGCGCGCCTTTGTTGAACTGATAAACGCCGCGCAGGCTGGCGCTGTGTTTCGGGATCAAGTGATTGCGCACGGTGTTGCCGTCTGCATCGGTGATGCTGCTCAGATAAGTGTAGGCAAACACGCCTTTCAGGTTGTCGGTGATTTGCGCATCAGCTTGAATTTCTACGCCTTTGCGTTTAATCGGGCTTTCGCTGCTCACGGTAGCGCCGATGTTGTTGCTGATCAGCGCACCTTTATCGCGCGCCTTGAACACCGCCAGCGAGAAGCTGCCGTCTACCCAGCTGGGCAGGTATTTGACACCGGCTTCGTATTGTTCGGTGGTTTTCGGGCTGTACAGGGTTTGGTTGCCGCTCAGGCCGGTGGGCAGGCTGAACGATTCGCTGTAGGCGATATAGGGGTTGATGCCGTGTGGCGCGAAATACATCAGCGAGCCGGAATACGAGGTGTGGTTGGCTTTGACCGCCTGATTGTTGTTGACCACTTCTTCGCTGCGGGCGCGGTCATGGCGGATGCCGGCGGTAATGCCGATGGTATCGTACAGCTTGGTGCTGTTTTGCAGATAAAAGCCGAGCTGGCGTGCTTTGATGCCGGTATTCGGTGCATCAACAGTAAACGGCTGGCCGTAAGAAGCGGAAGGGGTGTGAACATTTACCGGTGCGCCGCTGCCAAACAGGGTATAGAGCGCATCGATTTTCTGATGGCGGTAATCGATGCCACCCAGCAGGGTGTTGTCGATATTGTCGTTTTGGAAACGCCACGTTAAGCGGTTATCAAAGCTGTGGCTTTTGGCCGTGCCATCGTTAAATACTACGCCGCGATCTACCGAATAATTGTTGGCGGCGGATAAAGGCTGAGGTACCCAATTGTTGTCGTAAGCAGAAGGGTAGGCATAAGCGCCGAGGTGGCGGTTTTGTACGTGTTGATAACGGTAGTTTTGGTTGAAGCGCAGGCCGTTGCCGAAATCGTGGCTGAATTCATAGCCTATCGATTTGGCCAGATTTTTTTCGTGGTCTTGGGTGGGGTCGCCCAGATTGCTGTTGCGGTCGATATAGCCCAAATCGGTGGGCACCAGCGAACCGCTTTGCGGCATAAAGTTGGAGCTGGGTACTCCTACGTCTTTTTGGATGCTGCTGAGCAGGGTCAGGTTGGTGCGTTCGCTAAAATCGAAGGCTAGCGAAGGGGCAAAATAATAGCTTTCGTTGCGGGTGCCGTTCCAGTCGCCGTCGGCGTGTTTGTAGCTGCCGACCAAGCGGTAGCGCAGGCTTTGATCGGCGTTGAGTGCGCCGGTGTAGTCGGCGGCAATACCGCGCTGGCCTTTATTACCGACATGGGCTTCCGCTATCCCTTGGCCGACTTGCTCTTTATGCGGGCGTTTGCTCACATAATTGATCAAACCGCCGGCATTGGCCGCGCCGTAAGTGAGTGCATCGCTGCCTTTGGTTACTTCCACCGCTTCCACGCCGAAGGTATCCACGTGCGGAGTGAAAAAACCGTATTCAGCGGCAGGCAGGCCGTCGAACGATTGGCTGGCTGAAGTGCCGCGGATGGTAAACCAGTTGGTGTTGTTATCCGATCCATAAGCTTGGTTGGTAAAACCGGCTTGATAGCGGCCGACTTCATCCATTTTGCGGATGCCTTGTTCGGCGATTTCATCGGCCTTAATGCTCACCGCTGATTTTGCCTGGCGAAACGGTACCACCGATAATTTATTGATGGAGCCGGAAACTTCAATGGTTTCCAATTCGGTAGTCGGCACTTCTGCGTTGTCTGTTTGGTTGTCGGCAAAAGCGGGAGTATAGGCGGTCAATACTGCCAGTGCGGCCAGTTTGTAGCTGAATCGATGAGGAAGTGGCATATGGATCTCTGTATTAAATAATAGTTATGAAAATCGTTATCAAATCGGCAGGATTTTAGAATGTTTTTTCAGACAGGCATACCCTTGAGAAAGGTTAATTAATGTAAACGATGGCGATATCCAATGCTGTCGCTTAAATTGTATAGGAGTGATGAACTGAATGAATCATAGCTATCGTCATCAAGCGCGAGCATGACGATACGGTGGTTAATCCGGTTATTGGGCTATATTTTTTTCAGACAGGCATCCTTGCTGCATCGCCAATAAATGATCGGCATGTTGGAAATACTTATCGTCGTGGCTGATGGCAAATACGGTATGGCCTTGTTGTTTCAACAGCGGCAGCAGTTCTTGATAAAACAGCGCGCGGAATTCCGGGTCTTGGTCGGCCGCCCATTCATCCAACAGCAGAATGCTGCGCTGTTCAGCGGCGGCCAGCAACAGAGCCAGCCGCTTTTTCTGGCCTTGCGACAGGCGTTTATTAAGCAGTTTTCCTTGCTCAATTTTGGCTTTGTCGGCCAGTTGCAGGTGCGAGAGCCAATCGGCTATCCATTGCTCGGCAACCTCTCCGCCGAAGCCGTCCATCAGTTGATCGAACAGGTGAAAATCGGTGAACACGCTGGCGAACAGTTGGCGGTAGGCATGGCGGTTGTGTTCGCCGATTTCGATGTCATCCACCCAGATTTTGCCGCTGCTGGGCGTGTACAGGCCGGCTAACAGCATGCACAGCGTGGATTTGCCCGAGCCGTTGGCGCCGATCAGAAAAATGGTTTCGCCGCGGCTGATGGTGAGTGAAGTCGGTTGCAAAGCAAACACTTGGCCGGCTTGGCTCGGATAGTGATAGCTTACGTTGTCCAAGCGGATTTGTTGCCAGTTTTGCGGCAGGGTTTGCGCATCATGAAAACCGTTTTGAGCATCGCTTAATTCGAGTTGTTGCAAAGCTTGCATAGCGATACGGCTTTGCAATACGGTGGGCAATGCGCCGATGGCAGCGGTAAGCGGGCCGCGCATCAATAATACGGCCATGGCAATGACCGCCGCTTCGTTAAGGCTGGCCCAGCCGCGATAGGCAGCCAGATAGAAAATGATGCCGACAGCGGCCAACATCACGCTGTTGCCCCAGTTGACGGCGAACACATGGTAAACATCGGCGCGGATATGGTGATCGCGTTTGAGCGCGGCTTCGCTGCTGAACTCTTCATGGAAGAAACGCTCGGCGCGGTAGCGGTTGAGACTGAGTTCTTTATGGCCGTTCAAGCCGGTTTGGTAGTGGCTGTAGAGATTGTCTTCCGATTGGCGCATCAGGTGGAAATGGCGGTAATGACCGCGTACCAATACATGGCTGAAAGCGATCATCAGCAGCATCAAAGCGGCCACTACGGCAAACAGTTTGGGCGACAGCCACAAGATATACAGGCTGCAACAGGCGACAAACAGCACGCCTTGCAATAATTCCGGCAAGCGGGTGAAGGAGATGGAAAGGGTACGGATATCGTTAGACAAACTCGCCAGAATCTTGGCGTGGCCGGTTTGCTGAATCTGCATCCAAGGGGTATCCAGTATTTGTTTCAGCAACCGGGTTTGCATTTGATACACCAAGCGGTGGCCGAGGGTAGAGAGCAGAACTTGGCCGAGCGTGCTGCTAACCAGATAAAGCAGCAACAGGCCGATAAAAAACAGCAACACCCCGTCGCCGCCTTCGGCTTGCAGCAGGCGTTGATTGATGTAAGCCAATAATAGAATGCTGAGCAGCCCGGATAGCAGGGTGAGCAGCAGCATGGTGATAAAGAGTGTGCGGTGCTGGCGCAGGAGTTGAGTGAGAAGCGGCATAAGATTTTTTGTTGATTAAAAACAAGCAGCGCGAACAATGCCGTTTATTGAGGTAAATGTCAATAATTTTGAGAATTGTTATCAAGAATATGCGATGGATAAATTTCAGGATAAAGTTGTGATGAATCTGATTGAGCCAGTATTTAAACGCTTTTCTTTATAAAATATTTTCGGCATAAAGAATGCCTGTCTGAAAACTTTCTTTCAGACAGGCATTTGTTTCACCGATTAAGTTAAAACCAAATCAATCAAGCACGCGGAGTTTTGCGGGCGCCGCTGTACGGTTTTTTGCCCTTGGAGTCGAAGGATTTGCCTTTTGACTCGAACGAACGGCCTTTACCGCTGCCGCTGCCTTCGGATTTGCCTTTGCCGCCTTCTTTGTGATGGGCGGATTTGAAGCCTTCTTTTTTGGCATACGGTTTTTTGTCTTTATCGAAACCGCCTTTGCCGCCCCAATGGCCTTTGCCGCCTTTCGGTTTGGCGCCGTTGCTGCGTTTGCGGGTTGGTTCCATGCCTTCAACGGTTAGTTCCGGCAGTTTGCGGTCGATGTAGCGTTCGATTTTGTGTACTTTAACGTGTTCGCTCACTTCGGCGAAAGTCACGGCCAAACCGGTGCGGCCGGCGCGACCGGTGCGACCGATGCGGTGTACGTAATCTTCGGCTTGTTTAGGCAAATCGTAGTTGATTACGTGGGTGATGGTAGGAACGTCGATGCCGCGGGCGGCAACGTCGGTGGCCACCAAGATTTTGCAGCGGCCTTTGCGCAGGTCGGTCAGCGTGCGGTTACGCCAGCCTTGCGGCATGTCGCCGTGCAGGCAGTTGGCGGCAAAGCCTTTTTCGTAGAGTTCGTCGGCCAACACTTCGGTCATCGCTTTAGTGCTGGTGAAAATCACCACCTGATCGATATTGGCGTCGCGCAGGATGTGATCGAGCAGACGGTTTTTGTGGCGTTTGTCGTCGCAGTACAAGAGTTGCTCTTCGATTTTGCCTTGGTCGTCTACCCGTTCGATTTCGATGACTTCGGGGTTTTTGGTGAGCTTGCGCGCCAGTTTGCCGACCGCGCCGTCCCAAGTGGCGGAAAACAGCAGGGTTTGGCGGTCTTCAGGGGTGGCGTCAACGATGGTTTCGATGTCGTCGATAAAGCCCATGTCGAGCATGCGGTCGGCTTCGTCGAGTACCAGTACTTCTAGGCGGTCGAAGTCGATTTTGCCGCTGTTCATCAAGTCCATCAAACGGCCGGGGGTGGCCACCACCAGATCAACCGGTTTGCTCAAAGCGCGGATTTGGTAGCCGAAAGAAGAGCCGCCGACAATGCTGACGGTGCGGAACCATTTCATGTTTTTCGCGTAGGCTTGGGCGTTTTTTTCTACTTGGGCGGCCAATTCGCGGGTAGGGGTGAGCACCAGTGCGCGCGGGCCTTTGCCGGGTTTTTCGCTGCGGCGGGTCAGGCGTTGCAAGGTGGGCAGCAGGAAAGCGGCGGTTTTGCCGGAACCGGTTTGGGCTGACGCCATGATGTCGTTATCGGCCAGCGCAGCGGGAATGGCTTGTGCCTGAATCGGGGTAGGGGTGTCGTAGCCTTCGGTTTGGAGGGCGGAGAGGATGTTTTTATCGGAGATTAAATCGTGAAAATGAATGCTCATGTGATGCTTTCGATTAAGGCAACAACATCTTCTGCCCGCGCAAAACGGCGGGGCAGCCTTGAAGCAAATGGAGTCTATCAATTACGGGTGATAAAAAGATATCAAAATAGACAAGGTTGTCGCAGGCACAAATGCCTGTGGTTTACATAGCCGACAACCTGCAATTTTAAAAGGAGTCTCAGAAAATCGAACGGCAACGGGAGGTTGCTTCAATTCGCCGGTTATTTGTTTTCACAATGCTTTAAAAAAGAAGGCAGTGTGATGAACCGGAACAAGGCCGCTGGAATACGCGGCTTTAGGTTGACTGGCGATGGCTTCAGAAAAGTTAAGAGGTGGATAATAAAGAATTTGCGCTTGATGGTCAAGCCGTATGCCGTTAAAGTAAGGTAAAATAGTGGTTTTTTCAGACAGGCATAATAAAAAATGACTGATTTTTCCCCGTTTGCCAACCGCTTGGGCAAAAACATCAAGCATTTGATGAAATGGGCGCGGCGCAACGATATCGAGGCCTGGCGTTTATACGATAAAGACATCCCGCAATTTCCGTTTGCGCTGGATATCTACGGCGATCAGATTCATTTGCAGGAATACGATACCGGCTGGTTGATGCAGCCGGAAGAATATGAAGAATGGCTCGCGGGCGTGAAAGAAGCGGTGGGCTTTGTCACCGGCTTTGCGCCGGAGCAGATTCATTTGAAACGGCGTGAGCGCCAGCGCGGCAAAGAGCAATACGAGAAAACCGGCACGCAGGGCGAGGATTTTGTGGTGCATGAAAATGGTCGAAAATTCTGGGTGAATCTGGATAAATATCTGGATACCGGCCTGTTTCTCGACCACCGCAATACCCGCAAACGGGTGGGCGAAATGGCGGCGGGTAAGCGTTTTTTAAACCTGTTTTCCTATACCGGCAGCTTTACCGTGTATGCGGCTACCGGCGGCGCGGTTTCCAGCGAAACGGTGGATTTGTCGAACACCTATCTGGATTGGGCGCGCCGTAACTTTGAATTAAACGGCGTGGATGCGGCGCAACATCAAATCGTGCGCGCCGATGTGTTCCAATATCTTCAGACAGGCATTGAGCAAGGCAAACAGTTTGATTTAATCGTGATGGATCCGCCGAGTTTTTCTAACAGCAAAAAAATGCTGGATATTCTCGATATTCAACGCGATCAGGCCAAGTTGGTGGACGGTGCGATGAAGTTGCTGGCTAAAGATGGTTTGCTGTTTTTTTCCAATAACCTGCGCAGTTTTGAGTTGGATCCGGCCTTGGCGGAACGCTATCAGATTAAAGACGTATCCAAGCAATCGGTACCCGAAGATTTTCGCAATAAGAAAATCCACCAATGCTGGGAAATCCGTCATCGCTAAACTATGGAAGGTGAAGCATGAAAATGATGAACTACTTGATGGCAGCAGCGGCGTTGAGCCTGCTGTCGGCCTGTGTGTACAGCGAAACGCCTTATGGCCGCTATGGCCGCATCGATTTGCCGGTGCACACCGAAACCAATATCAATAAAACGGTTACCATCAACGCGCCGCCCGGCACTACCGTGATTTACGGTGATGTGACGCCGGTATCGGCTTATGAACACCCGCGCCGCTATCCGCATGACCACCGCCGTTATCCGCCGGTACGTCCGGTGTACCACATCGAAGGCAGCGGCGGCAGCATAGAACAGCGCTACGAGCGTTATTGATGCCTGTCTGAAAAGCCCGCATAATGCGCGTTTGCATTTTAAACTTTAATAATAAGCGGCAACATGCCACAACAAAGGAACTTCTTGATGAACAATTATCTGACCCCCAATTTCTCTTTCGCCCCCATTATCCCGGCCAAAGGGCAGGGCAGCCGTGTATGGGATACCGAAGGCCGTGAATATCTGGATTTGGCGGGCGGCATTGCCGTGAATGCGCTCGGCCATTGTCATCCCGAACTGGTGCAGGCGCTTACCGAGCAGGCCGGCAAACTTTGGCATATTTCCAATATTTACACCACCGAAGCGGCGCAGGCCTTGGCGGAAAGACTGGTGAAGCACAGCTTTGCCGACAAAGTATTTTTCTGCAATTCCGGCGCGGAAGCCAATGAAGCGGCGCTGAAGCTGGCACGTAAATACGCGCGCGACCGTTTTGGCGGCGACAAACACGAAATTATCGCCTGCGTAAACGCTTTCCACGGCCGCACGCTGTTTACCGTATCGGTAGGCGGTCAGCCGAAATACAGCGAAGATTTTGCGCCGCTGCCGCAAGGGATTACCCATATTCCGTTTAACGATGTGGCCGCATTGGAAGCGGCGGTTTCCGATAAAACCTGCGCGGTGATTATCGAGCCGGTGCAGGGTGAAAGCGGCGTATTGCCTGCCGATGCAGCGTTTTTGCAGGCGGCGCGCCGTTTGTGCGACCAATATGATGCCGCACTGATTTTTGATGAAGTTCAGACAGGCATGGGGCGCACCGGAAAGCTGTTTGCTTATGAACACAGCGGAGTGGTGCCCGATATCCTCACCAGCGCCAAAGCGCTCGGCAGCGGTTTCCCGATTGGCGCCATGCTCACCAGCGACAAACTCGCGCCCAGTTTCGGCCCCGGCACCCACGGCTCAACCTTCGGCGGTAACCCGCTGGCCTGCGCGGTGGCGGCTAAAGCGTTCGACATCATCAACAGCCCGGCCACACTCGACAATACCGTGCGCCAAGGCGAAAAACTGAAAGCCGCTTTGCAGAAAGTCGGCGAAGAAACCGGCGTGTTTAAAACCGTGCGCGGCCAAGGTTTGCTGATCGGTTGCGTGCTGGCTGATCAATACCAAGGGCGTGCCAGTGAAATCAGCGCCGCCGCGTTAGCCCAGGGCTTGATGGTGCTGGTGGCCGGCCCCAATGTGGTGCGTTTGGCACCGAGCCTGTTAATCGGCGATGCTGAAG
>Ga0116175_1000672_pt1 | contig 23063 bp, 20 predicted proteins | sample AD_UKC125_MetaG_FD_89802 | JGI IMG/M metagenome (GOLD analysis project Ga0116175, IMG submission 89802) | Active sludge microbial communities of municipal wastewater-treating anaerobic digesters from USA - AD_UKC125_MetaG | ecosystem: Engineered > Bioreactor > Anaerobic > Digestate | place: USA... | reverse complement strand
GTTGATAAAACTCCAGCAAGACTTATACAATCATCAAGAGACTTAAAGCGAAATGTTTTTGATATACTTGAAAAATCTGAAAAAGACTCTTTGCCAGTATGTATTTTTTTCTTGTCTCTTAGACTCCGATACATGTCCAAAACCTCACGGGCATTGGATGTAACATGTGGTTCATCATCGGAAAATCCAGAAGGAACAGACACTTCAGTCCGTGAAAAGGTAGAGTATCTGGTGTCAATTGCATCTGAAAAAGGATCTTTTGTAAAAGTAATATCAAGAGATCCGTCTGCCATTGGGACAGCGTCTATTGTAAGCGTATCGTCTTCCTGCTTGAAATCATATCTATTACTAGAAATCGACAGAAGCTCACTTATCAGTTTTTTTGATGGAATAGATCCATAGGAAAGATCGGAAAGCGTAAGATTACGATTTTTCAAATCTTCATCTGTTAATACAAAGTGCATTTTCGAATCACTGATTTTTTCTATTTTCATAACATAAACCTCGATTTTTAAAATATTAATACACCATTATAAATCAATAATGGAAAATATGTAAAGAAAATAATTATAAAATATATATAAAAAAACAACTTAAAAATAAGCGAAAAAGCTAGATGAAATCTAGTTAAAGTCGTTAAAAAGAAACAATATATGAATTTATTTAAAATCCATTGAAATCAATTAAAGCGATGTGTTATAAGTTTTACACTTGATTAGTCTTAATATACCACAAAGCGATTTAAATGACGAAAAAGAATAAAATCCGGCGAAACATTAACAGAATAAGAATTAGAATTTATGGGGAACAACAAGGCTATGCCGGGTATACAAATAGGAGGTGAGGGGTTTACAAAAAGGGCCTGTAGATCTAAATTAAAAATTGTAGCTTTTGCGGAGATGATTTTTTGTCTGTAAAGGATCTATAGGTTGATAAATACCCTGTAGTCTGATGGAGAAAACAGGCTACAGGATATTTTATATATAGAAAAGACCTTAAGTTAAGAAAAAAAGTTGTTGATAACTTGCCATTATAAAGGGAATAATGTGGATTTGTTACGATATTTATTTATAGTATGTTATAATAACTCGGATTACATTCGGAGGGATTATGGAAAACAAAAAAACTAACAATAAATCTAAAAATACTAATTTTATGCTAATAGCTGTATCAGTTACAATTCTCATTTTTGCAGGAGCTTTTCTCACTGTACGAAGGTATGCTCCGTCCAATGAGAGAATGAAGCTTACAGATTTCTTTATAATAAAAAATGAAAATGAGGCAGCAGTTATTGTAAATGGTGAATACTATGAATCACAGGAGACCCCGTATTCTGTTATAGAATCCGGAAAGTACTATCTGTCCTGCGATTTTGTCAAAAAGAATATAGACGATGGTTATGTATATGACAGTACAGAAAAGGTGCTTAGATATACTACTGATAAGAATGTCATAAGTGCTAATGCAGGAGAAAATACATATACAGTTGATAAGGAAGCTAAAGCGTCAGATGTTATCCCGGTTATTGATATTGGTGGTAAAGCGTATCTGTCAGCAGACTGGATTAAAAATTATACTGATTTTAAATATAAGACAGAAAAGAACCCGAACAGAATAATTGTTGAAAAAGCGGGATGGAACAGGAAAGTAGCTACTGTAGATAAGGATACTCAGATAAGAAGGCATGGAGGAGTAAAGAGTAAGATACTTTCTGATATTAAAAAAGGGCAAAAAGTTATTATTCTTGAGGATTATACAAAATGGACAGAGGTTCTGACAGATGATGGCGTTATAGGATGCATACAGGATCGAAGAATATCTGATACTAAGGAGCAAAAGACGAAAGCTACTCTTGCTAAAAGGGAATATAAGCATAAGAAAATAGATGGAAAAGTTGCAATGACCTGGCATCAGGTCACTAGTGCATCAGCGAATAGTTCAATAGATTCGGTACTTAAGGAAGTTAGTGGTGTGAATGTTATTTCTCCCACATGGTTTTATATAAACGATAATCAAGGCAATATTGCTAACAGGTCCAGCCTGGATTATGTCAACAAGTGTCACGCTAAGGGTATCAAAGTGTGGGGGCTTATAAGTAATCTCGAGAATAAGGATGTTGATACTACGTCAGTACTTAACACCACATCAGCACGTGATAATTTAATCAATCAGACGGTGGCTGCAGCTATTGCTTTGAATATAGATGGAATAAATGTTGATCTTGAGGCTATTTCGGGTAAATCCAAGAGCGGATATCTTGAATTTATCAGAGAGTTATCGCTAAAATGTGAAAAGAATGATTTGTTTTTATCGGTAGATAATTATGTTCCTTCTGAGTATACAGCGTTTTATGGACGAAAAGTTCAGGCGAATTATGCAGACTATGTGGTTGTTATGGCATATGATGAACATTTTAGTGGTTCGAAAGAGGCTGGTTCAGTTTCATCGATTGGATTTGTTAAAAAGGGAGTCTCAGAGACGCTAAAGGAAGTTCCATCTAATCAGCTGATACTAGGACTACCATTTTACACAAGACTGTGGTGCACAGAGGGCGAGACCGTGACAAGCAAGGCGCTAGGAATGGACGATGCCAGAAAAAATCTGAATGATAATGGTGCAGATATTAAATGGAATTCCGAGTATGGACAGAATTATGGAGAATATGAATCTCAGGGCAAGCTCTATCAGTGTTGGTTAGAGGATGCAGAATCTCTTGGAGATAAGCTTCAGCTGGTAAAAGATCATTCATTAGCCGGAGTGTCATTCTGGAAAATTGGATTTGAGTCATCTGAGATCTGGGGATTGTTAGGAAAATATTTAAATTAAGAATACTATCTGTAGATATTTGGACAGATAAGATATTGCTAAAGAAATAGATAGAGGCAGTAAATTGCAGACAAAAAGAATAAAATTAGATGTAAATGATTCAAATGGTTGGGATATGACAGAAGCGATCGAGATAATCAGGGGTGGTGGATTGGTAGCTTTCCCAACAGAAACAGTTTATGGATTGGGAGGAGATGCTAAAAATCCAGAGGCTTCAAAAAAAATATATGAAGCTAAGGGAAGACCATCAGACAATCCATTGATCGTGCATATACATGATTTTAGTGAACTAGAAGAAATTGCAATTGAAGTTCCAGAAGATGCCAGGGTGTTAAATCAGGCGTTTTGGCCGGGACCGCTTACAATGATCGTAAAAAAGAATGAAGTTATACCACTTACAACTACTGGTGGATTAGACACTGTTGCAGTAAGAATGCCAAGCCACCCTATTGCCAGGACATTTCTCACAAAAAGCAATGTAATGATTGCTGCGCCCAGTGCAAATACTTCAGGAAGACCATCTCCTACAGTGGCAGATCATGTATGGGAGGATCTAAATGGAAAAATTGATTGTCTGATAGATGGTGGATCATCTGATATTGGACTTGAGTCTACAATTGTTGATCTTTCTGAGGGAACTCCAACGATCCTACGTCCAGGTTTTATAAATAAGGAGATGCTAGAGAAAGCTCTAGGAAAAGAAGTACGGATAGATCCGGGAATATTGGATCAGAATGCTGGAAAGAATATCAGACCGAAAGCGCCTGGAATGAGGTACAAGCATTATGCACCTAAGGGTAATCTGATCATTGTTGAAGGACAGGAAGATAAGGTTGTATCAGAAATTAATAAGTTGGAAAAAGAGGCAAAAAAAGAGGGCAAAAAAACAGGAATTATTTTCGTAAACGAGGATAAGGACAAATATAATGCCGATATTTTGTTTGCAATCGGAAATAGAGACGATGAAGATTCTATTGCCAGGAACTTATACGCAATATTAAGGGAATGCGATAGTAAAGGAATAGATGCGATTTTTTCGGAGAGCTTTAATACCCCAAGAATAGGCCAGGCAATAATGAACAGGCTGTTAAAAGCAGCAGGACATCAGGTGATTAATATTGAATAATATTAAAAATATTAGAAGAATAATATTTGTCGATGGACATGACATTAACAGAGCCCCAATGGCTGTTGCCATAATGATGGATGAGTTGGATAAAATGCATAAAACACTGCCGATGGAAATACTTAGTAGAGGAATTCTTGTGCAATTTTCAGAGCCATTAAATCAAAAGGCAGAAGCGGTAATGGCGAGTAATGGAATAGTCATAAATGATTTTTTCTCGAAGAAACTTGATAATGGAGAGATAACAGATAAGACGCTTATTTTGGCGGTGGATGAAAAAAGAAAGGACTATATTCTCGAAAATTATTCATCTGCTAATTCAGATAACACGTTTGTTTTGGCGTATTATGTAGGGGAAGAGCTTGAAACACTTAATCCTTACGGAGAGCCGCTTCATACATATGGTCTTTGTTTTGAAGCACTTCGTGAAACAGTGAGAAAGCTCATAAATCTCTTGGAAGGAGTATAAAATGGGCGAAAAAAGAGAAGATCATATATCATGGGATGAATATTTTATGGGAGTTGCTTATCTGTCAGGTATGAGATCAAAAGATCCTAATACTCAGGTGGGTGCTTGTATAGTTAGTACAGACAACAAGATCTTGTCAATGGGCTATAATGGATTTCCAAGAGGATGCTCTGATGATGCATTTCCATGGAACAGAGATGGTGATCCGGGAAAAAACAAATATTTTTATTCTACCCATAGTGAACTAAACGCAATACTTAATTATAGAGGTGGATCATTAGAACAGACAAAAATGTATGTATCACTTTTCCCATGTAACGAATGTGCCAAAGCAATCATTCAATCTGGAATAAGGGAAATAATATATGGAAGCGATAAATACAAGGATACACCAGCTGTAATCGCATCAAAAAAGATGTTGGATTCCGCAGGTGTGATATACAGATTGTATAATTGTACAGGGCGAGAAATTAAAATAACCTTGTAAAGATTCATAAAGTACGTTATGGTTAAATAGTAAGCTGGTTTTGGGAAGCATATAATTTTTGGTAGGTCGTAGGGGATATGTGATTTCTTACATTAAATTACTATCTTAATGGTATGGCTCTTGGAATCAGTATTATTTTTATAATCATATAAATTGTTAAGTCGTCTTAACATCTTTAGACAGGGGGTCAAATGATCGAAGAAACCATCTCTGCAGTTAAAGACGCAGAGGAAAAGGCGAGAGCAAGCGTGCTTGAAGCCAAGGAACAGGCTAAGCGGACAGATGAGAACACAGAGCTTGTCATAAAAGATTTAAAATCTGAAGCAAAAGTGAAGGATAAAGAGCTTTATGACGATGCGATGGAAGCGGCAGAAAAACAAGGTCAACATATCTTGTCGGAATCAGATGGAAGATCAATAGTGGCGAAACAAGCGTTGATTGATGAGGCAAAGCCAAAATATGAAGCGATTGTCGCAGTGGTTATTGATTCACTTCTGAATACTGGGAGGTAGACTGAATGGCAGTTGTCGAGATGAAGAAGCTCTCTGTGTGTGCGCTAAAGCGGCATCGCAAAGACATTTTAGAAGCGCTTCAGTCTATGGGCGCCATGGAAATCAGAATTAACGACATAGACGATGAAGATCTCCATAATATGGAGACGGACAGTTCAAGAAAACAATTCGATAAAACGGCCGATGCTTTTGATAAAGCATTGAAGGCAATCTCTGAGCTTGTTTCTGATAAAGACAAGCAAACAATGTTTGAAGGACTTAAAACAGTTTCGCGTGCGGAATACAACAATGTAATCGAAAACAGGGATTCTCTTGTAAGAGATTCCCATCAAGTACTAAAACTCCAAAAAGAAAGAATAGAAGCAGAAGCGCAGATTCAGAAGAGTAAGGCACAAATAGAGTCTTTTATTCCATGGATTGAGCTCGGAATTCCGCTGAATACAACAGAGACAAAAGAAACGGCAGTATTTATAGGAAGTGTTCCGGGTGCAGTAGATGAAGCTACTATAACATCAAGTGTCATAAAGGATGTTCAAGAGCCTATTCCTATTACAGTAGAATTAATCTCTTCAGGTAATGAAGCTACATGTGTTGTAGTTATGTGTGTAAAAAGATTAAAAGATCAGGTTGAATCGAATCTAAGAAATATTGGATTTTCAAGACCTGCAGCTTTGATCAGTATTACACCAGATGAAGAAACAAAAAGGCTGAATGATGACATTGAAAAAGAGATGCAAGTCATCAGTAATGTGAACAAGAAGATAGAGAGCTTTGCCTCGGAGAGGAAGAACTTCAAAATCGCTTGTGATTATTACAGAACGAGAGCAGAGAAGTATCGTGTTCTTGGTACACTTCCTCAGACTGAGCATGCTTTTTTTCTCGAAGGATGGGTTACAAAATCAAGTGCACCAAAGATAGAAAAGTTACTGATAGAAAAGTTCGATGCTTTGGTTGAAACAGAAGAAAAAGGACCTGACGAAGAAGAGCCTACTGTTTTGAAAAACAATGCTTTCTCAAGGAATGTTGAAGGAGTTTTGGCATCTTATGGATTACCGCAACACGGAAAAATAGACCCAACGGTTATTATGTCTTTTTTCTACGTTGTTTTCTTTGGAATGATGCTTTCTGATGCAGGATATGGCGTAGTGATAACAATTGCATGTTTCTTGATTTTAAGTAAGCATAAAACAATGGAAGCAGGACTAAAGAAGATGATTAGGCTCTTCTTAGGGTGCGGTATATCAACTATATTCTGGGGATTTATGTATGGTGGATTCTTTGGTAATGCTATAGATACAATTGCTAAGACATTTTTTGGCTACAAGGGCGGAGCCATACTTAAACCGATATGGTTTGAACCGGTAGCAAACCCAATGAAGCTACTTATCTGGTGTATGCTTTTCGGAGTTATACATTTGTATTTTGGTCTTGGAATAAAGGGAGCACAGCTTCTAAAGGATCATGATATAATTGGGTTTATAAGCGATGTTGTTTCATGGTATATGCTTCTTACGGGACTTATATTTATACTGCTTCCATCGGAAATGTTTGTTGGAATCTCAGGAATGAAGTTTGATTTTCCGGCAGCTGTAGCACCGATGGCAAAATATTCAGCAATAGTTGGGGCGCTTATAATTCTTGTGATGAGCGGAAGATCAAATAAGAATTTCGCAATAAGAATTGCGCTTGGTGCTTATGATATTTATGGAATAACAGGCTGGTTGTCAGATGTTTTATCATATTCTAGACTTCTTGCATTGGGACTAGCAACCGGAGTAATTGCCAACGTTATTAATATGATGGCAAGTATGGTCGGTGGCGGATTTATCGGAGCGATAATATTTGTTATCGTATTTATACTGGGACATACGCTAAACATTGGAATCAATGCACTTGGCGCTTATGTACATACAAATCGTCTGCAGTATGTAGAGTTTTTTGGAAAATTCTATGACGGAGGCGGAATTTCATTCAAACCTTTTAAGGCGACAAATAAATACACAGAAATTAAGGAGGATATTTAATTATGAGCATGGGTATGGTTTGGGCACTACTCGGAGCAGCACTTGCAACAGCATTGGCTGGAATTGGAAGTGCATGGGGTGTAGGAATTGCAGGTCAGGCAGCAGCAGGAGTTACAGCAGAGGATCCGGATCAGTTTGCTAAGGTTCTTCTTCTTCAGCTTCTTCCAGGTACACAGGGTATCTATGGACTGTTGGTTACTTTTATTACATTGTCACAGATTGGAATTCTTGGCGGAACTCCAATAACAGATACTAAGGTTGGTATGATGTACTTTGCTGCATGCATACCTATTGGAGTTGTTGGTCTTATTTCTGCATATCATCAGGGCAAGACATCAGTTGCATCAATTGGAATTGTTGCAAAGAGACCCGATCAGTTCGGTAAAGCAATGCTTTTCCCTGCAATGGTTGAGACTTACGCCATTTTGGCACTTCTTATCTCAATTCTAGCAGTAACTAATATTCGCTGATGAATAAGGAGTGATTATCAATGGCAGGAGTACAGAATATAACAGATGAAATCCTGCAGGACGCGCGCACGCAGTGCGAAAAAATAAATAAAGAGGCTGAAGAGAATAAAAATAATCTTATTTCTAAAGCCAATGAAGAAATATCTGCTTTGTCAGATAAGGCTAGAGCAAAGGCAAAAGCTGATTCTGAAAAATACATTGAGAAAATAACGTCTCAAGCCAATACAAATGAGAGACGAGCTATTCTTGATGCAAAAGCATATGTCATCAAAGACATACTGGACATAGCTTATGAGAAAATAATGTCTCAGAGCGACAGCGATTATTTCTCCATGATTTACAGTCTTGTAGGTAAGACTTGTTACTCAGAGGATGGTGAGATACTAATTTCTGACAGTGACAGGAAGAGACTTCCCGGTGATTTTGAGACTAAGGTTAATGCCGAAGCCGAAAAAAAGGGTGGAAGTTTAAAACTTTCAAGTAAAAATGCTGATATTGATGGCGGATTTATTTTGAAGTATGGTGGTATTGATGAGAATTGTTCAATAAAATCAATTTTTAATGAAAAGCATACAGATATGCAGGATCTTGTGTATAACATGCTTTGGTCTAAGGAGTAAGCGATGGGAGAAAATTACGTATTTGCTGTCGCCAGGATCCGGGTCTTGGAAAAGTCATTGTTAAGTGACGCTGACATCATACAGATGGCAGGAATGAAGGATGAGGATGGAGTTGTATCTTTCCTTCTGGACAAGGGCTGGGGCGACGAAAACAGCGGACGTGATCCTCTGAAGATTCTTGCTGCTGAAAGTGCCAAGGTCAATAAACTTATAAGATCTCTTGGAGTTGGAGATGATGTGATGGATGTTTTGGCATTTCCACAGGTTTTCCACAATCTGAAAGCAGCTGTCAAGGAAGTCGGAGACGAAGGCGTGATTTCTGCAGCTTATTATGAGCACAGAGTCTATGATAGAAAATTTTTTACAGATATACTAAAAGATAAAAATTTTAAAGATTTGCCGGAATCTATGAAACAGGCAGCAGAGAATGCATTGACAGTAATGCTTCAGAACCACGATGGTCAGAAAAGTGATGTGATTATCGACAGAGCTTGCTTGGACTGTATGAAAAAGGCGGCAGAACAGTCGAAATATCCTATTATAAAGAATTATCTTGAAAAAACGATTGCAGTTACAGATGTTAAGATTGCAGTTCGTGGAGCCAGGACAGGAAAGACTTATGATTTTATAAGAGAGGCCTTGGCACCTAGCAGATTTTTTGATAAGGATACATTGGCAAAAGCAGCTTCAGAGAATGAAGAAGCACTTATATCGTATATGTCAGACCATGAAATGTCAGAAGCCGGAGAAGCGCTTAAGGTGTCTATTACGGAGTTTGAAAAATGGTGTGATAATAGTGTGATTGCTTCTATTCGTCCTGAAAAAACAAATCCATTTACTATCGGACCGGTTATTGCATATTATCTTGGAAGAGAAAATGAGATCAAAACGGTAAGAGTTTTATTGACCGCCAAGAAGAATGGATTCTCAGAGGATGCAATTAAGGAAAGGGCAAGGCAGATGTATGGATAAGATAGCGGTAGTAGGAGATAGAGATAGTATCTATGGTTTCGCCGCTCTCGGACTGGACATTTTTCCCGAAACCGGTGATTTAGAAGAGGATAAAATCCTTTTTAAAAAACTATGTTCTCGTGACTACGGCATCATCTATGTCACAGAGGCATTTAACAAAAAACTCAAAAGTGAAATATCAGAATATGAAAACCAGGTTTTCCCTGCAATAATTCAGATTCCGGGAATCAGCGGTAATACCGGTGAAGGAGTCCTAGGAGTAAAGAGATCGGTGGAGAAGGCAGTAGGCAGTGATATTCTGTTTGGAAATGAGTGAGGAGGAACGAAGCCTTGAGTACAGGTGTAATTAAAAAAGTCGCAGGACCGCTTGTAATTGCTTCGGGCATGCGTGATGCAAACATGTTCGATGTTGTAAGAGTAAGCTCCGAAAGACTAATTGGAGAAATAATTGAAATACATGGTGACGAGGCCTCCATTCAGGTATACGAAGAGACTTCAGGACTTGGACCGGGAGAACCGGTCGAGTCAATGGAAGTACCCCTTTCTGTAGATCTTGGACCGGGACTTATCGGATCTATATATGACGGTATTCAGAGACCGCTTAATAAGATTCTAGAGAAAACAGGAACAGATCGATTAACGCGAGGAGTTGAAGTTCCTTCTCTTGATGAGGATAAAAAGTGGGATTTTTTAGCAAAGGTAGCTGTAGGAGATGAAATCCAGGCAGGAGATGTTCTCGGAACCGTTCAAGAAACATCTGTTGTAGAACAGAAGATAATGGTTCCTTTTGGAGTATCAGGTAAGATAAAATCCATTAATTCAGGATCATTTACTATTCGCGAGACAATAGCAGTAGTTGAGACCAGGGATGGAGATAAGGACGTTACATTGTCACAAAAATGGCCAGTAAGACGTGGTCGTCCATATTCTAAAAAGCTTGCACCGGATAAACCTTTGATTACAGGACAGCGTGTAATTGACGGATTTTTCCCCATAGCCAAGGGTGGTGTCGCAGCTGTTCCGGGACCATTTGGTTCAGGGAAAACAGTTATTCAGCATCAGCTGGCAAAATGGGCAGAGGCTGATATAGTTGTATATATCGGATGCGGTGAGCGTGGAAATGAGATGACAGATGTTCTTAATGAATTTCCTGAGCTTAAGGATCCGAAAACAGGTGAGTCATTGATGCAGCGAACAGTTCTGATCGCCAATACATCAGATATGCCTGTTGCAGCCCGTGAAGCATCAATTTATACAGGAATTACAATTGCAGAATATTTTAGAGATATGGGATATTCAGTTGCGCTTATGGCAGATTCAACATCACGTTGGGCAGAGGCTCTTCGAGAGATGTCAGGTCGTCTGGAAGAGATGCCAGGCGAGGAAGGTTACCCTGCTTATCTGTCATCACGTCTTGCACAGTTTTATGAGAGAGCAGGACGCGTTATTTCTCTTGGAAAAGAAGGAAGAGAAGGATATCTGTCAGTTATTGGAGCAGTATCTCCTCCGGGTGGTGATATTTCAGAGCCAGTATCTCAGGCAACCCTTCGTATTGTAAAGGTTTTCTGGAAGCTGGATGCAGATCTTGCATATCAGAGACATTTCCCTGCGATTAACTGGCTGTCATCTTATAGTTTGTATCTTGATACACTTGAGACATGGTTCAATTCCAACGTTAATGAGGAATGGATGGCTACACGTCAGAACCTGATGACACTTCTACAGGAAGAAGCTTCACTTAATGAAATCGTTAAGATGGTAGGTATGGATGCACTTTCACCTCAGGATCGTCTAAAGATGGAAGCTGCTAGATCTATCCGTGAGGATTTCCTACATCAGAACTCTTTTGATGAGATAGATACTTATACTTCTATCAATAAGCAGTTCAGAATGATGAAGCTGGTATATGCGTTTTATGAAGAAGGCGCCAAGGCCCTTAGTGAAGGGGTTAAAATCGACGATCTTGTTAAACTAAGTGTAAGAGAGCAGATCGGACGTTTTAAGTATACTGCTGAGGATAAGGTAGAAGACCAGTATAAGATTGTAAATGATGAATTGATTCATGCAATTTCAGATCTGAAGAGAAAGGAGGACTAAGGCATGGCAAAAGAATATCGTACTATCCAAGAAGTAGCCGGTCCTCTGATGCTAGTCAGAGGAGTAGAAGATGTAACCTATAACGAGCTTGGCGAAATTGAGCTTGCAAATGGAGAGGTCAGAAGATGTAAGGTTCTCGAAATTGACGGAGGCAATGCTCTTGTTCAGTTGTTCGAAGATGCTACAGGAATCAATCTTTCAAACAGTAAAGTTCGCTTCTTTGGGAAAGCAATGGAGCTTGGTGTATCAGAAGATATGCTGGGGCGAGTTTTCGATGGTATCGGAAATGCTATTGATGATGGACCAGAGATAATCCCAGAGAAAAGAATGGATATCAACGGACTTCCTATGAATCCCGCAGCACGTGAATATCCCTCTGAGTTTATTCAGACAGGTATATCTGCAATTGATGGACTTAATACATTGGTTCGTGGACAGAAACTTCCTATTTTCTCAGCATCAGGACTTCCTCATGCCAGACTTGCAGCACAGATTGCAAGACAGGCCAAGGTTAGAGGAACAGATGAGAACTTCGCCGTTGTATTTGCAGCAATGGGTATTACATTTGAAGAGGCTGATTTCTTTGAGCAGTCATTTAGAGAGAGCGGAGCACTTGATAGAACTGTACTTTTCATCAACTTGGCTAACGACCCAGCTGTTGAGCGTATATCAACACCGCGTATGGCTCTCACTGCGGCTGAATACCTTGCATTCGAAAAGAATATGCATGTACTTGTAATTCTTACTGATATTACAAATTACGCAGATGCTCTTCGAGAGGTTTCGGCAGCACGTAAGGAAGTTCCAGGTCGTCGTGGATATCCAGGATATATGTATACAGATCTTGCTACACTTTATGAGAGAGCCGGTCGTATCAGAGGTAAGAAGGGTTCAATAACAATGATTCCTATTCTTACAATGCCTGAGGATGATAAGACCCATCCTATCCCGGATCTTACAGGATATATTACAGAGGGTCAGATCATACTTAGCCGTGAACTCTATCAGAAGGGTATTACTCCGCCAATAGATGTTCTTCCTTCTCTTTCCCGTCTTAAGGATAAGGGAATTGGCGCTGGTAAGACAAGAAAAGATCATGCAGCAACAATGAATCAGCTCTTTGCGGCATATGCAAGAGGAAAAGATGCCAAGGAACTTATGGTTATTCTTGGAGAGGCAGCACTGACCGAGATAGACTTGATTTATGCTAAGTTTGCAGATGAATTTGAGAAAAAATATGTATCTCAGGGTTATGATGCAGACAGAAGTATAGAAGATACTCTGGAAATTGGATGGGATCTGCTTAGAATCCTTCCAAGATCTGAGCTGAAGCGTATTTCTGATGAGATGTTGGATGAATACTACGATAAGTAGATTTTGTAGAAGGATGTATATATGGCACAAGCACAGATAAATCCTACGCGTATGGAACTTACGCGTTTAAAGAAAAAGCTTGCAACAGCCGTAAGAGGACATCGTCTCCTGAAGGATAAACGAGATGAACTGATGCGCCAGTTCTTGGACATAGCTAGGGAAAATATGGAACTTCGTATAAAAGTCGAAGCTGGTCTCAAGAATGCAAATCGTGAATTCGTTTTAGCCAGAAGCGGAATGGACGATCAGACGCTTAATGAAGCATTGATGGCTCCTAAGCAGGAAATCTATCTAAGTCGGGATACTAAGAATGTTATGAGTGTGGATATTCCGGTATTTGATTACACTACCAGAACACCAGATGAAAATGACATGTATTCCTATGGATTTGCCTTTACATCATCAGATCTGGACGGGGCAGTAAGCTCTTTGTCAGAGGTATTCAAAGATATGTTGAAACTAGCAGAGATTGAAAAATCATGTCAGCTACTTTCAACAGAAATTGAGAAAACGAGACGAAGGGTTAATGCTCTAGAACATGTTGTAATACCAGAGACCCGTGAGGGAATCCGATATATCACAATGAAGCTCGATGAAAACGAGCGTTCAACCCAGGTCCGTCTGATGAAAGTCAAGGACATGATGCTTGAACAGGCACACGGCTATAATGATAAGCTAAATGAATCAACTGAATAAATCAATAAATCTCCGACAGTTATCTGCCGGAGATTTTTATATTTCTGTATTTAGATATAAGTTAGATAAGACCATTTTTGTTTAAATAAAAATAAATTAAGTATGATTGTGATTGCAGTAATAAAATATTAAAACTAAAAAGAACGGATATTATCATCATCAGTTGATGATTTATCTATTTCACGGATGACAACATCATAAGAGTAATTGTCATTTCCATGAATAGTAACTGTTTCATTGATTCTGTGATGCATAAGAGCTTTTCCAAGAGGTGATTCAATATCGAGACGTCCATCCATAGAATTGCTTCGAATAGATGTAGTGAGTTTATATGTCTCTTCTATGTCATCTTCAGGGAAATAGATGGTAACAGTATTATTGATTCCTACTTCATCATCATTTGAAGAGTCATCGATTATTGTTGACGTCTTAAGCATTCTCTCTAGATAACGGATACGAGATTCATTTTGATTTTTTGCCTTTTTGGCAGCATAATATTCGAAATTTTCACTCAGATCACCCTGAGCTCGAGCTTCCTTTACCTCTTCTATCAGTTCATGTCTGGTATGAACTTTTCGTTCATAGATTTCCTTTTCGATTTTTTCTACATCAGTTTTGGTGAGTTTTTCTTCCATTCTCTTTCTCCTGAAAAATAAAAATGAAGCCCTAAAAAGAGCTTCTTAAAAAAATAAACGGAGTCGGTGGGATTCGAACCCACGTGCCGGAAACCCGACAACTTGATTTCGAGTCAAGCTCGTTGTGACCACTTCGATACGACTCCTCACGAAGAGATATGTTACATTAAAAACAGCTATTCTGCAAGGGATAAATATATGATATACTATCATATGATAAAATATGATATAAAAAAGAAGTAAACAAGTAAGTAGAAAAAGATGACTTTAATCTAGCAGATTAAAAGCGGGAGAGTGCTGTTAATATGGAAAAACATTATTTTGAACTTCCAAAAGGCCTTGGAATTAAAAATCCGCTGGAAGGAATGGAATTAAATTTTAACAAGAAGGATGAAAACAGAGATTTATGGATGCTTCATGGCAATCTGTCCAAAAAAGGATATGACTGGTGGTGGCATAATCTCACAGCTATAGATGAGGAAACCGGCGAGGAAAAGTCGTTCTTCATTGAATTCTTCACCATCAATCCGGAATATGGCGGAAGTGAGGCGGTATTCGGCCAGCTAAAAAGTAATAAGGATAGCGGGAAGAAACCTTCATACCTCATGATAAAGGCAGGTACTTGGGGAAAAGACAAGGCAGAACTTCATAGATTCTTTGGATGGGATGAGGTTGACATCAAAGAGGATGTCCCATTTCAGATAAGTGCAAAGAACTGTTTCTTGTCAGAGACAAGAACTCTTGGAAAGGTCTGTGTCACAAAAGATGAAGCGGAGTCTCATCCTGAGTATATGACAGATGCTGGAGAGATGTTCTGGGATCTGAAAATAGATAAAAAAATAGCGTTTAACGTTGGATATGGTGCAAGCAAAGCTCTTAGAGAACTTGATGCATTTGAGATGTTCTGGCATGCACAAGGTATGAAAACCGCTTACAGTGGGGAAATTATCTACAACGGCAGAAAATATAAGGTGGACCCAGAAAAGTGCTATGGATATGCAGACAAAAATTGGGGATCTGATTTTACAGATCTCTGGGTATGGTTGTCTTCAAACCATTTGATAAGCAATATTACAGGTGAAGAATTAAAAAATTCTGTTTTTGATATAGGCGGAGGCAGACCAAAGGTCGGACCGCTTAGTATAGACGGATGTATTTTGGGTGCTATCTGGCACGAAGGCGAAGCATTTGAATTTAATTTTTCAAAGTTTTGGACACTTACCAAAACAAAGTTTAAATACAAGGAATACAAAGATAAAATCATATGGAAGTTATTGATGGAAACGCCAGTGGCCAAAATGACAGCAGTTGTAACATGTAATAAAGAAGATATGCTGAGGATTCATTATGAATCGCCGGAAGGAGAGATGAAGCATAAAAATCTCTGGAATGGCGGAACAGGAATAGGCCAGATTAAGTTGTATAAAAAGAAGATTTCCATTAAAAACAAGTGGAAATGGGAGTTGGTTGATGATATGAAGGCTCTAAACGTAGGTTGTGAATACGGCGTATGTGATAAGCCTGAAAAAAATAAAGAAAAGAAGTAATTTGCAATTTTATAGGACAATGTATAAAGACTTGAAAGGAAACAAAAATGTCAGTATTAGAAAATCTTGAACCTAAGGACGTATTTTATTATTTAGAAGAGCTTACAAAGATTCCCAGACCATCTTATAAGGAAGAAAAGGTCAGTAATTATCTGGTAGATTTCGCAAAAAAACATGGGTTTGAGGTATATCAGGACAGTGTATTTAATGTAATTATGATAAGGGAAGCAGCTCCTGGTTATGAAGATGTTCCGCCTGTTATCCTACAGGGACATATGGATATGGTCTGTGAACAGATCACTGGTCTTGGAAAAGATATGGATAACGAAGGTGTTGAAGTAGCATATGAAGGAGACTATGTATATGCTAAGGGAACAACACTTGGAGCAGATGATGGTTTTGGTGTAGCCATGGGGCTTGCACTTATGGATGATCCGGACCTTAAGGCACCTAGAATTGAATTCGTAATTACCACAGCTGAAGAGGTTGGAATGGATGGTGCAACAGCGATTGATCTTTCAATGCTTAAAGGCAGGCAGTTTATCAACCTTGATTCAGAGGATGAAGGTATATTTTGCTTAGGATGTGCAGGAGGAAGTTCAACTGTTGTTAATTATAAACCTAGTAGGGAAGTTCATGAGGGCGTTGAGCTCGATCTTGTATATGATGGAGCATCAGGTGGACATTCAGGATCAACGATAACAAGATGGAGCGTTAACGCTATAAGAGCGATAGCTAGGGTAATTGCAGCAGCTTCACAGAAAAATGATATAAGGATCATATCAATGGTTGGTGGCGGAAAAGATAATGCCATTCCAAAGAGGGCTGAAGCAAAGATAATGGTAGCTTCAGAAGAAGTAGATGAAATTAAAAAGATTCTTTTATCAGAAGCAGAGGCAATTGGCAATGAATTTGGAACAACTGATCCGGATTTCAAACTAGAAGTTAAAGGGCAAGGTTCTGTAAAGGAATCAGTACTGTCGCCAGTTGAATCAAAGAAGGTAGCAACACTCATACTTGCACTTCCTAATGGAATCCAGAGGATGTCAGCAGATATGGTGGGAATGCCTGAGACATCATTGAATGTTGGAATACTGACACTTGATGAAACAAATCTCAAGTTGGTATTTGCTGTAAGATCTGCTCTTGAAAGCGGAAGAAGAGATGTCGAGAGAGTCATTACACTTATTACAGATCAGATAGGTGGAGAAGTCGAGATAAATGGAGAATATCCAGCATGGGAATATCGTAAGGAATCTCCACTTAGAGATAAAATGGTTCGCATATTTGAGGAAATGTTTGGTAAAAAGCCGACAACAGAGATAATTCATGCTGGTCTTGAATGTGGAATCATGTCAGGCAAGATTCCGGGACTTGATTGTATATCAATCGGAGCAGACCTTCATGATGTTCATACAACAGAGGAGAAGCTCAGCATATCTTCAACACAGAGAACATACGCATATGTCAAGGAAGTACTTGCAGAAAAATAAAACCGGACCGAAATCCTTACCAGCGGTTAAGAGGAGAAAATCATGAAGATTGGTATGCTAACAAGTGGTGGTGACTGTCAGGCACTTAACGCAGCAATGAGAGGTGTAGTCAAGGCACTGAGTAATAATGTTAAGGATCTTACAATCTATGGTTTTATGAATGGGTATCAGGGACTTATCTACGGAAAATATAGACTTCTTACTAGAAATGACTTCTCCGGGATACTGACAATAGGTGGTACTATTCTTGGATCATCAAGAACTCCGTTTAAGGATATTAGAAAGCCGGATGCCGACGGTCTCGATAAGGTTGAGGCCATGAAGTCAAATTATAAAAAACTAAAGTTGGATTGCCTTGTCATATTAGGTGGAAATGGAACTCAGAAAACAGCTAATCTTTTGAGAGAAGAGGGGCTTAATGTTATACACCTGCCAAAGACGATTGATAATGACATTTATGGAACAGATATTACTTTTGGATTTTATAGTGCAGTTGAAATAGCATCACATGCAATTGATTGCATTCATACAACAGCAGCTTCTCATAACAGAGTTTTTATTGTTGAAGTTATGGGACATAAGGTTGGATGGTTGACATTATATGCAGGAGTTGGTTCTGGAGCTGATGTAATTCTGATTCCTGAGATACCTTATGATATTGATTCTGTAGTAAATGGAATTAAAAAAAGACATGAAGAAGGTAAGAATTTTACTATTCTTGCTGTAGCAGAAGGTGCCATTTCAAAAGAAACAGCAAAACTTCCCAAGAAAGAAAGAAAACAAAAGCTTAGCGAGTCGATATATCCCTCCGTTTCATATAAGATTGCAGCCGAAATGGAGGAAAAAACCGGGATGGAAGTTAGAGTTACTGTTCCAGGACACATGCAAAGAGGCGGCAACCCATGTATATATGATAGGATTTTATGTACAAGATTGGGATCAGAAGCTGCAGCTGCAATAATGGATAAGGACTTTGGCAATATGATAGCAATGGTTAACGGCGAAACAACTAGAGTTCCGCTGGAAAATGTCGCAGGAAAATTAAAAGCGGTTGACCCGGAAAGCGATATGATAAAAGACATAAAGAGAATGGGAATTAGTTTCGGAGAGTAAAAAGCATGTCATACATGGCACTGTATAGAAAGTTCAGACCACAGAAGTTTGAAGATGTAAAGGGCCAGGATCATATTATTACAGCACTTAAAAATCAGATAACGACTGGAAGAATCGGGCATGCGTATCTTTTTACAGGTACACGTGGTACCGGTAAAACAACAGTAGCCAAGATATTTGCAAGAGCTGTAAACTGTGAACACACAGAAGAAGATGGAAGTCCGGACAATACATGTGATCTCTGCAGGAAAATAATGCAGGGAACGTCAATGAATGTAATTGAAATTGATGCAGCATCAAATAATAGTGTTGCAAATGTAAGAGAAATAATTGAAGAAGTTCAATATCCTCCAACAGAGGGACGATACAAGGTCTACATCATTGATGAGGTTCATATGCTCTCTACTGGGGCATTCAATGCACTACTCAAGACCTTGGAAGAACCGCCGGCATATGTCATTTTTATTTTAGCAACAACGGAGATACATAAAATCCCGGTTACGATCGTATCAAGATGTCAGAGATATGATTTTCACAGAATATCGGTGGACACCATAGGGAATCGGATGAGAGATCTGATGGATGCCGAGAATGTGAAAATAGAAGACAAGGCACTTGATTATATTGCTAAGGCAGCCGATGGGTCTATGAGAGATGCACTTAGCCTTTTGGATGAGTGTATAGCTTTTTTTAGCAATAGCGAAATTACATACGAAAAAGTTCTTAATATTTTAGGAGCGGTTGATACAAGTATTTTTTCAAGTCTTTTTGAAGCTGTAAGGAAATCAGATAGCCTGACAGCAATTGAGATAATTGAAAAAGTAGTAAGAGACGGACGGGAGCTAGGACAGTTTGTAAACGATTTCATATGGTATTTAAGAAATCTCATGATAGTAAAAAGTATGTCCGATGCGGCAGAGGTTATAGATGTTTCAGAAGAGACATATAAGGTGCTGAAAGAGGAATCTGCAATAACGGAAAAAGAAATCATTATGCGATATATTCGTGTAATGTCAGAGCTTTCAAATGAAATGAAGTATTCATCTCAAAAGAGAATTCTATTGGAAGCATCTATAATCAAGCTTGCAAGACCTGAAATGGAGGAGGATTACGGTTCTGTTATCAATAGAATTGCTAATCTAGAGGCTGGATTAAAAAGCGGAGAAATCGGAGAACGGGTTTTTCAGGATGTAAAGGCCGGTGGCGTTTCTCATGAATTTGAAGAGGAATCAGAAGAAAATGTAATCAAGGAACCTCTTCCAACAGATGTTCCTGAAATTGTCAAGAAAATAGCCGGAAACTGGAGAAGCTTCATTGGAAAACAGGTTAGCTGGCTCAAGACAATACTTGAAGTGGCATACGTCAGTGTATCAGAGGATGGTAAACTTCTATTAGTTTATGGAAGTCAAAAAGAAATTGAATATGATATGCTCACAAAAGAAGAGGCTCACAGCTATTTTATAAAACAACTGAATGAATATGCCAAGACGGAGCTTCCTGTTGATATACGAATAGAAGCAGGAAGACCTGAAAACAAATATGCGGATGCAATTGAAGCATTCAGTCAGGAAATAGGGTTCCCAATAGAAACGGAGGATTAATACTATGGCAAAAAGAGGTGGCTTTTCAGGTGGCATGCCTGGAAATATGAATAATCTGATGAAGCAGGCACAGAGAATGCAGCATCAGATGGAGGAAGCTTCCAAGGAAATGGAAGGCAAGGAAGTAACAGCAACAGCCGGTGGCGGTGTTATCGAAGTAACAGCAACAGGGAAAAAGGAAATCAAGAAAATAACAATTTCTCCTGATGCAGTAGATCCTGAGGATGTAGAGACGCTTGAAGATCTCGTTATGGCAGCAGTTAACGAAGCCCTTCGAAAAGTTGACGAGATTTCTCAGGATTCCATGTCCAAGTTTACAGGTGGACTTGGCGGTGGAATGCTAGGAATGTAATTGGTGAATGAATGGATTATTACAGCAGTGAGATATCACGACTGATAGAGAGTCTCTCATCACTTCCGGGAATCGGGCCGAAATCCGCCCAAAGATTGGCGTTTCATATTCTTCATATGCCAAAAGAAGATGTGAAGAGGATAGCGGATTCCCTTGTGCGTGCAAGAGAAAATGTACATTATTGCAAGGAATGTTATACACTGACAGATCAAGATATATGCCCTATATGTAAGAACCCTAAAAGGAATCACAAGGAAATAATGGTGGTAGAAGACACAAGGGATCTGGTGGCATATGAAAAAACCGGGAAATATGAGGGGGTATACCATGTGCTTCATGGTGCCATTTCACCTATGCAAGGGATTGGTCCTGAGGATATTCGTTTAAAAGAACTAATTATTCGTCTGCAGAAAGATGACATAGATGAAGTTATAATTGCAACGAATTCAAGCCTGGAGGGTGAGACAACAGCTATGTATTTAAGCAAGCTGATCAAACCTACAGGAGTCAAAGTTACCAGAATTGCCAGTGGAGTTCCAGTAGGCGGAGACATTGAAAATATAGATGAGGTTACATTGCTTCGCGCTCTTGAAGGTCGAATAGCACTGTAGATAAATAATAAATAACCAGAGTATTCTATTGATGATTTATGAATTTTATATACTGAATTGCAGTATATATACTTTCATAGATAATTGAAAATATTCTGGTTATTTTTATTAAGAAAATTCTGTTTAATCCGAAATAGAATATGTAAGTGTAATAGAAAAAATTCCAGAACAGGACAATATATGAGAGAAGAATTGCTTCGACAGATAGCGAATTATGTTAAACCGTATCGGGATGAAGGCAAGGGGATAAGGGAATTATCCAAATCTTCCACGGATGGAACGAAGGCAATTCAGAATAAAGATTCAGATACAAAAGAAATTACGGCGTCATCATTTTTGCGAAAAATAAATATAAACTCTGATTCGTATGGTAAAAACGGGAAAAGTTTGGTGGATGATATTCCTCAAAATGAAAACGAAGAAAAAACCAAACGTAACGGATTTATTATATCTGTAATGAACACCACAGGAAAAGATATACAGGAAATGCAAAAGCAGGGACTATCTCCAGAGAATATAGATCCCAGGGACTTTGTGACCGTTTCTGATAAAATTAAAGTAAGTCTTGCCAAGGGCGGAGTCGATGTAAGTGCCATGGGTGGTCTCGACAGTGAGACAATAGAAAAGGTAACGGGAAACGCCAGTGTAGCATCAGGAATAGAAAGAAATCTGAAAGCAGCAGATCTTCCGGTAGATGTGGATACTGTTAAGAATGTCAAAGAGGCTGATTTTCAGTTTAAGGAAATAAGCAATAAGCTCGGATCTGATGACTCAAAAGATATTACGCAGGATACAGCTAAATATCTTATAAAAAATACCAAGGAACCAACGATAGACAATGTATATCAGGCAATTTTTGCCGGTAATACAGCGGATGATACTTCAATTAATGAAGCTGTTCAGAACACGGAAGTTCCAAAGGAACTAGAGGATAGTTTTGGAAAAGTTATAAATGAGGCAGGAATAAAAAATGATTCAGAGTCACAGAAAGAGGCAGCGTGGCTGTTAAGTGAAGACCTTCCGGTCACGCCGAAAAATCTTACTTTTCTGAATAAACTTATCAATAATCCAGTGTTAGATTCCAAGGCTGTTTCGGATAATATCATTGATACGATTTCGAATGGAAAAAAACCACAGGATGCCTGTGTCATCGCAGGATTCTCAATGCAGGATAAGGCGAATGAGGCAATTTCCACAATAAAGAATGCAGAACCTGAAAAAGTTCAAAATGCAAAGGCTGACGTTAATACATTAAATATAAAGGCTCTTAGGATAATATCAGTTGAAATTATGATAGAGTCCAAAACAGGATCAGGCACATCCGCTTTGAACATTTCTACTACAGACGTATCTGCTATAGGTATGTCAGCACAGGACTTATTAAATAATGCTAAAAACCTCATGACAAGAGATTCATTGGTAACTCTTCAGAAGCTGGGAATTAATATTGAGACTGAACCTATTCTAAATATGATAAATGAGATAACCAATATGTCATCAGGTTCTATTGCAGATTTAAATAACAGTGAACAGGAATTATATAACAAGACTATATCTGAAGCTGATGAGATGTCAGATCTTCCCGCATCGATTATAGGATCATATAAGTATATAGGTTATGTGTCATTCCAAAAAGTATATGAAGATGGACAGAGAATAAAGAACAGCCTCGCAGAAAAGACACCGAACTTTGAAAAAATAGGTCAAATAAAAGCCTATGATAAAATGACAGATACATATAACGCTGTAGGAACAGAGGTTAGAAAAGATCTAGGAGATTCCATAAAAAAAGCATTTGGAAATGTTGACACGATTCTAAATGATATGGGATATGATACATCCGATGAGAATCGAAGAACTATAAGAATACTTGGATACAATAATCTTGAAATTACAGATGAAAATATACTTTCAATAAAAGCCTCAGACGAATTGGTTCAAAAAACGTTAAAGGAATTAACTCCCAAAACAGTTCTTTCGATGATAAAAGATGGGAAGAATCCACTTGATATGTCCATGGAAGAGCTAAGTACAGAGG
>Ga0116175_1000661_pt1 | contig 23250 bp, 20 predicted proteins | sample AD_UKC125_MetaG_FD_89802 | JGI IMG/M metagenome (GOLD analysis project Ga0116175, IMG submission 89802) | Active sludge microbial communities of municipal wastewater-treating anaerobic digesters from USA - AD_UKC125_MetaG | ecosystem: Engineered > Bioreactor > Anaerobic > Digestate | place: USA... | reverse complement strand
CAATAGCAAAAAAAGCCATTTATTGAATTTTCCTCATATGATATAATTATAATCGATATTTATCCCGCTTATTTCTACAAATCCTTATAGAAATGAGGCGCAATTGTGAATAGAAAAATTGTAAATCATTCTTCAAAAACGGCAATTCGAGTTATAATAATATTCGGTATTATAAGTCTGTTAGGAGATATGGTATATGAAAGTGCTAGAAGTGCAAATAGTCAATATTTTGAGCTAATTGGTATTAATGCAGCTCAAGTAGGCCTGGTTTTTGGCATAGGTGAATTTTTAGGATATTTTCTACGCTTAATAGCAGGTATTTTGTCAGACAAAACCGGAAAACACTGGCTTTTTATTTTTATAGGGTATGGAATGCTCATCGCAGTGCCTTTAATGGGCCTTACTACAAACTGGAGCTTTCTCGTTGTGCTTATTTTAGTAGAACGAATAGGAAAATCTTTGCGCAACCCGGCGAAAGATACAATATTATCTGCAGTTGCGGAAAATCAGGTAGGGACAGGATTTGCCTTTGGTCTTCAAGAAGCTTTGGATCAACTGGGAGCATTTGCCGGCCCCTTAATTTTTACCTTAGTATTTTACCTTTCAAAAAACAGTGAGATTGCCGAATATCAGTTAGGTTACAAAGTTTTGATGATTCCTTTTGTTGCCCTAATGCTTTTTGTAACTTTTGCATACCTTCAAACCGAAAGAGAAAAACTAATTCCGGTTATAAAACAAAGACAATTTCAAAGTGAAAGTCTCAGGCCTACATTTTGGATTTATACTGCTTTTACCTTCTTTTGCACTTTAGGATTTCTTAATTTCAGTATTATTGGCTACCATTTAAAGGCAAATAGATTACTATCAGATGGGAATATTACGTTACTATATTCAGTTGCTATGATTGTAGATGCCATAACTGCTATTATTATAGGAAGAGCTTATGATCAAATGAAAAGGAGAATAGGAACAAAAACCGGCGGATTAGCAGTGCTTGGCGCTATTCCGGCTATCACCCTTTTAATTCCGTTTTTGGCACTTGGCACATCTACTACGATGATTATTTTAGGCATGATAATTTTTGGAATTATAATAGGAGTTCATGAAACGATTATGCGCTCGGCTATAGCTGACATAACACCCTTTAACAAACGCGGCACAAGCTATGGCATATTTAATGCCTGCTATGGTCTAGCTCTTTTAGGCGGTTCCGCCTTTACAGGCTACCTTTATAATCTGAATCAACTCGGAGCTATAAAAATTTTTACTTGTGCAGTAGAGCTAATTGCACTTTTTCTCTACATGAAAATGAATCAAATGGTAAAAAACGACTACTGATTGAGAAAATAATTATAAACTGCAGCCCCTAATGCGTTATGGACTTTTAATCCGTCAGCATTATTCTTGAGATTACTCATCATAACAACAATTATTACTTTAGTATCATTTATAAAAAATATGCCTGCATCATGTTCGATCCCAAAAAGTCCGCCTGTTTTATGAGCAAATTGAATATCCTCCGGCAAGTATAGGCTTAGTCTGTCGTTGAACTGCTGGCAAAGAAGCATATTGATCATTTCATTTCGCGATTGAGCAGAAATATCATGGCCTTTTAGCAGTTTTACAAAAAAGTCGTATACGTCTTTAGCTGAAGTAAGATTATCTTTACCGCAAGAACGGGCCTTCATATCCATCATTTTTCTTTGAAGGCAAGTATTAGGCATTCCGAGTTTTTTAATTTCCTGATTTATAGATTCCATACCAAGATAATCAATAAGAATATTGGTAGCGGTATTATCGCTTAAAGTTATCATTAAAGTTGCATAATCATGAAGGGAAAGGTTAAGGCCGGAGTTCATATACTGAAGCACCCCTGCCCCTGGGGTCTTATTTTCATCTTTTAGAGGAATGATTTTTTTCTTAAGGTCAATTTCTTGCCTTTCAGATTCGGCATACAGTTTCCATAAAATCCAAAGTTTTATAATGCTTGCAGAAGACATTATCTTGTCTTCGTTTATAAAAATTTTTTCATCAGACCAGGTACTATCAATTACTACGCTACATACCCCATCGACATCTTTAATCAAATCTTGAACCGTTTCAATAAGCAAAGCGGCAGCCTCCTTCTAAGGTAACATTACTTAATATATCATACCAGATATAATTTAAAATTAACACAAAGGCCTGAAGAAGATTTAATCAATCTTGAAGCCGGCAAAAGATATGGTATAATAAAAAAGATAAGGTAACACTACAAGGAGGGGCATCATGAGTTTACTTCTTAAAGCTGCACTGATGGGTGTAGTTGAGGGTCTTACAGAGTTTCTTCCAATATCTTCTACAGGCCATATGATTATTGTGGGAGACTTCATAAACTTTAAAGGCGATAGCTTTTATACAATGTTTGAAATTGTTATTCAGTTAGGAGCTATCCTGGCAGTAATTTTTTATTACAGATATAAAATAATTGATTCATTAAGGCATCTTAGACCAGGCGATAGAGGTTTTAAATTATGGCTTAAAATTTTCGTCGCTTTCTTACCGGCGGCGATTATAGGCTTATTAATTAATGATATTGTAGAAAAATATCTATTTTCATCATTTACTGTTGCAATAGCATTAATAGTAGGCGGGTTTTTAATGATAGTGGCTGAAGGCATTTTTGGCCGCGGCGGTTTAAATGACATGGATAAAGTAGATTTAAAACAGGCTTTTATAATTGGCATAGGTCAATGCTTATCATTAATTCCTGGCATGTCAAGATCTGCATCAACTATTATGGGCGGTATGGCAGCAGGTCTGTCGGTGAAAGCTGCAGCAGAGTTTTCATTCTTTCTTGCTATTCCGACCATGATAGCCGCTACTGCTTTTTCGCTTGCCAAGGGCTTTTCAACTACTACTTTACAGCAATTTCAGGCACTGGGCGTAGGTTTTGTAGTGTCATTTATAGTTGCACTTTTTGCCGTAGATGCTTTTCTTACATATCTAAAACAACATTCCTTAAAACCTTTTGCGTATTATCGAATTATCTTGGGAATTGTTATGATTTTATTGATTACAACGGGTGTTATCTAGTATTGACAAAGCCTTGCTGCATAAGTAGAATAAAATAAGCAACTGCTTTGAAAGGGAGGAGTAAAAGCTAGGTTAAAAGAGAGAAAGGTCTAGGCTGAAAGCCTTTCGAAATTAGCTTTGAATGTCGCCCTGGAGCATCCCTGACGAACAAAGAAGTAGTCATGGACGGTTTACTGCGTTAAAAGTTTAAAGTTGCCGGTATTGGAAATAAGGTGGTACCGCGAAAGCAGGTCTTTCGTCCTTTGAAGGATGAAGGACTTTTTTGATGCTGCCGAGCGTCATAAAAAATAATTTATAGCAAATAATAGGAGTGTGTAAGATGCAAAAAGAATTACCTTCTGTCTATGATCCAAATGAAGTAGAAGATAAATGGTATAAATTTTGGGAAAGAGAAAATTTTTTTCATGCCGAAATAGATCCGAACAAAGAACCTTTTACAATTGTTATTCCTCCGCCAAATGTAACTGGACAGCTCCATATGGGGCATGCATTAAATAATACATTGCAGGATATATTGATTAGAACTAAAAGAATGCAAGGTTATTCTGCGCTTTGGCTTCCGGGAACAGACCACGCCGGCATAGCTACTGAAGCAAAAGTTAAAGAACAATTGGCAGAGGAAGGCTTGTCTAAATATGATTTAGGAAGAGAAAAATTCTTAGAAAGAGTTTGGGCATGGAAAGAAAAGTATGGAGACAGAATTATAACTCAGCTAAAAAAACTAGGTTCATCCTGCGACTGGTCAAGGCTCAGATTTACTATGGATGAGGGGCTTAGTAAGGCGGTCAGAGAGGTATTTGTCCGGCTTTATGAAAAGGGGTTAATATATCGGGGCGACTATATTGTAAACTGGTGTCCCACTTGTAAAACCACGCTTTCTGACATAGAAGTAGAGCACGAAGACCGAATAGATAAGCTGTATTATGTTAAATATCCGTTTAAGGATGGTTCAGGTTATATAACTGTGGCTACAACAAGACCCGAAACAATCTTAGGAGATACAGCAGTAGCCGTAAATCCCAATGATACGCGCTACAAAGATGTAGTTGGAAAAACTTTAATACTACCAATTGTAAAAAGAGAAATACCTATAATTGCCGATTCTTATGCTGATATGGAGTTTGGTACAGGAGCAGTAAAAGTAACACCCGGTCATGATCCGAACGACTTTGATATGGGTGTGCGCCATAGTTTACCGATAATCATCGTTATTGACGAAAACGGATGCATGAACGAAAAAGCAGGCAAATTTCAAGGAATGGACAGATTTGCTTGCAGAAAAGCACTTATTGACGAATTGGAGAAGGAAGGACTTTTTGAAAAAGCAGAAGATATAAGCCACAGTGTAGGACACTGCTATCGTTGCCATACTATTGTGGAGCCGGTAGTTTCTAAACAGTGGTTTGTAAAAATGGAACCGTTGGCAAAACCGGCAATTGATGTGGTAACTGAAGGTGAAGTAAAGTTTATCCCTGAAAGATTTGCAAAAATATACATGAATTGGTTAGAGAATATAAGGGACTGGTGCATATCCAGGCAGCTATGGTGGGGACACAGGATTCCTGCATGGTACTGCCGCGACTGCGGCGAGACGATAGTATCAAGAGAAGATATTAAGACATGCCCCAAGTGCGGCAGCAGCAGTGTGGAGCAAGACCCGGACGTGTTAGATACATGGTTTAGTTCAGCTCTATGGCCGTTTTCTACTCTGGGGTGGCCAGAAGATACGCCTGATTTAGATTACTTTTATCCCACCTCTGTTTTAGTTACCGCATATGATATCATATTTTTCTGGGTAGCAAGAATGATCTTTATGGCTATGGAGTTTATGAAGGAACCTCCTTTTGAATATGTTGTCATAACAGGTTTAATCCGCGATGCGCAAGGCAGAAAAATGAGCAAGTCATTAGGCAATGGCATCGATCCCTTAGAAGTAATTGATAAATACGGAGCAGATACCCTGCGATTTACACTGTGCACAGGAAATGCCCCCGGCAATGATATGAGATTTTCATGGGAAAAAGTAGAGTCAAGCCGCAATTTTGCGAATAAGATTTGGAATGCATCGCGATTTGTTATAATGAATCTGGAAGATTTTACACCGGGAGAGCTTAATTTAGATAAATTAGCCTTAAAAGACCGCTGGATACTAAAGAGAATAAATGATATAACGCGCGATGTTACAGATTCACTTGAAAAATTCGAGATAGGCCTTGCGGCTCAAAAAATTTATGACTTTTTCTGGAGTGAATTTTGCGATTGGTATATTGAAATGGCAAAAATTGATTTATACGGTAAAAATGAAGAGAATAGAAGAACAACACAGCGGGTTTTAGTTGAGGTAATTGAACGAGCCTTAAAATTATTGCATCCCTTTATGCCTTTTATAACTGAAGAAATTTGGCAGCATATACCTCATGAAGGAGTAAGCATAATGGTATCCTCCTGGCCCGAACATAAAGCGGATTGGGATTTTGAAGATGCTAACGAAATGGAATTAGTAATGGATGCCGTAAGAGGTATTAGAAATATACGCGCAGAAATGAATGTTCCTCCTGCAAAACAAGCATCTGCACTAGTCAGAATAACAAATCCCATGACAGAGCAAATACTAAGCAGTAATTTAGATATTATTTACAGTCTGGCAAAGGTATCAGAAATGGAATTTGGTAAGGAAGATCTTCAAGTCCCTCACAAAGCTGTGTCTTGTGTGATAAAAGGTGCAGAAATTTTTATTCCAATGGAAGGGCTTGTAGATTTAGATACAGAAATTGCAAGGCTCGAAAAAGAAAAATTAAATTTAGAGAAAGAAATCGAGAGGACAAGCAAAAAGTTAAGTAATTCGGGCTTTATTGAAAAAGCTCCAAAGGATATAGTTGAAAAAGAAAAGCAAAAACAAAAAGATTATCAGGAAATGCTAGAGAAGGTGGCAGCAAGACTTGAAATGATGAAAGACATGCTGGCGGAATAGGTACTGCTGAATTTTGCCAAAATAGAAGGGGAGAATATATGCTGAATTACAATCAGGCATTAGATTTTATCCACGGTTTAAATGCTTTTGGAACAAAATTAGGTCTTGAAAATATCACAAAGCTCTTAGAGATTTTAGGGAATCCACATAAAGATATGAAAATAATTCATGTTGCCGGCACTAATGGAAAAGGATCTACATGCGCTATGATAGATTCTATCCTAAGGTCCGATGGCTACAAAGTTGGACTCTACACTTCTCCATATTTGGAAGTTTTTAACGAGAGAATACAAGTTAATGGGAAAAACATATCTGATGACGATCTTGCAAGACTCACAGACAAGGTGCAAAAAGCAGTTTTTTATATGAGAGAAAATAACATAGGTTCTCCTACTGAATTCGAGGTCGTTACTGCAATAGGTTTTTTATATTTTTATGAACAGGCCGTAGATTTTCTTGTACTGGAAGTGGGGATGGGCGGCAGGCTGGATGCTACAAATGTTGTAACTCCTTTGGTCAGCGTCATAACTCCTATCAGTTTTGATCATCAAGAGTATCTAGGTAATACACTTTCTGCTATTGCAAAAGAAAAATGCGGTATTATAAAGCCCGGAGTTCCTGTAGTTACAAGCCCTCAAGAACCTGAAGCACTGCAGGTAATAGAAGAGACATGTAAAAACTTAAATTGCAGGTTGCTTAAGGTAATTGGTGAAGAAAGTATCAGCAAAGATTTCGACTTACATGATACTGCAACTTACAAATTAGTAAGCGATAATGATGATGGCCTGATTTTTGATTTAAAGACCCCTGCGGAAGAGTTTAAAAATCTTGAAATTCATTTAATAGGGAGACACCAGTTAAGCAATGCTGCAACTGCCGTTACTGCAGTTGATGTTCTGAATATGCATGGAATTGATATAAAGCGCGAAGCTATATATGCAGGACTTAAGAATGCAAGGTGGCCGGGAAGGCTGGAAAGAATCTCACAAAAACCGCTGATTTTAATTGACGGGGCCCATAATATAGCAGGAATAAAAACTTTAAAAGATGCTTTAATAAGATATTATAAAGATAAGAAAAAGATTCTAGTCTTAGGTATTTTAAAAGATAAAGACTATAAAGAAATGCTAAAGGAAATAGTTCCGATTGCGGATGTGGTAATAACTACAGCACCGCTTAGCCCTAGAGCTCTCAACGCTTCAGAACTGGCTTGCACTATTTGCGAAATGCTTGATGAAAAGACAATAGAAATAAATGATAATGACCGCCAATATATATTACCGGGTAAAGTACCTGCGGAAATTCCTATATATTCCAGAGAAAAGATCGAAGATGCTCTAAACCTTGCCTTATCACTTATAAATTCTAAAGAAGATATGATTGTTTTTGCAGGTTCACTTTATATGATAGGCTATGTAAGAACTTTAATAAAAGACAGATTGGCTTCAGATACAATGACTTCAAAAATAATATAACTATCGCTTAAAAGTTAAGAGCAGCTACTGATTGGACTGTCTAATTTCCTGTCTACTGAACAGAGAAAAGAATCCAAATTTAGCTGCTCTTTATTTTTTTATATTCCATTATATTTTTAGCATAAACGGTGCTGCTGTTCTAATCAAAGTGAAGAATTTTATTGCCGCCTTAAAGCTTCAATAGGAGGAACAGATGATGCTGAAATTGCAGGATAGATTCCAAACAAGAGTCCGGAAGTCAGTGCCACAGTTACCGCAATTTTTATTGCTTCAAAGCTGATTGCAGTTTCAAAACCGTAACGGCTAAAAACATTTAGCCCCCAAATACCGCCTGCAGTGCCTGCTATAGCGCCAATTCCACTTACGTAAAGTGCCTCTAACAAGAACTGAATCAACAAGTCTATTTGCTTTGCACCTAAAGCACGACGCACGCCTATTTCTTGAGTACGTTCTGTGACCGCCACAAGCATAATGTTCATTATTCCAAGTCCGCCAACCAGCAGTGATACTGCCGCTATACCGCCGAGCAATAAAGTCATAACACGATTAGCCTGATCTGCTTCTTGGACTAACTGGTTAAGATTTGTGATTGTGATTAAATCTTCACTACCGGCTATCAATGGAATTTGTGTTGATTCTTCCCCGCTATTGCCCTCCGGAATGGCTTCTCCAGTTGGTGAAGACATACTACCGGCTTCGCCGTTCAAACCTTCTTCTGTGCCGCTTTCGTTTTCGCTCGGAGACAAGGTTGTTGGCGCACTTTGATCCAGCCCCAGTTTTCTTTTAAATATTCGCCCTAGCTGGACTACGGCAAGATCTGCTTTTGCAGGGCTTTCAGCCTTGCCCCAGATTTCTGCAACGGTTTTTTTATCCGCAATTTTTAGTGCAGTAGTATAAGGTATTACTAATTTGTCATCAATGCCATCGGCCTTTCCGATGCCTTTTGGGGCGAGTACTCCAATGATACGAAAAGTTGTCCCGTTTAAAGTTATTACTTGCCCCACCGGATTACGACCACCCATCAAGCCCGCACCCATGTTATAGCCTAGCACCACTACTGGAGACCTCTGGGCTACATGAAGCTCTGTAAAAAAGTGCCCCGAAACTAAATCATTATCTCTTATCTTCGGAAAATCACTATTTACACCTAATATATCCACTGTTCCTCTTGCGCGCCTCCAACGCATTACAGCTTTTGTAGGAACAACGGGTGTTGCCATGTCCATGCCATCCACTCTTTCTACCAAATCCTTTACATCATCAGGATCAAATTCAACAGATGGGTCGTTTGCCTTTATGTCGATGACATTTGAGCCTAAACTTTCAAATTGTGCCACAACAGCCTGCCTTGCACCTTCTCCTATCCCCATGAGGCTTACCACAGAAGCCACACCAATTGCAACGCCAAGAACGGTAAGAGCCGAGCGCATCGGATGCACTAAGATACCATGGGCTGCCATTTTTGCAGCAAACCAAAAGCGGGTCAAAGCAGAGAGCAATCGAGATGTTTTTTGCATATTATTCACTCCCCGCTGGTTGCCGGCACTTTTTTACTATCTGTACCGTTTTTATCCTTTGTGCCGCTATTGTCACCATTTTTTTCTTCATCATTAGAAGGAATGATAGAATCTTTATTACCTATATGCTGACTTGGCAACAAATCTGCACTGCTTCCGGTTATCACAAGTTGGCCTTCCTCTAAACCGCTTTTTACTTCAGCTACTTTATCATTCATTAAACCAAGCTTTACCGGTATTGCTTTTGTTGTTCCATCCGGATTCAAAACTTCCACCTTCTGAATGCCATCTTCTTCAAATACTGCTTCTAGCGGAACAAGAAGGACATTTTTTGCACTTCCGGAGTCTATATAGCCTCTGGCTTGCATACCGGGCCTTAAATTTGGACCGCCTTTTACTGCAATGTCTACAGCAAATTTAGTAATCCCTTTAGAATCTTGACCCATTGTATCAACGTGTATAACTTCACCTTCAAAAGTTTCATTAGGGAGGGCATCGACTGTGACTTTAACCGGGGAGCCTTGTTTTATCATTAATACATCAATATCGTCAACTTCTGCCCATAAGTCCATGTCACTTGTATTAAATACATATCCCATCCAATCTCCGGAATTAACCTGAGCTCCTATCTGGGTTTCCCAGCTTGCTATAATACCATCCATCGGAGCTCTGACCTCGGTTTGACCCATTTGAGAGTAAAGCTGAGAAAGTTCAAATTCTTTTTCACGCACCTTATCTAACTGCTCCTGGATAGATTTTTGAACATCAGAGCCTGCAAGAGATACAATAGGATCGCCTTTTTTAACAGTCTGCATTTCTTTGACATAGACTTGAGTTGCTATTGCTTCAACCGTTGATAAAACCCTTTCTTCTTTAACAAAACCTGCAACAGTAGTAGGATTTGCAAACCATGATACTCTGGTAGCATTATTTTCGTCTAAAGGAATTCCTACGTAGACTACAAGTCCTGGTTTTACCAAACCCGGATTTTTACCTTCTACAGTTATAATATATACAAAACCCTTAGCAGGATTTTCTTCGTCGCCATCGGGAATTGGGTTAGGATTTATATCTGTTACATTTCCGTAATATATACCGTCAAAAGCAGAAAATCTCAAAGCAAGCTTTTGACCGAGCTTTACTCTGCTAAATTCGTCGGCGTAAAGTTTTGCGTCTATTTTAAAGTGAGAATCATCCACTATTCTTGCCACGATATTACCTTGCTTTACTTCTTGACTTTCAGCTACCGAAAGGCCGGATACCCTTCCATCGATTGGTGCTCTCAAGATTACACCCTGGGAAGGATTTATTTCGGATAAATTTTCCGGAGGAAGACCGGTCAAATCAGATAAAAACTTTTTTGCGCTTTCCAGTTCGTCCTGAGCATTTTTAATTTTACTTTGAAGTTCGGGAGCTGCAAGCCTTGCAATGACTTGACCCATTTTAACCTCAGTGCCTTCTTCGGCTAAAATTTCAACTAGAGTATATTGAATATTACTTGAAGATACGTCATAATAATTGCGCATGCCCGGAGCCTGTATACTTCCACTCCTTGAAGGATTCAAAGGGCCTGTTACATTTACACCTACGCTTATATCACCTTTTGTTACAGGTTTAGTAGAATAAATCGGTCCCTGGGACTCTTCTTTCGGCGGAGGTAAAAGCTCTTTATAGGCGTAAAATCCCCCTCCCATTACAATAACTACAATCAATGCAATCGTTAAAATGCGCTGCGCCATATTAATATAACCCCCAAATATATTATTAAATTTTTACATAGTTACATTTGCAATATTTTCTATATGTTCAATCTTGCCGTCTTTTAAGTGAAATATTGTATGACCGTATTCAGCCACACTTTTTTCATGCGTAACTTGAATAACAGTAATTCCCCTTTTTGTATTTAAATCTTGAAAAATTGCCATTATGCTTTCACTATTTTTGGAATCAAGCGCGCCGGTAGGTTCATCAGCTAAAAGCAATTTAGGATCACCGGCGATGGCTCTAGCGATTGCTACACGCTGCTGTTCACCTCCTGAAAGCTGAGAAGGCCTATGATAAATACGTTCTTTAAGACCGACTGCTTCCAGGGCTGCGGTTGCCCGCTTGCGCCTTGCGCTTCCGCTCAATCCCCTATAAATAAGGGGCAGCTCTACGTTTTCAATTGAATTTAAATCAGGCAGCAGATGAAAGCTTTGAAATACAAAACCTAGCAACTGGTTGCGTATATCTGCCAGCATGTTGTCACTCATTTTTTCGACATGCCTGCCGGCAATTTCGTATGTTCCTGAAGTGGGTCGGTCTAAGCACCCTAAGATATTAAGCAATGTAGATTTACCAGAGCCTGAAGGTCCCATGATAGAGACAAATTCACCTTCTTCAATGCTCAAATTAATGTCTTCAAGGGCGTTTATAAAGACCTGGCCGTTTTTATAACGGCGACAAATATTTTTTAGTTCAATAAGTGGCAAAGCGGTACCTTCCTTTCTTACTTTGCAAGTGCAAAATATTTAACTATCAGTATATAGACGATCAAAGTTATGTAAAAGTTTCATACTTTGACAAGAATAAAATTTAGCCAAACAATTCTTTTTATCATATTCAGTTTATCATACAGTAAATTCTTTACAACATACAAAATATGTTTAGGCGAAAAATACCTATTAAATTTACTATATAGACATTTATTGATAAAATATCTATACTAAAGACAGCATAAAGTGACATAATATTGTGTGGTGAAATGATTGTTTAAAGAGCTGTTAAATGATATCGAAGAAGAGCTTATGGTTTTAGAAGAAGATCTATTCAAAACCATAAACACAAAAAGAATGCTCATAAGAAAACCTTTAGAAAACATGATAAATGCGGGTGGAAAAAGATTAAGGCCGGGTCTTGTTCTAACAGCTGCAAGATTCGGCAATTATGACTTCGAAAAAGCTAGACCATTAGCTCTTGCTGTAGAACTACTGCATACTGCATCTATGATTCATGATGATATAGTTGATGATTCTCCTACAAGAAGAGGTATTCCCAGTATCCAGTCTGCTATTGGTAAAGATGCGGCTGTATACGCCGGCGACTATGTTTTTTGTAAGGTTTTTGAAATCCTGGCAAATGAACCTGCTTATGTGATGAAAGAGACTTCGAAAGCTATGAGTCAAGTCTGCGAAGGTGAAATAAAGCAAAAAGAAGATTTTTTCAATGTAGATTTGACGCTGAAGGACTATCTTTACCGAATAGAAAAAAAGACTGCAGTTTTGTTTGCTTTATCGGCAAAACTAGGAGCTTTCAGCTCGCAGGCTCCTTGCAAAACAGCAAAACAGTTGTATACTTATGGCATAAACGCAGGTATGGCTTTTCAAATGGCAGATGATCTTTCTGATTTTATCGCTGACTCTGAAAAATTAGGTAAGCCGAAGGGCTCAGACCTAAAATCCGGCGTTATAACACTGCCTGTGATATATGCTTTGAAGAAAAATGGGGAAAACCAATATTTAAGGAGCATTCTTGAAACTAGAAACATAGGAGAGGGAGAATTTTCTGAAATAGTACGAATAATAGAGATAGCAGGAGGATTCGCATACACTAAAAATATGATAAATAGGTATGTTAAGAAGGCACAGGAAGCGCTTATGGCACTTCCGGACGTTCCGGCAAGAGAAATCCTAAATGTTTCAGCAAAAATTATAATTGAGAATGTGAATAAAACAATCTAATATCTTCTTTCTTTTTTTAAAAATAAATTATATACTTATGTTATGAGAAATTAATAGTAACTACTAATACTTGATATTATATATTTTAGGAGGTTCCATATGAAATTACCAGAGCTTAAAATAGGCAATCTTGTTGCTAAAGTTCCCATTGTGCAAGGGGGAATGGGAGTTGGCATATCACTTTCTTCTCTTGCTGGGAATGTAGCATTAAACGGAGGAATCGGTGTTATTTCCGCGGTTGAACCCGGGTTTAATGAGCCGGACCATTTTAGAAATAAAAAAGAAGCAAATTTGAGAGCATTAAGGTCATATATACAAAAGGCAAAAGAAATATCCAAGGGTGGAATAATAGGCGTAAATATCATGGTAGTTTTGAACACTTTTGAGGAAATCGTGGTGGAAGCAGTAAAACAAAAAGTCGATATTATATTTTCAGGAGCAGGATTGCCGCTGCGTTTGCCACAATTTACAAAAGGGTCTGATACAAAAATTGTTCCTATTGTCTCTTCTGGACGGGCAGCTTCTGTAATTTGCAAGAGCTGGCATAAACATTATGACGTAGCACCTGATGCAATTGTAGTGGAGGGTCCTAAAGCAGGAGGTCATCTTGGATTTTCGGAAGATGAAATCAATAAACCCGAGTTTCAACTTGAAAACATTTTAAAGGATGTATTAGAGGTAATCGAACCATACGAATTAATTTATAGGCGAAAAATACCGGTAATTGCCGCAGGCGGAGTCTATACCGGTAAGGACATTGCAGATCTAATAAAAATGGGAGCTTCCGGCGTTCAAATGGGGACACGTTTCGTTGCAACATTTGAATGTGATGCTTCAGATAGATTTAAACAAGCATACCTAGATGCTAAATACGAGGATATTCAATTAATACACAGTCCTGTTGGATTAATAGGCAGAGCGATACGAAATCAATTTTTAATTGATGTAGAAGCGGGCAAGAAAAAACCAATAAAATGTATGATTAATTGCTTGAAGCCATGCAATCCGTCTAAAGCCCCATATTGTATAGCAGACGCCCTAATTAACGCCCAGAGGGGAAACTTTGATAAGGGATTTGCCTTTGCGGGGGCAAATGTCTATAGAATCAGCGAAATAGTTCCGGTAAAAAAACTTATGGAAGAGCTTGTATCTGAAGCCGAATTATATTTTTAACATTTTTTACTTTTTTATGTTAAAATATAGACAACTAAAATTTATCCGGAAGAAGGTATTAAGAATATGAAAAAGCACTGCCGGCTGTTGAAAGATACACTTACCATTGTTTTGATAACATTTCTCTCCGTAAACCTCTTACTATGCAGTAGCGCAAAGGCAGCCGAAGAAAAAGTCCCGGATGAGATATATTTTTTAATGCAGATGGAAAATTTTTTAAAGACAAACTACGTGGAAGATGTAAGCGACTTAGACCTTTTAAGAGGAGCTATAAAAGGGATGATTGAATCGCTAGACGACCCATATTCTGAATATTTTACTCCAGAGGAATTTGAAGAGTTTAATGAAGAAGTAAGCGGGAATTTTGGAGGAATAGGAGTTATAATCACTTTAAAGGACAAATATATAACTGTTGTTTCGGTAATAGAAGGAAGCCCGGCTGAAAAAGCGGGTATAAAGCCGGGAGATAAGTTAATTGAAATCGATGGTAGTAATGTAACTGATTTACCTCTTTCAAGTATCTTAGATCGTATAAAAGGCGATAAGGGCACCGTGGTAAACATTGGAGTCATAAGAGGCGAAGACAGACAAGTACTAAGGTTTGAAGTAGAGCGAGATATAATCAAAACAAATCCAATTACTGCCAAAATTTTAGGTCAGGGTATAGGGTATATAAAAATCAGCGAATTTAACGAGAACACCGTTGAAAACCTGGATAAGGCCCTTGATAGTTTCAAAAAAGGTGGGGTATTAGGTATAGTGTTAGATCTTCGCAATAATCCTGGAGGATATCTGGATCAAGCTGTGGAAGTGGCATCACGGTTTGTGCATAAGGGCCCCATAGTTAATATTGTTTCAAAAGACGGTACTATCCAATCATACAATTCTAACTCGCAAGTATCTCCTTACCAGTTAGCGGTGCTTGTCAATGGCGGTTCAGCCAGTGCATCAGAAATATTGGCCGGAGCTATCAAGGATAGGGAAGCCGGGATTTTGGTTGGAGAAAGAACATTTGGCAAAGGAATGGTTCAAAGAACACTGAGCCTTGGAACACTAGGTGGGATAAAACTTACTATAGCTCATTACACTACTCCAAATGGAACAAACATAAATAAAACAGGAATAACTCCAGATATAGTTGTTGAAACAGACAAGACAAACCCGTTAAAAGACTTTGTGCCGTTAAATACTCAAAAAACCTTGAAATATGGAAATATCGGCCTTGATGTGTTGGCAGTTCAACAAAGACTGCAGTTTTTGAACTTGCTAGGCACTGCTCCTGACGGCGTATTTGGCCCTAGGACACAGCAAGCAGTAAAGGCACTTCAGAAACAAGCTGGTATTTCTGCTACAGGCGTTGTTGACTCAAAATTTTATTCAGCTCTGAACGATGCTATATACAAAAAAATTGTTTCGCAAGAAGATATTCAGTTAAGAAAAGCAATTGATGTCCTAAAAGAAATGATTAAAAAGAGCAGAGCAGCTTAAATATAATTACTACAGATGAAAAGGAAACTTTTAATGGAAAAAAGCATGAAGTTACATGAAAAAGAGCAAGAACGTATAAATGAAATAATATCAGAATTAAGCAAGCTGTATCCAAATGCAACTACGGCGCTAAATCACAACAATCCCTTTCAATTGCTTATAGCAACGATTTTATCTGCTCAGTGTACTGATGAGCGAGTAAATAAAGTAACAGAAAAACTGTTTAAAAAATATAAGGGACCGGAAGATTTTGCGAAGGCAGACAGGGCTGAATTAGAAAATGATATAAGAGAATGCGGCTTGTTTAAAAACAAGAGCAAAAATATAATAGAAACCTCAAAAATACTTTTGGAAAAGTACAATAAACGAGTCCCTGACACTTTCGACGAGTTAATAAAACTTCCCGGCGTAGGAAGAAAAACTGCTAATGTGATTTTAGCCAACGCTTTTGGTAAACCTGCATTTGCAGTTGATACTCACGTATATAGGCTTGCTCACCGCCTAGGGTTTTCGGATGAAAAAGACATAGTAAAGGTTGAAGAAGATTTAAAAAGAAAAATACCTGAAGATTTGTGGATAAAAGCGCATCACTGGTTGATTTATCATGGCCGCAATGTTTGTCGTGCAAGGAAACCTTTATGCGATAATTGTTCACTTTCTAGTCTGTGTCCGAAGTCTTATGAAACAATAGAAGCTGATAAATGCTGTGAGCAAAACAGCTGATACAAGAGCTACTGTTTGCTGGTTTTCTGCAAAGAGCCAGGGATAGATTCCCAAAGTGTAATCTATAATATCACTTGATATCATGAGAATTACAACAAGAAAAAAGTGTATCTTACTAAAGCTGCACTTGCTTATAAGCAAAAATCCTTCAATAGCCATACCCAGATGGGATAATGTAAGGTGAAAATTAGTAAATGAATAACCTTCACCTGTCAACAAAAAATGAGTGTTTATTACTGCAGCCCAGAGCCCATATTTTATGACCCAGCAAGATGCAAGAAGGGATACAAAGGGGCTGGGCTTCTTTATAATAATAAGCAATAGAGAAAGAGAAAAGAGCGAAGAAGCCGTAGGACTGTCAGGTACAAAAATTCTAAGATATTCTGGAAAAGTCGATAATAACTGTGCTTTGTACCAATAAAAACCATAAATAGAACCAAAAAAGTTTATAAAAAACAATACTAAAAGAAACTTAGATTTTTTATCTTGCAAATTAGGCAACCATATCCCTCCGTATCTTAAATATAATTATAACTATTATATTACACAAAATAAGAGAAATTTGCACCTGCAAGAATGAATTAAAACCAAAAACTTACAGCCTTGTTTTTTGTAAAAAGTTGTGCTATAATGTCTCTCATATATGAATACATGTTTTTACATTGTGAACATCGGGAGGCAGAAACTTGGTCCAAAAAGGCGGCTATTATATCATTAAAGAAGAAATAATGCCGGAAATCTTAAAAAAAACAGTAAAAGCAAAAGAACTTTTAAGAAGCGGCAAAGCTAAGACTGTCAATCAAGCAACTGAAATGGTGGGCATGAGCAGAAGTGCTTTTTACAAGTATAAAGACTATATTTTTCCTTTTTATGAAGCCAGCATGGGCAAGATAGTGACAATTTCTTTACTTTTAGAGCATATACCCGGAATACTCTCGTCAATATTAGATGAAATAGCTAAGGCACATGGCAACATACTTACAATAAATCAAAATATACCCATTCAGAACATGGCAAGCGTCACTATTTCCTTTGAAACCGGCAACATGAACCAAAATATCGAAGAATTACTGGAAATGATTCAGAACAAACAAGGCGTCCAAAAAGTCGACATAATTGCTCAAGGATAGATTAAGGAAAATAGAAGGGAGACAGAGGAGTGGCTCAAATCGGAATTTTAGGTCTTGGTACAGTAGGCACCGGGACGGTAGAACTTATAGAAAAAAATAATGACATAATTGAAAAAAGAATAAAGGAACGCATAGATATAAAAAAAATTCTTGTAAGACAGTCTAATAAAGAAAGACCAATAGCACTCAAGGATAAAATTACCTATAGCTTTGACGATATATTAGATGATGAAGATATTTCAGTAATAGTTGAAGTTATGGGTGGCGAAGAGCCTGCCCTTACTTATATAAGAAAGGCATTAAACAAGGGAAAACATGTGGTTACCGCAAATAAAGAAGTTATTTCAAAACATGGAAATGAATTACTGAAAATTGCAGCCGAAAAAAATGTAAATTTGCTGTTTGAAGCTAGTGTGGGCGGAGGTATACCTATAATAATGCCTTTAAAACAGTGCCTTGCGGCAAATGATATTTTTAAGGTTATGGGCATATTGAACGGCACCACAAATTATATTCTTACTCAAATGACAGAACAAAACAAAGACTTTGACGAAGCTTTAAAAGAGGCGCAAGCAGCCGGATACGCTGAAAGCGATCCTACAAATGATATAAAAGGCTTTGATGCCGCAAGAAAGCTTGCAATACTTTCATCTATAGCATTTAACACCAGGGTGATTCCGGAACAGGTTTATACTGAAGGAATCGATACCGTGACTCATTCGGATGTAATATATGCAGATGAATTAGGAGCTGTTATAAAACTTGTTGCAATTGGCAAGAAGAACGAGGGCAGTATTGAAGTTGCAGTAACTCCCGTGCTCTTGAAAAAAGATCATCCCTTAGCTAGTGTTTCAGGGACATTTAATGCGATCATGGTAGAGGGAGATGCTGTAGGTCCGGTGATGTTTTACGGATTAGGAGCAGGAAAAATGCCAACTGCAAGTGCTGTTGTAAGCGATATTATGGAAGCTGTGCGCAATAAAAATGGAAATAAAATATACTGCACCTGTTATGACAGCCTAAAAGTTTTAACGCCCGGTGAAACGGTTAGCGGATTTTACTTAAGGCTTAAAGCGGTAGATAAGCCTGGCGTGCTCTCGAAAATAGCAGGGGCATTTGGAGAAAATCAAATCAGCTTGTCGAAAGTATTTCAAAAAAATACCATAAATGGAACTGCAGAAATTGTTGTAGTTACATATAGCGTGCCGTTTAAGAATTTCCAAAAGGCTTTAGCTGAAATCAACAAATATGAGCAAATAGTAGAAATAGCAACAGCCATCAGGGTAGAGGGGGAGCTTTAGGTGATACAGAAAATAGGCGTTATCAATAATTATTTTTCATACTTACCGATTACTGATAAAAAAAATATAATTACGCTCAACGAAGGAAATACGCCACTTCTCCGAGCAAAAAATCTAGAGGAGCACTTAGACACAAGAGCAAATATTTATTTAAAATATGAAGGCCTAAATCCTACAGGTTCTTTTAAAGATAGGGGAATGACAGTTGCAGTTTCAAAAGCGGTTGAAGATGGAGCTACTGCTGTAATTTGCGCATCTACAGGCAATACATCTGCTTCGGCTGCGGCATATGCTGCAAAAGCGCGCCTAAAATGCGTAGTGCTTATTCCTAACGGTGCAATAGCTATGGGAAAACTGGCTCAGGCTATTGCATATGGAGCAAAAGTTATTGCTATAAACGGCAACTTTGATGATGCATTGAATATGGTCAGAGAAATTTCTTCCAAAAAACCTATAACAGTTGTAAATTCTATTAATCCTTATCGTATTGAAGGCCAAAAAACCGCCGCCTTTGAAATATGTGACGAACTTGGCAGTGCCCCGGATTACCTTGCTATACCTGTTGGAAATGCAGGAAACATAACAGCTTACTGGAAAGGATTTAAGGAGTATTATCATCTAAAAAAGACTGAAAAACTGCCGAAGATGATGGGTTTTCAGGCAGCAGGCGCAGCGCCAATTGTCGAGAACAGAATAATCGAAAAGCCAGAAACAATTGCTACTGCTATAAGAATAGGAAATCCTGCAAGCTGGAAATATGCAGTAGAAGCTGCTAATGAATCCGGCGGCAAGATACGGAAAGTAACTGATGAAGAAATACTTGAAGCATATAAACTTTTAGCAAGTAAAGAGGGTGTATTTGTAGAGCCGGCTTCAGCAGCCTCCTTTGCGGGCATAATAAAAATGATTAAAGAGAATGAACTAAAAGATGGTGATACAGTAGTTGCCGTGCTTACAGGGCATGGATTGAAGGATCCGGATACTGCAATCAAAAACGGAACCAGCCCAACTGTAATTGAGCCCCGGCTCGATATACTCGAAAATGAAATTTATGGGGAGTGAGAAATGTGATAAAAATACAAGTACCTGCTACAACGGCAAACTTTGGCCCCGGCTTTGATTGCCTAGGAGCATCTCTAGGATTGTATAACTATATAGAAATGGGATTTTCAGATGAGCCGATTGTAGAGGTAAGGGGAGAAGGAAAGGAAGAGATTCCTACTGATGAAACTAACTTGGTTTATCAAGCGGGTCTTAAAGTGCTTGAATTGGCAGGTGTAGATAAACATCTAAAGATAGTTCTTGAAAATAACATTCCTATAGCTAGAGGGCTTGGGAGCAGCGCAGCATGTATAGTAGGTGGTTTGAAAGCTGCTAACCGCCTTGTGGGAGATGCTTTTGATAATATCGAGCTAATACGAATTGCAACACAGATGGAAGGACATCCTGACAATGTGGTTCCAGCAACTTTTGGTGGTTTTTGCTTATCAATGATACATGAAGGTAGAATAATTTATAAAACTTTTCCGATGCCTTTTTGGCTCCAATTTGTGGTTTGCATACCGGAGTTTGAGCTAAAGACCGAAGATGCAAGAAAAATATTACCTAAAGAAATTAAATTTCAAGATGCCGTGTTTAACATCGGTCGTGTTGCGATGTTAGTGGCTGCTATGGCAAGGGGTGACTTTACTGATATGGATATTTTTTGTCAGGACAGGCTCCACCAGCCATATAGAAGCCGCCTGATTCCAGGTATGGATGAAATACTTGCCACAGTAAGATCAAAAGGCGCATATGCAGGCTTTTTAAGCGGCTCAGGCCCTTCAGTTGTATGCCTGAGTTTAAGAGAAAGATCTGATGCCTTAGGCGAACACATGGTAGAAATATTTTCTAAAAATGGTATTAAGTCTTCCTACAAAGTGCTGTCTCCGGATTCTACAGGCGCAAGATTTTTGTAAAAATCAAATTCGCTAAAGGGCTTGAAATTGTCTCTCCTTTGTTTTATAATAGTAAATGCGTGAGGATATCTGGGTGTGGCGCAGTTTGGTAGCGCGCTAGAATGGGGTTCTAGAGGCCGGGGGTTCAAGTCCCCCCACTCAGACCAGTTTAAACAAATACGAAAACAAGACGCAGAGCGGTTTACATTATTCTGCGTCTTTTACTTTGTTAGCAGTTTTAGTGTTTTTGCTAACATTTTTGCTAACAGATTCAATATTCTTATCGAAGATATCGTCCATTTTATTCGCGGCTTCCTGATGAATATTAGGGAGAACATGTGAATATGTATCAAGTGTCATGGATATTGTAGAGTGGCCAAGCCTTTCCTGAACTATTTTTGGATGAACGCCTTGCTCTAATAAAAGCGTAGCATGTGTATGCCGAAGGTCGTGGAATGTTATATCAGGGAGCTTCAATTTGCGTATAATGCTTTTGAAAGTTTGCGATATATAATCTGGCTGAAAAGGCTCGCCGTTATCCCAGCAAATAACATAGCTTTGGTTAATATATTCATTGCCAAAATCTTTTTTGTTTTTTTTCTTGTCTTTCTTTTTCAGCCTTAAGTTCTTCTATCAGAATATCGGGCATTGCTATGGTCCTGATACTGGATCTTGTCTTTGGGTCCTTCTCAAATACTTCGCCATCGGGTGTTTTTACGCGGCTTTTACTTTTAGTTGCAAAGTTTGTATCAGGCCATTTTAAGGCTAAAATTTCGCCTCTGCGCAGGCCACAAGTTACGGTAAGAAGTATTGGAAGATGTATCGGCTTATCTTTTGTGTCCCTCAAGAGTTCTTCAACCTCTTCTGCCGTATATGTTTTAATTTTTGTTTCTGTATCCTTTTTTGGCACTATGATATTTTTGCAAGGGTTATGCTCTATAAATCTTCTTTCTACTGCAAAATTCAAGGCGGCATTGATTATAACTCGGCAATAATCCATATAGCGATGAGATAGTCCTTTTTTATTCATAGCGTTTATAAGGTTTTGAATGTCGCTTGTTTGCAGTTTTGCAAGCTTTATCTGGCCAAGCGCAGGCAAGATATATTTGTCAATCATGATTTTATAGCTGCTGTATGTTCCATGCGATGTGCTTGGCTCTACTTTCTGCTCCAGCCAGTACGACAAAAAATCATCAAAGCTTGCATTTTGCGAATCTGTTAGCAATCCTGCCTTATACTTCTTTATGTATTTCACTGCTCCGATGTTTGCATCGGCTTCGCTTTCAAAACCGGAGAGCCACTTTTGTTTTCTTTTTCCGGTCAGAGGGTCTTTTCCAAGCTCTATTATGGCGGTGAATTTGCTACCTCTCTTGGTTACATACCATTTCAAAGGCATCAGCCCCAAATATATGTTTATTTTTCATTGAAATAAAAATGATTTAATCCTCTTATTTTGCTGTAACTATAGGTTTTCAAAAGATATAAAGTAATATATAATATAACTGTATCATAAAGTAATAAAAATGTTACAAATGGAAAAAGATATTGTTATTTATACTTAGTTGAGTATTAAATAATAGTGAATTCATGATACTTTCATTCCTCATAGGGCTTTATTTGTCTTTGTAAATTTTATAATTTGGCCATAATCATATTTAAATTATTAATTTAAAGGTGTTGATTATGAAGACAAAAGATAGAGATATAAGGGAAGTTCTCCATTTAAATATAGAGGAAACTTTTAAAAACGATTATGATACCATTATAATCGATGAATTAGGTTTATGCCAAGGTGAGTCAAGAATAGATATAGCAGTTATAAATGGTCTTATACATGGTTATGAGATTAAAAGCGAAAGCGATACTCTTGAGCGTCTGCCAAGGCAAATTGAATTTTATAATAGAATATTTGATACTATAACGATAGTATGTGGTAAATGCCATATTGATAAAATCATTAATGAAATCCCTGGATGGTGGGGAGTTGTTATTGCAAAAAATAATAATGACAACAAAGTTGATTTAATCTCAATAAGAGAAAATGGTATAAATAAAAATACTGATCCATATTCAATAGTCCAATTACTTTGGAAAGAAGAAGCATTAGATATACTAATGCAATATGATTTAGATAAAGGCTACCATAACAAATCAAAGAAGATTATATGGGAAAGGCTTGTTGAAAGCCTCCCTATAGGAGAATTAAAATATTTGGTCAGAGAAAAACTCAAAAGCAGATCAAATTGGAGAGCTGGTTTACTACAAATGATATATGATGGTTAGTGCCAATTCTACGCCATATTTCAGCATTACCTGTATTGGCAGAACCCGAAGCGCATTGATAAATATACTCGTCACCCCAACTAAAATTTTGGCCTGCATATTCTTTCATATTTATTAATGCTTTACATAAATCATGTATTTGTCCCCATCCATTTTTTTTCACATTAGTCCCTTTGACTATTACAAAATTATCTTCTGCCGTGTATCTTATATTTGCACTCATCATCATTATTCTTGGATCTATTTCAAGGAGACCTGGGTTGGAAATAGCGTAATCGCTATACCACGGCATACGTTTAATTTTATTTTTATGATCGTAAATGTATTTCCATATATTCCATTCAGAACGTGCGATATATTCCACACTATTAGATTGTACCAAGCTTAAATTTTCAGGAAACGAAGTTGCGCTTAGAATGATTTCTTTCCATTCACCTAAATATTTTTCATTGCCACCT
>Ga0116175_1000653_pt1 | contig 23433 bp, 23 predicted proteins | sample AD_UKC125_MetaG_FD_89802 | JGI IMG/M metagenome (GOLD analysis project Ga0116175, IMG submission 89802) | Active sludge microbial communities of municipal wastewater-treating anaerobic digesters from USA - AD_UKC125_MetaG | ecosystem: Engineered > Bioreactor > Anaerobic > Digestate | place: USA... | reverse complement strand
AATGGTGGTATAATATCAATAACTATTTGCTCGATGCTGGTCGTTCGGGATATGAACATTTTGATGAAGATGGAAACAATCTTTATATTTTAGCACAGTTTTATCCTAGAATGGCTGTGTACAACGATGTTGAAGGTTGGCAAAATCAACAGTTTTGGGGATCAGGAGAGTTTGCTTTGCCATTCGGAAACTTTGAAGTAAATATTACTGTTCCTGCTGATCATGTCCTCGAAGCAACAGGTGTTTTGCAAAATAGAAATGAGGTTTTTACACCCGAACAATTGTCTAGATATGCTCAAGCAGAAAAATCATTTGATAAACCTGTAGTTGTAGTAACACAACAAGAAGCATTGGCAGCCGAAAAAGGGTTTTCAGATAAAAAGAAAACATGGAAATTTAAGGCAGAAAATGTTCGTGATTTTGGAATAGCAACTTCTCGAAAGTTTATATATGATGCAATGGCAGTCAAGCTTGGAGGAAAAAATGTAATGGCAGTTTCTGTTTATCCAAAAGAAGGAAACCCACTTTGGGGTGAATATTCAACCAGAATTGTTGCCCACACTCTAAAAAGTTATTCTAGCCATACTTTTGATTACCCATATCCAAAAGCTGTTTCAGTTCATGCTCAGGATCAAGGGATGGAATATCCAATGATTTGCTGGAATTGGGGCAGACCAGAAAAAGACGGAACCTACAGTGATAGAGTAAAAAACGGAATGATGAGTGTTATTGTTCACGAAGTAGGGCACAATTTTTTTCCAATGATTGTGAATTCTGACGAACGTCAATGGACATGGATGGATGAAGGATTGAATTCATTTTTAGAATATTTAGCATTGATTGAATGGGATCCAAACTTTCCTGCTGATCGTGGTCCAGCAAAAAACATCGTTGCCTACATGAGTGGTGATCAAAAAGGTTTAGAACCAATCATGACCAACTCCGAAAGTATTCGTCAATTTGGGAACAATGCTTATGGGAAACCTGCCGCAGCACTAAATATTTTGAGAGAAACCGTTATGGGTAGAGAACTTTTTGACTATGGTTTTAAGACTTATGCCAATCGTTGGAAATTCAAACATCCAACACCAGAAGACTTTTTTAGAACGATGGAAGATGCTACTGCTTTCGATTTAGATTGGTTTTGGCGTGGATGGTTTTATACTACAGATTACAACGATATTGGGATAAAAGAAGTCAAAAGATATTTTGTTTCCAATGAACCTTCAAAAGAAGTTCAAGATTTTTTAACTAAAAGAAGACGAAGAAATGCAAATCCTGGACCTATGGTTTACATGATTGCCGAGAATAGTGTTGATTATAAAAAAGAAATGGATAAACCATTTGATATCAAAGAAATAAAAACATTAGACGAATATGTTCAATCGCATTTTACCAAAGAAGAACAGCAAAAACTTAATAATCCAAAATACTTTTATCAGGTAACTTTTGATAAGCCTGGAGGTTTGGTTATGCCAATACTAGTTGAGTTAACTTTTGATGATGGTACTACTGAAAATTATCATTTTCCAGCTCAAATATGGAGAATGAACGATGTAGAAGCAACTAGAACTTTTGCTACGAATAAACCTGTCAAAAAAATTACTATTGACCCAAAAGAAGAAACAGCTGATATTGATACTTCTAATAATATGTGGCCAAAAGAACAGTTAAAATCAAAATTTGATTAAAAAGACTTTGTAACTTTGCGACTTTAATTTAAATAAAATAAATATGTTTGGAATTGGTGGTGGCGAATTAATTTTTATCATTTTTATTGCTCTTATGCTATTTGGCTCTGACAAAATACCAGACATTGCAAGAGCAATGGGAAAAGGTATGGCTCAGCTAAAAAATGCTACCAATGAAATAAAATCTGAAATTCAAAAAGGTGCTGAAGCAAATGGGCTAGACAAAACACTAACCGATATGACGGATAGTTTTACCAAAGAAATTGATGAAGTTAAAGCAGGTATTGATCAAAATATAACATCTACTGTTCAGAATAATGCTCAGGATATTGAAGAAATTACTGGTCCAATAAAACGACAAATGTAATGTTGGAAAAAATAATTGAATTAGATAAAAAAGCATTAGTTTTTCTAAATGGTCTTGGTTCAAATTCCTTTGATGGATTTTGGTTAGTAATAACCAATCAATTCACATGGTTACCTTTATATTTTTTAGTTTTTTATCTTATTCAAAAAAAGATTGGATGGAAAAACTTTGGATATTACTTGCTCTTTACCGCTTTTTTAATTCTAATTTGCGACCAAACGGCCAATCTTTTCAAAAATCATTTCCAAAGATTAAGACCTTGTAATGATGAAGAACTAAAACACATCATTAGAATAGTAAAAACAAGTCCTGCTTATAGTTTTTTTTCGGGTCATGCTGTGAATTCTATGGCGACAACAGTTTTTGCGTTCTCTATTTTGAGAAGATATTACAAATATTCATTTATATTGTTTTTATTCCCTTTGGTATTTGCTTTTAGTAGAATATATCTTGGATTACATTTTCCAGGAGATATTGTAACGGGCTATTTTTTTGGAATAGTTTATGGAGGAATTATTTCAATAGCATTTAGAAAATATATTCTAGTTAAATGATTTTAAGCATAAAAGTGATTTATGTTACACATTGGACAAGAAAATAAATGTAAATTTACAAAATGAAGTATTTAGCATTTTTCATGTTTTTCTATTTTAGTGCTTTAACCGTTCTTCCGGCGGTAAAAGTAGTTAAGATGCATTTTGCAGAAAATTGTGAATCTTCTTGTCATAAAAACAAATCATCTGAGCCTAATGATGGCGGATGTCAAAAAGAAAAATGCTTGCTCAACTTTAGCATGAATAGTTATACTTATGTTTTGTTTTCTAATGCCTATGAGTTTAAAAACGAAGCAATTTATATTCACAAAAAAGAAAATATTGAGTATCATAAAAACTTTGCTGAAAACTATAATGCAACTATTTGGCAACCACCAGAGTCGTTTTTGTTTGTTTAAAATATCTGATTACAAAAAAATATTATTATTTAAAAACTTATAAAAAAATGAAAAAAATAGTTTCAATATTCGCAATATCGGCTTTGTTCCTTTCAATAAATGCTAACGCTCAACAAAGCCCAAAACAGAAAAAGCAAAAAGCAAAAACAGAAAAAACATGCACTGCTGAAGAAAAAAAATCATGTTCTGCCGAAGAGAAAAAATCATGTGGAGCTGAAAAAAAAGCAGGATGTTGTTCTTCTAAAAAAGCTTAAAAGAAGTCTCATTTTTTATTAATATTCTGTATTGTGCCTATGAATAATAGGCACAGTACTTCTATTGTCTAATTTTAAAAATGAAAACTTTATATAAAATTGTATTTTTTCTAATCACAAGCTGTTTGTTTGCTCAATCTACTTTTGATTATCAAATACAATTAAATCCGGTAACAATTCCAAATTTTCCAGGAATTCACTCGTATGCTTTTGCACAGCACAATGGGAAATGGCTTATTATTGGCGGACGTATTGATGGAATTCACGCTAGGCAACCATTCAACGCGTTTCCTGCCTCTAGCAATAACACAATGATTTATGTGGTTGATGTGAACGCAAATCAGTTTTGGTCAGCATCTGTAAATTCATTGCAGACATCTTTGAAAGAACAGCTACAAGCTACAAATTTCAATTTTTATCAAGATGGCGAAACACTATACATTATTGGAGGTTATGCTTTTTCGGCAACTGCCAATGATCATATTACATTCAACAAGTTGACTTCGGTAGATGTACCCAATTTGATAAATGCAATAATAAACAATTCACCGATTTCAAGTTATTTTAAACAAATGACTGACGAAAACTTGGCTGTAAATGGTGGACAATTGGGCAAAATAGGCAATACGTTTTATTTGGTTGGAGGACATCGTTTTGATGGACGATACAACCCTATGAACAATCCTACTTTTACACAAACCTATACCAATGGAATCAAAAAATTTCAAATTGATAATTCGGGTTCGCAGTTGAGTATTACTAATTATCAAATTATTACAGATGCGGTTCATTTGCACCGAAGAGATTATAATTTGCTTCCTCAAGTTTTTCCTGATGGTTCGCAAGGATATACAATTTCATCGGGCGTATTTCAAATCAATGTAGATTTGCCCTTTTTGTATCCAGTAGATATTAAAGAGTCAGGCTATTTTCCGCAGACTTCTTTTAATCAATATTTGAGTAATTATCACAGTGCTAAATCGTGTTTGTATGATGCGGTCAATAACCGAATGCACAATTTGTTTTTTGGAGGAATGAGTCAGTACTACTACAACGGAACGACTTTGGTTCAGGATAATAATGTACCATTTGTAAACACAATAAGTCGTACAACTCGTTTTGCTGATGGTTCTTTACAAGAATATCAAATGCCAGAAACAATGCCAAGTTTAAAAGGTGCTAGTGCTGAATTTATACCAAACAAATTATTGCCTCATTTTGAAAATGAAGTCATAAAATTGGATGAAATCAATGAAAACGAATTTGTGATAGGGCATATAGTTGGAGGTTTAAGTAGTCCAACACAAAATCCATTTAGTGTAAATCAAACCAATATGACTAGTGCTAATGCAACCATTTATGAAGTAAAACTAATTAGAAATGAACCGTTGAATGTGCATGCAATTGAAGGTAAAAATCCTTTTTCTATGACAATTTCTCCAAATCCAACTACGAGCAATATTGTCAAAATCAATTTTAATATGCCTTATGCAACAACTATTGACTATTTTATTTCTTCTCTCGATGGAAAAATAATTTCTGATGGTGAAATAGAAGATGCTAGTGTAGGCAATAATACTATGGATTTTGAATTGGATAATCCTTCTGATAAAATAGTAATCGTCACGTTTATTTTTGATAACAAGTTTTATGTTTCTCAAAAAGTTGTTATTAGATAAAGGTTATTAACTAAAGAAAAAAGGCTCGAATTTTCGAGCCTTTTTTTGTAACAAACGTTACTGTGTAACATTTGTGGCTGTATGCACTTTTTTACGATTCTATTTTTGCTTCATAATTCAGTAATAAAATTATGAAGAGAAATAGAACTTTTTTAACCCTAGCTTTAGTTTTTATATCGATTTTTGGGTATGGTCAAGATACCATTACAATCTCTAAAAATGATTTGCTACAAAAATTGACAGAAAAAAATCTTCAATTGAAAATAGCAGACAAAAGTTATCAATCTGCCAGAGCAGATTACAAACAATCAAATTCACTCTTTTTGCCAAATATTAATATATCTCACACAGGTATATCAACTACAAACCCATTGATGGCATTTGGGTCAAAACTGAATCAGGAAATATTAACACAATCCGATTTCAATCCAGCATTGCTAAATGATCCAAAAGCTATTCAAAATTTTGCTACCAAAATTGAGATTCAACAACCGTTGATAAATCTTGATGGAATGTTTGAAAGGCAAGCTGCCAAAGCAAAAATGTCTGCAATGAAACTGCAATCCGAAAGAACAAAAGAGTATCTAGAAATGGAGGTTATAAAAGCATATCAGCAATTACAACTTACTTATAGTGCTGTTAAAGTTTTAGAAAAAGCAGTCAATACGGCTAATTCAAATTTGACTTTAGTTCAAAATTATTATAAACAAGGCTTGTTGCAAAAAACAGATTTATTGAATGTACAAGTAAGAGTAAATGAAGTAGCTAATCAGCTTCAATATGCTAAAAGTAATGTTCAAAATGCCTCAGATTATCTAGCTTTTTTGCTTAATGAAGAAATGAATGGAAAAACTTTTAAACCTACTGAAATTGCAGAAAGCAATATTAATGGAGAGGAAGTTTATAGCTTCAACGAGAATAGAAAAGATATCGAGTCGATGAAGATGGTTAGCGAAGCTTATTCAAAGATGTATCGTTCTTCCAGAATGAGCTTTTTCCCAAGGCTGAATGCTTTTGGTAGTTATGAAATGTATGATAGAAATGTTTTTGGAACAAGTGCCAAAGGATATTTAGTAGGAGCACAACTCTCTTGGAATGTTTTTGATGGTTATAAATCAATTGGAAAATATGAAAAAGCAAAAACAGAATATGAAAAATCACTCAGCGAAAACGAACAATACAAAGCACAAAGTCATATGGAATTTAACAGAGCATCTCGCCAATTGAGTGATGCTAAAAACAAAGTTAATCTTATGAATTTAGCCTATCAGCAGTCGCAAGAGTCCTATAGAATTAGACAAAATAGATTTTCACAAGGTCTCGAAAAAACTACCGATTTGTTGCAGTCTGAAACTCAAATGTATCAAAAAGAATTAGAATATATACAGTCGGTTTTCGAATACAATTTAGCTAATCAATATCTACAATTTTTAACAAAAAAATAAAGCCATGAAAAAAATAACATCAATAATACTTTTAGCAGTAACAGTACTTTTTGCTTCATGTGGTAAAGAAAGAAAAGAGATTTCTTCTGATGAAAAACCAATAGAAGTAAAAGTTAGTGGTTTGGACTCATCAAATGGTTCAGGATATATTTCTGCAAGCGGTAAAGTAGAAGCAGAAAATAGCGCCAATGTTAGCACAAGAATGATGGGTTATGTAACAAAATTGCATGTAAAAGTTGGTCAAAAAGTATCAGCAGGTCAATTGTTGGTTAGCATCAATAATACAGATTTGGTCGCCAAGAAAGCACAAGTTGACGCATCGGTTATGCAAGCGACAGCAGCATTCAACAATGCGAAAAAAGACTATGAAAGATTTACAGCATTGTTCAACCAGCAAAGCGCATCTCAGAAAGAACTTGATGACATGACCTCGCGTTATGAAATGGCAAAAGCAGGTCTTGAAGCAGCAAAACAAATGCGAAACGAGGTCTTAGCACAGTTTAGTTATTCTAATATTAAAGCACCTTTTTCGGGTGAAATAACTAATACGTTTATAAAAGAAGGCGATATTGCTAATCCTGGGATGCCATTAGTAAGCATTGAAGGAGCATCGAGATTGCAGGTTACTGCTATGGTTTCTGAAACCGATATAGCTAATATTCACAATGGAATGGATGTGAAGGTAATGGTAAAATCTATCAACAAAGAAGTTTCTGGAAAAGTTTCTGAAGTTAGTTTGTCATCAAAAAATACTGGCGGACAATATTTGGTAAAAATAAATTTAGGAAACGTTGATAAAAGTATTTTATCTGGAATGTTTGTCAATGTTCAATTTCCTGTAGAAAATAAAATAGCTGAAGAAAAACCCACGGAGAAAGTATTGGTTCCAACAAGCGCTATTGTAAAACAAGGACAGCTTACCGGAATTTATACCATAGGTAACGATAATAGAGCAATATTGAGATGGTTAAGGCTTGGAAAAACTTTTGGCAACGAAATAGAAGTGCTATCAGGATTATCAGCTAACGAAAGATATATTGTTTCAGCTGAAGGCAAATTGTATAACGGAGCAAAGGTTAGTATTCAGTAAACAGTCGCAGTTTTCAGGTTTAGTTAGAAAACAACTTTAAACTTTTAAACCTTAAACTTTAAACAAAAAATCATGCAAGAAGGTATATCAGGTAAAATAGCTCATTTTTTCATCAATTCTAAATTGACCATTTTGTTAATGGTAGCTTTGATGATTATTGGAGTGTACAGTTCGTTTCTTATTCCTCGTGAAGAAGAACCACAAATAAATGTTCCAATGGCCGATGTAATGGTAGGTTATCCTGGAGCAAGCCCAGCTGAGGTAGAAAGTAGAGTGGTAAAACCATTAGAAAAAATAATTTCTAATATCAAAGGTGTTGAGCATGTTCACAGCATGGCAATGAATGGTCAAGCCATGTTGATAGTACAGTTCTATGTAGGTCAAGATGTAGAACGTTCTTATGTAAAATTATACGACGAACTTGCCAAACATGAAAATATGTTCCCGCAAGGCGTTTATAAACCTATGGTAAAAACACGTTCTATTGATGATGTTCCAATGCTTGGGATAACACTTTGGAGCGAAAAATTAAACGATTTTGAACTTCGTCAAATAGCCGAAGAACTTACTTCGGAAATTGAGAAAGTAAAGGATGTTGCAACAACTAGTGAAATTGGTGGAAGAAACAGAGAATTGAGAGTTGTTCTCGATAAAGATAAAATGGCTGAAAACGGCGTTGATGCGCTGGGAATAATGCAAATGATACAAGCTAATAATGGTAGTTCGCAGTCAGGTAGTTTTAATGAAAATGATAAAGAATACTTGATTACTACTGGTCAATTTTTATCTACTGCAGAAGATGTAGAAAATTTAGTTGTTGGTGTCAATTCAAATATGCCAGTTTATTTAAAACAAGTGGCAACTATAGAAGATGGTCCATCTACGCCAAGAAGCTATGTTTCCTTTGGCTATGGAAAAGCCAATGAGCGTTTTTATAAAAATAAATCAGAATATCCAGCAGTAACTATTTCAATTGGAAAAGTGAAAGGTGCTGATGCAATGAAAATTTCTGAAAAAATTCTTGACAAAGTGGAACATTTGAAAAAAACACTTATCACGGATGATGTTCATGTAGAAGTAACTAGAAACTATGGAGAAACGGCTTCAGATAAAGTAGGTGAATTGCTATTGCATTTAGGAATAGCGATTATTGCAGTAACCTTTTTAGTTATTTTAGCTATGGGTTGGCGTGGTGGATTGGTAGTGTTTTTCTCTGTTCCATTAACATTTGCTCTAACCTTGTTTGCTTACTACTTGTTAGGTTATACTCTAAACAGAATTACACTTTTTGCTTTGGTTTTTGTTGTAGGTATTGTTGTAGATGATAGTATCATTATTGCCGAAAATATGCACAGGCATTTCAAAATGAAGCGATTGCCTTTCAAGCAAGCGGCAATTTATGCTATAAATGAAGTAGGAAACCCAACTATTCTTGCAACTTTTACTGTAATTGCAGCAATTTTACCAATGGCTTTTGTATCTGGAATGATGGGTCCATATATGAGCCCAATGCCAATTGGAGCATCAATAGCAATGATGTTATCATTGTTTGTAGCCTTGACTGTTACTCCATATTTGGGATATCATCTTTTGAGAGAAAAAGAAAGTCAAGAGCATAAAGCCGAAGAAGGAATGGAAACAAGTTGGATATACAAAGTTTATAACCGATTTGAAAGACCATTGTTAGAAAGCAGTAAAAAAAGAAGATTGTTAGTTCTTTTTACCGTTCTCTTGTTAGCGGGTTCAGTAGTGATGTTTTTTACCAAATCTGTTTTAGTAAAAATGCTACCATTTGATAACAAAAATGAGTTCCAAGTGGTAATCGATATGCCAGAAGGAACAACACTAGAAAGAACAGCAGCAGTTACTCAAGAAATAGCACAATATCTTTCTACCGTTCCCGAAGTCGTTAATTATCAAAATTATATAGGAACTTCGGCACCAATAACTTTCAACGGATTGGTTCGCCATTATGATTTACGTGGTGGAAGTAATATGGCAGATATTCAAGTGAATTTGCTTCACAAAGAAGAAAGAGATTTGCAAAGTCATGATATTGCAAAAATTGTTCGTCCTGAAGTTCAAAAAATTGCTAAAAAATTTGGTGCCAATGTAAAAATTATAGAAGTTCCACCTGGACCACCAGTTTTATCAACTTTGGTTGCTGAAATTTATGGACCAAATTATAAAGACCAAATAAAAGTTGCTCATCAAGTAAAAGATATTTTGAATAGTACTTCTGATATTGTTGATGTTGATTGGATGACCGAAGACAACCAAACAGAATACAAACTCGAAGTTGACAAAGAAAAAGCAATGCTCAATGGTGTTGCTCCGCAACAGATAGTAGGCAATTTAACTTACTTGATGAAAGAATATCCAATATCAAATCTTTATGATGAAAATTCTAATGACAATGTAGGTATTGTATTGGCTCTCGATGATAAAGACAAAACATCTTTAAAGGATATTCAAAATATTAAAATCAAAGGAAGTAGAGGCAATGTTATTCCTGTTAGTGATTTGGTAAAAGTAGTTACAGATACCTTGCAAAAAACCATTTATAGAAAAGACCAAAAAAGAGTTGTTTATGTTACTGCTGATATGGCTGGAACGCTCGAAAGTCCTGTGTATGCCATTTTAGGAATGAATGAAAAACTCCAAAAAATGAAACTTCCAAAAGGCTATAAAGTGAATGAACTCTACATGGAACAACCAGCAGATGAAAGTGACTTTACTGTAAAATGGGATGGTGAATGGCAAATTACTCTCGAAGTATTCCGTGATTTAGGCTTAGCTTTTATGGTAGTTATTGTAATTATTTACATGTTGATTGTTGGCTGGTTTCAAAATTTCAAAACACCAATTGTTATGATGATGGCAATTCCTTTATCATTAGTAGGGATAGTTTTAGGACATTGGCTTTTGGGAGCATTTTTTACAGCTACTTCTTTCATAGGAATGATTGCTCTTGCTGGTGTAATGGTTCGAAACTCAGTATTACTCATCGACTTTATAGAAATCAGGCTCAACGAAGGAATTCCTTTGAAACAAGCCATTGTTGAAGCTGGTGCCGTGAGAACAACACCAATATTATTAACAACAGGAGCAGTCGTAATTGGAGCTTCAATAATCTTGTTTGATCCAATTTTTCAAGGATTAGCAATATCATTAGTATTTGGCGCAATAGTTTCTACACTATTGACATTGCTCGTTGTTCCAGTAATTTATTATATCACCGAAAGAAAAAAATGGGAACCAAAAAATAAATAATATGAAACTACTTGTAATAACTGCTATTGCAGAATACGCTAAGGATATAAAAAGTATCTTGAAGCAAGCTAATGTAAAGTCATATTCATTTCAAGAAGTAATAGGCTTTAAAAACCCAGATGAGGATGTTACTTCTTCAAACTGGTTTGGAACAGAAATGAACGAAAACGAATCGGTAATTTTCTTTGCATTTATTCCTAAAGAAAATGAAATCAAAGTATTTGAATTAGTGGATGTGTTCAACAAAAATCAGGACACACTTTCTCAAATACATGTTGCCGTACTGAAAATAGAAAAATCTAATTAATATAAATTAATAGTTTCCACAAATGAAAAACAGAATAATAAGAGCTATTGCAGGAACTTTCATATTGATAAGTTTGTTGCTTTCAATATATGTTAGTCAAAATTGGCTATGGTTTACCGCTTTTGTTGGAGCCAATTTGCTTCAGTCTTCTATAACCAAATGGTGCTTAATGGAAGATATTTTGACAAAACTTGGGGTAAAAGATTGAGTAAAAGACCGAACTCGTTCCAGTCTTTTTTATTTAACTCTAGTTACCGTCAATCCATCACGAATAGGTAGTAAAACGGTTTCTACTCTTTCATCTTCGTTTAGCAATTTGTTGTATTCCAAAAGTGTTTTGGTCGATTTGTCATTGGCTTTTACCTCGCCAAGAATTTTCCCGCTCCACAACACATTATCCGATAAAATAATTCCTCCTTTATTCATCATTGGAACTATCATTTGAAAATAATTAATATAATTTTCTTTATCAGCATCAATGAAAACTAAATCATATTTTTTGTTCAAAGTAGGAATAATTTCAAGAGCATTTCCTAGATGTTGCACGATTTGATTTTTCCAAACAGATTGCTCGAAATATTTTTTTTGAAAGTCAAATAATTCTTCGTTGTTGTCGATTGTATCAATGGTGCCTTTTTCTTGTAGTCCTTCGGCAAGACAAAGAGTTGCATAGCCAGTATATGTGCCAACTTCTAAAATATTTTTAGGAGCAATGATTTTAGAAAGCATACTCAAAACTCTACCTTGAAAATGTCCGCTCAACATTCTAGGTTGCAGAATTTTTTGATGCGTTTCTCTGTTGAGTTTTGCTAATAATTCTGGTTCAGATTGAGAATGTTGTGCAACATAATTTTCTAATTCTTCTGAAAGGAAATGCATGGAATATAATTTACTGGTTCAAATTTACAAATTCTAAATTTAATTACCTTTGCCGAATGGAAATCCAGAAAAAAGACATTCGTAGTTTAACAAAAGAACAAATACGAGATTTTTTTGTAGCCAATGGTGAAAAAGCTTTTCGTGGCAATCAAGTTTATGAATGGCTTTGGAGCAAAGCGGTTCATAGTTTTGATGATATGACCAATGTTTCAAAAGAAACTAGAACGATGCTCGAAGAAAATTTTGTCATCAATCATATCAAAGTCGATACCATGCAACGCAGCGAAGATGGAACAGTAAAAAATGCTGTTCGCCTTCATGATGATTTGATTGTGGAAAGTGTTCTTATTCCTACAGAAACAAGAACAACAGCTTGCGTTTCGAGCCAAGTAGGTTGCAGTTTAGATTGTAATTTTTGCGCAACGGCGCAACTTAAAAGAATGCGCAATCTCAATCCTGATGAAATTTATGATCAAGTAGTTGCTATAGATAGAGAAAGTCGTTTGTATTACAATCGTCCATTATCAAACATTGTTTTTATGGGAATGGGTGAACCTTTGATGAATTACCCAAATGTGATGAAAGCCATAGACAAAATAACATCTGAAGAAGGATTGGGAATGTCGCCAAAACGTATTACAGTTTCAACTTCTGGGATTTCAAAAATGATAAAAAAAATGGCTGATGACGAGGTGAAATTCAAGTTGGCAGTTTCGTTACATTCTGCAATTGAGGAAACAAGAAACCAAATCATGCCGTTTACAAAAAACTTTCCATTAACTGAACTTAAAGAAGCATTAGAATATTGGTATAAAAAAACAAAGAGTAAAATTACCTATGAATATGTAGTTTGGAAAGGTATTAATGACGACCAAAAATCTATTGATGCTTTGGTGAAATTTTGTAAATATGTGCCTTGCAAAGTAAACTTAATTGAATATAACCCAATTGATGATGGCATGTTTCAACAAGCATCAAACGAAGCGCTGGAAAAATATATTTCAACTCTTGAAAAGAATAATATAGTTGCCAAAGTGCGTAGAAGTAGAGGAAAAGATATTGATGCGGCTTGTGGACAATTAGCAAACAAATCATAAAAAAAACACTTCCGAAATTCTCCTGAACTTCGGAAGTGTTTAATAACTAACCCCAAAAATTATATTAATTCCCTAAAATAATTGTTACAGTATTACCATTTGCTGTAAATGTAGCTTCATTATCACATTCTCCATTTCCAAAATCTAATGTAGCGGTTACGCCATTTCTAACAATTGTTAAAACTCCACTCACTATGTGCGGGCAAGTCATTTCTACTCTTAGTGGAGTTGTTACAGTTGTGTTTCTTGTTCCTTGTGGGAAAGTCGTTGTCCAGTTTCCTGTAACCAAGAATACATTGTCTGCCCAAACATGTATCGTTTGAAAACCTTCAATCATTTCTCTAATTCTATTTCCTACTCTGTGGTAAACATTTCCATTTGGGAAAGTTGCTGTCATATCGATATCCATATTTGCAACAGGATGTGGAGTAGAAAGTGCTTCTGTACTTTGTATTGTTCTAACTACTGTTCTGTTTCCTTCAATCAAAATATTGTTATGATGGAAATTTACAAATGAATAGTTAATGGTTTGCGAAGGAGTATCAAAGTTTGTACTTCCGCTGACAATTATTGTTCCATCAAGGACATTTCCGTTTTGTAGCGTGCAATTATCAAAAACTACAGTACGTGTCCATGTGCTTCCAGTTACAGTTGTTGTTACCGTTGCGCATGAAGGCAAATAAGGATTTACAACTTCGGTAGATTTTCCAGAACCTATTGGGTTTGCTTGTTCGTTAAACTGATCGTCAATAATTTTAAAAACGTCTTCGTTTACACCATCTATGGTTGCATTTACTTTTGCTTCAGAAACAAAAGAACTTTCACTATCGTCTTTGCTACAGCCAGTAAAAATAGCTAAAGATAAAATAGTTCCTAGGATAATTTTCTTTGAATTCATATTTCTATTATTTTTTTGGTTTCTAATAGTAAGAATAGAATTGTTTAAAAAGGTTTAATATGAGCAGTAATTTTTTTGCTAATGATTTCAATATTGTATCTTTGAACCGCTGATGAATATAACATCTCAAATAAAACAACCTATTCGTGATGAAATGGAACTTTTTGAAAAAAAGTTCTACGAATCAATGTCTTCAAAGGTTGCGCTATTAAATAGAATTACCTATTACATTGTCAACAGAAAAGGAAAACAAATGCGACCAATGTTTGTCTTTCTCGTTGCCAAAATGATTTCCGAAGAAAACAAAGTAAATGAACGAACCTATCGCGGTGCTAGTGTAATAGAATTGATTCACACGGCAACATTGGTTCACGATGACGTGGTTGATGATAGTAATCGTCGTCGAGGATTTTTTTCTATCAATGCATTATGGAAAAATAAAATTGCTGTTTTAGTTGGAGATTATTTGCTTTCAAAAGGATTGTTGTTGTCAATAGATAATGGTGATTTTGATTTGCTTCGAATAATATCTGTTGCTGTACGCGAAATGAGCGAAGGTGAATTACTCCAAATAGAAAAGGCGAGAAGACTAGATATTGTTGAAGAAGTTTATTTTGAAATAATCAGAAAAAAAACCGCCACACTCATTGCTTCTTGTTGTGCTCTTGGTGCGAAATCTGTATCTGATGATGAGGTTGTAGTTGAAAAAATGCGACTTTTTGGTGAACTTATTGGAATGGCTTTCCAAATTAAAGATGATCTTTTTGATTATACTGATGACGCGATTGGTAAACCAACAGGAATAGACATCAAAGAACAAAAAATGACTTTACCGCTCATCTATGCTCTAAATAATTGTTCCAATGATGAAAAGAGATGGTGCATTAATTCCATAAAAAACTACAATAAAGACAAAAAGAGAGTTAAAGAAGTAATCCAATTTGTAAAAGATAAAAACGGATTAGTTTATGCCGAAAATAAAATGGTAGAATTTCAGCAACAAGCTTTAGCGTTACTACAAGATTTCCCGAGTTCAACATTCAAAGAGAGTTTAACGCTGATGGTTAATTACGTAATCGATAGAAAGAAGTAGAAAATTCAAAAAACAATTTCAACTTCAATAGTCAACTTCAAAACTTTTTCACAAACTTTGTCATTCTGAGGAGCAAGGAATCTTATAAAAAATTTTATTTTTTAATTACCAGATAAACAATAGGTTAAATAATATTTCAATTTTTTTTAACCAATCATGCAACCATTTTGTAACTACATTCGTCTATGCTAATAGAAGTCTAAAGTTCTGAAATCGAAAATCAAGTGAAAGTAATTAGCTTACATAAAGATGAAAAAGAATTAATCGAGTTAGCAGTCGAAAACAATCGTCATGCACAACATCAGATTTATTCAAAATTTTCTCCAAAAATGCTAAGCGTTTGCCGTCAATACATTAAAGACATTCATGAAGCAGAAGATATAATGATAACTGCTTTTATGAAAGTATTTACAAACTTGAAAAATTTCAAACACGAAGGAAGCTTCGAAGGTTGGATTAGACGAATAATGATTAATGAATGTATTTCATTCATCAGAGTCCAAAAGAAAGTTAAGTTCCTTGAAGATGAGAATTTTACTGAAGAAAAAGTAAATAACATCGAAAGCAAATTTTCAGTTGAAGATATTCAGTTTTTGATTGACAATTTACCCGATGGTTACAAAATGGTTTTTAACCTCTATTGTGTTGAAGGTTATAAACATCAGGAAATTGCTCAGATGCTAGGAATTAGTGAAGGAACTTCTAAATCTCAATTGTCTCATGCACGAAAAATGCTTCAAGACAATATTTTAAAACTAAAGAATTACAATAATGGAACCGAATAATAATATAGAAAATCAAATAAGAGAGAAGCTGAATTCTAGAGAAATTCAGCCATCTGCCAACGCTTGGGACAGGTTGGATGCCATGCTAACCGTTGCCGAAGAAAAAAAAACAAAGCGTTCTTTTTTCTCTTTCAAATATATTGGAATTGCTGCAAGCGTTTTGGTATTCGTAACACTTGGTATGTTTTTGTTCAATCAAGAAGAAAAAGTTTTAATGCCTAATAATGAAATAGTAACTACTCCCGAAGTTCAAAAACCTATTATAAATAAAGAGCAATTTCAAGAGGAAGAAGATAAAATGGCAACAATTAGTGAAGGTCATTCAAAGATTAGTAATCAAAAATCAGTAATCAAAAATCAATCAGTTTCAATCATCAATCAAAAGGACAATCAAAATCCAATTATTAATCGACAAAAAGAAATAGAATTTTTAGTTGCAGGTGATGTAGCTGCGGTAAAAAACATTCCAAAAGTTATTTCAACTGAACCAATTATAGTTCAGCCTAAAAAAGAACAAGCTTCTAAAAAATCATCATACATTGATGTTGATGCATTGTTAGCATCTGCAGAAAACCATAATGATAAAAAACAAAAAACAAACAAGATAAATGTTGATGTAAATGACTTATTGTCTAATGCTGATAAAGAGGTTGAAACTAATTTTAGAGAAAAAGTGATTTCTAAAATCAGCAAAAACTATCAAGAAGTAAAGACAGCATTGGCAAACAGAAATCAAGAATAAATAATCATTAATCAAATAAATTATACTATCATGAGAAATTTTACAATTTACTTAGGAGCATTGCTATGTCTTTTTGCAAGCAAACTATCAGCTCAAGAATCTTTTGAAACAAAAGCAAGACAAATTGCTGACAAAATTGAAAAAATAACCAAAGACGAAAAAGAAGCCTTGAAAATAGAAATAGAAGAGGTTAATAAACAATTTGAAAACGGAACTATTACCAAAGCAGAATCAGATGATAAAAAGAAAAAACTAGCAGAGGCAAGAGCTTTGATTATAGAAAATAAAGTAGCTGTAGCACAGGAAGAACTTAAAGAACTAGTTCAAGAAAAAGTGAATGGAAGAATAAAGTCAAATCCAAAGTTAAACGACTCAACTACCATCAGGGTTAATGATAAGTTTGTAATAAAATTTGAAAGAGATACCGTTACAAAGAAAAAAGAATATGTTTACAGAGAAAAAAGAACCACATCTCAATTTGTTTTTGCTGCTGGACTAAACAATGTTGTTACCGATGGTGATATTGAAAATTCAGATTTCAGGTTTTGGGGTTCACATTTCTATGAATGGGGTTTAACATATAATACCAGAATTGCTAAAAACAGCAACTTGCTACACATTAAGTACGGAATGTCTGTAATGTACAATAACTTAAGACCTACAGATAACAGAATGTTTGTTGTAAATGGGAATCAAACAAACTTAGAAGACAGTGGATTGAACCTAAAAGAATCAAGATTTAGAAATGTATATTTAGTAGCTCCATTGCATTTAGAATTTGATTTTACACCAAAAAAGACAGACAAAGAAGGAAAAACATATTTCAAAACACATGATTCTTTTCGTTTAGGAATTGGAGCATATGGTGGAGTTAGAGTTAAATCTAAACAAATTTTGAAATATGAAATAGATGATTTAGATATCAAAGAAAAGATAAAAGGTGATTTCAACTCTAGTAATTTTATTTATGGATTGAGTGCTTATATTGGTTACAAAGAAACAAGTCTATATGTCAAATATGATTTAAATCCGTTGTTCAAAGACAATGCGGTAAAACAAAATAATGTTTCACTTGGAGTACGATTTGATTTTAATTAAAAATGTTTGGGTTAGTTAAATTAAACCCTGTTAGAGTTTCAACTCTAGCAGGGTTTTTTACTTAAAAAAACTTTGTAACTTTAAACCCTTAAATAAATAAATTGATTACTCGAGAAACCATAGATAAAGTTTTTGAAACTGCTAGAGTAGAAGAAGTCATTGGCGACTTTGTTCAGCTCAAGCGTGCGGGTAGCAATTTCAAAGGATTAAGCCCTTTTTCTGATGAAAGAACTCCGTCATTCATGGTGTCGCCAGTAAAACAAATTTGGAAAGATTTTAGTACAGGAAAAGGTGGTAGCGTGGTTTCCTTTTTAATGGAGCATGAGCATTTTACTTATCCTGAAGCTATTCGGTTTTTGGCAAAAAAGTACAATATCGAAATTGAAGAAACAGAAACTTCTAATGAAGAAAAAGAAGATGCCAATGAACGCGAAAGCATGTACTTGGTTTCTGAATTTGCCAAAAAATATTTTCAAGAAACACTTTTAAACTCTGAAGAAGGAAAAGCAATCGGACTTACTTATTTCAAAGAAAGAGGTTTTACAAATGAGACTATTGCCAAGTTTGGACTTGGTTATTCACCCGAAAGTTGGGATGCTTTTACCAAAGAAGCCTTGGGCAAAGGTTACCAACTTGAGTTTCTCGAAAAAACAGGTTTGACCATCGTTCGTGAAGACGGAAAACATTTCGACCGTTTCAAAGGAAGAGTGATGTTTCCTATCCAAAGTTTATCAGGAAGAGTTTTAGGTTTTGGAGGAAGGATTTTGACCAATGATAAAAAAGCGGCAAAATATCTCAATTCTCCCGAGAGCGAAATTTATCATAAAAGCAAAGTGCTGTATGGAATTTTTCATGCAAAGCAAGCCATAGCCAAAAACAATAATTGCTACCTAGTTGAAGGTTATACAGATGTAATTCAAATGCATCAATCGGGTATTGAAAATGTGGTTGCTTCATCGGGAACTGCACTTACACCTGATCAAATTAGATTAATCAATCGTTTGACCAAGAACATCACAGTTCTTTTTGATGGTGATGCAGCTGGACTTCGTGCCTCTATTCGCGGAATAGACTTGATACTCGAAGAAGGAATGAACGTAAAAGTTTGTACTTTCCCAGATGGTGATGATCCAGATAGTTTTGCTCGAAAAAATTCCTATGAAGATTTAGTTCAATATTTAGAAAATAACGCCAAAGATTTCATTCAGTTCAAAGCTTCTCTTTTGATGAATGAAGCCCAAAACGATCCAATCAAAAAAGCCGATTTGATTAGAGATATGGTGGTTAGTATTTCTAAAATTCCCGATAGGATAAAACGCGAGGTTTACATCCAGGAATGTTCCAGAATTATGGATATTTCTGAGCAAGTTTTGCTCAATACTTTGGCACAATTAGTTCAAAAAGATATTTCGGAGGCCAATAAACAACTCAAACAAGAACAAAAAGCTTTTGAAGTTGTGAAGAACGAAAATCAAGTAGCTCAACAAAGTGTTGATATCGTTTATGAATTAGAAAGAAAATTGATTGAAATTCTTCTGTTGTATGGAAATATTGAGGAAGAGTTTGAAGATATGTTACTAAAAGTCAACGAAGATGGAGAAACCATTGAAGTTGCAGAGCGAAGTTCATTTAAAGTGTTTCAAAGAATATATTTGAGTTTACAAGAAGACGAAATAGAATTGGCTAATGAAACTTTCAAAAAAATTTACAACGACTTAATAGCTCTTTACAATCAAGAGAATTTTACGATTGAAAACTATCTCCAACAACTTGATAATGAATATTCTCAAATCGTGACAACTATATTAATGAACGAAGAAAAAGAGTTGCTTCACAACTGGGAAACAAAACAAATTTATGTAAAAAGTAAGCATCAGTCGATTGCTCAATATGTCACGGAAACAATTGTTTCTCTGAGAGAATATTTAATCAATAAGTTGATTGTTGAAATGATGAATCAAATCCCTGAAAGCAATGAAGAACAGATAGAAGAAATCAAGACCAACATCAACGATTATAATAAACTAAAGGTTTATCTGACCGCAAAAATCGGTAGAATTCGTTCAACATATTATTAATAAAAAATCCCGATTTCTCGGGATTTTTTTAAACGATTTCTAAAGTTTTAGCCTTATTAACCAAGTCAACTAAATTAGTTACATTCAATTTAGTAAGTAATCTTAATTTATAAGTACTAATTGTTTTTTCATTAAGCTTAAGAATCTTAGCAATTTCGTTGTTTTTCTTTCCATCGCTCAAGAAACGTAGAACCTCAATTTCTCTGTTTGATAATTTTCTGTACAAACGCTCAGATTTGTTTTGCTTTGCAATCAATGCCAAGTTGCGCTTAATATCATCATTGAGCATAATTTGTCCATTGTTTACTTTTACAATTACGTTACCCAAATTTTCAAGTTTTGAAGTTTTGTGAACATAACCAGCACAACCTGCTTTTATAGCATTTGGTGCATAAACATTTTCTGGCAAGCTACTAAAAATAATAACTTTTGTTTTTGGAAAATTTTTGATGATAGATTTTACTTCATAGATACTGTTGAGACCATCTAGTTCTAAGTCCATAATCAATACATCAATTTCCTTGTTTCTCAATGCATCTGGAATCATAAAAAAATTCCCAACATTGGAAGCAATACTTATCTCGGGATGATCTTTGAAGTAAGCTTTTACTCCAAAATGAACAACCGGAAAGTTGTCTGCTAAACATACATTAATCATAATTCTGTGGTATTTATGTTTTGGTTAAATTAATTAAAAGTTATAGTAAAGTTATAAAAAATAAATAATATACTACTAAAAATCAAATCCTAATGAAATTCTTCTGGAATAATACAAACCGGAATTGGGTTCATTTTATGCTGATTTATGGTGTTTAATCTTTTATAAATATCAAAAACCACTTTTTCTCTTCCAGAAAAATCTTCACTTTTTTTATTTCTTTCAACTTGTTCCATTGCCCATTCTAATTCATCATAACTTGCGCCTAGTTGGTCTTCATCTGTTCTAGAATCGCCAAATAGTCCATCAGTAGGTGCTGCGTTCAATATTGATTGAGGCACTTTTAGATATTTGCCTATTTCATAAACTTCACTTTTTACTAAATCGGCAATTGGGCTAAGATCAACACCACCATCACCATATTTGGTGTAAAAACCTACGCCAAAATCTTCAACTTTATTTCCTGTTCCTGCTACCAGCAATCCGTGAATTCCAGCAAAATAATATAATGTTGACATTCTCAATCTTGCACGGGTATTTGCAAGCGAAAGATTCAATTTGTCCTGATTTTCTATTTCAGGAACTGCTTTTTTAAATGTTTCAAAGACCGGAGTCAAGTCAGCAATTGCATGTTCAACATTTGGAAACCGACTCATCAGTTGCTCAATATGTTCTTTGCCTCTGTTTACTTGAGTAATATGTTGATGAATAGGCATTTCTATACAAAGTGTTTTTAAACCCGTTTGCGCACACAAAGAAGAAGTTACTGCTGAGTCAATTCCACCCGAAATTCCTATAACAAATCCTTCAACTTTTGCGTTTTGTGCATATTCTCTTAACCATGTAACAATATAGTTGCTGATTTCCCCTACCTTAAAATTGTTTTTTTTAGTCATTTATTATGATTTTTTTTAAAAACTGCCATGTATATTTGCAAATGTAATTAAATAGAAAAAAATAAATTCTCAAAAATTTAATTTTAATACCTTGAATCTATGCGTTTTTTTGTTGGGTTAGTTTGTCTTCTGATGTTTATTTCTTGTGATAAAAAAACAAAGGTTGAAAAAGAAGTTGAGGAAATTCCAGTTGAAGTAAAAGTTGTTCGGTTCGAAAAAGATTTTTTTGAAACTAAACCAACTGATTTGCAAAATTTAAAAGCTGAGTATCCTTTCTTCTTTCCCGAAGGAAATGATGACAAAGTGTGGATAGAAAAAATGCAAAATCCGCTTTGGCGCGAACTATACAATGAAGTTGAAAAAAAATACTCAAATTTTGGTAAGCAAACCAATGAGATTGAAGATCTTTTCAAACACATTAAATATTATTTTCCAAAAACAAAAATGCCAACAGTTTATACCGTTATAGGCGAAATGGATTATAATGGGAAAGCAATTTATGCAAATGATAAGTTGATTATCGCACTCGAGCTATATCTTGGTAAAAACCATAAATTCTATGAATTTCCAGAATATCTAAAACAAAACTTTGAAGAAAGACAAATGATGCCAGATATTGTTTCTAGTTTTGCTCTCAAAGCAATTCCCGCACCTCAAGAAAAATCTTTTATAGACGAAATGGTTTACTACGGTAAAGAATTGTATCTAAAAGATGTTTTACTTCCAAATTATACTGATGCAGAAAAAATAGGATATCTACCAGAGCAAATAAGCTGGTGTCAAGAAAATGAAAGCTACATTTGGCGATTTTTTATAGATGAAAACCTTTTATACAGTTCAGACTCTAGACTAGAAAATCGTTTTCTTAATTGGGCACCATTCTCAAAATTTTATCTCGAAATAGATAATGAATCTCCAGGAAGAGTTGGTCAATGGATAGGATGGCAAATAGTTCGCTCTTTTATGGAGAATAACCCAAAAGTAACATTGCCTGAATTGCTAAAAATGAGTGGAAAAACAATTTTTGAGCGTTCAAAATATAAACCAAAGAAAAATGAATAATTTAAAATCTGAAATAAAAATAACCGTTGAGCTAGATGAAAATAGAGTTCCCGAAAAATTAACTTGGTCTGCTCAAGATGGTGGTGTAAATGAAGAACAGACAAAAGCCATGTTGCTTTCAATTTGGGATAATAACGCCAAAGAAACACTACGTATTGATTTATGGACAAAAGACATGCCGGTTGATGAAATGAAACAGTTTTTTCATCAAACTCTAGTTGCTATGGCAGATACTTTTCAACGTGCAACTACTGATGAGAAAATGGCGGACACAATGAGAGATTTTTGCGATTATTTTGCCGAGAAATTGGAATTGAGTAAATAATATTTATTTTTGGAGAAATCTAAAAATTAATTTAATGAAATTATTTAACAAAACATTATTTATTATCCCTGCATTATTTTTGTTTTCATGTAGTAGTGATAGTAGCTCATCTTCAGGAAACTGTGATTCAGATATTAATTTTATGCAAACAGGCAAAATACTAAACTACTCATTGGAACAGTTTGGATTTGTTGCTGGAGCTATGAAATTGGAATTTGGAGCTTGTGATGGAACGGGTGTTTATTCACTTAGTAGAAAATATTTTGATACGTCAGGTGCTGAAACTGGCTCACAAGTAGATAAAATAAAAATAGAAGGTGATTATATGAAAATTGATGTGTCAAATTCTGAAACTTTCTATGAAAGATTATATAAAAAGAATGCTCAGTTAGGCGATACTTGGGAAGATACTAAAGCAGATGGAACTATTTATACTAGAGAAGTAATCGATGTCGACTCACTTATCACTGTTCCCGCAGGTTCATTTCATTGCAAAGTTTACAAACAGACAAGTTCAAACAGCATTGGAGAGAATTATATATTCTGGAATGATGAGTATGGAGAAATAATGGAAGAATCGCTTTTTCTAACCCTAAAGCTTTCAAGTCATAACTAAAAAAAAGGTCTCAATAATTTGAGACCTTTTTTTATGAATTATTTTTAAAAATACCATCATTTATTTCGTCAATAAATTCAAGAAGTTTATCCTTGCCTGTATTTTCTAAGGACGAAGTAACAAAATGTTGTGGCATTTCTTCCCAGTT
>Ga0116175_1000640_pt1 | contig 23863 bp, 14 predicted proteins | sample AD_UKC125_MetaG_FD_89802 | JGI IMG/M metagenome (GOLD analysis project Ga0116175, IMG submission 89802) | Active sludge microbial communities of municipal wastewater-treating anaerobic digesters from USA - AD_UKC125_MetaG | ecosystem: Engineered > Bioreactor > Anaerobic > Digestate | place: USA... | reverse complement strand
TCGAGGCGGTGTATGCCGAGCGCCAGATCTCGCGCGCCGCCCAGCGCCTGGGCCTGGCCCAGCCCACGGTGAGCAACGCGCTGGGTCGGCTGCGCCGCCTGACCGGTGATGCGCTGTTCGTGCGCACCGGCCGCGGCATGGAACCCACGCCGCATGCCGAGCGCCTGGCCGCGCCGCTGCGCGAGGCCCTGGCCATGTTGCGCGGCACGCTGCAGGCGCGCTCGCAGTTCGACCCGGCGCAGGACCGGCGGCACTTCACCCTGTTCCTCACCGACCTGGGCGAAGCCTTCTTCCTGCCCCGCCTGCTGGCGCGTCTGCGTGATGCGGCGCCCGGGGTCACGCTCACCACGCTGCCCATGCCGGACCACAACCCCCAGGCGGCCCTGGAGCGCGGCGAGGTGGACCTGGCCATCGGCAACCTGCCCGACCTGGCACCCGGCTTCTACCAGCAGCGGCTGTTTCGCGAGCATTACGTGGCCATCATGCGACCCGACCACCCGCTGCTGGGCGGTGCCCTGCATGCCGAGCGATTGGCCGACGCCCACCACGCGGTGGTGGTGCCCCATGGCACCGGGCACAGCGCGGTGGAGCAGGCGCTGGTGGACCGTGGCCTGGCTGCGCGCGTCGTGCTGCGGGTGCAGAATTTTCTGGTGCTGCCGGCCATCGTCAGCAACACCGACCTCGTCGCCCTGGTGCCCCGCAGCGCGGCCCTGACGCTGGCCGTGAACCATTCCCTGGGCCAGTTGCCCTCACCGATCGAGGTGCCGGCCTTTGTGGTGCGCCAGTGCTGGCACGAGCGCTTTCACGGGGATGCGGCGAACCAGTGGCTGCGGGCGCTGGTGGCGGAGCTGTTCATGGAAGGGTGAAGGGCGGAGGGGAGTGGTGGGAGGCAGCACCACGGTGCCATCATCCGAACATGATTTCGAATGTCCGTTTCACCAATGCCTCAGCATTTGGTAGCTGTGTCTCTGAGTTGACGATGTAGATACTTCCGCCGTCCACTGCGCTGTTCAAGATGAAGCTCCACGAAGACGAGTCTTCGACCCCATCGGCAACGCCGACAAGTTCGTCCGCATCGACCGCGAGGCGCAAGGTGAAGCCCTTCGCGCGAGGAATGATCTCCAGGAACCAGTCTGGCGCTCGATATACCACCGACTTTGCTCTGGGGAGCTCCACCACGTCTTCAGAGCAACCCACAGCCACAGCCCGAATTCTGTCAAACCAAGCCTCAATACCGGCCGTCCACTTCAGATTCGCTACGCTGTGATCGGCTGAACGCTCTTTGGCGTCTTCAAGATCGACCTGAGAGAGCATGGCCTTGTCAGACACCAATGGCTTCCACAAACCCAAGGCGCGCTCAGCCAGTTTCGCACCACGCTGTTCGACTTGCGCGGCCCCCCACTTGTCCTCGGAGGCGATGCTTCGGCTGAGCCATACCGGACTGATCGCGTACCCCCAAACTGAGTGATTCTTCTTTTCGAGAAAAGGGCGTGCTTCGAGCTCGCTGTTGAAACCCGTCAACGTCAGGTTTCCCAACTTGTGAAGACATCGCGCCTGCTCCGTTCGCCAATCGGGGCCCAACATGGCTTGCCACTCTGGCGCCAACGCAGTCTTTTGCGGCAACACGTGTTCGATGGTCAGGTTGTCGGTCTGTACCTTCTCTTTTCCTGCGTTGGTCAATCGCTCAAGCAGGTATTTCAGGTTTCGCCGCCCATAAAGGTCCTGAGTCGTCAGGGCGTGAACGAACGTCGCATCGTCCGGAAACTCTGCTCCCTTTGGCGCACGCGCAAGAGCCACCTTCAGTCTTGCCAGGGGTTGATCGGACTTGATGCGCTGCGCAAGTCCAGCGAAGACCTGCCCACCACTTCGCGTTTCCGCCCCGGCCACTGAACGGCGAAGGACATAGCTCTCCAGCAGATCCAGCGCTTCAACTACTTCATCTTCGGTCATGACACCTTCATGACGCCAGCGCTCAAGAAGAACCATCGCCACTGGCGCCGCGACATCGACCAACTGCTGCAAACGTTTCAAGCCGACCTCAGGCCGCCCAACCCCTTGCGGGTTAAACATAAAGCAGCAGTAGTGCCGACCAAACCGCAGCAGTCGTTCCAGACTTAGCCGGTTTTCTGCCTCCTTGGACGCGTCGCCTGGGGTGGGGTACCAGTGTCGAAACTCGCGGTAAACGCTGTCCAGTTTCAGCGGCCTTGGCGGTCTCAACTCGAGCGTCAGGAAGTCACGCAAGAAGTTGTCAAAACCTGCGCGGTAGTTCGATCCAAACGCCTGCTCCAGCGGGCGCCACCAAGCCTCATACCACTCGCTTTGCTGCGGCTCGTCGTGACCCATCAGCACGTAGTTGCGCACGAGGTCGGCCTGGGTGAGCGCCAGGCCCGTCGAGTTCAGGCTTTCAAATATCAGCTGCGGATTGTCCTGCCCCGGCTTGAGGACCACCGACACCACTTGCAGGCGGCGCAGACCATTCAACACGCTCAATAAGTCCATGCTTTCCAACGCAGAGTCAAAGTAGCGCGCGTTGGCCACCACCCGGTTCAGTGGCTTGTCTGGCAATGCTTGGCCTGACAAGAGCAACTGCAACACAGCGTTGTCTTCCCCCCTGAGCGCCAGGCGTGCGCGCATAGCGGGTGGGGCAAACTTGTTCAGCAGAAATTGCTCTTCAATGGCTTCCGGCGAATCCGTGATGGAAACTACGCCAGACTGAGCTCGCAATCGGTTTCGCAGCACAGCCAGCAGTACCGTGCAGGTCGTCAACCTTTGTTGACCATCGATCACCACCCATTGCGGTAGCACCGCGCTCTGGTCGCTGCTCGCCACACAGACGACAGACCCAACGAAATGGGTGGCACCATGCGGTCGCGACGCGACACGCTGTACATCAACGAGCAGTTGCGCGCACTGCGCCTCGGACCAGCTGTAGTCGCGCTGAAAGACCGGAATGATGAATTGACGCTGACCGCTACCCAGAAGCGTCAGGAATGATGTGTCTTCAGCTTTCATTTCCGGTCCCTGTCAAATTCAAACTCTTAACCTGAAGCCCCAAATTCGATGGTGTTCAAGGGCTCAGCGCGGCGGCCAAGGAGCGCTCGAAAATTTCCGAAACATAGTTACCCGCAGCCTCTTTTTGAAACAGCACATGCCGATCAGCGAAGTCGTCCAAGGTGGCCATGCCAGGCTGCCACCAGCGAACCGCGCCCAGGGGCGTGTTGGTCACCACAAATGAATGCAGCGAGACTTTTCCCTTTCGCCAGGCGTCCTTGTCGCCCAGCTTGGCCTCGATCTCTTTGATCGTTTCGAAGAACCGCAGCTTGGGGTCGTTGAGCCCTTCGCATCGGAGGATGCCCTTGGGGTCCACGAAGATCACATGCTGGTGTCCTTTGTCCAGTACCCACAAGAGAAAGTCCGGATAGAAATTGCCAGCCTCGAAGAACCCCACGCCACGCCCTTTGGACTGGTTGCGAAGCAGGTAAACCTCCTTGCCTTCCAGGCTGGCAGGGCGACTCTGGCAATAGGTTCGTAAATCCACGACGAAATCGCGCTCGCCTTCGTTCAGGTGCACCGGGCTGACGCTGAGCAAATCACCGTCCACCCCATTGCGCAGATGCAGCAGTGGTGAGTAGAGGTGCTGGTCAAAGTAGATCGCCTCGCCCTTGCCGCCGATGTTGAAGTCGCTCAGGTTGCCGTCGCTGATGTGTTCTTTCAGCTCGATCAGACGCTGAATGATCAGCTTCTCCGAGCGGTCCACCAGGACCTTGTAGGCGTCGATGAAATTGGGGTCTGTCGGGCTCAGTTCCTGGTAGATGCGGTGCGGTGCCTCATACGCATCCTTCTTGACCCTGTAGAAGCGGTCGCAGTACTTGCGCAGCAGCGCCGTGGCGATCTCTTCCCACTCGTGGACTTTTTCGAAACTGTCGGCCTGCATGACCTCTGGTGGCACGTACAAGGTGTACCAGTCGTTGCCGGGCTGCAGCAACGCGCGTGGCGTGTCCCGACCCAGGTTCAGGTTGTACCAGCCGCGCTCTGCTTTCAGCTGTTGAAGTGCCATGTAGATGGCGTCGAAGTTCATGAAGGCCAGATGCTCCTGGCGCAGAAAGGCCCGGTGTCGACCGGTCTCAATCTGCGAAAACGCCACGCCACGGCTCGCCTTGGACGCTACACGCGGGTACCAATCCAACACAATGTCTCCAGGCCTCAGCGCGATGGTGTCGGCTGTGGCCAGCGTCGCCTTCTCTTCCTTCTTGAAATTGATGTTCTCGGGCACCTTCACGGTGATCAAGGGCGTGGTGGGCAGCTTGATGCGCACCGGAATGTCAAACGTCTGGCGGTCATCAGGCTTCTTGATACCTTCGCCTTCCAGAAATTCGTTGAAGCGCTCCATGTAGTCCGACTTGACCCCAAACACGTTCAGCGTCTCCAGTAGCGGGAGGTATGCGTCTTTGGTCACCCACAAGAGGTCTTTGTCTTTGGCAGCCCAGTGAATGGCGCGGCTGCGCTTCAGGCTGGAGGCAAACCCTTTCAGGCGCACCCCACGCCCAAACAGCTGGATGATCTCGGAGCCTTCACTCTGGCCCACATGCATCAAGCCCAGCGTTGACACGCGGTAGCTGTTCCAGCCTTCGGTGAAGCGTTTGGACCCAATGAGCACGGTCAGTCTGGAATCCTTGTCATTCAACGAGCGAAACAGCGAGTCGCCAAAGGGCCGTTCAGACACGTGCAGCCACTGCGGGTGTTCCTCACACAGGTCGGCCACCTTCTTCGCGTCGCCCACGTTCACCACACCAAAAGGCTCTTCAGCGGCGCCCACACGCAAGGCCAGCTCACCGTCTCCGCCGGTCAGATATTCCACATGAAGACTGCCGCCTGAGGGTGCGTTGAACAGCAGTTTGAGGATGTCTTCAAACACGGTCTGGGCACTCAAGCCCAGCTGCGCGAGGTAAGGAAACGCCTCGGCGAAGGTATCGCGCTGCTGCTGGTCCAGCAGGCCGGTGTCACCACTCAACAGCTTCTGAATGTGAGACACGGTCTTTGCTTTGTCCGCCACCAGCTCGGCCAGGAACAGCAAGATGTCCACCACATCGGACACCTGCCGCTTGGCCTCAGTGCGCACCGCCGTGACCTTGCTGCCCACAAACACCCAAAGCGGCTTCTCTACCGCAAAGGCCTTGTAGTGGCCATGCCGGTCTTCGTACACGCGCAACTGCTGGTAGTAGCTCAACAGGCAGGCCGTCAGGTACAGGCGTCGGCGCTCGGTGTCGGCCCTGCTGTTCTCCTGCCCCTCAATGTTGAGGATCTTGTAGTCTTTACCAAAGCCGTCGGCATGGAAGTAGCGGTACGAATAGTCGAACAGGATGCTTTTCGAATACTCATCGGCCAGCGCAGCATCGCTGCCCACCGCCTGGCCCAGGGTGGCTGAATATTCAAAGGTGAAGCCGTCCTGCGCCAGGCGGCTGCGCATTTCGGACCACACCTCGCCTTGCGAGCCCCGGTGTGCCTCGTCGATGAACACCAGGTTGTTGGTTTCAAACTGGTCCACCGACACGGTTTTCTTCTTGCCCTCCTCGCGCAGCTTGTTCATGTCGATCACATCGACCGTCTGCGCCCGGAACAGACCAAAGCTGCCGCCCGTGGTGTCCTTGTCAAACGGCGCAGCCGCAATGCCAGACAGCGCCAGCTCTTGCAGGTGCTGACGGGTCATGCCCTCGTTGGGCGTCAGCAGCACCACGCGGTTGATGTCCTTCGTGCGCCGGTTCTTGGCCAAATAGTGCCGGAACTGCAGCATGTTCACGTGCATCAGCAGCGTCTTGCCGCTGCCGGTGGCGTTCCAGAGGGCCAGTTTGCGCAACGATTCCGGCGTGTAAGGGCTGATCACCGCCTTCCTGGATTCGCCGAAATCCAACAGCGCATTGTTGAAATGCACCAGGTGGGCGTTCAGCGCCGCCAGCAAGCCCTCTGGGTCGCGGAAATACCAGTCCAGGTACACCTCGGCAAACAGCAGCGTCATGTACTGGAAATATTTCCACTGCAGCCGGTTGCCCCGCCGTTCAGAGATGGCATTGGTGTGGCGGGCGATGTTGGCGTCGTAGTCCAGCAACTGCTCACGCGTCAGCGGCCCGCTGCTTGGCAGCATGCGGCTGAGCTCTTCGCAGAAGCGGAAGCTGCCGTCTTCCTCGCGCAGTTCCAGTGATTCATCGGTCAGGCGCCGGGTGACTTCTCGAAAAGTGTCCTGATCGAGTTCATGCGCGTGCCCGCCAAACAGGCTCAGCAAAAACCGGTTCAAGACCAGCTTGTGTGGAAAAGGAACAGCCATTACGGAGCCTCCTGCACTTCCAGTAGGCCTAGATTGATTGCTGATTGCCTCAATCTAGCTCGAACGCCTTGGGAAAATGCGCCCCATGCAGCATCTTTAACTGCCGCATCAATCAAGAAGTGTTCGATGTTTTCAACGCTCAAGCCAAAGTGTCGGTGCAAGTTATAGATGATGGACTTGTCGGGATCAGGAAAGATGTTTGCATCAATGAACGGTAAAAAGCTAGCTATCCAAGGCGCTTGTCCGCTGTCTGCTACGCGCCGCGCTGCCTCAATTAAGAACCTCTCAGGATTGACGCGCACTCCTTCGGACATCAGCGGTTCAAACTGCGAAAACCACCGTATGGCGTTTTGTTGGGCTTGCACCAATGCCTCACCGGTTCCACTCAGTGCGCGGGCGATCTGTATCGCTTTTTCCTCATCCGTAGGGTAACGGTCGCCGTCCGTCACGACCAGATTTCTGTTTAAGTCCCGCGCCTCCAGCTCCAAGACGGCTCCAACAGAAAAGGCATTGCCAATGGCTCCAAAAAGTTGAATGACGACATTTGGCAAGATGCCCAGTTCTGTACAAATTTGCTGAACAACGCGCTTTGCCAGTTGGTCTTCTACCCAGACATTGATTACGCGCAAATCGGACTCATCACCACTCATTCGGTGCAATGCCATCGGTCGATACCCATTGATGCACACAACCTTACCCGGCATCGAATGCAAAGTTCGGATTGCGACATCGTTTGCAAACTCGACGACCCGTGGCCAATGTGTTGAAAAAATGATCTGAAGGTCCTTTTCGTTAGCCTGTTGAATCAACCACAGCACAAGCCGTCGAAGTGCCGCCTCATGGATAGAAACCTCGAGTTCCTCAATAAGGATCAGTCCACTATTGGGCGCTGCCAATACCTCCTGAATGAGCCGTAAGACCTTGTACTCACCCGCACCCATGTAGTGTGAGGTGTAAGACGAAGAAGTAGGTGGCTGGCCTTGTGAGACAGTTGCGAACAAAAACCGTCGCAGACCTGAACGCTTTGTGGCCTGCTGTACTGCCGTATATCGCCGATTGAGAATTCCGGACGCAGCTTGAACCAACTCATTCCGTTTTGTCTGACTAAGATCCAGCTCGCCAATTGAGAATTCGAACCTCGTCTTCTGGCTTTCGCCTTCGATATGCGGCATGCAGTCGATAAGACCAATAAATCGGTTGTATCGCTCTCTTCTACTGCCGCTCCGGGGCTGCCATCGGTCGCTTTTGCTGTAAATCGTTCCTTCATCCGCCCCCGAAAAGAACACTCGCACCGAAGAACCGTCCCAGTAGTTGCCTGTGTGAGGCACAAACCAGTCTGTCCACCAGCTCCCGAAATCTCCTTTTTTTACCTGTATGTGTTCGTGGGGGCGATAGACACATGCCAGTGCGTGCAACACCGTGGATTTGCCGATGCCGTTTTCTCCCATCAGTGCCACCACGCCTTTTTCAGGAAACTCAATCGTGAGGTCCTTGAGGCGCTTGAGCTTGATGAACTCCGCTTTGATGATCTTGCTCATCTCAGAAACCCTCAGTTGTGAACATGAGGGAGTGGAACGCCTCCTCAATCAGGCGCACTTTCCAAGTTTCATCGTCACGGCGCAGGTTCTCCAGGTTGTTGTCGCCATTGACGCAAATCAGATCAAACTCGCGGTCGCGTGTGCTGTAGGCCTGCTTCTTGAACCAATCGTCCAAGGCCGTGCTGTCCGTTTCGTTGAGGTTGCGCCAGAGCACCAGCACGCTCTCACCACGTTGAGTGACGCCTGTTACCTCGACCACGCCCTTCAACTGGCGGGTGGCATGCACCCTTAGCCCCAACAGCTGGTTCAAGGTCTCGACCATATCGACCACGACCTGCTGCGTTTCGTTGTTTCGCGAGATAGTGAGCTGCACATTGAACGGGTCGACGAAACGATCCAGAGACAGCAAGCTGCCACGGCTCTCCACGTCCAGCATGTACTGCAGAACGTAGTGCTCGCGGAGTTCCGGGGATTGATCGATCAGCTTTCGCTGGTCTTCCGAGCGAACCAGTTTCAAGTTTTCGCAAGCGTCCTCGTAGGACTCCACACGCAACAACTTGACGACCTTCGGGTTTCCTTTTCCGAGTGCCTTTGCTGGGCGCGTCTTGGGCTTTCCGTCGGACCACACAGGGGCGTACATCACTTTCTTGATGCGCTTGGTCAAAACGCGATCGAAATGGTCGCCTGCTTCCATCAAGACAAACTTGCGTGATCCTCGGTCTTCCCGGTTGAGGTTGATGACGGCATGCCCGGTGGTACCGGAACCGCCGAAGAAGTCCATGACCCAGTCGCTCTTCTTGCTCGCCTGTGAAACAAATCTACCCACCAATGTGGTTGGCTTCGGCGTAGGAAATATGCCTGCCTCTCTAAACAAGTTGGCAAGTTGCTTTTCTCCGTCTGTGTAGTCATGAAAGAACGACTTAGCAACGTTCGTTTCGACTTCATGAAGGAAGCGCTTGTATTGAGGAACCGTACCTGCTGCACCCCAATAGATGCGGCCCTGTCTATCCAATGAGACAAAACTTTCCCTAGTTTGATCGGGCCAGTCATAGGGCCAGCGCCATCCAGTTTTTGGGCAAGGCCGTGGTTTACCAGTTGCCGGATCCTTTGGGTTGTAGTACCTGAAGTTTGAGTCATTTGGATTCTTGGTCGAATCGGCTTGCTTTTGTGCTGGTGCAGAAGCATTGTCTGGGCGGTACAAAACTGCCTTTGCTAACGTAGATCTGGCCTCCAAATCAGTAACTACCCGTCCATCATCTGAACGATATTCAGCAAAGCTATAAGCGTAAATTCCTCGCCACGGGTCTTGCTTCTTTGTTTCTTCGTCGTATGCAAGACCCAGCGCATGTAATTCGGCCTTGTATTCTTCAATGTGTGACTTAAAAAGCTTGTTTACAGCTTCTTCAACTTCCTGGGCGCTAGGGTATTCCGGCTCAAGCTGCTTCAGTAACTCCATGACCTCAACGTATCCGGGCTTGGGCTCGCGGAACATATGCGGATCTCGCTCGGCTTCGGATCGATTGCGGGCATAGACCTCCACATACTCATGATTTGTAGAGTACAGCGGTGATTGACTGTGGGTGGTGTTTTGCGCCCAGATCAATTCCTCGACGCGGTTGTCTTTGCCGAAGGTCATGTCCAGAACGGCCTGCAAACTGTCCCGCTCGTTTTCGTCGATGTTGGAGAACAGCGCGCCATCTGAACGCAGGTAGTTGATCGCAACCCCAATCCGGTCGCGCATCATCGTGAGCCAGGAAGAGTGGCGGTAGTTGTCTTTGTAGGGGAACCCGTCGCCCAAACGGTTGTAGGGCGGGTCGATGGCGATACAGCGAATCTGCTCCTTGAAGCGCGGCTCCAGCAAACGCAAGGCCTGAAAGTTTTCTCCATGGACCAACATCGCGTCGGTCTGTTCGTCCAGGCCACCCTCATCGGCCAAAGACGCGATGACCCGATACACCAGTTCCTTTGGGAGGTAGCTGGTGTCCAGGACCAATGACGGGTTGGACTTGAGAAAGTCTGGAGTCACCGGTTGATCTACTGGGTGAATTTCGTTCAGCGCGAACAACTCATTCCACTCATCCCGCTGGCTGCGGACAGCGCCCACCCAGGTGCGAACCGGCTTCTCTATGGCTTCGCAGATTTCCTTGTACAGACTCTTAGGAACCCGGTCCATGCTGATCAGCCATTGGGTATCCAGCACGAATTTTTTCTTCAGCCACAAACGCTTCTGGAAATTCTCCAGCTGCGCCAGGAAGTCGATCAGTTTGTGGGCGATGCGGCGTGTGGCCTTGATGCGGGCAAGATAACTTTCAACCTTGGGCGCTGTCTCGCTCTCGACGTCGTCCAGGTGCATGACTTCGTTCTTGATAAAGAAGTCCAGTTCCCGGCGCATGAAGCGGCCCAGATCTTTGTGAATGAAATAGTCGAACGTGTTCTTGGCGGTGTAGTCGTTCAGGTGCTTCTCCAGCACGGTGCGTGACTTGCTTTTTTCCGTAGGCAGTGCGCTTGCCAAAGCCGCGCGCCATTGCATCCACTGCCCGATTGCCTGGGTCAACTGCGCACCTTCTTGCAAGGCCAGCAATGCCTCGGTGGCTTGCGTGTTCAGTTCCTTTTGCTTCCGCTTCGCGTTGTCAGGGCGGTATTCAAAGCAGATCACCAACTCGTTGCCGTCGAGCTTCAAGGGTTGCTCCGCCAAGATGAAGCGGCGTTCGTTGTCGGCATTGGCTTTGACGTTGTCGTGCTCGGTGGTGGCCGAAGTCAGCTCGAAGCGGACACGCCCCTTTTCCGTCTTGAAGGCATACCTCGTGAAGTTCTCGGCGGTCTTGATGTAGTACTGGTCGGCGTTCGCCCAGTGCAGCTTCACCTCTTCGCCTTCGTAGGGCATGGCGTACACACCCTCCTTGTAGCGGCGCAGGGAGAGAAAGTCTCCGTCCTGGTAGTAGCGGCTGAAGAAGGTGTAGAGGTCGGAATACACCTGGTCCTCCATGCGGTCCAGGTCGCCGCCTTCAGCCAGTTCGGCCTTGAGCTGCTGCACCACCTCCAGGCTGTCGGGGTCGATCTTGAGCTTCTTGGCGTTGGCCATCGCGTCGGCCAATTCCTTTTGCTTGTCGGCCAGGCCGGCAGGCTGAAACTCTTGCAGCGTCGTGCGCAGCGTGGGCAGCAGGTCTTGCTCCAGAAACTGGCTGATTTCGTCCCGCTTGGCGTTCATGATGCGGTAGATGCCGAAGTCCAGGTCGGCCTGGTCCATTTGGAACATCTCTCTGAGCTTGCTGATGAGCTGCTGGCGCTTGTTGTCGTTGGGAGTGCTCATGGATGGCGCTTTCAGGCGTAAGGCTGGAATTGGTTGTTGTCCCGGCTGAGCAGTTGCATCAGCTTGGGGTGGATGAAGAGCTTTTCTTTGCCGAATGGCATTTCCCGCAGCACGCCCAAGGCGGCCAGGTCGTGCAGGTAGCGCGAGGCGGCCTGGCGTTGGGCGATGCCTTTGTCCACCAGGTTGCCGATGCGGCAATAGGGCTGCTCAAAGATGACGTCCACCAGCTCGCGGGTGTAGATCTTGGGCAGGCGGGTGCGCACGTGTTCGGTGGTGTGCTCGGCCAGCGCGCGGATGGCGGCGATCTTGCCGGTGGTCCATTTGGACGTGTCGGCCACCGCCTGCAGCATGAAGAGCAGCCAGGGTTCCCAGGCTTCGTCCCGCGTGACGCTGAGCAGCAGGCGGTAGTAGTCGGCCTTGTGGGCGATCACATGGCGGCTGAGGTACAGGATGGGCAGGTTCAACAGTTCTTCCTGAATGAGGTAGAGGATGTTGAGCACGCGGCCGGTGCGCCCATTGCCGTCGGTGAAGGGGTGGATGGCTTCGAACTGGTAGTGGCCCACGGCCATGCGGATCAAAGGGTCCAGATCGGTCTGGTTGTGCAGAAAACGCTCCCAGTTGGCCAGCATGTCGCGCAAGCGGGCTTCGCCCTCGGGCGGGGTGTAGACCACCTCGCCGGTACGGTCGTTGGCGAGCTGGGTGCCCGGGGTGCGGCGGATGTCCATGTCCACGCCCTTGAGGGTGCGGCAGACGTCCACGGCGGTGGCGGTGCACAGCGGCCGGGCTTTGAGCGACTGAAAGCCCTGGTGCAACGCGGTGCGGTAGCGCAGGGCTTCTTTGGTGGCCGGGTCGGCGTTGTCGTGGCCCTGAGCGTATTGAAACAGCTGGTCGGTGGTGGTGACGATGTTTTCAATTTCCGAGCTGTCTTTGGCTTCCAGCAGCGGGATGGTGTTGATCAGCATCGCCTGGTTGGGGATGAGCTCGGCGGCTTGCTTGAGCTCGGCCAGCGCGGCGCGGGCCTCGATGCAGGCCTTGAGCACGGCCCGGCTTTCCAGCTCGTGCGCCGGAGGCAGCGCAGGCAACTGGTTATGGGGCTGCTCGGGGTGCCAAGCGGGGGTGGCGTCGGTCATGATGCAAAAAGCTTGATTTATCGACAGGTGTGCAGCTTATGTCGCCGCCGACGACACGTCAAGGAAACGTGTTCTCGTTTTATCGAAATGGCGCCACATCATGAGTTCATGTCGCTTTCAACGACATGAAAGGGGATACGTGTCGCAATAAATGCGTTTCAAGAACATTAAACCACGCTCCAGCGCACCACAAACAGGCTCTGGTTGCGGCTGGCGCGGTGCAGGCGTTTCTGCAGGGCGGCAATGAGGGCGTCGCGCCGGGCTTCGATTTCGTCTTCAACGGCAAAAATCTCCTGCCGCTGGCGGCGCTGCTCGGTTTCGGTCTTGCGAATGTCTTGCTGCAGGCGCTGGGCGTCTTCCATGCTGAGCGCCATGCGGGCCTGGCGCTTGAGGCCTTTGAGCTTGAGCTTGGTGTCCTTGAGGGCCTGCTCGGCGGAAGCGATGCGGTCGTCGGCCCAGGCTTCGAGCTTGTCGCGTTCTTGCTGGAAGAACTGGTCGTTGAGCTCCAGCGCACGGCTCAGGGTGGCTTCCAGCTGGCGCTGGGCGTTGGCCTGCAGCTCCATGGGCGGGCTGGAGTGCAGGTCGGTCGTCGTGGCCAGCAGGTAGAACAGCTTCTCGCAGCTTTCCTGGTCCAGCACTTCCCCGGTGTCGGTGAGGGCGGTGAACACCAGGTGCTCTTCGTGCTGAAAGCTGTCGAGCTCCAGCAGGCTGAGTTGCATCCAGCCGCTTTGCCCCACAAGGCGCTCCACCATGCTGATGCGGGGCTTGTGGCTGCCGTAATGAAAGGTCAGGCACTGTGGCGGCGCATGCAGGTTGCGCCCGGTCTCGAGCACGTACTGGCCCAGCGGGTGCGTGAGCCGGTAGACGCGGGCGTGCTCGGGCGGGGTCTGGCCCTTGCGGATGAGCTGGTAGGCGCCCGCTGGCGCCTGCACCACGGGGGGTACTTGCAGGTCGAAGCCCAGTTTGGTGTTGTCAAACCGGGCTTGCCCGGCCAGCACATACTGCGTGAGCCACCAGAAAAAGCGGGTGATGCGGTCGAGCTGGCTTTCGGCGCGTTCTTTCTGGCTGCGCAGCAGGTCGTGGATGTCGGCGTCGAAGTGCTCCAGCAAGAGCTTTTCGGTCTCCTGCATGCGGGCCTGGATGTCGGCGTCCAGCTCGGTGCGGAGTTGCGCAAAGGCGGCGTCGATGTCGGCCGGCGTGCGGCAACGGTCGTAGATTTCGGCGATGCGCTTTTCAAAGTCGATGCCGCTTTCGATCTGGCCCAGCACCTGGTCCGACGCGCCGAACACGCCGTCGAACAGATGAAACTTTTCTTGCAGCAGTTCCAGCACGCGCTGGTCGGCGGCGTTGCGCTGGTTCAGGAAGTTGATGACCACCACATCGAAGCGCTGGCCGTAGCGATGGCAACGGCCAATGCGCTGTTCCACTCGCTGCGGGTTCCAGGGCAAGTCGTAATTGACGACGAGCGAACAGAACTGCAGGTTCACACCCTCGGCCGCGGCTTCGGTGGCGATAAGGATTTCCGACTGCTGGCGGAAATGGTCGATGAGCGCCGTGCGGCGGTCGATGGCGGGAGACCCCGTCACGCGGTCACTGCCGGTGTATTGGGCCAGCCAGCGCTGGTAGATGCCGGTAGCCGCAGGGCCCTGGTTGCCACCGCTGAACATCGTGACCTTGCCCGCATAGCCGTGGGCTTCGAGGTAGCGGGCCAGATAGTCTTGCGTGCGGCGGGACTCCGTGAAGATCACGGCCTTGCGCGCCGCGCCCATGGCGCCCATGCGCTCAAAGCCCTGCTGCAGCGCCGACAACAGCGCGTGCGACTTCTGGTCTTCACGGATGTTGCGGGCCAGGCGCAGGTAGTCGTCCAGCTCGGCAAGCTCCTCGCGCACCAAGGCGTAGTCCACCGGCGGCGTACCGTCGACATGGGGTGCAACCGGTTCATCGTCTTCCAGCAGGTCTTCGTCGAGGTCTTCGTCTTCAATCAGCTGCTGAATCCATTCTTCGTCGATGGTCTGCTTGTCGAGCAAGCGCTGCAGGCGCGTGCGAATGGCGTCCAGCGTAGCCACCACGGCTTCAGTGGACGAGGCCAGCAGCTTGCGCAAGATGAGCGCCACCAGGTGCTTTTGGCGGCTGGGGAAGCCGTAGCTGAAGTCGCGCTGCAGGTAGGCAGAGATCAGCTCGTAAAACCGGACTTCCGCTTCTGAGGGAGAGAACGGCGTGGTGAGCGCATGGCGCTGGGTGTACGGCACGTACTCCAGCACGTCGCGGCGAAGGGTGCGCTTGATGAAGGGCTGCAAGCGTTGACGAAGAGACTGGATGTCGCCATCGATGCTGCTGTACTGCGAGCGAAAGCTGCGCTCGTCGCCGAAGATTTCTTCGTCGATCAGCGAGGTGAGGCCGTACAGCTCCATCAGCGAGTTCTGCAGAGGGGTGGCGGTCAGCAGCAGTTTCTTGCGGCCGACCAAGGCACGCTTGAGCGCCTGTCCGGTTTCATGGCTCTTGCGGTGGGCGTTGCGCAGTTTGTGGGCTTCGTCAATGACGACCACATCCCAGGGCACAGCCGCCAACTGGGTTTCCATGCGGGCCGCGAAGTGAATGGACATGACGCTGATGACGTCACGGTCCAGCGGGTCGTAGATGCCGCTTTCACGAAGCCGGTGCCAGGTGCGGGCATCGAGTACGTCAGCGGGCAGGTTGAATTTGTCGGCCAGTTCCTGCGCCCATTGCTTGCGCAGCGCGGCAGGGCAAATTACCAGCAGGCGGCGCCTGCGCTCGGCCCAGAGCTGACACAGTACCAGCGCAGCTTCGATGGTCTTACCCAGGCCCACTTCATCGGCCAGCACCACGCCTTTGCTTATGGGGTTTTTCAGAGCGAAGAGGGCCGCGTCAATCTGGTGCGGGTTCAGATCAACGCTCGCGTCAAAGAGCGACTGCGCCAGGCGGTCTTCTTCAGATGCCGCACGGCGGCGTGTCAACTCCCAGGCGAAATACTTGGCGTGATGCGCCGTAGTGGACGCTGCCGGTTCAAGGGCTTCGGTTGTTGGTGTCATCGGGTCTCCCTCGGGGCATTCTAGGAGCTGCGCCAGTCCGTAGCCGCAGTGGCCGGCCCGCAGCGGGTTATCCAGTAGGGAGGATGCCCCGGGACTGGTGGCTACCTGAATGAAGGGGGGATTCGGGGGCCCTCTCAGGTGCCAACGAGCGCCAGGGTCATGAACCGGCTGAACGGGTCTGCGCGGTAGTCCGCAAAGGGCCCGCAGTCGACGAAACCGAACTGGCGGTACATCGCCAGCGCCGGCTCGAAGGCGGGCGCGCTGCCGGTTTCCAGGCTGACCCGTGCATAGCCGCGTTGGCGCGCAAGCGCCAGCAATTCGGTGAGCAGGGCGCGGGCAGCGCCTTGGCGCAGGTGGCGCGCGCCGGTGCGCATGGACTTGATTTCGCCGTGCCCGGCCTGGCCAGGGGTGCTGGCCTGCAGCTCCTTGATCGCACCACAGGCGAGCAGTTGATCATCCCGCCAGGCAGTCAGGTAGGTGATCTCGGGCCGGCGCAGGCCGTCCAGGTCGAGCGCATGTACGCTCTCGGCCGGTGAATGGGCGTGCATGCCAGCCAGGTGCTCGCGCAGCAGGTCGATGACCCGCGGATCGGTGAGTTCGCGATCCACGCAAATGTCGATAGGACGCGTATCGCGGGCGTACATGGGGTTCTTGGGAGCTGGTTTCGGCGACCTGTAGCGCGGACCGCTCAATTGGCCGCGCCCACCCAGTTCTCGGTCAACAAACCTGGCACCCGCTCGAACTCCGCGAGGTTGTTGGTGACCAGCGTGAGGCCCTCGCTGCGGGCATGGGCGGCGATGTGCAGGTCGTTCACACCGATGGGACGGCCTGCACGTTCCAGGACCGCCCGGATGGCCCCGTAGTGCTGCGAGGCCCGGGAGGTGTAGGGCAGCACCTCCAGCCGGCTTGCAAAGTCGTCCACCACGGCCAGGTTTTGCGCCACGCGCGTGCTTTTTTCGGCGCCGTGAATGAGTTCCGCGAGCGTGATGGCTGAAATCGCCATGCGACCTGCGTTTTCATTGAACAGGCCCAGCACCTCCACCGGTCGGCGTTTGATGACGTAGATGACGATGTTTGTGTCCAGCAGGTACTTCAGCATCAGAAGGCCTCGCGCTCGGCCTGCTGCTGGTCGGCCCGCTCGGCCATGAAGTCCTCGGTGGGCATCGGGCCGTCGAGAAAGAACGAATCCCAGCTGTGGTCCACCGGCGAAATGATGCGGTCCAGCCCGCGCGCGCGCACCTGTACCTTCCGGACGCCTTCGGGCAGACGTGCGTCGGCGGGCAGGCGCACGGCCTGCGAGCGGTTGTTGGTGAAGACGGTGGTGATGCTCATGGGTGTTTCCGGATGGGATATGCCAATAGTATATGGCGAATTTGGAAAGCCATGTAAGTCCTGAAACAATAGCGGTCAATGACCTGTTTACGCTGGGGATTGGTTCCATCAATGAAAAACGCCCGCTGTGAACCAGCGGGCGTTTTGGCAGGGCGCAGAGCGGCGCCTTTCTCAGCCCAGCCGCGCCCGGTGCCGCTGAATCTGCGCCTGCACCTGGGCTGGCGCGGTGCCGCCCAGCGTGTTGCGGGCGTTGAGGCTGCCGCGCAGGCTCAGGCAGTCGTACACGTCTTTCTCGATCGACGCATTGAAGCCCTGCAGCACCGCCAGCGGCAGCTCCGACAGGTCGCAGGCGTGGCTCTGCGCGGCCTTCACCGCATGGGCCACCGTTTCGTGCGCGTCGCGGAAGGGCAGGCCTTTTTTCACCAGGTAGTCGGCCAGGTCGGTGGCCGTGGCGTTGCCCTTCTTGGCGGCGTCTTCCATGGCGACGGGGTTGACGGTGATGCCGCCTTCCTTCCGGCCCGTGGCGGGGTTCAGCTGGCCGCCGACCATCTCGACAAAGATGCGCAGCGTGTCCTTGAGCGTGTCCACGGTGTCGAACAGCGGCTCCTTGTCTTCCTGGTTGTCCTTGTTGTAGGCCAGGGGCTGGCCTTTCATCAGGGTGATCAGGCCCATCAGGTGGCCGACCACCCGGCCGGTCTTGCCGCGCGCGAGTTCGGGCACGTCGGGGTTTTTCTTCTGCGGCATGATCGACGAGCCGGTGGTGAACCGGTCGGCGATTTTGATGAAGCCGAAGTTCTGGCTCATCCACAGGATCAGCTCCTCGCTGAAACGGCTGATGTGCACCATGCACAGGCTTGCGGCGGCGGTGAACTCGATCGCGAAGTCGCGGTCGCTCACGCCGTCCAGGCTGTTCTGGCAGACCTGCGGATGGCCCTGCGCGTCGACCATGCCCAGGGTGCGGGCCACGCGCTCGCGGTCCAGCGGATAGGTGGTGCCGGCCAGCGCTGCAGAGCCCAACGGCAGGCGGTTGGCGCGCCGGCGCACATCCGCCATGCGCTCGGCATCGCGGCTGAACATCTCCACATAGGCCAGCAGGTGGTGGGCAAAGCTCACCGGCTGGGCCACCTGCAGGTGGGTGAAGCCGGGCAGGATGACGTCCACGTTCTGCGCGGCCACGTCCACCAGCGCGCGTTGCAGGTCGGTCAGCAGGCCGTTGATGAGGTCGATCTCCGCGACCAGCCACAGGCGCACGTCGGTGGCTACCTGGTCGTTGCGGCTGCGCCCGGTGTGCAGGCGCTTGCCGGCGTCACCCACGAGCTGCGTCAGGCGGGCCTCGATGTTCAGGTGCACGTCTTCCAGGTCCAGCTTCCATTCGAAGGCGCCGGACTCGATCTCCGCGCGGATCTGCGCCATGCCGCGCTGGATATCGGCGTAGTCCTGCGCGCCGATGATGCCCTGCGCGGCCAGCATCTCCGCGTGCGCCAGGCTGCCGGTGATGTCGGCCAGCCACAGGCGCTTGTCGAAGAACACGCTGGCGGTGTAGCGCTTGACCAGTTCGCTCATGGGCTCGGAGAACAGGGCGGACCAGGCTTCAGATTTCTTGTCGAATTGGTTTTGGGTCATGGCGGTGGGGGCGGGAGCCCCTGGACGGGGTCGGCATTTGGGTTGCGGCGGGGGATCACCAATAATGCGGCATCAGCCCCGTTACCGGATGAACGACTCGCAAATTTTATCGACCTTCCAGGATCTGCCCCCGCAGCCCGCGTCGGGGCGGGGCGAGCACGCGCTGGTGTTCGACGCCTGCCATGTCGGCGTGATTCTGCGCGCGGTGCTGTTTGTGGTGGCGGTGGTGGCCGTGGGCGCGATGTTCGGCACCGCCAGTCTGCTCGACTGGCTGGCCCGGACTTCGATCGTGACCGGCGGCGCGCTGCCGGCCACGCTGGCCTGGCTGATTGCAGGGTGCAGCCTCAAGAAGCCGCTGGCGCGCCAGCGCCTGGGGGTGCAGGTCGCCGCTGGCGTGGGGCTGGGCGCGCTGGCCGGCCTGTATGGCTGCGGCCTGCTGGCCCTGGCCGGTTTCGCCGATCCAGCGCCCTGGCTGGCCAGCGCCAGCGCCGGTGCACTGCTGGCCGGGATGCTGGTCGCGGCGCTGGTCTGGCGCGTGAAGGGGCGCACCCCGGCTGCCACCATGGCGCGCCTGACCGAGCTGCAATCGCGCATCCGGCCGCATTTCCTGTTCAATACGCTGAACACCGCGATCGCGCTGGTGCGCGAAGAGCCCGAACGCGCCGAGTCCATTCTGGAAGATCTGGCCGAGCTGTTTCGCCATGCGCTGGCGGAGCAGGGCGCATCGGCCACGCTGACGCAGGAGATCGCGCTGGCGCGGCACTATCTGCAGATCGAGCAGGCGCGCTTCGGCGAGCGCCTGCGCGTGCAGTGGCAGCTCGACGACGCGGCGGGCAGCGCCACCTTGCCGCCGCTGCTGCTGCAGCCGCTGGTGGAAAACGCCGTCAAGCACGGCGTGGAGCCCAGTGACACCGGCGCGGAGATCCGGATTTCCACCGAGCGCCGAGGCACGATGGCGGTGATCAAGGTAACCAACACGGTGCCTGCCGGCCAGGGGCCGCGCGGGCACGGGCTGGCGCTGGCCAATGTGCGCGAGCGCCTGGGCCTGCTGCACGACCTGCAGGGCACCTTCCGCACCGCGCTGGTCGATGGCCTGTACCAGGTGCGGATCGAGGTGCCGCTGCCGCACGAGGGGGGGGCGCCATGAGCTTGCGGGTGCTGATCGTGGACGACGAGGCGCTGGCCCGGTCGCGCCTGCGCCGGCTGCTGGGCGAGTGCACCGCGCCGGCCGCCGAGGTTGTTGGCGAGGCCGCCAACGCCACCGACGCGCTGCAGTGGCTGGGCCGCGAGCGCTTCGACCTGGCCCTGCTCGACATCCACATGCCTGGTGCCGACGGCCTGAAGCTGGCGCAGGTGCTGCGCAGCCTGCCCGACGCGCCGCGGGTGGTGTTCGTGACGGCGCATGCGCAGCACGCGCTGCAGGCCTTCGAGGTGGAGGCGGTGGATTACCTGACCAAGCCGGTGCGGCTGGATCGGCTGCAGGCCGCCTTGCAGAAGGTGCAGCGCCTGCTGCCCCTGCGGCCGGCGCCTGAGGCACCGGATGAGGCGCTGGTCATCCAGGAGCGCGGGCGCACCGAGCGCGTGCCGCTGGTCGAGGTGTTGTACGTCAAGGCCGAACTGAAGTACCTGACGGTACGCACCGCGGCGCGCAGCTACATCCTGGATGGATCCCTCAACGAGCTGGAGGATCGCTTCGGGTCGCGTTTCCTGCGCGTGCATCGCAACGCGCTGGTCGCGCGGCATGCGGTGCGCGCGCTGGAGAAGCACCACGACCCGGAAGAAGGCGATGGCTGGGCGCTGCGACTGCAGGGGCTGGACGAGCTGCTGGCCGTCTCGCGCCGCCAACTGCCGGCCGTGCGCGAGGCCATTGGCGCGGCTTGAGGGCTGCTGAACCCCGTGCGGCGCGCCTGGCCGGCGCACAAAGGCGAAGTTACTGTATTTTTTGTAGCTGAATACGACCATCCGACGCTGGGGAAGTGCCGGAAAAGTCTGAAATTCAGTCCACCTTGGCTCCGGAGGCCTTCACCACGCGCTCGTACTTGGCCAACTCGCGCTTCATGAAAGCGCCAAAGGCCTCGGGCGTGTCGGGTGCGGGCTCGGCCATCAGCGCGGCGTAGCGGGTTCGGGTTTCGGGCGAATTCAGCGCGGCCACGAAGGCCTGGTTGTACCGGGCGATTACGTCCTTCGGCGTGCCGGCCGGCGCCACCAGCCCCCACCAGGTGTCGATCTCGAAGCCCTTGAGCGTGTCGGCCACCGGTGGCACTTCGGGCAAAGCGGGGCTGCGTTTGGCCGTGGTCACGGCCAGCGCCTTGAGCTTGCCGCTCTTGATGTTGGGCGCGGCGGTGGCCAGGTTGTCGAAGTTGAAATCGACCTGGCCCGACAGCAGCGCCAGCTGCGCCGGGTTGCCGCCGTTGTAGGGGATGTGCACCGCGAAGATCCCGGCGTCGCGCTTGAACATCTCGCCCGCCAGGTGGCCGGCGCTGCCGTTGCCGCCGCTGCCATAGTTGAGCTTGGCCGGATTCGCCTTGGCATAGGCGATGAGGTCGGCCAGCGTGTTGATCTTCAGTCGGGCGGCCGTGTCGGCGTTCATCACGAGGACGTTGGGCACGCGCAGCATCTGGGTGATCGGCGCGAAGTCGGTGGCCGCGTTGTAGGGCATCTTGCTGAACAGCCAGGGGTTGATGGCGTGCGTGGCCACGGCGGCAATGCCGATGGTCAGTCCGTCCGGCGCGGCCTTGGCCACCACGTCGGCGCCGATGTTGCCGCCGCCACCAGGGCGGTTCTCGATGATCACCGTGCCGAGCGAATCCTTCACGCGCTCGGCCAGCAGGCGGGCCGTCACGTCGATCGGGCCGCCGGGGGCGTAAGGCACGATGATGCGGATGGGCTTGCCCTGCGCGAGCGCGGCGGGGGCGTTGAGGGCGGCCGTGAAGGCCAGCGTGGTGAGGAGGAGGGTTCTGCGTTTCATGGGTGCTTGTCCGCTTCGCTGGTGAAGGAATCTGCAAAGAACTCGTCTTCGGGCAGGCCGGCCAATGCCGTGTAGTCTTTGCGGGCCGAATCGACGACGATCGGCGCGCCGCAGGCGTAGACCTGGTGGCCGCTGAGGTCCGGGAAGTCCTGCAACACGGCGCGGTGCACGAAGCCGGTGCGGCCGCTCCAGGCGTCCTCGGGCAGGGCGTCGGAGACCACCGGCACGTAGCGCAGGTTCGGCATCATGGCCAGCTGCGAGCGGACCCAGGCGTCCAGGTAGAGGTCCTGGGGACGCCGGCCGCCCCAGTACAGCGTGGCGGCTCGGGTGCTGCCCATGAATTGCATGTGCTCGATCACGGCCTTGATCGGCGCAAAGCCGGTGCCAGAGGCCAGCAGGATGATCGGCTTGTCGGAGTCTTCGCGCAGAAAGAAGCTGCCGTAGGGGCCTTCGACGCGCAGGATGTCGCGCTCCTTCATCGTGCTGAACACCTGGTCGGTGAAAACGCCACCGGGCATGTGTCGGATGTGCAGTTCCATCATCGGCGCGCTGGTGGTGCCGCCCGGCACGGGTCGCACCAGCGTGTGTGGCGCGTTGGCCATGCTGTAGGAGCGCCGCGCGCCATCGCGCAGGATGAATTCGACATACTGGCCGGCATGAAACTGCACCACGTCGTTGGCCGGCAGCTGCAAGGTTAGGCCCATCACGTCGTGCGACAGGCGCTCCAGCCTGGCCACGCGCACCGGCATCTTGCGGATCGGGAAAGCGCCGGCATCGGTCACCTGGCGCGATTCGAGCACCACATCGCTGTGCGCCACGCCGCAGCAGGTCAGCACGTAGCCGGCCGCTTCCTCGTCAGCCGACAGGGCCTTGGCCTGATGCGGCCCGTGCACCACGGTGCCCTCGATCTTCTTGCACTTGCAGGAACCGCAAGCTCCATCCTTGCAGCCATAGGGCAGGCCTATCCCGGAGCGGATGCCCGCGGTGAGGATGGATTCTTCGGGTTCGGTGGTGAAGCTGCGCCCGCTGGGCCGCACGGTGATGGTGAAATGCATTGATTCGCTGTCCTGTGGGGATCGTCACCCGATCCTGAACCCCTGATTTTGCCCTCAAACCGGGTGTGCCCCGGACCGGGCACGCCGCAAGAGGCGCCATCGCGTGGGGCAGGCTCCGGGTTTTGTTAGCATGGAAACCACGCCCACTCGGATGGACACCATGTCTTCTGAATCTTTGCAGCGCCTGATTGCCCGCTATCACGCATCGCCCCACGCCTTGGTGCAGATCTTGCGCGAGGTGCAGACGCTGCAGGGGTGGTTGCCGCGCGACATGCTGGACGAGATTGCCGGAGCACTCGGCCTCACCTTGGCCCATGTTCAGGGCGTTTCAGGGTTCTACCGGTTCCTCCACACCCAGCCGGTGGGCACGTATCGGGTCCTGTTCAGCAACAACATCACCGACCGCATGCTGGGCAATGAGGCGCTGATGCGCGATTTGTGCGAACGTCTCGGCGTCACGCGCGGGCAGGTGCGTGCGGATGGGCGGGTCAGCGTCGATCTGGCCTCCTGCACCGGCCTGTGCGATCAGGGCCCGGCGCTGCTGGTCAACCACCACCAGATCGTGACCCGCTTGAATCCGGGGCGCATCGAGCACATCGCCGCGCTGATCGAGGCTCAGGTTCCTCCGTCGCAGTGGCCGCCCGAATGGTCGCGTGTGGACGACCAGATCCGCCTGACCGATGTCAAGCTGGGCACCCAGCCTGCACCCGGAGAGGCACTGGCTGCGGCCATCGCCCGTGGGCCACAGGGCACGCTCGACGATCTCAAGCGCTCCAAACTGCGCGGGCGCGGCGGCGCCGGCTATGCCACGGCGACCAAGTGGCAACTCTGCCGCAATGCCCCGGGCCAGATGCGCTATGTGGTCTGCAACGCCGACGAGGGTGAGCCGGGCACGTTCAAGGACCGGGTGTTGCTGACGAGTTATGCCGATGGCGTGATCGAGGGCATGACCATCGGTGCCTGGGTCGTGGGGGCGCGGCGCGGACTGATCTACCTGCGAGGCGAATACCGCTACCTGCTGGAGCGCCTGCAAGCGGTGCTGCAGCGTCGGCGCGAACAGCACCTGTTGGGCGAGGCGATCCAGGGACGCAGGGGCTTTGATTTCGACATCGAGATCCACATCGGCGCGGGCGCCTACGTGTGCGGCGAAGAGTCCGCGCTGATCGAGTCGCTCGAGGGCAAGCGTGGCACGCCGCGCATCCGCCCCCCGTTTCCGGTGGAAAGCGGCTATCTGGGGCAGCCCACCACCGTCAACAACGTCGAGACCTTCAGCGCCGTCACCCACATTGCGCTGCACGGCGGCGAATGGTGGTCGCGCATCGGGACCCCCCAGTCCACGGGAACCAAGATCCACTCGGTCTCCGGAGACTGTGAGCGCCCGGGCATCTATGAATACCCGTTCGGCACCCGCATCGGCCGCATTCTGGAGGACTGCGGCGCCCGCGACACGCAGGCGGTGCAGGTCGGAGGGCCCTCCGGGGTGTGCCTGTCGGCATTCGAATTCAATCGCCGCATTGGCTTTGAAGATGTGCCCACCG
>Ga0116175_1000638_pt1 | contig 23906 bp, 16 predicted proteins | sample AD_UKC125_MetaG_FD_89802 | JGI IMG/M metagenome (GOLD analysis project Ga0116175, IMG submission 89802) | Active sludge microbial communities of municipal wastewater-treating anaerobic digesters from USA - AD_UKC125_MetaG | ecosystem: Engineered > Bioreactor > Anaerobic > Digestate | place: USA... | reverse complement strand
TTAATACAGGTCAAAAAATTTTAACAGATAAAACTGTCCCGTTGCTATGGTCACATCATCTGAATTAGTCATTGTTACAAGCATACGATCATAATGATGTGTTGAAACAGAGCTGTTATATCTTAGGCCTCCACAGGCACTCTTTAAATATACAGTTACCGTATAATATCCATCTTTGTCTGTAACTGCAGTTCCATCGTTGTAAGCCATATCCGGTCTATTCAGATCAGACCACTGCTCATCTTTAATCTTGCATTTTATTGTAGCATATGCAGAAGGCTGCTCTTTTCCCTCAGCATCAGTGTATATGTCAGGATATTATCACTGTCAAATATCCCACTTAATATATCGTCTTTACATTATAAATGTTTAGTCTTCATGAGTATAAAATCCACGTATCGTTTATCTTTTATATATAATACTCCATACAATGTAGTAAAAACATATCGTATTATGTTATTTTATCTTTTCAATTTATCATATGTAATAGTGGCAACTTTTCTAAATAAAGAATTCTAATTTCATAGTCCTGATCATCTGACGAAATACCGTTCTTATCCTTAAAAACTGTTACTATGATTGACACTGATTTGTCTAACGTGTACTCTATTTTTATTGATATGTTTATGAATAATTCTGTTGGGGAACTAATATTTATTATGATAATCAGCGCAAATGAATAAAAAAATTTTAAAAAAAGCAAACTTAATACTGATTGGAATCATGTTTCTTGATATTTCAATTTCAACTACCGCCTGTGGTAAGCTCGGCCTTAGCTCTGGTTCAACATCACGCTCAGATTATTATTCCAAATCCAAGTCACAAAAAAGCACTTCAGTAATGGCAGGTTATTATACTGCCAATGAAGAAGCTGCCAAAGCAAAAGCGGAAACTGCTGAATATCAGGCAGAGAAGAGTAAGATTCAAGAAAGACTCGCTGCCATCAAAGCAGAACGAGAGGCTGCTGAGGTTGCCGCCCAAAAAGCTACTGAAAAAAGTGCCGTAGCTAAAACTCCTTCCATTAAAACCCCTGCCCAAAATCCTAATTATGACCCTAATGACAAAACACCACCCGTTCTTTTCTCCGTTAGGAGTAAGTCTGTACTTATTCGCGGAAAATCCTTTGACCTAAATAATTACGTAGGATATGGTGACAATTCAGACCCTGCTCCAGCACTTTCTTACACTGGAAGCCTCGATTCAAATACCATTGGTGATTACCCGCTCCATGGAACTGTCACTGATGCGTCCGGCAATCAGACTGGATTCGATATTACAATCTGCGTCAGAGATTCCAAGCCTGCAGATACTGGTGCGGTTCAAAATCCTATTAATTTTACCGATTTTATCGGTGCATATAAGAACTCTAGTAACAAAATAGGTATAGATGTTTCAAAATGGCAGGGAAATATTGATTTTAATGCCGTTAAAAACGCAGGCTGCGAATTCGTAATAATGAGAATAGGACACCTCGATGGTGGCTCTCCCACTGTTGATCCTACATTTTACAATAACTATAACAATGCTGTAGCCGCCGGGCTGCAGGTGGGAATCTATGTATATTGTACAGATAATTCTACAGCCAGTGCCGATTCTACGGCCAGCTGGGTTATTTCCAGTCTAGGCGGTAGAAAAGTCGATTTTCCAATTGCCTATGATTGGGAAGATTTCGGTCACTTCCAGAAATATAACCTATCCATAAGTACCCTTAATGATTGCTATTCAACCTTTAATAACAGGATGAATGCAGCTGGATATAGCTCCATGCTCTATAGTAGCAAAAACTTTCTGATGTCTGCCTGGGACGATGCTTCAAAAGGTACTACATGGCTAGCTGAATATAAGAGTGCTCCTACATACACAGGTTCTTATAAAATCTGGCAGATGAGCTGTCAGGGACAGATCCCCGGAATCGCCGGATATGTGGATCTGGATATTCTGATGTGAATCTTTATATTCTTATGCGAATTTGGATATAAAGATATGAATATACAAAATTACAATTTATATATTTATTATTAAAGGTACAATGCAGTATAGAGAAAGCACTTGATGCGAGGTATACCATACATGAAACTAGTATTTTTAGACAGAAAATCCCTTGGTTCTGATATTGATTTATCACCTTTTAAACGTTTTGGCGAGATAGAAATGTATGATTTTTCTACGCCCGAAGAGGTAGATATAAGACTTCGAGACGCTGATGTCGCTATTATCAACAAATCCCTTATAAATGAAAAAACTATAGGCAATGCCAAGAATCTCAAGCTGATATGTGTAACAGCTACCGGGATCAACAATCTTGATACTGATTACCTGTCCAATAGAGGTATCAAATGGAGAAATGTAGCCGGATATTCTACAGAATCAGTGGCCCAGCATACATTTGCACTACTGTTTTTTTTGTATGAGCATCTGCCCTACTATGACAATTATGTAAAAACCGGAGGATATATAAGCGACACCAGCTTTACACATTTTGAGAAACATTTCCATGAATTGAATGGTAAGATCTGGGGAATAATCGGTCTAGGTTCCATCGGCAAAAGAGTTGCAGAAATAGCTACTGCCTTTGGATGTCATGTCCAGTATTATTCCACATCCCAAAGTCATCACGATGATATTTTTACAGAAGTAGATTTTGAAACCCTGATAGGCACCTCTGACATAATATCTATACATGCTCCACTTAACGAAAAAACAGAACGGCTTATTAACCGTTCCGTTTTCAAAAAAATGAAATCATCCACCGTTCTTCTAAATCTTGGACGGGGTCCCATCATAAATGAGTCTGATCTATATGATGCCCTTATTCGAAATGAAATCGCCGCAGCTGGGCTGGATGTTCTCTGCGATGAGCCTATGTCCGTAGACAATCCTCTCTTCAAATTAAAAGACAGCGACAAACTCTTTATAACCCCTCATATAGGATGGGCTGCAACCGAAGCGAGGCAGAGACTCATGAAGATAATCGAAGGACAGATTCAGGAAGAATTCCCACTACAAAAGTAGTTCGGAAAAAACAAAGCCAAAAGTAAGCATTAACTCGCTTAGCCTCTTACTTATTATTAATTCTTCTTTACAAGAAGTGAATTGCCTGTCATCTCCTTAGGAATCTCCATTCCCATTACCTCTAGAAGTGTAGGTGCTATATCACAGAGTCTGCCTTCTGATCTAATGGTATATTCAGGATCATAATTATAAAGAATAAATGGAACTGGGTTGGTGGTATGAGCTGTATGAGGCTGGCCTGTTTCCTTGTTCAGCATCTGTTCTGCATTACCGTGGTCAGCGCATATAAACAGTACTCCGTCCATCTTCTTGACAGCATCAACTGCTGCTCCAACACATTGATCTATTCTCTCAACTGCTTCAATAGCTGCATCCAGTATTCCGGTATGACCTACCATATCAGGGTTGGCAAAATTGATTACTATTACATCGTAATCTCCGGAGCAAATAGCTGCATCCAATTTCTCACTTACTTCCGGTGCGCTCATCTCGGGCTGTAGATCATAAGTAGCTACTGCCGGTGAAGGAACAAGCGTTCTGTCCTCGTTTTTATTAGGTTCTTCCAGACCACCATTAAAGAAAAATGTTACATGAGCATATTTTTCTGTCTCTGCGATACGAAGCTGTGTCTTACCATTTTTAGCCAGATACTCACCAAATGTATTTTTAATCTCTTCTTTTTTAAAAGCTACCTTTTTATTGGGAATAGTCTCATCATAATCCTTGAAACATACATATGTAAGAGGGAAATATCCCTTCTGTCTCTTTAGATATTTGATGCACTTTGTATCAGATGCATCTCCAGACATTGATGCAATATCAGAATCAGTAAAGCAAAATGCCTTGGTGATCTCTCTTGCTCTATCAGGACGGAAGTTAAAGAAGATAACAGAATCATTTTCTTTTACCAGACTAAGTGGCTTATCATTCTCATCTACGATAACAGTAGGTAGCACGAATTCGTCTGTTACTCCATTGTCATAGCTGTCCTGCATAGCCTTGATAGGATCGCTGGCTCTATTGCCCTCACCGATAACCAGGCTATCATATGCCTTCTGAATTCTATCCCAATTGTTATCTCGATCCATTGCATAGTAACGTCCTGAAAGTGAAGCAACCTTGCCTACACCTATCTCATCCATTTTGTCCATCAACATCTGCAGGTAATCCTTACCTGAAGAAGGAGGTGTATCTCTTCCGTCAAAGAAAGGATGTACATATACATTTTCAAAATTCTCATCCTTACAAAGCTTAAGAAGTGCATACAGCTGAGTGATGTGTGAATGAACACCGCCATCTGATAATAGTCCCCAGATATGTAAGTCTGAGCTATTCTTCTTGCAATTATCAATTGCTTCCAGAAGCTCTTTATTTTTGAAGAATGTGCCTTCCTCAATATACTTGGTAATAAGTGTAAGATCCTGATATATGATCCTTCCGGATCCTATATTCATGTGTCCTACCTCTGAGTTACCCATCTGGCCATCAGGAAGTCCTACTGCCAGACCTGATGCATATCCCTTTTCAAAGGGACACTCAGCCATCAGCTTGTCCATAACCGGAGTTTTGGCCATATATACAGCATTGTAATCGTGGTCATCGGAAAGTCCGTAACCGTCAAGAACCATAAGAACTACAGGTTTTTTCATTATATTCACCTCTCTAATTGCCTATCCTTTATAGATAGACGCGCTGATTCTCTCATGCGCATGCTTTAATTATCATAAAACTGCGTAAAAATTATACCTCACAGGCCTATATGTGACAAGTTTTTCACATAATAAGTTTTCTTAAAATTTTATAAAGCCTCCGATAATTTCTGATTTTTTGATCATACCGGTAATTACTTATTTTTGTTTGAATGTATTGGTAGAAATATCATACTCAAATCCTACTTTTTTAAGGGGTTCTGTTATGGATATTTCGTCTATTCCTTCTGATCTTGTCAGTTCTCCCAGTGATTCATAGGAATCTCTTAATTTCATATTGATCACACTGAGTAGCATGTAGGGATCTTGTGGTAGCATTGTTTTATCATGCTCCTATCTATATTTTCTAATTGTAGTAATCTATGATACTTTCGGCGATGTCCAGTCTGGTAGTCCTCTGATTCATTGCCTGCTTTTCTATAAATCTATGAGCTTCCTGCTCTGATAAATTTTGTTTTTCTATCAATATACATTTCGCCTGAGACACCCGTTTATTCTCATCCATTTTCTTCTGGAGTTTTTTCACCTTGGCATTATAGACAGATATCCTATAATTAATGGCTCTTGTCATCTGAAGCGCACCCAAAAAGAACTGTCTGTTAAAGGGCTTGGAAATCGTCAATACTCCGTACTTCGCTACTGCATTAACAGTAGCTTCGTACATTTCCTCATTAACAAACAATATAACCTGACAATAATTGCCTGTTGCAATATCAACAGATAGAGAAATTGCATTTTCGCTCTTAAGGGGGCTGTTTATGATGCAGATATCGTACTCATTCTCAATAAATGCTTGTCTGCCACTTTGAGGCGTACCCACCACAGTGACCTGTTCATACCCGTTGGACTTGAGAAAATCTCCATATAATTCCCGACCCTTTGGAGCATCACATATGATCAATGCTGTTTCCATAGATGCTCCTAGCTTAGAATTTTTCTCGTTGCTCTATTTTTTCGACAAAACGCTCTGTCATAAACGCTCTTTTTTCATTATTTAAAAATTCACTGTTTTTAGCACACTGAACTGCCTCCTCAATTGTAATTGGAAGCTGTTTAAGTCCTATATATCCCTCGTTATCTATTGCATTGCTGCCTGAGGTATTTTTCTCTGCAACATTTTTCCTTACCGTATCTACATCTTGTGGTTCTGCTAGTTCTTCCTTGTTTTTTATACCTTCGAGGCCGGCCTGGATAAGCATCGCATATGCCATATATGGATTGATCTCGGAATCAGGAGATCTAAGTACAAACCCGTCTTTTCTTCCTCCAACTATCGGCACTTTTATCAGACTGGGAAAATTGTTTTTCGTCCAACTGATAAATCTTGGAGCTTCGTTTTCACCAAATCTCAGATAGGATTCGCTGGTAGTATTTAAAAATACTGTGATATCTCTCATCCTATTCAGCAATCCTGCCATGAAGTTCCTAGTGATTTCCGGGTCTATGTCCTCCATGTCTACTCCGGCCTGATAGAGCCTGATCTGAAGATGAAGCCCATTCCCACTTTTGCCCTTTATAGGCTTTGGTGAAAATGAAGCATAGATCCCATTCCTGGCAGAAACCGATGTAACTACATTTTTATATGTAAAAAATTGTTCCGCTGACCTAAGAGCATCATCGCCTTTGAAGTCTATTTCGTTTTGACCTGGACCTGACTCATGATAGGAAATAACCGGATGCAATCCCATTTCTTCTAAGCATAGACATATTTCACGTCGAATATTTTCACCTCTGTCAGCCGGAGCTATGTCATAATATCCTCCGTTATCCCACGGAATATCAGTAGGATTACCAGATTCATCAGTTTTAAACAAATAGAATTCGCTTCTTATCGCCACCCTTACAGAAAAACCATTCTCTTTGCATTCATTCAGCGTATCTCTAAGGTATTTTCTGGCATCATATGGAAATGGCTTGCCATCATTTGTGACTACATCGCAGTAGAATCGAATAACGCCTCCCTGCTGTGGTCGCCATGGCAAAGTATTAAGAGTAGATGGATCCGGAATCAACATGAGTCCGCGATACAATGGATCATCAAATCCATCTATTTTAAATGAGTCGAATCCAACTCCTACATCAAAAGCTTTTTCCAGTTCGTCAGGCATAATCGACACATTTTTATGTGTCCCATAAATGTCACAAAATGCCAATCTGATAAACTTTACATCATTTTCTCTCACATATTCCAGAGCTTCCTCTTTTGTGTATCCCGCCATTTCATTGCCTTTCTTGTTGATTGGTAAAAAAACAGATATTTAATATAGTTTAATTATACTCTTTTTCCCAAGAGACAGCTACGAACAAGATAATGCTCGCAGCTGTCTGTACTAATAAAATTTCTTATTAAAATGCCTTATAAAATTAATATCACTCCGAGAACAGCAATTCCGAGTATATAGGGAATGGCCAATACTTTTCATCTACCAGTTGCTCTAGGGAATCGGCACTAGCCCTTACCTTATTCATATCCGGAATGATAACATCATGATAATATTCCATTGCCTTCCATGGATCCTCCGGTACCTTATCCATATCAAGACCTAATTTCTGGTTGTCCTTCATCATTGTGTCCGTTAAATCGGCTACCTCTTTTGATGTATCCCTCTCATATGCAGTGACGCATCCTGCCTCTTTTAGTCTTGCCAATCTTACCGACAGTTCTCCGGCGTAGGCTGATACTGCAGGCATTATCTGTCTACGAGCCATATCTAGCATTGTTCTGGCTTCAATAGAGATCTTGGCGCCGTATGTTTCAGCATGGACATTTGCTCTTGCCACCATTTCCTCCTCTGTGTACACACCATTTTCAACATATAGTTCTATTGCTTTTTTAGATGCGTAATGTGGTAGAGCATCTGCTGTTGATACTAGGTTGGCAAGTCCTCTTTTTTGGGCTTCCTTGACCCATGACTCATCATAGCCATTTCCATTGAAAATTATTCTCTGATGCTCTTTAAATGTCTTCTGTATCAGTTCCTGAAGATCGCTATCGAGATTTTTTGACTTTTCAAGCTTATCCGCAAACTCCCTTAATTCCTGCGCCATTATCGTATTGAGCGCAACGTTTGGGCCCGATACTGACTGAGCACTTCCCAGCATTCTGAATTCAAACTTATTTCCGGTGAAGGCCATTGGTGATGTTCTATTACGATCGGTAGTGTCCTGCGAGATCTGAGGTAGCACATCTACTCCGATCTTTAGTTTCTTTCTACCACCATCCTGATAAGATTTTCCCTCCACAATAGCATCTACGATGGAATTAAGTTCATCTCCCAGGAAAATCGAAATAATTGCAGGAGGTGCTTCCTGAGCTCCCAGTCTATGATCATTGCCTGCAGATGCCACAGTGCATCTGATAGTCTCCTGATACTCATCTATTCCCTTTATAAATGCTGCTAAAAATAACAAAAACTGTGCATTCTGTGAGGGAGTATTTCCTGGTTTCAAAAGATTCTTCCCCGTATCTGTCTGAAGAGACCAGTTATCATGCTTACCCGATCCATTGACTCCGTCAAAGGGTTTTTCGTGAAGCAGGCATACGAATCCATGTCTGTCTGCAACTTTTTTCATCATGTTCATGACCAACTGATTAGAATCTCCGGCTGTATTGGCATCTGAAAATATAGGAGCCATCTCATGCTGTGACGGTGCTACTTCGTTATGCTTGGTCTTTGACAGAACTCCGAGCTTCCATAGTTCATTGTCCAGATCTTCCATATATGCTGCTACTCTTGGTTTTAGCTGTCCGAAATAATGATCCTCCAGTTCCTGACCTCTTGGTGGCTTATTACCAAAAAGTGTTCGACCTGTCATTCTAAGATCTTCTCTTTGATTAAATAATTTCTTATCTACGAGGAAATATTCCTGTTCCGGTCCACACTGAGCAGTTACTCGTGTGGTTTCATTATCCCCAAATAAGCGAAGTATCCTCACAGACTGTTTAGATACTGCATCCATAGAACGAAGTAATGGTATCTTTTTATCCAGTGCCTGACCCGAATATGATAGAAAAATAGTTGGTATATAAAGCGAATTATCCTTTACAAATGCATATGATGTAGGATCCCATGCCGTATATCCTCTTGCCTCAAATGTTGCTCTCAATCCTCCTGATGGAAATGAAGATGCATCCGGTTCTCCCTTGATAAGTTCTTTTCCTGAAAATTCCATATCGATCTTACCGCCACCTACCGAGCTGATAAATGAATCATGTTTCTCTGCGGTTACATCTGTCATTGGCTGGAACCAATGAGTATAATGGGTGGCTCCCTTTTCCATGGCCCACTGCTTCATAGCCTCTGCAATTTCATTGGCTGTTTCAAGCTCCAATGAAGTTTTGTCTGTTGTGCACTTCTTCCATGCTTTGTAACTGGCCGATGACAGTCGCTTTTTCATTGTTTCTTCATTGAAAACACAGCTTCCAAATAATTCCGGCAAATGCATTGCATCTTTTTCCATAGTAATTACCTCTTTCTATACAATAATGTGTTTTTACAGACCTGATTCTCCATAATTTCCCAGTACTCTTGCAGAGGGATCATTTACATTGCAGCCCTTCCAGTTTTTATTAGGCATCCAGTAATCTTTGATCATTTCCGCCTGGCCGGGATAATATTCTTCGAATATCTCCCTATATAACAGACTCTCCTTGGTAAATGGCCTGCAATATTCATATTTCTTTATTTTTTCCTCATATTCAGAATCCGAATATTTTGCTTCGGCGTATTCTTTTATGTCATCTACCATGCTGTGACCTACTGCATCTGAGAATGCTGCTTTTTGCCTCCACAAAATATCATCCGGAAGTAATTTATCATCTTCAAATGCATGACGGAGCAGATATTTCCCCATATCATATTTATTCATCTTAATCTCAGGATCTATCGACATTACATACCTGACAAACTCTGTATCCCCAAACGGGACTCTGGCCTCTATACTGTTTGCAGAGATACATCTGTCTGCCCTTAGCACATCATACATATATAATTCATCGATACGCTTTTTCGATTCTTCCTGAAATGCATTGGCATCTGGAGCATAGTCAGTGTATTTATATCCAAAGAGTTCATCTGAGATCTCACCAGTCATGAGTACTCTTACATCTGTATTTTCATGTATCCATTTACAACAAAGATACATTCCCATACTGGCTCTTATGGTTGTTATATCCCATGTTCCCAGTAGCTTGATAACATTAGGAAGCTCTTTAATGACCTGGTCTCTTGTCATAATGACCTCTGTATGATCAGATCCTATATATCCTGCTGCCTTTCTTGCATATTTAAGATCTATCGCATCCTCTTCCATTCCAATGGCAAATGTCCTAAGCTTCTTTCCCTTTTCTAAACGCTTGGCTGCGATTCCACATACCAGACTGGAATCCAATCCTCCCGATAAAAGGAATCCAAGAGGTGCATCGGCGCACATCCTCTCATCCACAGATTCTATTAGCCTCTCATGTATGCCTCTGCAGGCTGTTTCCACATCACTTGTCGAATACTTATCCACACCTGTAAGATCTATATATCCGATAAATTGTCCATCCATATAGTAATGTCCTGGTGGAAATGGTTTAATCTCATGACACAGATCTATCAGGTTACAGGCCTCTGATGCGAAAACAATCCCACCGTTTTCATCGTAACCATAGAACAATGGTCTGATACCGATCGGATCTCTGGCTGCTATGATCTGATTCTTATCTGCATCATATATGCAAAGAGCAAATTCACTTCCCAGTACCTGGAAAACATTGGTTCCAAGTTCTTTATATAATGGGAGTATGATCTCACAATCACTTTGAGACCTAAATTTATATCCTTTTTTTATAAGATTGTCCTTTAGTCTATGGAATCCATAGATCTCACCATTACATACCAGCATATTCTGCCCCAGTGAAAAGGGCTGCATTCCTTCTTCTGTCAGACCCATTATGGCTAAGCGATGGAATCCCATATACCCAATTGGAGTCTCGATGAGCCTCGTCATGTCCGGGCCTCTTGGAATAGTTCTGTCAAAGCATTCCTCTAGTTTGTCAATCGCGATGCTTTTTTGGGATGTTGTTAAAATTGAGCACATATCTTTTTCCTTTTCTTTTGTATCCTCACCTTATTACGATCAATAAAGTGCTTTGCTTTTTCCATAGATGTCTAAATATGTAAAAAGGCGCAGTCCGAGATCATTCCTCCCGAGCAGCGCCTTTGCTGTTATATTACGTTTTTCACTATGCCTTGAGTTACATATTCGTATATCCCATCAGGTATTCGTCGACTTCTCTTGCTGCCTCACGTCCTTCTGAAATAGCCCATACCACCAGTGACTGGCCTCTATGCATATCACCTGCGGTAAAAACATTATCGTAATTTGTCCTGTAATGATTCTCTTCCGTGGCAACTGAATTACGATTGGTAAGCTGAAGTCCAAAGGCATTACTGATATAGTCTTCGCATCCTACAAATCCTGCAGCAATAATAAGAAGATCACACTTCAAATTCTTTTCAGAATCAGGTACCTCTATCATCTGTCGATTCTCAAATCTGACATTGTTGGTTTTAATCTCTGCCAGTTTTCCATTTTGAGTGATAATTTCCTTGACCGTGGTCTCATACTCTCTGGGATCATGACCGAAAACTGCTATTGCCTCTTCTTGACCATAATCAGTCTTTAGAACCTTGGGCCACTCAGGCCACGGATTATTTTCCTGCCTTACTATAGGTGGTTTCGGCATCATCTCTAGCTGAGTCACTGATTTTGCGCCTTGTCTGATGCATGTCCCGACACAATCATTACCGGTATCACCACCACCTACAATCACTACATCTCTATCCTTGGCACTTATCGGTTTCTCTTTTTCAGGATCTAACAGATGTTTTGTATTTGCTTTTAGAAAATCCACTGCATAATATATTCCATCTGTTTCATCAGCTCCTTCGATCCCTAGTGTTCTGGGTTTTTTGGCACCGCAGCATAGAACCACAGCATCATATTCCCTCATTATCTCATCCTTTGATATATCCACGCCAACGTTGATTCCGGTCTTAAATACAACACCTTCCTCTTCCATCAGCTTCTGACGTCTAAGTATCGCACCCTTGTCGAGTTTCATATTAGGAATACCATACATCAGCAACCCACCGATCATGTTTTCCCGCTCGATCACAGTTACCGTATGTCCCCTATGATTGAGCTGATCCGCTACTGCCAGTCCTGAAGGTCCTGAGCCTACTACAGCTACGCTTTTTCCACTTCTGACATCCGGAATACAAGGCTTCATATATCCCATTTCAAAGGCTTTTTCTATCAAGTACAATTCATTATCATGAATCGTAACACTGTCACCATCTCTCCCATTTAAGCATGCCTTTTCGCACAGTTCGGGGCACACCCTCCCGGTGAATTCCGGGAAATTATTTGTCTTTAATAATCTGCTAAGTGCATGCTCTATATGCCCATGATATATCTCATCATTCCATTCCGGGATCAGATTATGAAGAGGGCATCCTGTTACCATTCCACTTAATCTGATGGCTGATTGACACATCGGGACTCCGCAGTTCATGCATCTGGCTGCCTGTTTCTTCCTCTCCTCCTGGTCTAGTACATTATGAAATTCTTCATAATTTTTGATTCTATCCTTCGGAGCAATGTTGTTATTCTCTTTTCTCTCGTATTCCAAAAATCCTGTTGGCTTACCCATTGCTTTTCTCCTTATATAGCACTTATTTCTTTGAAGGCTTCAAGTTCTGCATTCTCATGAGATATTCCCTGCTCCTCATATTTGCTGATGGCCACCAGAACCTTTTGATAATCCAAAGGTACTATTTTTTTAAAATGCGGAAGATACTCTGCAAAATCATTCAGAATGTTATTGCCAAGAACCGATCCTGTCTCCTTGCAATAATCCTTAAGTATATTCTTGAGCTCCTGAATATCGTATTTCTCGGTCACTTCGTGCATAGTAACCATGTCCTTATTGATCCTCAGATATAGTGTATGATCCTTGTCCAGAACATAAGCCACGCCACCGCTCATTCCTGCTGCGAAATTCTTGCCTGTCATTCCCAGGATAACTGCACGTCCTCCGGTCATATATTCCAGTCCATGATCTCCGCATCCCTCGGCTACAGCTGTAGCTCCGGAATTTCTAACACAGAATCTCTCACCAGCTATACCGCATACATAGGCCTTGCCGGAAGTCGCACCATATAGTGCTACGTTTCCGATTATTATGTTTTCACTTGCCTTTAATGTACTGTTCTTCGGCGGAGTAACTATAAGCTTGCCTCCTGATAATCCCTTACCGAATCCATCATTGGCATCGCCTCTCAGCCTAAGAGTAAGTCCCTTCGGGATAAAAGCTCCGAATGACTGACCTCCGCCACCGATACAATCAACTATATAAGTATCTTCCTTTAGATTATCACCACAGGATTCCAGGATCTCAGATCCTAAGATCGTTCCTACTGTTCTATTTGTGGAAGAAACAAATATCATCTCCTCGTGTTTCTTTTTTTCTTCTATCTTTTTCCTGAATTTCGGGATCAGTTTCGACTCATCTATAGTTTTGTCCAATGCGAAATCATATACCGCCTCAGGATCAAAATGTCTCTTTTCGGCATTTGCATAGGATGGATCTATGATATTGTCCAGGTCTACCATTTCGGCTCTTCCTGTTATCAAATTATCCTTGACCTTTAGACAGTCACATCTGCCTACCATTTCCTCCACAGTTCTAAATCCCATTGATGCCATGAGTTCTCGCATCTCTTCTGCGATAAAATTCATGAAATTCATTACATATTCAGGTTTACCTCTGAACCTTTTTCTAAGGGTCTCATTTTGGGTAGCTACTCCAAATGGACATGTATCCATACTACAGACCCTCATCATCATGCATCCCATAGTAACCAATGGTGCAGTTGCAAATCCATATTCCTCAGCTCCGAGAAGTGCTGCGATCACTACATCTCTTCCACTCATCAGCTTGCCGTCAGTTTCTATTATCACTCGGTCCCTGAGTCCATTTTGGATCAGCGTATGATGTGCCTCAGTCAGCCCCAGCTCCCACGGAAGTCCTGCATTATGAATAGAGCTTGACGGAGCGGCACCGGTTCCTCCATCATATCCTGATATAAGTATGACCTGCGCACCTGCCTTGGCCACACCCGAGGCTATAGTTCCTACTCCTGCCTCAGATACGAGCTTTACTGATATCCTTGCCTTTCTGTTGGCATTTTTAAGGTCATATATCAGCTGTGCCAGATCCTCAATTGAGTATATATCGTGATGAGGTGGTGGTGATATAAGTGACACACCCGGCGTAGAATATCTGGTCTTGGCAATCCAAGGATACACCTTGGTACCGGGTAGATGTCCGCCCTCACCCGGCTTAGCTCCCTGGGCCATCTTAATCTGGATTTCTTTAGCTGATGACAGATATTCCTCTGTTACTCCGAATCTTCCTGATGCTACCTGCTTGATAGCAGAATTTTTCTCTGTATTAAATCGCACAGGATCCTCTCCGCCTTCTCCTGTATTTGACTTACCGCCAAGGCGATTCATAGCTATTGCCATACATTCATGGGCCTCTTTGGATATAGATCCGTAGGACATGGCTCCGGTCTTAAATCTCTTTACGATTTCTGATGCCGGTTCCACCTCATCTATTGGAATAGGCGTATTCTTTGGATCAAAAGTCAGAAGGCCACGCAAAGTATGAGGTGTATTGCCATCCACAAGTGTTGTATATTCTTTAAATCTCTGATAATCACCATTCTGTGTTGACTGTTGAAGGGCTATTATCGTCTCAGGATTATACAGATGATTTTCCTTGTCACTACCACTTCTAAGCTTATGGAATCCTACGCTGTCTAGGGAAGTATTTAGCCCCAGCCCCAGTGGATCAAAGGCATGATCATGTCTATAAACTACTCCCTCAGCGATTTCTTCCAGTCCTATTCCACCCACACGACTCACCGTACCGGTAAAATATTTATCTATAACCTTGGTGCTTAGACCTATTGCTTCAAATATTCTGGCTGACTGATAGGATTGAAGCGTAGATATTCCCATCTTGGCTGCGATTTTAACTATTCCGCCTAAGATTGCCTTGTTATAGTCAGTTATAGCTGTATGATAGTCCTTATCCAGTATTCCGATATCGATCAGCTCTGCTATACACTCATGAGCCAGATATGGATTGATAGCTCTTGCTCCGAATCCCAGCAGACATGCCATCTGATGAACATCTCTAGGTTCGCCGCTCTCTAGGATAATAGATACAGCAGTTCTCTTTTTGGTCCTTACCAGATGCTGCTCTACTGCTGAAACTGCCAGCAGAGACGGAATAGCCACATGGTTCTCATCTACTCCTCTATCCGACAATATAACTATGTTTGTTCCTGATGCATAAGCTCTATCTACACTTATGCACAGCTGGTCCAGGGCCTTTTCTAAAGATGTATTTTTATAATATAAGATTGAAATGACCTTTGTCTTAAATCCAGGCTGATCCAATGACTTGATCTTCATCAGGTCTACCCCAGTCAAAATAGGATCGTTGACCTCCAGGACTCTGCAATTGTCTCCCTTTTCTTCCAATAGGTTACCATCGGAGCCTATATAAACTGTAGTATCTGTAACTACCTTCTCACGAAGTGAATCAATAGGCGGGTTTGTAACCTGGGCAAATAGTTGTTTGAAATAAGAAAACAGTAACTGATGATGCTCCGAAAGAACTGCCAATGGCACATCATGTCCCATGGATGCTGTTGCCTCTACACTGTTTGTTGCCATCGGGAGGATCTGATCCTTGACATCTTCATAGGTATATCCAAAAACCTTGTACAGCTTGTCTCTCATCTCCTGTGTATGTTCAGGTATTTTCTTATTAGGGATCTTTAGTTTGCTCAGATGCAATAGGTACTGATCCAGCCACTCTCCGTAGGGATGTCTGCCAGCGTAATAACTCTTGCACTCTTTATCCGTAATAACTTTCTTTTTTACAGTATCTACAAGCAGTATCCGTCCCGGTTCCAGTCTTGCCTTTTTTACGATATGCTCAGGCTCTATATCCAGTACTCCAACCTCTGATGCCAATATCAGTCTGTTATCATCCGTAATGTAATATCTAGATGGTCGTAATCCATTTCTGTCAAGAGTAGCTCCTACCAAGTCCCCGTCGGAAAAGAGTATAGCTGCAGGTCCGTCCCAGGGTTCCATCATCGTTGCATAATAATGGTAGAAGTTTTTCCTATCCTCTTTCATAAAATTATTATGTTTCCAAGGTTCCGGGATCAGCATCATAAGTGAAAGCGGTAGGTCCATCCCGTTCATATAGAAAAATTCCAATGTATTATCCAGCATAGCAGAGTCTGATCCTGAGTTATCCACTACCGGAAGTATCTTCTGAGAGTTCTCTTTTAGAAATGGTGAACTCATGGTCTCTTCTCTGGCCAGCATTCTGTCTATGTTGCCACGGATAGTATTAATCTCACCATTATGCGCAATCATCCTATATGGATGTGCTCTGTCCCAGCTAGGCGTAGTATTGGTCGAGAAACGTGAATGGACAACTGCAATTGCTGTCTCATACTCTTTTTTCTGTAAATCATCATAAAAGGCTCTCAGCTGATTCACTAGAAACATTCCCTTATATACTATTGTTCTGGATGAAAGTGAGCATATATATGTGTCTTCCGAGCTTTGTTCGAATTCTCGCCTGGTAATATATAGCTTTCTATCAAATTCCAAGCCTTTTTTAACAGATTCAGGTCTTGCCACAAATCCCTGCATTATATATGGCATACAATCTCTGGCCTTATCTCCCAGTATCTCCGGGTGAGTAGGTACTTCTCTCCATCCTGAAAATGTCATGCCATTCTTCTCTGCCATGACTTCAAACATTCTCATAGCAAAGTTTCTCTTTAGTTTATCCTGCGGGAAAAAGAACATTCCGACACCATAATCTCTTTCACTACCTATTTTTATCCCTGAGATTTTGGCTGCTTTTGAAAAGAACGAATGTGATATCTGAAGGAGAATACCTACTCCATCACCGACCTTACCTGTGGCATCTTTTCCTGCACGGTGTTCTAGTTTCTCAACTATTGTAAGGGCATCATCTAATACCTTATAGTCCTTATGTCCGTCGATATTAACTACTGTTCCGATTCCACATGCATCATGCTCTAATACGTCGTTGTATAGCATAGGTGGTTCCTCCTGTATGAATTGTTTCAATTGCTAATTATATAAGCAAAAGGGCGCTTAGAGACCTGTGTCCCTAAGCGCCCTTGCTTAATATAAGTAATATTATACCTAAAAAAAATTGTTGTCAACACAGATTATTTATGAACTGCTACACTCTTTAATATTTAATCAGTATGATTGTTACATTTTTTTACTTTTATTTTTAATCGAAGCTCCAACCAGTCCCAAAAACAATGGATGAGGTCTATCAGGACGGCTCTTGAATTCCGGATGGAACTGAACTCCTACATAGAAATCATTTGACTGAAGTTCTACAGTTTCCACAATGTAGTCATCCGGTGATGTACCACTTATCGTCATTCCTGCATTTTCCAAAACGTCTCTATAAGTATTATTGAACTCATATCTATGTCTATGACGTTCGCTTATTTCTTCTCTTCCATAGCAATCTCTTATTCTCGTATTATCTCGTAATTTGCATGGGTATGCTCCGAGTCTGAGCGTTCCACCCATGTTAACATGGCTGTTTTGATCTGGCAGGAAATCAATGACTTTATTCTCAGCACACTCATTGAATTCTCCTGAATCAGCATCCTTGATTCCAGCTACATTTCTGGCGAAATCAATAACCGCGATCTGCATTCCAAGACAGATCCCCAGATATGGCACATTATTCTTTCTGCAATAATCTGCAGTCAGGATCATTCCCTTTATTCCTCTGCTTCCGAATCCACCCGGAAGAACGATCCCATCGCAATTTTTGAGGGCATCAGCTACTGTTTCTTCTGATATATTCTCAGAATCGATCCATTCTATATTGATCTTAACACCATGATAGAATCCTGCATGGCGAAGTGCTTCTGCTACAGATAGATATGCATCGTGGAGTTCTGTATACTTTCCTACCAATCCAATATTAACCACATCAGAGGCCGCATTGACCCTGTCTACCATGTTTATCCATTCGGTAAGTTCAAGAGGACCTGCATCTATTTTGAGTTCACGGCATACGATTTCGGAAAAGTGACTCTTTTCCATCATTAGCGGGACTTCATATAGGTTAGGAATGGTTCTGTTTTCTATTACGCAGTCAGGTCTGACATTGCAAAAAAGTGATATTTTCTTGAAGATGCTTTCTTCTAGTGGTTCGTCGCATCTAAGAACTATAATATCCGGTGTGATACCCATTCCCTGAAGCTCTTTTACGGAGTGCTGGGTAGGCTTGGACTTGTGCTCATTGGAGCCATGAATATATGGAACAAGAGTAACATGAATAAAAAGCGTATCTTCCTTATCTTGTTCCAGGCTTATCTGCCTTATTGCCTCGAGGAATGGCTGGCTCTCGATATCACCGGTTGTTCCTCCGATTTCTGTTATTACTACATCTGCATTGGTTTTTTCGCCAACTTCATATATAAAAGATTTAATCTCATTGGTGATATGGGGAATGACCTGAACCGTTTCTCCTAGATATTCTCCCCTTCTCTCCTTATTAAGTACGTTCCAGTACACTTTTCCGCTGGTGAGATTGGAGTATTTATTCAGATCCTCATCTATGAATCTCTCATAATGTCCCAGATCCAGATCTGTCTCTGTTCCATCCTCAGTTACATAGACTTCTCCATGCTGAAACGGGCTCATGGTTCCCGGGTCAACATTAATATATGGGTCCAACTTTTGGGCTGCTACCTTTAATCCTCTGGCTTTTAATAATCTTCCCAGAGATGCTGCCGTTATTCCCTTGCCAAGACCTGATACTACACCACCTGTTACAAAAATGTGCTTTCTGTTCAAAATCGACCTCCTTTTTTCCTGTATTTACTGTTGCACGTTGTGCATTCTAACTAGTCGTTCTCGAGTATTTCCATACTCAAATCTGATAATAATATCCGCATTTACACAAAAAAAGTGTCTACGGATACGTAAAGGCTTTTATGGTCTTCACTGATCCGCAGACACCATTGTCCGCCCTGTATTTTTATCTTAAAAAGATTAATACCACGGAGATGTATTGTCAAGAATTTTATATGTTCCTAATTTTTAGATTAGTTCTCTTTTTTCTTATCTTCTTTTTTATCAGATTTGTCTCCAGAGCCCCTGTCAAATATCAACGCTCCAATACCCATAGATGCAACTAATATTGAACAAATTACATTAACAATTATTCTTCCCATTTTTTTATCCTCTTTTTCAAAAACAATACAGAATTATTTATCTATTTGATTTATTGAAAAAGAATTCGATCACGTTTGCCATCCTTTCGCCGGATAAACTGGATCAGACGGACCCATAGATAATCTACATTTATAGCATGAGCTGCATGGTAGAATCCCTTCTGAACAGAGAGAACCACAAGTGCCCAAATGGCCGAAATGATAAGCAATAGATACATCTGATCATTATCGGTACTAACTGAATCAGACTGATATCTAAGGGTTATTTTTTTCTCGACATTGGCCTCATTAGAAAATGAATGGGGATTATCTGGACCTATAGATTCATGTCTCACATGGCTCCAACTACCATGTGAGACCACACCCGAATCAATACCTGTACTGATTTCAGGTACTCTGAAAAGAGTTGAAATGACTACTATCATCACAACCATAATTACACTAAATGCAATTTTCCTCAGAGTCTTTTTTTTCATATTTGTATTTTATCATATTTGATAGTTCACTCAATATTTATCAGATGATTTTCAAAAAAATTTATAAGGATTTATGCTTTGATTTCTATATGTTTTGTAAAAACTCCTCGCCCTCTTCTGGGATCTTTGACTCTCTCAGCCAGACTATATTAAACTCATGGATGAGCTCAAATCCCTTTACATTAAACGTCCCGATATCTGTTCTGTCTTTTATTACAGAATCGTATGTGAAGCTAATCCCGATCTTATCAGATACCAGATCACTTATCATAGCAAAGCTGCTTATCTCGATGCACCGCTTAAACATATCGAGGGAGTGTCCTCTGTTCTGTAATTCTCGTTCCAATATGTCTCTCGTTCCAGAACCATTTTCCCTTATTATAATATCCTCTCCGTATATATCCTTGAATTCCACAGTCTTGCCGGAAAACCGATGATCCTTACTGCATATTCCTGTAAAATTATCTTTTCTAAGCAATCTATATCCATACTTGCTTTTATCGAAGATACCTTCAACTATGGCAAAATCCAGCTTACTTCCCTTCATATCCTCCAAAAGTGCTGCTGTATTATCAATTCTAAGAACTATAGTCTTATTAGGATCACTAAGATACTTTTTCACTGCGTCAAATATTATATAGTCCCCTATTGTCTTTGTAGCTCCCACTCTTATGGTCTTGATCTCAGGTTCTAGAAGTTCTTCTCTTAGACAATCATAATTATGTCTAAGCGACAGGATATAATTTTCCAGAATCACCGAAGCCTTGGTCCTTTTGAGCTTTCGGTGATCATATATAAACAATCTGACCTTGAGTTCTTCCTCTAGAGATTGTATCTGCCTCGTAACCGCAGGCTGGGTCAAATTCATCTCTTCAGAGGTTTTCCTATAATTCATTAGCCTGCAAAGGGTTATAAATGTCTCATATCTGGTATCCATATTTTTTCCTTTTTATCATTTTTTATTGATTTCATCAATTTAATTAACTTCATTAACTTTATTAGCTTTATCAATAAGTTTTTTTTATCATATTATAAATATTAATAATTAGATTTTATCGCTATGTAATAATAAAATCAATCTTGCATGTATAAAAAATAAATACTTAAATTCTAGAAAACATTGATCATAATTTATTCCAAAACTTTTTAGTTTTTGGAATAATTATGATCAATCAGAAAGGTAAAATTATGAATATTATTAAAAACGTACGAGAAAAGATTCCAGGTATAATAGTCTGTCTAGCTATTTCGGTTCCAGCATGGCTCCTTGGCCGGAGATTTCCTACTATTGGCGGTCCTGTATTCTCAATTATCTTTGGGATGATCATCACACTTATATGGCAGGAAAAGGGTAGTAAACGATCAGGCATTACATTTACATCAAAATACATACTGCAGGCCGCTGTTGTACTTCTAGGATTCGGGCTGAACCTAAATATAATTCTAACAACCGGAAAACAGTCTCTTCCAATAATATTATGTACTATATCTACGTCACTTATCATTGCATTTTTTTTGCAAAAGGTTATGAAGATTCCAGGCAATACCGCCACACTTATAGGTATTGGTTCGTCTATATGCGGAGGTTCTGCCATTGCTGCAACCGCTCCTGTAATAGATGCTGATGACAATGAGGTTGCCCAATCTATATCTGTAATATTCTTTTTTAATGTATTGGCTGCGATACTCTTTCCTATTTTTGGTCAGGCAATTGGCATGAATACTACTTCTGGAGAAGCCTTTGGTATTTTTGCAGGAACTGCAGTTAATGATACATCTTCTGTAACTGCTGCTGCTTCCACCTGGGACAGTATGTTCTCTCTGGGAACAGCTACTCTTGATAAAGCCGTTACCGTGAAACTCACCAGAACCCTTGCTATTATTCCCATAACCCTTGTTCTGTCATTTATAACAGCCAAAAAAAAGAAGGCCACTGGCGAATCAGGTGAACACACCTTCAAATTTCGCCAAGCCTTCCCTATGTTTATTCTCTATTTTATAATAGCCTCTATTATCACAACAATTGCCGTTAATTTCGGTGTAGACAGTTCATTTTTTAATCCTATAAAAGAATTAAGCAAATTTCTTATAATCATGGCAATGAGTGCAATCGGTCTAAACAGTAATATCATTAAGCTTATAAAAACCGGTGGCAAGCCACTCTTACTAGGTGCTGTCTGCTGGATCGGCATAACCGCCGTCAGCCTCATAATGCAATCTGTTATGGGAATATGGTAATTTCGCTAATTCTTAACAGGTAGTACAACGGTTATTGTAGTCCCTACATCTTCCTTGCTTTCAAGCGTCACATCACCATTCATATACTGAACAGCATGTTTCACGATTGACAAGCCGAGACCCGTTCCGCCGCCTTCCTTGGAATGGCTCTTATCTACCCTATAGAACCGTTCGAATATCCTAGGTTGATGTTCAGGAGGGATACCAATTCCGGTGTCCCGAACTACTATTTTGGCACTACCGAAATTACCTGAATTAAAACTAGATGTATTTACCTCTACGCTTCCATTATCTTTGTTGTATTTAATTGCATTATCAACAAGATTATAGACGATTTCATGAAGAAGCTGCTTCGATACATTACATGCCACTTCATCGCCTGTACATTTGACAATCACATTCTTTTTCTCTGCCATTGGCTTTAAAGTCTCGATTTCTTCTTCGATAAAGCTCTTTATAAATACTTCTTCCAAAGGCAGATCTTTTTTCTCATCGAGCGCTGACAGTTGTATGATATCATCTATCAAAGTAACCAGTCTAGATGCTTCCTTACGGATGACTCCCACGAATCTCGTCATATCCTCAGGCTTCACCATGCCATTTTCTATCAGTTCGGCACTTCCCATAATAGAATGAAGCGGTGATTTTAATTCATGAGATACATTTGCTGTAAATTCTCTTCTGTTTCGCTCTGCAAAAGCTTTTTCTGTTATATCAAAAATCAGTATTACTGTACCAATAGGATTCTGATGTGAAGTAATTCTACTGGCGTGAAGCTGATACTCTCTTCCCTGATGCTCCTTAACTCTCTCTGACGGTCCCTTATCCTCTGCCTCATCTATCATTTTGCTGACTTCAACATCTCTGTCCAGGAGAAGGAAATTCTTACCCACAGGATCTTCAGTATAACCATAGAATCTCTTGGCCGCAGGATTGATGGTAACTACTTCATGTTTCTTATTGATAAGTACCATACCTTCATCCATGTTCTGGGTGACGGCATCAAATTCCTTTTCTTTTTCTCTTAATTCCTCTTTCTTCCACTCGATCTCACGTCGACTGTGTTCTATTTTGGTCAAAAGAGGCGCCAATTCATCATAGGTATCACTCTCAAGTGGGCGATCAAGATCCAGATCATTAAGTGGTTTCGCTATCTGCTTTGATACTATTCCTGCCAAAACTAATGATAATATGAATGCAATCATTATCACAGCAGCTATTGACTGAAGCATGCCAAGTATCGTTGTAAGCATGGTCAGTCTGACTGTTGATACACGAAGCACATCCCCCGATGGGAGTTTAATTGCATAGTACAATGTCTGTTCTGTAAAAGTAGCTGAATATCTATGACTCTCTCCAATTCCTGTTTCGAAGGCTTCCTTTATTTCTTTTCTGTCTCCATGATTTTCAAGCTTGGAAGCATCTGTCCATGTATCATAAATAACAGTTCCGTCAGGAGCCACAAGTGTCAGACGTTCACTATCTTTTTTAATCTTTTTTAGATAGGATACCCCAGATTTTTCTACTCCCGTAGATGCCAATACAAGTTCGGACTTTAGCTGTTTTTCCTGAATATTTACGAAATATTCATTTAGAACACCCATTATCAGCACAAGACAAGATAAAAAAACGATAATAGCCACAAAAAATGTCGAACGGAATATTTTAGACCTCATATGTTTTGACCTCCGGACTATATTTCATATTTTCTTGACATAAACCATAGATTTTACAACTTATCGACTTCCAACCTATATCCCACATTTCTTACTGTCTCTATCATTTTTTCGTATGATTTCAACTTGCTTCTAAGCGTCTGGATATGTACATCTACTGTCCTTGACTCTCCTACATAGTCATCTCCCCATACCGATGAAAATAATTGTTCTCTTGTAAAAGCACGTCCCGGATTTTCCATAAATAGTTTTAGAAGTTCATATTCTTTGTACGTGAGCTGAACTCTGTCTCCATCCACATAAGCTGTTCGTTCATCTGTATTTAATTCCAATTTTCCGACCTTAAGCACATGCATGACTTCAGGTGGTGCTACACGACGAAGTACCGCTTTGATCCTGGATACC
>Ga0116175_1000622_pt1 | contig 24136 bp, 22 predicted proteins | sample AD_UKC125_MetaG_FD_89802 | JGI IMG/M metagenome (GOLD analysis project Ga0116175, IMG submission 89802) | Active sludge microbial communities of municipal wastewater-treating anaerobic digesters from USA - AD_UKC125_MetaG | ecosystem: Engineered > Bioreactor > Anaerobic > Digestate | place: USA... | reverse complement strand
GAGCCGCCGCCGAAGGCGGTGGGGAGAGGGCTTGCCCTCTCCCAGGGGGGGTCGAGTTCGAGCCGCGAAGCGGCTGACAGGGGGCGGCACGCCCCCGCGAACTGAGGTGATCTGTGATGGTGGAGACAGGGAGGATCGAACTCCCGACCTTCTGATTGCGAACCAGACGCTCTCCCAGCTGAGCTATGCCCCCAACAGACTTACATTCTACTGTGTCTGCTTCCGTATGAGAAGCACTGCAACACACTGCAATGCAAGCGGCACCAAGGCTTGGAGAGGATGCACTTCGGCCGCGTGCAGTAGTTTTCCACAGCGGCCGGTCGGTAGAAAAAAGATAGAAAGAGGGTAGAAGGAAAAATACTCTTATTTTCTTCAATTAAATCAATTGCTTGAGATTCAGCAGCGGAACGCTATCCCGACAAAGCGGAATGCTGTCCCGACACAGGGGAACGCCATCCCGATGAGGGCGGAACGCTATCCCGATGCAGGCAGCCACAAGGCAAGCTGCTGTTTGCCCTTGGTGCTGGCCTCGATGCGGTGGGCGCTGATGATTTCCAGTCGCTCCAGTTCAGTGCAGGCAGCGGCCAGTGCTTCCCTGAACTTACGTAGAGGGCTGGCGTACTCCATCTTGTCCTTGAGCCAGTCCAGCGCGTATCGGTGGACTGGGTCGGAAGACGTGGCCAGCAAGCGCTGCAAGGTCTTGGCCATGTCTTGCCCACGTCCAATTTGCATGCGCTTGTCCCAGTCAATCAAGCTGTACTCCCGATTGCCGAATATCTGCACCCAGCGCGGGTCTAGGCTGTAGCTGTACGCCTCGGCTTCGTCGTCATAGGTGAACTCAGCAATGATGCGAAATGACACCGTTTTACCGATGCTGTACCGAGTCGAGCCGTCCGGCTTCTTGGCTTCCAGAAACAGCGTGGCTTCTGTCAGCGCCTTGATGCGTCGGTGCAGCCACTCGTAGTCACTTTTGCCGGTGCTGCGCTTGATTTTTCGTAGCAGCTTGGCACGGTTCAACGGCACAGCAGTTCCGATGGGGTGTGGTTGGGCGAACGCAATCAGCGCCATGATGAGGTCGCCGTCTGCCTCGTCCAGTTGCTCGCCGGTATATTCCAGAACGCAATCTCGGCGCGTGACCATCTGAGCCTGCCTGTGAAATTTACGTCGCCCTCGTGCAATCGGGGCAATGAAGCTTGATCGGTTGAGGTGGTTTGGGAAGGCTCCAATGTCGAAGCCGGGCAAGAACAGTTGTATGGGCGTCTCTGCCCGCTTCTTTTCGGCTTGCGCCGCTATGTCGGCGGTTTTTCGCTGAAGCCAAGCCAGCGAGCCGTCCAACGGCTTGCCAGTTGTGGAAGCCTGGCGCGGCCTGGCCGCGCTCGTTGCTGCGGCTTCCATTGCTCAAGCCCCTGCGGATGCTGTGGCCTGGCGCTGCCGTGCTACCTGCTCGGCCTTGGTTGGTCGCCCACGCTTCGGCTTTGCGTTGTCCGTCGCTGGTGGAACGATGATGGGGGCGGCTTCACCACGAACGTGCAGGGCAAGCCAGCCTTCTACGTCCTCGATGCGCCAGAGAAGCCGCTTGGTGCCGGGGAGCCGACAAAGCGGCGGCAGCGATGCGGGATTGCGGGTGACGTCACTGCGAATGCTGGTGACGGATTTGTGAATGTATGCAGAGAGTTGTTCTACAGTGAGCAGACCTTTCATGGGCCATGACCTGTCCGGGCCATACCAGCAAAAGCCGGAATGGCTCGGATGAGTCCGCGGCAGTCATGGCGTTTCGTGGTCGATCACCGGCTCTGCCAAGCTGTGAAGAATCCACCATGACGGGGTTGTGCCCCATGTAGGTCGGCTCTCCCTGGAACGCTGCGCATTGTCTCCGGCCTCATCCTGACCGGCGGCTTCGTTCTCAAGGGCGATTGCCTTTCGGCATCCTTTCTGGCACCTAGCTATGCTTGCTTTTAGCTAGGTGGGTACTGGACGGCACGCGCCTTCGGCTCTGTTGGTCGTCATCGGGTTGCCACCCGGCACGACCGTTCTTGTGCTGCCGAAGATCTTCTTACGTTTCCCCAGTGCGTGACCGCAAGCATACTGGCAAAGCGTTGCAGTGTCGAGCAGTCGCCGGGGATTGTGGTCGCCACACCTGCCACAAATTTGCCACACCTACACTGCAAAAACCTGCACTAAAAAGCAAAACAACGCTTCACACTGCATGGCATAAAGCGTTGTCGTTATTGGATTTCTTGGTTTTTTCGGGGACTGCGTAGGCCATGACCTCCGCATTGCGAACGCGGCGCTCTCCCAGCTGAGCTACCCCCCCATCGAAGGCGCAATTCTATATCACACCGCCGTCCATCTCAAACAGAACGTCGCTTGCCGGAACCGGAGCGCATCCACCCTACTCTCACCACCATTGGCGCCATGGTTCGGCGTCTTCCAGGAGAACGACAATGACTGACCGATGCGATATCGGCAACCGGAAATGCCAGCCCTGCGAGGGCGGCGTGGCGCCCCTCGGCGCCGCGGAGGCGCGGGAACTGCTGGCCGCGCTGCCCGGCTGGCGCATAGATGGCGAGCAACTGGAAAAGGCGTTCGCCTTCGCCAACCATTACGAGGCGCTGGCCTTCGTCAATGCGGTGGCCTGGGTATCGCATCGCGAGGACCACCACCCGCAACTGGTTGTCGGCTACCGGGACGTGCGCGTGCGCTACTGGACGCACGCCATCGGCGGGCTATCGGAGAACGACTTCATCTGCGCCGCCAAGCTGGAAAAACTGCTCGTCTTATAGCGTCGACCGCAGCCATCAGCCCTGACCGGCACCGGCAGCAGCGCGGCGCAAGCGGTCGGCGACCGCCGTCCACTCGGATCGCTCCGGCGGCGCCTCGACGACGATCAGGTCGATTCCGGCATGATCCATCTCCCGCAGTGTGGCGTACAGATTGTGCGCGTAGACGACCGGATCGGCGGCAAGCAGGCGCCAGGGATGCGGCATGCCGGCCGGCGGCGGCTCGCTGTGGCTGATGACGCCACAGCGCTTGCCCTCCTGCCCCTGGGCACCGAGGAAATCGAGCAGCCGCCCGGTGCCGACCATGCGCATCGGTGTCTGCGGCGCGTAGTGCGCTTCCAGCGAACCGGAGACACGCGGGGTGCCGGCAGCAGCCTGCAACTTCGGCTGAATTCCGATGACGGCCTGGAGATGCGCCGCCGAAATGTGGCCCGGGCGCAGGATGACCGGCACGCCGCGCGAACAGTCGACAATGGTCGATTCGATGCCGACCGCACACGGGCCGCCGTCGAGAATCAGCGCCACACGGTCGCCGAGTTCCTCCCGGACATGCCCGGCGGTGGTCGGGCTGATGCGCCCGAAGCGGTTGGCCGACGGTGCGGCGATGCCGGCATGCTCGCCGGCGACGGCTGCGAAGCGGCGCAGCAGTTCGAGCGCGACCGGGTGGCCGGGAACGCGCACGCCGACGGTGTCCTGCCCGCCGGTCACGGTCGACGGCACCCAGGGGCGCTTTTTCAGGATCAGCGTTAGCGGGCCGGGCCAGAACATTTCCATCAGTTCCCACGCCGCCCCGGGCACCTGTTCGGCCCAGGCATCGACCGCGTCATGGCCGGCGAGATGGACGATCAGCGGGTGATCGGCGGGCCGCCCCTTGGCGGCGAAGATTTTCGCCACCGCCTCCGGGTTGGCGGCATCGGCACCCAGGCCGTAGACGGTTTCGGTGGGGAAGGCAACCAGTTGGCCGGCGCGCAGCAATTCAACGGCGCGCGCGAAATCCGGGCTCATCGGCAGAAGTCGCCGTCAGCGGCGTTCAGGGCAGATCCGGCAGCGTCTTGGCCAGAACCTTTTCGGTCTGGCGCTGGCGGAAGCTTGCCAGCCGAGCTGCAACCTCGGCATCTTCCAGCGCCAGCACGGAGACGGCGAACAGCGCCGCATTGAGCGCCCCCGCCTCGCCGACGGCGAAGGTAGCGACAGGAATGCCACCGGGCATCTGCACCATCGACAGCAGCGAATCGAGACCCTGCAGGTGCTTGGAGGGCATCGGCACGCCAAGCACCGGAATCTGCGTCTTGGCCGCGAGAACGCCGGCCAGGTGGGCGGCGCCGCCGGCCGCGCCGATCAGTATCTTGATTCCGCGCTCGCTGGCGGTAGCCGCGTATTCGAGCGCAGCATCAGGGGTGCGGTGGGCTGAAAGCACCCTGGCGTCGTAAGGGATCTCGAAATTCCTGAGGGTTTCTGCGGCCACCCGCATCACCGGCCAGTCACTGTCCGAACCCATGACGATACCCACCAGTACCTTGTTACTCATGTCCTGCGTTCCTTGAAAAGATGACGAAATCCGTATATTGAAAGGCGAGAATCCGGGGGCCGTTGACGCCGACATCCACGGACCGAGCCTTTGTCAACACGCGCGCGCTTCAGTTCCCGGCGGCCTTGCGCTCCGCAGCCTCGATGGTATTGGCGAGCAGCATGGTGATGGTCATCGGGCCTACGCCGCCCGGCACCGGCGTGATCTGGCCGGCCACTTCGAGGCAGCCGGCGAAGTCGACGTCGCCGCATAGCTTGCCGTCTGGAAGACGATTGATGCCGACGTCGATGACGACCGCCCCCGGCTTGACCATGTCGGCGGTGACGAAGCGCGGCTTGCCGACCGCAGCGACCAGGATGTCGGCGCGGCGGGTGTGGCCGGCGAGGTCTTTCGTGCGCGAATTGCAGACGGTGACCGTGGCACTGGCATTGATCAGCAGCAACGCCATCGGCTTGCCGACGATGTTGGAGCGGCCGATGACGACAGCTTCCTTGCCGCGCAGGTCGATCTTGCCCTTTTCGAACATCTTCATGACGCCGTAAGGCGTGCACGGGATGAAACGCGGGTTGCCCTGAGCCAGCGCACCGACGTTTTCGGCGTGGAAGCCATCGACGTCCTTGTCGACGGCGATCGCTTCGAGCACAGCTTCCTCGTCGAAATGCCCGGGCAGCGGCAACTGGACGAGGATGCCGTGGATCGCCGGGTCGGCGTTCAGTTCGGCGATCCTTTTCAGCACGATTTCCGGGTTGACCGCGGCATCGTAGGCGATCTTCTCGGAACGCATGCCGATCGCCTCGCAGGCGTTGACCTTGTTGCGCACATAGACCTCGGAAGCCGGGTCGGCGCCAACCAGGATCACTGCGAGTCCGGGACGCTGTCCTTTTTCCGCCAGGGCCTCGACCCGCGCCCTGAAGCTCTGGCGCAACTCCTCTGCCAGAGCCTTGCCGTCGATTATTTGTGCTGTCATCGTCGCATCACACGGGAATGGGAGGGGAAAAAGGCAATGCCTTTCCCCTTGAATTGGTGCGTATGTTACCAGACTATCCGAGCGCGGCTTCCGCTGCGCCGACGGCAGCGCGACCGGCTTCGAAAGCCCGGCGGTTCAGTTCGACGAGCTTTTCCCCCTTGCGCTGGAAACGCTTGAGGACACACTCGAGCAGAACTTCGGCCGAGAACGGCAGGTGGTCGGCGATGGCGCCGAGCATCACCGTGTTGCCGAGGCGGATATCGCCAAGCTCCAGCGCAATCGAAGTGGCGTCGAAGGCGACAACCTTGTTGCCGGATTTCCTGATCTCGACAAGGGGATCGTCCGGGTAATCGTAAAGGCCCAGTTCGACGACCGGCGGCACCAGCCTGGCGGTATTCATCAGGGTAATCCCGCCCGGGCGCAGCATGTGCTGCCAGCGCATCGCCTCGGCCGCTTCGAAGCCGAGCAAGACATCGGCGGTGCCCGGCGAGATCTGAGGCGTCAGGACCCGCGTCCCGAAGCGCAGGTGCGAGGAGACGACCCCGCCGCGCTGCGCCATGCCCGCCACCTCGGTCTTCTTGACGTCGTGACCGAGCGCGATCGCCGCTTCGGCAAGGATCTCGGTCGCCGTCATGACGCCCTGGCCGCCGATCCCGACCACGAGGATATTGGTGTTCTCGCTCATCTCAGACTCCGCAGCCCTTGACCAGCTTGACCGGCGAAACCGGCACGTGATGGACGATGGCGTTCGGCGCGCAGGGCTGCACGCACAGGCCGCAGCCGGTGCATACCGACGTCTCGATGCGCACGAAGGCCAGGTCGACCTCGCGCCCGCTCGCCTTGACCTCCTTCCCTCTGCGGGTGACGTGGATGGCCGGGCAGCCGACGTCGATGCAGTTGCCGCAGCCGGTGCATTTGTCGTCGATGACCTCGTAGGCCTTCAGCTTGTGATAGTCCTTGATCAGGACGCAGGGCTGGTCGGTGATGATGACCGAGACTTCCGGCACCTTGACTTCGTCGCGGATGGTCTTGAACAGCACCGGCAACTGGTAGGGATCGACGACATGGATGCGCTCCGGCTTGACCCCGAGCGCCCCGACCAGCTTCGAAAAATTGACGCGCGGCGCCGGGTCACCATGGATGTCGCGGCCGTTGCCAGGGTTGTCCTGGCCGCCGGTCATGCCGACCGCACGGTTGTCGAGCAGCAGCACGGTGACGTTGCCCTTGTTGTAGACGATGTCGAGCAGCCCCTGCATGCCCATGTGCAGGAAGGTCGAGTCGCCGATCACGGCGAGAACGCGCTTGTCCTTGTCGGCTTCGCCGCGCCCCTTGTCGAGGCCGAGCGCGATGCCCATCGAGGCGCCCATCGAGATGCAGGTGTCGAGCGCGTTCCACGGGTGGCCGGCGCCGAGCGTGTAGCAGCCGATGTCGCCGGAAATAATCAGGTTGCGCACCTGCGACAGCGTGTAATAGACGCCGAGGTGCGGGCAGGCCACGCACATCGTCGGCGGCCGCGGAAAAACCGGCATTGGCGCGGTCGACCGCAACTGCGGCACGTCTTCGCCGAGGAGGCGGGCAATCGCCGGCCGGAGCACATTCGGCGCCAGTTCCCCTTGCAGCGGCAGGATGTCCTTGCCGATCACGGCGATTCCCTCGGCCTTCAGCTCGGTCTCGACCAGCGGTTCGACTTCCTCGACGACGACGACCTGATCGACCAGCGCCGCCAGTTCCCGACACTTGTCGAACGGCAGCGGACAGGAGAAGCCGAGCTTGAGCACCGGCGCATCCGGGAACGACTCCTTGACATGCATGTAGGCCGGGCCCGAGGCGATGAAGCCGACACGCCGGTCGCTGCCCGGCTCGATGTAGTTCAGCGAGGAAACCTCGGCTTCCTTGCGCAGCTCGCCAACCCGCGCGAACATCAGCGGAATGCGCTTGCCGGCGCCGGTCGGCGTCATCACCCAGCGCGCCGGATCCTTCTTGAATCCTGCCGACGCCTTTTCGCTGCGCTCGCCGACCGCGACCAGGCCCTTGACGTGGTTGATGCGCGTCGTCATGCGCAGGATCACCGGCACCTGGAAGCGCTCCGACAACTCGTAGCCATACAAGGTCATCTCGTAGGCTTCCTGCGAATCGGCCGGCTCGAGCACCGGCACATGGGCGAAGCGCCCCCAGAAGCGCGAGTCCTGCTCGTTCTGCGACGACGACAGGCCGACGTCGTCGGCGATGGCGACGACCAGACCGCCGACCACGCCGGTCAGGGTCAGCGTCATCAGCGCATCGGACGCGACGTTCATGCCGACGTGCTTCATGCAGCAGAAGGCGCGCGAACCGGCATAGGCGGCGCCGATGGCAACCTCGAGCGAAACCTTCTCGTTGACCGACCACTCGGCATAGATATCCGGATAGCTCGAGATCACCTCGAGCATCTCGGTCGACGGGGTGCCCGGATAGGCGGTGGCAACCTTGACCCCGGCCTCCCAGACAGCGCGGGCGACCGCTTCGTTACCGGACATCAGAACCCGGCTTGCGGCCGGTACGGGCATCACTGCCGCCATGACGACTCCTCGTTCAGCAATACGAAATTTGCCATTATACGAAGCGAAGCGACGCGGCGTTTGATGCAACGCAAGGCTAGCCGCATTTCTTCTCAGCGGGACACAGGCACGTCGGCCGCATCCGGGGACCAGCAACCAACGCCTTCGCTAATGGAATCGATGTTATTGCACGATACGAATTAATTTCTTACAATGTGAAATATGATCTAGGTGTTAACACGGGTTTGCGATCAAAGCCCAACACGACACAATTGATGTCAAAGTTGTCTTGACCATTTGGCGGGACATGACGAAAACCAGCTACGGAGACGAACGATGGCCGACCAGAAGAACGCGCAGCCCGAACCGATGGATGCAGACCCCCAGGAAACCCGTGAATGGATCGAGGCACTGGAAGGGGTCATCGCGCAGGAAGGCCCCGACCGCGCCCATTTCCTGATCGAGAAGGTGATCGGCCAGGCGCGCGAGGCGGGCATCAATCTGCCCTACTCCGCCACGACCGAATACATCAACACGATTCCGGTCGACCAGCAGCCCAAGTACCCCGGCGACGGCGACATGGAAATCAAGATCCACTCCTACATCCGCTGGAATGCCATGGCGATGGTCGTCCGCGCCAACAAGAACACCAACGTCGGCGGCCACATCGCCTCGTTCGCCTCGGCGGCGGCGCTCTACGACGTCGGCTTCTCGCATTTCTGGAAGAGCATCGCGCACGAAACCGGTGGCGACCTGATCTTTTTCCAGGGCCATTCGGTGCCGGGCGTCTACTCGCGCGCCTTCATGCTCGGCCGCTTCACCGAGGAGCAGATGGACAACTTCCGTCAGGAAACCGGCGGCAAGGGCATTTCGTCCTATCCGCACCCGTGGCTGATGCCGGATTTCTGGCAGTTCCCGACCGTTTCCATGGGCCTCGGCCCGATCCAGGCCATCTACCAGGCCCGCTTCATGAAGTACCTTGCCAGCCGCGGACTGATCGACGCCGCCAAGGCCGAGCAGCGCAAGGTCTGGGCCTTCCTCGGCGACGGCGAGACCGACGAGGTCGAATCGCTCGGCGCCATCAGCATGGCCGGCCGCGAGAAGCTCGACAACCTGATCTTCGTCATCAACTGCAACCTGCAGCGACTCGACGGCCCGGTGCGCGGCAACGGCAAGATCATCCAGGAACTCGAATCCGAATTCCGCGGCTCGGGCTGGAATGTGATCAAGGTCATCTGGGGCACGTACTGGGATGCGCTGTTCAACCGCGACAAGAAGGGCATCCTCAAGAAGCGCATGATGGAGCTGTGCGACGGCGAGTACCAGACCTTCAAGGCCAAGAATGGCGCCTATGTCCGCGAGAACTTCTTCAACACGCCCGAACTCAGGGAACTGGTCGCCGACTGGACCGACGACGACGTCTGGCAACTGAACCGCGGCGGCCACGACATCTTCAAGATATTCGCCGCCTACGACCGCGCGGTGAAACACAAGGGCCAGCCGACGCTGATCCTGGCCAAGACCATCAAGGGCTTCGGCATGGGCCAGGCCGGCGAGGCGATGAACATCTCGCACCAGCAGAAGAAGATGGACAAGGAGCAGATCGGCCGTTTCCGTGACCGCTTCAACCTGCCGGTAGCAGACGATCAACTGGAGAAACTGCCTTATCTGAAATTCGCTGAAGATTCCGAGGAATACAAGTACCTGCGCCAGCGGCGCATGGACCTCGGCGGCTTCCTGCCGCAGCGCCGGCGCAAGGCCGACCCGCTGCCGGTCCCGTCACTCGACACCTTCGCCGCGCTGCTCAAGGCCTCCGGTGAAGGCCGTGAATTGTCCACGACCATGGCCATCGTCCGCATCATGAACATGCTCCTGAAGGACAGGAACATCGGCAAGAACGTCGTGCCCATCGTGCCGGACGAGTCCCGCACCTTCGGCATGGAAGGCATGTTCCGCTCGGTCGGCATCTGGAACCAGGAAGGCCAGAACTACGTGCCGGAAGACCACGACCAGCTGATGTTCTACAAGGAATCGAAGACCGGTCAGGTGCTGCAGGAAGGCATCAACGAAGCCGGCGCGATGAGCGACTGGATCGCTGCCGCCACATCGTATTCGGTGCATGGCGTCCAGACCATTCCCTTCTACATCTGCTATTCGATGTTCGGCCTGCAGCGCACCCTTGACCTGTGCTGGGCGGCCGGCGACCAGCGTGCCCGCGGCTTCCTGATCGGCGGCACCGCCGGGCGCACGACGCTGAACGGCGAAGGCCTGCAGCACGAGGATGGCCACAGCCTGATCCTCGCCAACCTGATTCCCAACTGCATCTCCTACGACCCGACCTTCCAGTACGAGGTCGCGGTCGTCGCGCAGGACGGCATGCGCCGCATGTTCCAGGAGCAGGAAGACGTTTTCTACTACCTGACGGTGATGAACGAGAACTACGAGCACCCCGAAATGCCGGTGGGCGCCGAAGCCGACATCATCAAGGGCATGTACTCGTTCAGGAAGGGTGGCGAGAGCAAGGGGCCGCGCGTGCAGTTGCTCGGCTCGGGGACCATCTTCCGCGAAGTCATCGCCGCCGCCGACATGCTCAGGATCGACTGGGGTGTCGAGGCCGACCTCTGGGGCTGCCCGAGCTTCAACGAACTGGCCCGCAACGGCCAGGACGTCGCCCGCTGGAACCTGCTGCATCCGCTGGAGGAGCCGAAGCTGTCGCACGTCGAACAGAAGCTGGCTGGCGCCAAAGGCCCGGTCATCGCCTCGACCGACTACATCAAGCTGTTCTCCGAGCAGATCCGCCCCTTCGTCAAGGCGCCGTATGTCACGCTCGGCACCGACGGCTTCGGCCGCTCCGACACCCGCGAGAAATTGCGCCACTTTTTCGAGGTCGACCGCCACTGGGTCACGCTGGCCGCGCTCAAGGCGCTGGCCGACAGCGGCGAGATTCCCCGCGACAAGGTCGCCGCCGCCCTGGTCAAGTACAACCTTGACCCGACCAAACCCAACCCTTTGTCGGTTTGATCAGGGAGAGACGACATGAGCCAGATCATTGAAGTCAAGGTTCCCGACATCGGCGATTTCGACGAAGTCCCGGTCATCGAACTGTTTGTGAAGGTCGGCGACACGATCAAGGTCGACGACGCCATCGTCACCCTCGAATCCGACAAGGCGACGATGGATGTGCCTTCCACCGTGGCCGGCGTGGTCAAGGAAGTTCTCGTTTCGCTCGGCGCCAAGGTCGGCGAAGGCGCGCTGCTGATCAAGGTGGAAACCGGCGGTGCTGCCGCCGAACCGGCAGCGGCTCCCGCTGCTGCTGCCCTGACGCCGACCCCTGCCGCCGCTCCGCCAGCTGCCGCTCCGGCCGCTGGCGGCGGTGTGGTCGAAGTGAAGGTGCCGGACATCGGCGACTTTTCCGACGTGCCGGTCATCGACCTGTTCTTCAAGGTCGGCGACACGATCAAGGTCGACGACGCCATCGCCACGCTCGAATCCGACAAGGCGACCATGGACGTCCCGTCCACCGTGGCCGGCGTCGTCAAGGAAGTGCTGGTCCAGCTCGGCTCCAAGGTCAGCGAAGGTTCCGTGCTGATCAAGGTGGAAACGGGCGCATCGGCCCCGGCTGCCGCACCGCAAGCCGCCGCGCCGGTTTCGGTTTCTGCACAAAATTCGGCGTCGACCGTGGCAACGCCCGCGCCGGCCGCCTCTGCCCCCCTCGCCCCGGCCCTGCCGATCGGCTCCAAGGTTCACGCCTCGCCGTCGGTGCGCGCCTATGCCCGCGAACTCGGCGTCGATCTGTCCAAGGTACCGGCCACCGGCCCGAAGAACCGCATCGTCAAGGAAGACTTGACGAAGTACGTCAAGGGCGTCATGTCCGGCGCCATTTCCGGCCCGGTTGCCGCAGCTGGCGGCGGTATCAGCGGCGGCGGCACGCTCGACCTGCTGCCGTGGCCGAAGGTCGATTTCAGCAAGTTCGGCGAGATCGAGGTCAAGCCGCTGTCGCGCATCAAGAAGATTTCCGGCCAGAACCTGTCGCGCAACTGGGTGATGATCCCGGCCGTGACCTACCACGAGGACGCCGACATCACCGACCTCGAAGCCTTCCGCATCCAGTTGAACAAGGAGAACGAGAAGTCCGGCAACAAGCTGACCATGCTCGCCTTCCTGATCAAGGCCTGCGTCAGGGCGATGCAGCGCTATCCGGAATTCAACGCCTCGCTGACGACGGCCGAGGATGGCGAAACGAGCCTGGTCCTGAAGAAGTATTTCAACGTCGGCTTCGCCGCCGACACGCCGAACGGCCTGGTCGTGCCGGTGATCAAGAATGCCGACAGGAAAGGTGTCTTCGAGATCGCCAGGGAAAGCGGCGAACTGGCGGGGCAAGCCCGCGAGGGCAAGCTGAAGCCGGCCGACATGTCGGGCGCCTGCTTCACGATTTCCAGCCTGGGCGGCATCGGCGGCACCTACTTTGCGCCGATCGTCAATGCGCCCGAAGTCGCCATCCTCGGCGTCAACAGATCGTCGCTGAAGCCGGTCTGGGATGGCAAGGCTTTTGTGCCGCGCCTGATCCTGCCGCTGTCGCTGACCGCCGATCATCGCGTCATCGACGGCGCGCTGGCGACCCGCTTCAACGTCTATGTCGCCGAACTGCTGGCCGACATGCGTCGCATGATCGTCTAGGGGGAATGCGATGAGTCAGCTTATTGAAGTCAAAGTCCCTGACATCGGCGATTTTTCAGATGTGCCGGTCATCGACGTGTTCGTCAAGGTCGGCGACAGCATCAAGGTCGACGATGCCATCGCCACGCTGGAATCCGACAAGGCGACCATGGATGTGCCGTCCACGGTCGCCGGCACGGTCAGGGAAGTGCTGATCCAGCTCGGCTCCAAAGTCAGTGAAGGCGTCGTGCTGATCAAGGTCGAAGCCGGTGTGGCCGCCGCCGCTGCGGTTTCTGCCCCGGCAGCGGCGTCGACCGCAGCAGCCCCCCCGACTCCTGCGCCGGTCGCCGCCAGCCATGCCGGCGGTGCCGACCTCGAGTGCGAGATGCTCGTCCTCGGCGCCGGCCCTGGTGGCTATTCGGCCGCCTTCCGCTCGGCCGACCTCGGCATGAAGACGGTCATCGTCGAGCGTTACGCGACGCTCGGCGGCGTTTGCCTGAACGTCGGCTGCATTCCGTCCAAGGCGCTGCTGCACGTCGCCGCGGTGATGGAAGAAGCCCAGCACGCAGCCGACCTCGGCGTCACCTTCGCCGCGCCGACGGTCGACATCGACAAGCTGCGCGCCCACAAGGACAAGGTCGTCGGCAAGCTGACCGGCGGTCTGGCCGGCATGGCCAAGGGCCGCAAGGTCGAGGTCGTGCGCGGTTACGGCACCTTCCTCGATCCCAACCATATCGAGGTAGAAGTCACCGACGGTAGCGGCCAAGACAAGACCGGCGCCAAGAAGATCGTCAAGTTCCAGAAGTGCATCATCGCCGCCGGCTCGGCGGCCGTGCATCTACCCTTCATCCCGCAGGACCCGCGCATCGTCGATTCGACCGGCGCGCTCGAACTGCGCTTCGTGCCGCAGAAGATGCTGGTCATCGGCGGCGGCATCATCGGCCTGGAAATGGCGACCGTCTATTCCACCCTCGGCGCCCGCGTCGATGTCGTCGAGATGCTGGACGGCCTGATGCAAGGCCCCGATCGCGACGCCGTCAAGGTCTGGGAAAAGCAGAATGCCAGCCGCTTCGACAAGATCATGCTGAAGACGAAGACGGTCGCGGTCGACGCCAAAGAAGACGGCCTGTACGTCACCTTCGAGGGCGAAGGCGTGTCGCCCGAACCGGTCAAGTACGACATGATCCTGCAGGCCGCCGGCCGTTCGCCGAACGGCAAGAAGATCGGCGCCGACAAGGCCGGCGTCGCGGTGACCGACCGCGGCTTCATCAACGTCGATGCCCAGATGCGGACCAACGTGCCGCACATCTTCGCCATCGGCGACGTCGTCGGCAATCCGATGCTGGCCCACAAGTCGGTACATGAGGCGCATGTCGCGGCCGAAGTTGCCGCCGGCCACAAGGCGGCCTTCGACGCCACGGTCATCCCCGGCGTCGCCTACACCCATCCGGAAGTGGCGTGGGTCGGCTACACCGAGGAGCAGGCCAAGAAGGAAGGCCGCAAGGTCGAGACCGCCAAGTTCCCGTGGGCCGCTTCCGGCCGCGCCATCGCCAACGGCGCCGACTACGGCTTCACCAAGCTGATCTTCGATGCCGAGACGCACCGCGTGATCGGCGGCGCCATCGTCGGCCCGTCGGCCGGCGACATGATCGGCGAAGTCTGCCTGGCCATTGAGATGGGTTGCGATGCGGTCGACATCGGCAAGACCATCCACCCGCACCCGACGCTCGGCGAAACGGTCGGCATGGCCGCCGAAGTGGCGCACGGCACCTGCACCGACGTGCCGCCGCCGCGCAAGAAATAGCCAATCGGGTTAAACTGACGAAGGGCGACGGTTATTTCGTCGCCCTTTTTAAATTTGCCGAAATTCCATGACCGCTGCCAACGTCTTGCCCCGCCGATCCGCAGAAGAACAGGTTCGCCTCGAAGAGGTTCTGCGCGACATGTTCGAACACCGAATCTGTTTCAACGAAGTACTCGGCTTTCACGTCGAATCGTTTGATCCGGCCGCCGCTTCCCTTTCCTTCGCCATGCGCCCCGATCTGGTTGGCCACTACCTGCATGGCCGCCTGCACGGCGGAGTCATTTCCGCAGCGCTCGACACGGTGGGCGGCTTTGCTGCAACTGTCGGAATCGGCGAGAAATTCTGCGGCGACAGCGCAATCGAGGTCGCCCACCGCTTCGCCCGGGTCGGGACGGTGGACCTGCGGGTCGACTACCTGCAGCAGGGAATCGGAAAACGGTTTACGGCTACCGGACGCATTACCCGCCTCGGCGGCCGCATCGCTTCAGTGCAGATGACGCTGGAAAACGAAACTGGCCTGTTGATCGCGACCGGCTGCGGCTCCTACGTCATCAGCTGAAATCAACGGCACTTCGCCCGCCACGCCGGAGTACCAACTGCCCGTGTCCGACGCCTTGCGAGCCGGCTGCCAACACGCGCCAACGCTGCAACCTTTCTTCTGGGCAAGCGTAAAAACGGCCAATTGAGGCAGCAACGTCACCGGACGGTTTCGGAAACCGGGTCTACTCCAGCAACTCGGCGGGAAGCACGGCGCGCAGCACAGTCTGCGTCTCATCACCCCGGGTGCGGTTGCTCAACCACCAGAGCGCCCCCTTCTTGATCGTCCATTCCGCTTCCTGACCGGCCAGCAGAAGTGCCGCCAATTGCCCGAGCACAGGCTGGTGACCGACAACCAGCACCGCGCCGCTGGCATCCGGCCAGCCGCACGCCGCAATCATGTCGGCGACCCCGGCATCGGGCCCGATCGTGCGTACGGTCGCGAACGGCAGTTTCAGCGCTTCCGCCGTCTGCTGGGTACGCACCGCCGGACTGACGATGATGCGCAGGTTCTTTGGCTGGTGTTCGCCTATCCACCTGGCCATGATCCGTGCCTGCTTCCGGCCGCGCTCCGTCAGGCGCCTCTTGAGATCGTCCTCGCCTTCTTCCGCCTCGGCGTGGCGCCACAAAAGCAAATCCATCCTCTATCTCCAAGAATTGCTGTTCATCCTGTTCGGATGTTACCGCAGTTCATGACCACGATCTCTTCACGGAAAACAGTCGCCGACAAGCGTATCCGACACACGCGGATGCGGAGGCTGTTCGCCAGGATTCCGAGAAGCGCTATCATGCGGGTTTATCAATCTCACCGCCTACACGATTATGCGCGTATCCATCCCCCTAGCCCTTTTGCTTTGCGCGCTGCTCGCTGGCTGCGCCTCCAACCCGGACGCGCTGATCAACAAGGAAATTGAGCAGTCCGGTCCCCTGAAGGTCCATCCGGGACTGGTCGAGAAGCTGGGGCCAGCCCGCACGACGGCAGTTGCCCGCCCATCTCCGGCACCAGCCGTCACCGCGGAAGATGTCAAGGCCACGGCGACCGAACAGGCTCCGACCGACCCTCGATAACTGACTGCGACCGGTGTGCGAGGGCGACAACTCGGGGAGGGCGGATCGCGGCTTTCTGGCCGGTGAGCTGCGGTTTCGGTAAGCCAGCACCGGCAGGTTGACGGCCCGGAGCAGGAAGACGGGAACGCTCTTCCCCGTGCGGATCACTGGACGTCGCAGGACTTCTGGCGCATCGTGGCAATCCACTCGGCAAAGGAGATTTCCCGGACCTCGGGCTTGCGCCGCTCGACAGCATGCCGGCGCTCGCTCCACCCGGCTGGCGGCCCCTTGTCTTCGTTGCGGCGGTCTTCACCTGCACGCCTGTTCTTTGAGTACTTCATTACGCGCCCCATTTGTGTGCCAACCAGCACGTGCGTCCACGGCATCGTCAGAACTCGAGTTGAGTATCTCGCCATCCGCAAGGAGCGGCAGTGAAGGATTTCACGGTGCACAATCTGACAACCCCGGGTCGGGCGTGATGTGCCGATTCGCCCGAGGCTATCAGCATCGCATTGAAGCTTGGAATGACCGGCACAAGTCTTGATCAAGCCTCACGGGACCAGGCATGCGTCGTTGTGCCCCTCTGCCAATGCGGCAACGCGCTTGTCGGCAATGCCAAAGCGCGGGAGACATATAATCTGTCAGGGTTGAAACGGACCGCATCCTTCCAACCTTTATTGCCTGTCACCTACGCCGGGATCATTTTGGTCGAGACGATGAATCTCTTCCCTTTCGTCTTCATCCAGGTCAGCGGGACGCTCGAGCGCATGGACCCGACACTCGAGGAATCGGCGCGGATACTGGTCATGCGGGCCGGTGTAGCGCAACAAATCGGCACGCCGCTAGAGGTCTATGGCTCACCGGCCAACCGCTTCGTGTTCGAATTCATTGGCCTCTCCTGCTTCCTGTATTCCGTACTGACCGAGACCGGCATGTAGATCGCCGGCACCACTTACCTGTGGCCCAATGGTATTGCGCCTCCGCCCGGACTTCTCGCGAGCGGTACCGGATTGCTCGCCGCGCGACAGACTGAAATTAATTTTGTCGGCGAACGCGGCATACGCGGAAGGGTTCTTCGCAAAGCCTATCTGGGCGACACCATCGACTATCGGATCATGGTAGGCAACGCAGGGGTCCGGGTGCAGAAAACCCGTCACGTGCCGGGGCCTGCTGCAGGCGACAACTGCGGACTGGAATTTGCCCGCCCGCACTGGTATCCGGCTGATTGATCAGCGGCTGGATGGCGCAAGCGGCGCACCTGCTCCGCATGGAGACATCTCGAAACCCCCTTCCCGCGATGGGGGTAGCATAGCCGTGCCAGTCAGGTCGCACCGTTACTCTCTGCCCATGTCGTTCGTGCAGGTCTCGCCACACGCGCCAGCCAAGCCTGTGATGAACTTGTTGCCGAAATGTACGGTGCAAGTCCCGAACAGATATTCGACCGTCACCCCTCCTTGTGATTCCTCCGGAGGCCACCCGCGGCCTCTGCATTCGTGGGCAGCACCAGTAACACGGCAATGAGCAGGTAAAGATAGAGCGCAAACTGTTTTGACGTGTAGGAAAAGCTGAGCAGACCTGCTGTCAGCAAGGCGGCGACGCCGGCCACCGCAGCGGCGGCACTGCGGCGATGCTCCTGGTCCAGACCCGGCCAAGTACGATGGACGCGTGCGAACACCACGCCGAGCATCACCAGGAAAGTCGAGAGGCCGAGGATGCCGGTTTCGAACCAGGCATCAAGGACAAAGTTATGGAGATGTTTTACCGTTACCTCCCCGATTCCCGCCAAGTCACCGATACGCAGTATATCGACACGGCTGGCGAGATTGCCGAATCCAACTCCTAGCCATGGGTTCTCGGGAGGGGAATTTAGCGCCTGCCACCAGATGGTCGCTCTACCACTGGTAAAGCGGTCCATAGTGGCAAAGTCGAAGGTGATGTTGGAGACGCCACGGAAAAAACGCTGGCCGAAGATGATGCCTAAAGCCAGCACGGCCATACCGATTACCAGCCAATGTTGCTTGCGCAAGTGCAACTCTAGAATGGAAAATACCGCCAGTGTGGCCATCATGGCGAGCAGAGCCGCGCGACCTTGCGATAACCCGATGTAGACGGCGAAGGCGACGATTGCGCATGGTAGCAACCAGCGACCACGTGCTCGAGAGGAAATCGCAACCAGCAAAAATGGCAGCAGCCACGGGAGGTTGTCTTCGTGAAGTTGCTGCGTAGGAATGAATTCGACGGCCAGCAAGAAATACGGAAGCTGAAGATAAAGCACCAGAATCAGCAACAGGGATCCCCACGCCATGGCGCGCATCAGGCGGGAAAGCTGAAAGGGCGTTTGCTGCAAAGCTACCAGGGTAAACAGCCCGGTAAGGCTGAATTGCAGGTAGCGCAAAAGATGATACCCGCTGGTCTGCAGATCGGATGACTGTGTCAGGCTGAGGCTCCAGACCAGGAGCATCAGGCCGTAGGAAGCGAGGAACCAGCGCTGTTGCCAGATAGCACTTCTCTTGCCCGGCGCAAGAGAGACGCTGACCAGAGCCCACAGGAAATAAACCCCGCTCACGATGTTGAATGTGCCACGCCCGGCGACACTTGCCAACGGCAGGAATGCAGGAGTCAGCCAGCCCCAGCGAAAGAAGTTGCTGCGAACCAGTTCAAACGCCGATTTCGAGTCCATCCAAAAGCTCCAGTTGATCGGCCGCCTGAAGGACCTCGGACGGCCGAATTTGCCCGATTCCATCGCTTGACAGCCCCGCTTCGGGATATATCGGATGAATTCGGGGAGAACTGTTTGCCACCCAGGCCGAAACTGGATGACCGAACAAGCCGATACTGTGCGTCCCGCAGGCTGCGCTCAGATTGAGCATGCCGGTATCGTTGCCGAAAAAGAGTTGCGCTTCCGCAAGCAGGGCGATGACGTCCTGGAGGGGCATCTGGATGAGTGAGACCAGATTGCCAGGGTTGCCGAGTTCTTGGCTGATGCCATCAGCCATCGCCTGTTCCGAATTGCCACCGAGCAAGAAACAACTTCCCCCGTGGCGTTGTAGCAACGAGTTCGCGAGGACGGAAAAATTGCTCGCCCCCCATTGCTTGTAGGCTTCGCTGCTACCGATGCCGAGCACGAACCATGGCCTGGGAAATACCGCGAAACGGGTACGAATGGCGGCTCCGGCGGAGGCTTGTGGGGTGATCAGGGGGATTGGACGATCGGGCTCGACCGCCAACCCGCACAGCAGACAATCGGCGCGCTCGACAGTATGGAGCATACTTGGGACCGGGACGGCCGGAAGATCGGTAAGCAACATCCGCTGCCATCCCCCGGCAATTCCCGCGCGGCGAGGGATGCCTGCCAGCCAGGCGGCAACAAGATAACGGCTGCTATCGTGCAGAATCCACACCTTGCGGTAGTGCTTGTGACGCAACTCGGATACCAGCCGGAAGAACCCCCGTAACCCGTCGTGTCGCCCCGGCTTGCGCTCCACCCACAGCACCTCGGCAACCTCGGGCAGGCTGGCCAGCAGTTGGTCCGAAAGCGAACGCGGCTTGGTCAGGACCGAGACCCGCCCTTCCGGCTCGTGACGCGCGATTGCCAGCAGGTGAGGAAGGTGCCAGACCATGTCGCCAATACCGGGAAGAGGCTGGACGACCAGCACTCCGCGACGATCCCTCGCTTGACTCATCGGTCCAGCGCCCTGCCGCGCGCAGGCATGCCGATTGGCCGCTCTACCTCGCGCTGCGCGGGAAGGGAGTATCGATATTTCATAAAGAAGGCTTGCATTGATCTATCTGTGCGGCACTGTGAACAGTTCGCCTTCTGGCGCTGCCGGGAGGTGCCAATCCACCATACAACCCGCCAAATCCATCACCTGCTCAGGTGTAACGAACTTCATGCACGAGTGATGGTCGCAGGTTTTGCGGTAGCAATTCTTGCATGACAAGTCGGCCTGGATCGCTATCACCCCATTTCCAACCGGCTTCACCCGCCGCGGGTCGGTCGGACCGCAGATCACAATCATGCGTTGATTGCTCGCTGCAGCCAGGTGTGCGGTGCCGGTGTCATTGGCAATGATCAGCGCCGCGCGCTCGAAGATTGCCGGCAGTTCCAGCAATTGCGTCTTGCCGCACAGGTTGACGACATAGCCGCTTTCACCTTCGGCGATGGCTGCGCACTCTTCAACCTCATCCGGCCCGCCCAAAAGCACGACCTTGGTCAGGCCGGCGCCTTTCAGCAACAGGGCAAGTTGGCGATAGTTGCGCACTCCCCATCGTTTGGTAAGCCCTGCCGCGTGGCTTCCGGGAAGAAACACGGCAAATCTTCCGTCCTCTAGCCCACTTTCGTCGAGGATTGCGGAGGCACGCTTCCTTTGAGCCTCGGAGCCATGCAACAGTGGCCGCTCCGTGTTGGCTGGAATCCCTGCGGCGAGCAACGAAGCGCGCATGCGCTGAAAGATATGCGTGCTGCCCGGCAGTTTCGGGTGCGAGATGGTGTATGGAAATCCTGGCCTGTTGCCTATTCTCCATGGGATACGGCATCCCGAGAAAAGCAGGGCCGAAAGCAACAGGCGCGTCCGGTCGTTGCATTGAAGGTCGATTATCAGATCATAGTTGCCGGCGCGGGCGGTCTTGACCCAGCGCCACATCCCTTTGACGTTCCGCTCGCGATTTCGCAGATCGACCACCCAGACCCGCGAAAATCGCGGATCGTCGGCAAAAAGCGAATTCCACGGCGGCATTGCGTTGAGATGGATCTCCCGTCCGGGAAACGCCCTGAAGACATCCTCGATGATGGCGGTACTGATCACGACGTCGCCCATACCCCCCCATTTGATGATCAGAATACGCCGGATATCATCGCGGGAAGGCAGATCGTTGACCAAGGCGATGTCCTGCGCCAGACCCGACTCCTTGAAGACCACGACGGGGGGGGGGAGAGGCTCAGGCATTGCCTTCGACTTCCCGGACGAGTTGTCGATAAAGGTCCAGATATTGCTCAATGACGTGTTCCTTGCCGTGCTCCCGGAGCAGCGTTGACCGGCCGGCTTCCCCAATAACGGAGCGCGTCTTCGCGTCGGACGTCAAAAGATCGCGCAAGGCATTGGCCAGACTTTCGGGCTGCGCGCACGGGACAATCAACCCATCCTGTTCATGCGACATGATCTCGAGAGCACCCCGAGTCGCGGTGGAAACGACCGGCTTGCCATGCGCCCAGGCTTCAAGAATGATGTTGCCGAGCGGTTCCTGACGCGAGGGACAGGCGAAGACATCCGACATGTCGAGCAGAGGACCGATATCCTGTTGCCAGCCCACCCAGCAGACGCGACCGGAAATGCCGAGACTGACAGTCTGATCGCGCAATGACGAGGCGAGTTCGCCATCTCCGGCAATAAGCAAATGCAGGGGACGGCCGGCAATAAATGGCGGCAGGGCGGAGAACGCCTGCAAGAGGTCAGGGAATCCCTTGACAGGATGCAGGCGTCCTGCAGATACAATCAACAGTGCATCCTCGGGAATGCCGAAACGCTGCCGGGTTGCAATAGTGCTTGCCTGATCGGCGACTGGCGCCGGCTCGACAAAATTGCCGATATGGAAGACTCGCTCGCGAGGAAAGCCGTTCTCTCGCAGATAGTCGCAGATTCCAGCGGTATTTCCGATCCAGGCATGAACATGCCGGTAGCTGTGCAGCTTGTAATAGCCGCCAAGTCTCGCAACGTGAACCGGCAGCCGACCACGTTCAAGCGACACCAGCCTGGTGGCCCGGCCCATCCACGTCTGGACCACATGGGGCCGAAACTCGCCGATGGCGCGGGAAATCCTCCATCTTGCCCAAAGATCCCAGACGCCACGCATGGCAATGGGCTGTTGTGGCACCCGGGACTTCAGCCCTTCTGAGGCCTTACTCTCTGGTAGCGTGACGGCAAGCAATTGCCCTCCCCTGTCGTAAAGGGAATTGGTCAGACGCACGAAAAAGCCCTCGGCGCCGCCACCGCCCTTGCTCCCGATGATCTGCATCACCCGCATCGAATCAGCCGACCCTTCAAGAAACGGTCTGTCTTGCACAAGGCTCACCAAGCAGTTTGCAATAAATGTCGAGCGTACCCGACAACATGGTTTCCAGCATGAATTTTTCCGGCAGATCCCCGATCACTGGCGCTTGGCGCAAGAAGCCGGCAGAGACCTCGATCAATTGTGGCAGATCCTTCAAACCGACCAGCCCGGCGGGTAGCATTGCGCCGAGGATCTCGCTAGCACCGCCGTGGTCGTAAGCTACCACTGGGACGCCCAAGGCAAGCGCCTCGAGGACGGTTCTGCCGAAGGATTCCGGCCGGGAAGACAAGGAAAGTACCAGCGCCGAAATACTCATGATTTCTTTCAGGTCGCCGCGATTGCCGGTAAATGTAATGTCCGACGTAAGGCCTCGGCCACAAATGGCTTCCTCCAGTTCCGCGAAATACCTGCTCCGCCTCGGCTCATACCCCCCGACAATGAGCCCGTGAACTTCCGGCATCATGGCTTTCAACCGGCCAATGATCTCGATGAAATCGTGGTGCCCTTTGAGCCGTGTGATCCGTCCGGGCAAGGTCACGAGGCGTTTCCCCTGGAGATGAGGATACTGCCCGGCCCACCGGCTCTGCCAGCGGTCTCCGGGATGAAAGCCGCCGGAATACTCATCTGGATCGATTCCACGATGGACCATCGTTATCGACGCCTGTGGCCGGTATTCTTCCGCGATATGATCGGCAATGCAGTCCGAGACGGCTATGATGTGTTCGGCCTTCGTCATGATCGCACTGTACGGATTGACCGAGTAGAAGCCGTGAAACGTGCTCACCAGATGCGGTCGCGTCGCTGGATCCATCCCTCTCCAGGCCAGGTAGCCGATCCAAGCGGGAAGGCGCGAACGTACGTGCAGGATGTCTACCTGCTGTTCGACCAGGAAACGCCGCAGTTTTCGCACCAGACCGAGCGTCCGCAGCGACTTCTCGCCGATCGGCCAGCAGAAATGCCGGGACCCCGCCCCGGTAAGTTGCTCGACCAAGCGCCCGCCGGCCGACATCACCAGCGAGCGATGGCCATGTTCAACGAGATACCGCCCCACTTCCAGAGTCCCGCGTTCCACACCGCCGCTTTCCAGGGCGGGAAGAACCTGCAGCACGGTTAGCGACCGGGAAACCATGTCTGCCTGATCCAGCGCGCGCACCGCGCAGCCTCGTTGAAGTCCTGCTGCGGCGCGGGGAGCGACTGGCCTGCCTTCCACCGGGCAAAGGCCAGCACTCTACCCTCTCTCAGCAATTGCTCGACACCGCGCGCCACGCGCCCATTGCCGATTCGTTCCAGATCGAATACGCCTACCGCCGCACCGGCAGTCAGCGCCTCATAGAGCATCGAGACACTATCTGGCGTCACCCAGACCTGTGCGGCCTGGTGCAACTGCCCCGGCAGCCAGTCGAGCGGCGCTTCCTTGAAGGCAATGATCTCCACATTGCTCGGCACCGCCTCGCGCAACAACTGCAACGTGCCGTCGGGGGTACGCGGGGAGGTGGTAAGCCGCCAGTTCACGTCGCCACGCACCGACGCCAGCATCCGCACCTGTGCAACCACATCGCGGTCATCCCATCTGTAGTGGGCCGATATTCCGCCCAGTAGTATCAATCCCGCATTCACCTGCAGTTCATGCGACGGCCGGATGGCATTGATCGCCCCCCTGGTGAGCAGCACATTGCGCCCCTCCCTGACACCATCATGCTCGGGAATCAGGCAGAGATCGAAACAACGTCTTGGCAAACCGGGATTCATCAGCACAATCGTCTTTCCACCACAGGCGCGTTGCGCGGCCAGCATGGTGAAGTGCGTACCATGTCCGGCACCGATGATGAGTGCCGGCGGGCGCCGGTCGCCGCCAGCAAAACTCCCGGTCAACCACTGCCAGAAAGCTTGTCCGCGGGCCAAAGCGGGAATTTCGCTTACCTCCAGCGGGATCAATTGTTCCAGTGCCTGCACAAGCCCCTCGGTCTGCCGCTCGTGGCCACGCTTTCCATCGGTAACGCGCCAGATCACAACCGGATTTACCAAGACGCTTACCTCTCAAATTGCTCCGACCGTTTCCACGGTAGCCAAAAGCGCTAAGGGTTGCTGATTCCGACACTGACCCTGTTCAAGAATAGATCACGTAATGACACGACGAATTCTCCGACCACCATCAGGGCTGGCAAACGCAGTGCCAGAAAAGCAAAAGCCCGGTCACGGGGACCGGGCCAAGTGCCTAATTTCTATTGGTGG
>Ga0116175_1000617_pt1 | contig 24344 bp, 25 predicted proteins | sample AD_UKC125_MetaG_FD_89802 | JGI IMG/M metagenome (GOLD analysis project Ga0116175, IMG submission 89802) | Active sludge microbial communities of municipal wastewater-treating anaerobic digesters from USA - AD_UKC125_MetaG | ecosystem: Engineered > Bioreactor > Anaerobic > Digestate | place: USA... | reverse complement strand
TGCGGCGAGTTTGATGTTGACGAGCGAGCATTGGATTCCCATCGAGGGCGTGCATGAATTGCCCCTGATCGACGCCCTGGTCGCCCAGCACCGCCGATTCGTCAAACCGCTGCGCTATGACGCCCGGAGTGCTGCGGTTTTCCCGAATGCCTTGCTGCTGGATGCCGGGCCGTCACCAGTGCCGCTACACGTGGTGAGCGCTTTCATGGATCCGAAGGAGCGGCTTTCCAAAGAAAGGGCAATTGCGGAAATCGGTGCGCAGAGCGCCTGGGTCTGGAGGACCGAGGAACAAATGCCGCTTTTCAGGGCTGCGGCCAGAGCTTGCTGAGGCATCGCCGGACTTGGCAGGCCGAGCTTGTGTCGTCCCAACGTTCTTCTGAGACCAATTTTTCTGCGGCCCGTCATGGCTGATGTTCAAACAACGATCGGCGTCGTCTTCCAGATATCCTGAGCCAGGTCCATCAGCAAGGCGTGGCGCTTCCCAATACTGAACGCATTCCAGGTGTCGAACGCAGCCAGTTTTTTGTTAATTCGGCTGATCGACGTGTTCTGTCCCACGGTAGTCAGTTCGACAAGGCTACCTACTGAAGACGAGTAGCAGCTTGCTCTCGCTTAAGGCAGTAAAAGCTAGTATCAGCTATGATGCATGAAAATTTAGAGATACCTGATCTTTCAGACAGCCAATGAAAATCCAGCCCGCCAAGAAGCTTCAAGGGTTCAGCCTAGTCGAATTAGCCGTGGTGCTGGTTTTGATCGGTATTGTTATGACTATGGGCCTCAAGATGGTTACGGCGACCCTTGAGAATGCTTCATATAGCGAAACGAAGTCTAAACAGGAACTGATCAAGGTAGCCTTAATCGGATTTCTTCGCACCAATGGCAGATTGCCATGCCCAGATAACTCGGGTTCTGCTGTTGTGGCATCAGGAGTTGAAGTTTCACCATGTCACGGTACTGCTGCGGATGGCTATGGAGTTGTCCCCTGGATCACCCTTGGAATTCCCCGCGATAGCGTTGTAGATGGGTGGGGAAATTACTTTTCATATCGGGTTGCGAATGGCACTGGAGGTTCGAAAAATTGGGCTTCGAGGACAGCCGGAATCCCATTTGACATTAATGAGCTTCGAACACCAACAGCCGCACTCACCATTCAAGAACTGGACGCAGCTGGTACGGCACTTGTCACCACAAACGCAGGAGCCGTTGTAGTCCTCCTTTCTCATGGCAAAAATGGGTTCGGAGCAAAGACCACAAAGGTTGGAGCTAGACTTCCACTTGCTGACGCGGGGGCGGGTGAAGCGACGAATGGGACAGACACCACGACCACTTTCACCTTGCGCCCAGTCAACGAATCAGCTGGAGCTTTCAACGGGCCGTATGATGACCTTTTAACTTATTTGACCCCGCAAGACTTAATGCAAACATTGCTGAATGAGGGGTCGTTGAAATCTTGCTACGCCTATTGCCCGTCAGCTCCTACGTGTACAGCTGGAGGGACTTTTAGTTGCACAACTGGTGGCGGGTTTTGCAATGGGACGGTGGTTAGTTGTACCGCATCAGGGACTCCTGCGTGCTCTACTGGAGTACCTCAATGTGTTCTGCCCGGTCCAGCATGTTCGGCAACAGCAATTCCAGTTGGGCTTGCCAACGCCACGTGCTTGTGAGGAATAAATGAAGAACCGAATCAAACACACGATATATCTAACTCCAGCCGTTTTCTTGCTGCTCATTTGGATCGTTGTTGCCCCAAGTTTGATTGCACAGCATAGTCCTGTGGTTGTAGTTGGATTTGCAGCAGTAAGTGCGCTGGTGGCAACTTGGTGTATCACGCTGTTTGCCCACGCGATCCAACGCGATAAGCAATGAAACAACGCGGATTTACTCTCGCCGAGTTGGCGATAGTGGTCACCATTATTGCCCTTCTCATGGTGGCCGTAATTCGAGGTCAATCATTGATTGGCGGAGCTAACGCCAAAGATGTAATGGCGATAGTTAGTGATATTCGTATTGCAACCACATCCTTCAAACAACGCTATAAGTACCTTCCGGGCGATTGGCCCTATTCGGCAAACGAAATACAAGGCATTACCTCTGCTACAACTGTCGGTACAAATGGGGATGGCATTGTTGATGGCACTATTGATGCAACCGGCGCTGCTCAGGCAGGCTCGGAAGTGGCAGAACTGCCTTTGCAACTTTTTCAAGCCGGATTTATAGGCAAGATCAACAGTAGTGATGCTCAGCGCCGCATTACGACGAGCTTCGGCCCAGTTCAGGTAGTTTCAAGAGCCACAGCAGTTGGGCTTGTAGCAGGCTTCGCAAATGCCCCAATCTCCCAGAATGCTATTGTCTTTTTCAACCTTCCTTGCGACATAGTCGTAGAGGTTGATGGCGGGATGGATGATGGAAGTCTGACGACCGGGCGAGCAATTGGTAACGCGTGTGCCAATGGGAGGATCGATTGGTTTGCTTTTGTACTTTAGGATAGTGTGCTATTGGAATGATCGCGAAAAGTATATAGGTTGCATTGAAATGTGTACGTCAGTTACTTCAGATGCGATGTCAGCCGTATTGTGATTACCACCTAGAACGAGCGGTATTGTGACGAGCCCCCAACGTTTTTGGGGTGGGGGCTGGCTTGCCTGTCCCAACTCTCGTGTATTGGATGGGATTACACCCGTGCTACTGCGAAAAACGCGGAAGATGGTCAGCAGATGCTGTGCACGTGCGTGCAGCCTTTCGGTCCGTTCCTATCGAGCGGCAGCTCGAATGGACTCGTACCGGCGCGCTGCTTCCCGTCTGGATTGGGCTTGCTGTTCTGCGCTGATGTCTGGAACGTCGATGCCGCCGACCGCGAAGATGTTGCCCGGAAGGTCGTCATCCGCCGGCGACCCGTCTTCGTAAACCGCTTCCATCCTCGTAAGATCGGTGCCGCATAAGTCTGCGAGATGGACCCATGTCCATGCCTCGACGGGATCGGGTTCTAAGTCCTCGGCCAGCCGGCGCATGGCGTCGACGTCGCCAGAGAGGGCAGCTTCTCTTAGTAAGGGAACCACTGTTGCACTGGCGCCGAGTTGGTCAGCCAGATCGAGCAGGCGGGTCGCATGATCCGGCGTTGCCAAGGCCTGGGCATGCCGGAAGTCCGACTCTTCGCCGGTGAGCTCTGCCCACTCCAGTGCCGCATCTGATCGCCCGAGCCGGGCTGCGGCGGCCAGGTGCTGGCGGTATTTGTCGAACTGCACCAGGGCGGTGGCGTATTCGGCGGCCCATTCCTTCTCGGGGCCATCGAGTTGGCGACCTTCGAGTTGCTGTCGGTACCAGTGGCCATCGCGATCCTCCGGCGCTTCACACTGCAGAAGCAAGGCCAGGGCGTAATGCGCTTCGGCATGTTCCTTGGCTGCCAACTGCTCCAACGCGTTGATCAAGAGGGGCGAGTCGAGATTGAGGTCCAGAGCGTCTTGCCAAGGGGATGCGTGGTCGATGCCAGCGTCGTCTGGCACATCTTCGTTGTCGACATCCCACTCGTCTGCATCGCCTGCGACCAGCTTCACCAGGTTTTTGACATCGACGGCGACCAACCGGTGAGTCTCAGCCAGCGCGGTGATGGCCTCGACGATGCGTTGGCGCTCCGCGGTGGGATAGCCCAAGGCCAGGCAGCGCTTGGAAAGCCGGGCCACGTCATCGCTGGTGAACTTCCACGCCTGTCGAACCTGACCGATGACGGCGTCAGCTGCGAGCGCCGCATGGGAGTTGAAGCCCAGCAGCGCGGCGAGCAGTTCGTAGAGGTGGGTGCGACGGACGGCGATCCCGTGTTGGTCGTGAAGTTGGGCTTGTGCGTCGAAGCACAGCTGTTTGATGCTCATGGCAGTAACTCCTCAAGTGAACCGAGGCGGGTCGGACTATGCGCACACGTTTAATGCCGACGCACCCGGTGTCGAGGTGTCGTTGATCATGAGGATCGGTAGGAATGCCTTCTTTTGCTCGTGTGCATGCAAGGCGGGCGCCGGGCTCCATTCTATCTAATAGGCATGGCGTGCGCAAACGCCTGCTGTCCGGCGCGGGGTTGAAGCGCGGAAAAGTCGCGAGACCATGAATTGTCGGAATGTCCCGACGTTCATGGAGGAGCGCCCGCATGGCACATCCCAACGCCCAACCAGTAATCGCCGTGCAGGGCAGCGGCTCTATGGCCGCGCCGACCCTGCTGGGGCAAGGCCCCGCCCGCATTTCCACCGGCGGCAAGATCCGCGCCGGCATCAAAGTGCTCACGAAGAAGGCCGCCGGCGAGCCTAAAGCCCAGGCGATCTACGACCAAGGCGTGGCCGCGGGCCAGTCGTTCGAGCAGATCGAGCGTGCCATCGCCGAAGCCCTGCCCAACCTCAAGACGCCGCTGGTGCCGCGCAACGTGCCGTGGTTCACCGTGCGGGCGCAGGACTTTCCCAATCCCGAGATCGCCCGGGAGATTCTGGACGCCTATGGCGAGGACCGGGGCGAAGGCCGGCGCCTGTACCGCTTCCCGGTTGTATTCCCCTCCGACTACTGGCAGACCGTGATGCCGCACGAGTTGGCGGCCTGGGGTGCGCACGAGAAGCACTATTGGTCGCAATACTCGGCCGATGGCCGGGTGCGCCACTGCATGTGCCATGCGCCGGTGCCGGTCGACGAGACGGGCCGGCGTGCGATCCGCCTCTTCGGCGGGCGCAAGACCATGGTCCGCGAGGACAACGGCGGTCTCTGCGAACCCGAGGCCTGCCGCGAGTACCAGCAGCGCCAGTGCAACCTGACCGGACGCTTCCTGTTCTTCATTCCCGGCATCCGGTCGATCAGCGCCTTCGAACTGCATACCAACAGCTTCTATGCGATGAACGCCGCGATCCAGAAGTTCGAGACCGTGGGCTTCCTGCGCGGCGGGCGCATTTCAGGTTTCCTCGATCGGCAACGCACGCCTTTCTACCTCACGAAAAGACTGATGGAGGTGGCCCACATCGACGAGCAGGGGAGGGCAGTGCGCGTGCCGCAGTGGATCATCGACCTGGAGGCGCCGGTGGATGTGTCGGCCTTGCTGCGCGACAACGAAGACACCGAGACGGCCCTGGTGCAGGCGCAACTGGCGACGCAAGTGCTTCAAGGCAGTCCGGCAGCAGACCGTGCCGAATTGTTGCAGCCAGATGCCGCCGATGTCGAGGCAATGACGGCTGCCGACGCTGCATCCGCCGAGGAACCGCCGTTGCGCGACGGCCGTCCCAGCTTCGAGCAACTGATCGCCCGCGTGCAGGCCTACGGGATCGTGCCGGAACAGTATCAGGCCTACGCCGACCAGCGCTGGGGTCGGGGCTGGAAGATCAACCCGAACGGCCGCGCCCGGGCCTGGAACGAGTTGGAACGCTACGGCAACGATCCGCAAGGCTACCTCGACAAAATAGCGAGCGAGATACAACTAGCCTCGCGGGGGAGGACGGCATGATCCGCATCGCGCATTTCTCCGATCTGCACTACGGTACCAAGAAACTGGCGGAAGCCGACCGTTGCTTCGGCGCTGCCATCGACCGGGCCATCGCGTTGGGTGCGGAGGCGGCGGTTCTCTCGGGCGATGCCACCGACCATGGCCTGGACTTGCATGCCCCGGCCGCCGAACGGCTGGTCGCGCAGGTGCGGCGACTGGCTGACCACTGCCCGGTGTTGATGCTGCAAGGGACATTCTCGCATGAGCCACCGGGCACCCTGGCGATCTTCCGGCTGCTGGGCGGACGGCATCCGGTTCATGTGGCCAGCCGTATCGCGCAGGTCGCCCTCACGGCCCAGGACGAATGGCTCGCTTCGACCAGTTGGTGTTTCGATAGTTTGCCGGCCGGTGCTCGTGCCCTGTTTACCTGCATCCCCACGGTGAACAAGGCGGTGGTGGCCGCAACGGTCGGTGCGGCGGAAGCCGCGCAAGCCGTGGGCGAGCACCTGGCCCTGCTGCTGCGCGGCTACGCGCCGATCCACCGCGTGGCACGTCGGCAGGGCGTGCCGACCATCGGCGTGTCGCACGGCACGGTGTTCGGCTGCGTGAGCGAGCACGGCGTGCCGATGGCCGGCTTCGATCACGAGTTCACGACCGGTGCCCTGTTCGGTGCCGAGGCCCAGGCCTTCATGCTCGGGCACATCCACCGGCATCAGGCATGGGAGCAGGAAAGCAGGGTAGGGCGGCAGTGCATCGCCTATCCCGGCTCGATCGGTCGCTTTCATTACGGCGAGGAAGGGGGCAAGGGGTTTCTGTTCTGGGAAATCGACGCCGACCAGGCGCGCTTCACGCTGGAGCCCACGCCCGCGTGCCGAACTGTCGATATCGTTTTCGAGGGCCAACCCGACCTCGACGCCCTGCGCGCGGCTGTCTCGCAGCAGGACATCGCTGGAGCGTTCGTGCGCGTGCGCTGGACCGTCGCCGATGAAGACCGCCATCAGGTCGACCGCGCGGCGATCGAGCGGCTGCTGGAGGGAGCGGCGGAAACCAAGCTGGAAGGGCGCATCCTGCCCGTGGTGCGCACGCGGGCGGCGGGGATTTCACAACTGGCGAATCTGGCGGACAAGCTGCGTGTCTGGGCGCAGGTGACCGAGGCGCGGGCCGAACCCTTGCTCGAGTGCCTTCAGGCGCTGTCAAGCCAGGGGCCGGATGCCATCGCGGAGCGTGTGCTGCGTGGGCAGGAAGTCCCCGAATGCGAGGCAGGCGTCGACGCCGCTGTCACTCTGTCGCCCCCCATGGCTGATCTTGAGTCTGCGCTGTCGTTTTGACCTGCCTAGGCCTGTCTCTTGGGGACGGGCTTGCAGAATCTCTTTCGTGCGGGAGACTGACCTGGTCATCCCGCTGGAGTATCGCCATGCAACCTCTTTCACTCACTCTCAAGGGCTTTCGCGGCATTCGCGATGGCCTGGGACGCGATGTCCTGAAACTCGATTTCGAGCGACTGGCCGATGGCGCCGAACTGGTTGCCATCGCCGGCGCCAACGGGCGCGGCAAGACCACCGTGATGGACAACATGCACCCGTACCTGACGATGCCCTCGCGTGCTGCGATGGCCGGTCCGGGCGGTTTCTCCTACTACGACCATGTTTGCCTGCCAGAGAACGAGAAAGATCTGATCTGGACCCACGACGGCCGTAGCTATCGCGCGCAGGTCGTGATCCGCGTGAACGGCCGGCGCAAGACCGAAGCCTTTCTGCTCATGCTTGCCGACAATGGCGCATGGAAGCCCGTGGTGCTGGACGACGGCACCGTGTCAGACGGCAAGGTGGACACCTATACCCGCTGCGTCGAAGCGCTCTGCGGCAGCGCTGACACCTTCTTCACGTCGGTGTTCTCGGCGCAGGGCAAGCGACAACTGAGCGCCTACCGCAATGCCGAGATCAAGACCTTGCTGGCTGACTTGCTGGGACAGGAAGAAATTCGGGCGCTGGGCCAGCAGGCGGCCGAGACGGCGCGCCTGCTCAAGGCCGGCCTGGCGGCGATTCGGCAGGAACAGGTGGGACTGGACGAGGAAGGGCAGCGTATCGAGGCTGAACGGCGCCGGCTCGACGGCGCCCAGGCCCGCGTCGCGCAGCGCCTTGCGGGTCGCCAAGCGACCCAGGCTGCGCAGGAGTCGGCCCGAACTCGGCACGCGCAATTGATGGCGGAGCGCGAGCAGTCGCGCGGGGTGGAAGCGCGCCGGGAGCAACTTCAGGGCGAATGCCTTGCCGTGATCCAGGCCGGAACGCAGGCCATCGACGCCTTGAAGGCCCAGGACCAGGGCGAGTCGCAGCGGCTGGAACGGCTGGCGCAACGCATCGCCCAGCGCGTCTCCCAGGAGCGCAACCGCGGGCAGGGGTTGCAGAACCAGCGCCGGGAATGCCTCACGGTGTTGGCTGGTGCCCAGGCCGTGCAGCTTGCTGAGCTCCGCCTGCCCTTGGCCGAGCGGGTCTTGTCGCTGCGCTCGGCGCAGATCGGATCTTGGCGCCAACAAGTCCAACGTCTGACGCAGTGCCAAGCCTCAGAGCGGATGGTCCAGCAGAAACTCTCCGGGGTCGAGCGCGAGGCCGGCCAGGCGGCGCTCAAGGCCGAGGAATTGGCGCGACGCTTCGGCCTGACCGGTGAGGTGCCGTGTGCCGGCACTGACCTGCAGGGGCAATGCCAACTCCTGGGCAACGCGCGGGACGCCAAGGCCCTGATTCCCAGCGCGCAGGGGACGATCCAGCGGCTGGGGCGCGAGAAGGCGGCGGCACAGCAGGAACTGGACGCCTTGTGCGGGCAGCATGAGGAACTCGCGGGCGCGCCCCAAGCGTTGGCATGGGCCGAGCACCGGGCCGAGCTTGCCCGGGCGCGGGCCTCGCGATTTGCGCGGCTAGCGGCCCAGGCCGGTGAAATGGCGCGGGCGCGGACCACACTGGCCGGGATCGAGCAGGAATTGACGGAACTGCAGGCCGCGCTGGGACCAGACGCCGTTGCCGGTCAGCCGCCGGTGGAGACGCCCGAGGAGTCGGCCGAGCGTCAACAGATCAATGCGGCAAGGCAGGCCATCGCCGCCCAGCACGACCAGCAGGCCAAGCACTACCGCGCCACCCTGGATCGGCTCAATCATTCGCTGGCGGCCTTGCCGGAACCTTACGGCGAGCAGCGCATGATCGATGCCCAGACCGCGATGGAACAGGCGGCGCAGTCGGTCGCTGCCGCCGAGCAGGCCCACCTGGCTGCGGTGCGGGACGCCGAAACCCTGGGTGCCGTGGTGCAGCAGGCAACGGTCCTGGCCGGTCGTCAAGCGCACGTGGCCAACCGCATCGCCAAGGTCGAAACCGAGTTGGGCAACTGGAATCTGTTCGCCAAGTGCATGGGCAACGACGGCCTGATCGCGCTGGCCATCGATGACGCGGGTCCGGCCTTATCGGGACTGGCCAACGACCTCTTGCTGGCCTGCTACGGTCCCCGCTTTACGATATCCATCCAAACCCTGGTGGAGACCGGCAAGGGCGAGCAGAAGGAAGGCTTCGACATCCTGGTGCACGATGGCGAGTCGGGCGAGAGCAAGAGCGTCGGCCTGATGAGTGGCGGCGAACGGGTGTGGATCAACGAGTGCCTGATCCGGGCCGTGGCACTGTACCTCGCCCAGCACACGGGGCGACGCTATGGCGCGTTATTCTCGGACGAGGCCGATGGGCCGCTGGACCCCGAACGCAAGCGCATGTTCATGGCGATGAAGCGGGAGGTGCTGCGCCTCGGCGGCTATCAACGGGAGTTCTTCGTATCGCAGACGCCGGAACTGACTGCCATGGCGGATGCGGTGATCGATCTGGAGGCCCACGCGGAATCGTCGCGCATAGCCCCGGCGTGGGTGTAGCTTGGCTGTGAGGATTGAATACATACGTGGTTGCGGTGCCCGCTTTCCAGATGTACGCATTTGAAGGCGTACACATAAGGAGCCCCGACATGCCCCGTGCGATCGTTGAAGACACAGCCGACTTGCCCTGCGCGTTCGCCCAGACGACAAAGCGACGCTGATGCGCGCGGTGGCGCTCGAACACACTGACATGACCGATTTCAACATTAGCTATCCATAACGGCCAGCACGCGCGACCGGCAATCCGTCCCAACTCGTCGTATAGCCCGGCGACAGGTTACCCCGCCGCATCTGCCAAGAGCGCTCGACCCCCTCGGCCGCCAGACGGAGCGACTGACGGCCGTAGCGCTGATTAATGTCATCCAGGACCGCCATCAGTTTTCCGGACCGTGCATCTCCAGCCCCTCCCTGACTATCGAACAAGGCCAACTGACGTTTTGCCGCTGGCACCAGGTCGAGGAGCATCACGCCGGCCTTGTGATAGCCAAACCCCGGCCGGTAGATCCTCCTCAAAATTCTGATGGCCCAATGCGTCAGCACCCGCGTATCGGCGGTCGCCTCCGGCAACGGTACGGTGACCCCCTTCTGGTATTGCGGCACCTCAGGCTTGAAGACATTGGTCCGGATATAGACCTGTACCCCCCCGGCCAGGGAATCCTGCGCACGCAGCTTCTCGGCCGCCTTGGCGATATAGCTGGCCACCGCTTCTTCGAGATCCGCCCGCTCGTAGACCAGGGTGCCAAACGACCGGCTCGACATGATTTGCTGCTTGTCGGGCACCACCTCCTGCAGGTCCAGGCAGGACTCACCGCGCAGTTCACAGACCGTGCGTTCCAGCACCACGGAAAAACGCGCGCGGATAGTCTCCGCATCGGCATCCCTGAGCTGACGAACCGTCTGGATGCCCATCGCCGCCAGCCGGGCCTTGATCTGGCGCCCCACACCCCAGACCTCGCCAACATCAATGCGGGCGAACAGATGGCTCAGCGCCCCGGGATTGAGCGTCGTGAAGTCACACACGCCGTCCGCCCCGGCCAGTCCCTTCTTGGCGCAATGGTTCGCCAGCTTGGCCAGTGTCTTGGTCGGGGCAATCCCGACGCACACCGCCAAGCCTAGCCAGTCTGCCACTCGTTGGCGAATCTCCACGCCGTAGGCAGCCAGGCTCTCGGTGCGCATGCTCATCCCGGACAAGTCGAGAAAGGACTCGTCGATGCTATATACCTCCAAGTTGGGCGAGAAATCCGACAGGACCTCGACCACCCGATTGCTCATATCGGCATAGAGAGCATAGTTCGACGAAAAGGCCACGATGCCGTACCTTCGTGCCTCGGCCTGAATCTGAAACCAAGGCACGCCCATCGGGATACCCAGTGCCTTGACCTCGGCAGAACGCGCCACGACACAGCCGTCGTTATTCGACAGCACGACAACCGGGCGGTCTTTCAGCTTGGGATCGAAGAGCTTTTCGCACGACGCGTAGAAGTTGTTGCAATCGACCAGGGCGAAGATCGACTTCATTTCAGGCCACGAGACGTTTGAACTTGCCGACCACTACGCCCCAGACCTCCAACTCCATGCCTTCCTGGATCTCAAGCGTCGGGTAACTGGGGTTCTCTGCGACCAGAGCGACCCGACCGGCGCGGCGATGGAGGCGCTTGACGAGGCGTTCGCCATTCACGAACGCGACGACGATGTGGCCGTGTCGAGCACGGACGCTGCGATCGACGACCAGGATGTCGCCCTCGAAAATCTCCGCACCTTGCATGCTGTCGCCTTCAACCGGGAAGAAGAAGGTCGAGACCGGATTCCGGACCAGGTACTCGTTGATGTCGAGTCGCTGGTCCTCATAGTCGGCGGCTGGGGACGGGAAGCCGGCAGAGACCTTGACGGCATCGAGCGGCAGCGCCTGTCGCGGTGCATCCAGTAGCGGGATGAAGACGCCGGGAATGTTCGCCAGCCTTGTCTCAAGCATTAACGACATCTTCATGCGTGCTGGGAAGGGTGGCGTTTGTAGACGTGTTTTCGGTAACGAGTAGGTTGTCGCAGACGGGGCAAACCAGGCAGGCATGGCCATCAAAGGTGGCCATTTCAAGCTCATTGGCACCCAGCGGGGCGTGACAGAATGGACAGACGATACGGATCATGACCGGCTCCTTGAATACTGTAATTATATACAGCAACCCGGAGGGCGCAATACTGTATGTGCTCGGCATTGCAGGCTCGATGTCGTTGACGCTCGGCGCAACAAAGGCAGAATGGGGCTATGTGTGGCCGATACGATCTGAACGAATCACCTCAAATGCTGATGCTCTGCTTCATTTTGGAGGCAGAGCCGCAGCCGTACAACAATTCGGATGTTCGACCGACCAACATGGCACCGATCATCCACGTCCATGACGGCCAGCGTTTGGCGCTACCGGCTCGCTGGGGGCTGATTCCATCCTGGTCGAAGGACGACAAGATTGCGCAGCACACCTTCAATGCGCGGGCCGAGACGATCACCGAGAAACCCAGCTTCCGGGCGGCCTTCAAGCGCCGCCGCTGCATCGTGCCAGTCTCGGCGTTCTTTGATTGGCGAGCCATCCCAGGGGAAAAGAAGAAACAGAAGCTACGTTTCTCTAGTCCGGATGCGGCCCCATTAGCCATTGCGGGGTTGTGGGAATCTTGGACACGCCAGGAGACTGGCGAAACGATCGAGTCCTATACCATCATCACGACGTCGGCCAACGAATTCATGGCGCCTATCCATGATCGAATGCCGGCCATTCTGGGCAAGGCTGACTGGGAAGCCTGGCTCGATCCCGAGGCGGGTAATCCGTTGTTACTGGAATCGATGTTGCAGCCTTGTCCGGATGACTGGCTGGAGTGTGAGGCGGCTTGATGCTGTCTAGACCGTAGTGGCTTGGAGTTGATTGGTCGATATTGTCAGATTGAACTTCCGGATTCGGCCATCTGCGGCCGGTGAGTTCTTCGCCGTCAGCGACCGTTCCAAGACTGATTGCCGCCATTGTCGATGCGTGAAAGTTCTCACAACATTTCCCGAGTGACTACGCGGCATCTTCAGTGACAAATGTCGGCTTACTGGTTGGGTACCGGCCATTGGCATCGTTTTATGACCCATTACCGCCTGTCGTGCCATTCCTCGTCGAGTTTGAATGCGATGCACAGGATGATTGCCAGAGCCAAGTACTCGGATGCGTACTCAACGAGCAAAATTACAATTGCTGCACCAACACACCCATAGCCAGAGGCCTGAAGAATTACGTCGGTGAACCTAGAAATTATTTTTCGGCCATAGCTCGGATACTGCTCCACTCCGTAACGATTTTCCCGGACGAAGCCTCGTTTCTTGGCCCAGTAGACAAGAAAGACACCTGAGCCTGCTAGTAGCAGGCAATACAAAGTGACGCTGTCCAAGATGCTTCTCCTTTTATTTTGGCGAAATGTGCCGCCAACGATAGAGGGGGGCGACGACAGGTGATGTCACCTAGAAAATTACACGATAAGTTTTTTGTATATTCCAAAAACGACATCACCTGTCAGTGCCGAGAACGACACTATTCCCACGCCATAACTTAATCAGGGGAAGAAGATGTCTAAGTGTTCAGCAGTGCTGGCAGTGTTTATTTCAGTCTTGTCATTTGGTTGCGCAACATACCGTCCTATCGTTGATACCAAGGGGGTGGATATGGCCGCATACGAAACTGACATGCGTGAATGCCAGGCTTATGCGGAGGGGCAAGACCCGGCTGCAAAGGCGGCTGTTGGAGCGGTTGCGGGTGCTGCGCTAGGAGCCACCATAGCCGCATTGCTTGGCGGAAATCGCGGCAGTCGAAACCGTAGCGCGGCTGTAGGTGGCCTTAGCGGTGCAGGTGCGGGGGCCTCTTCGGCAATGCAAGCTCAAACAGCGATCACGCGTAACTGCATGGCTGGTCGCAGTTACAAAGTCCTTTATTAAATATCATCGACTGACATTGTCATGCGACATAATTGGAGTCGAGTTTGAATCTTGGTAACTACGATCTATGACTACTGACAATCACGACACCTTGGTATACCGCCTTGCTCAAATTTTGGTCAAGTTCAATCAGGGTGAAAAACTCGATCCACAGACACTTGCAGAAGAGTTCGGCGTCAACCTGCGAACCATTCAGCGCGATCTCAATGTGCGCTTTGCATATCTTCCATTGCAAAAAAATGGTGGGCGTTATCACCTTGATCCCGCTTTCCTTGGCAAGCTGAGCACGAGGGATATTGAACGTTTCGCCGGATTGGCAGGCGTGCGTGGCCTATTTCCATCGCTTTCTGACGATTTCCTGCGGGACATTTTCGATACCCGAATCCAGTCCGCATTGCTGGTCAAAGGGCATCACTACGAAAACCTCGCTGGCAAGGAAGCAGCTTTCCGGCAACTCGAACAAGCCATCATTTCCCGATGTCACGTCGCATTTGACTACGCCAAGGATGAAGGCGCCAAGCCTTACGCCAGTGTTACGCCCTTCAAGTTGATGAACCACAAGGGCATTTGGTATCTCGCTGCCCGTGATGGTGACAAGGTAAAGACTTTCTCCTTCGCCAAGATTGAGCGGTTGTGTTTATTGGATACCCACTTCGCACCTGATCCTGATATTGACAAGACGCTGGTCGAGGAAGACGGCATCTGGATGGGGGAGGACAAGAAGGAAATCGTTCTCAAGATTGCTAGCGAGGTTGCCGGTTACTTTAAACGCCGCCGGCTGATTGCCAATCAGGTCATCGAGAAAGAACTGGAAGACGGGGGGCTGATTGTCTCAGCCAAGGTCGGACATCTTAATCAGGTGCTGCCGATCGTTCGTTACTGGATACCGCACATCCGCATCATCAGTCCGGAATACCTGCAAACCGAAATTGAGAAAGGGTTGGCAGAGTATTTGAAGCGGACCACAAATTTACCGAGAGATGCTCCCTTTGAAAACTAAAATACAAGCAGCCCGACTGTTGGCATCATTTCAGCTAATTTTTAGTGTCTTGATTGCCGCAGCAATTATCTATGGATATGTCACCTACCGCTCGTCTTTAGGGCAGTTCACCCAAGCACTCGCCTCGTCTATTGGCTCAGTGTCCAACGTAGTAGGCATGACCGCTGAAACAATCGAGACAAAGCAAAGCCTCATCGCAAGCGCAAAGCAGACGCTTATTGCGTCTCGGGCACTTATCAAAGAGTTAAATACCGCTGCCATGAATCAGACGCGGCAAGCCCCGCAACTTGCGGATAGCATTCGCTCAGCTTCTGCGCTTACAACAAGGCTTGGCGATACGTTAAGTTCTGTCGGAGATGGATTGATGCTTTTGGTTCCGACCGGTCTGGAAATGAATGGGCTACGACCGATTGTAGTCATGACACGTCCGCTAAAAAGCCAAGGGCAACTATTAATGGCGGATGCACAAAACATAAAAATAGTAGGTAGTGGCTTGCTGGCTTTATCAGACACGATTGCGAATGATGGAGCAAGGCTTGGAGCAGCATTTGCTGTGACTGGAGAGCAAGCACTAAGGCTGCTTGAGGAAACCGAAAAAACCTTGGACGGACTTCAGGGAAATGATTTACCGAAAGCTTTGCAGGAAATGAAAAACACCTCTGAAAATCTTCGCAACGTAAGCCAGCAGGTTAACGTTGCAGGAAATATCAGTATGACTTTTCTCGTTTTCGGTTTGTTGCTGTCGGGATGGTGCTTTCTGAATAGTCTAAGCCATCTTTTGATGATCAATCAGTACGCGGGCTCTGCCGTTCGCCCTGCCGCACCTCAAACAAGAATAGACTCTTTACCTTTGAAGAGTGACGCATGAAAACCTTCGTGCTGTTCGTTGCAGTTATCTTTTCCAGCATCTCATTGGCCGCTGACCGCAAGATAACCTACCAGACGCTACCTGGATCAAGCACCCGTGACTACAGCGCTCCAGCCTATGTAACGGAAGGCGACATTACATATCGAACTATGCCGGGTTCGACCACACGTGATTACAGTGCACCGACTTATGTGACGAAGGGCAACACGACGTACAAGACGCTTCCTGGGTCGAGCACTCGTGACTACTCTGCACCTTCGTATGTGACTGGCAAAAGCAAGAAATAGTAGTACGACTATTTCGTTTCCGATTTGGGAAATCGGGATGTGATTTGCTGCACTACTTTTGCGCTCCATAGTTACTGAACAACAAGGACTAAAACCAAATGAGAAAAATCGACCTGCCTCTTGTACAACGGATTGCGCTGACGATGGCAATAGCAATTATGGTCGCGTGCTCGTGGCTCGCCCCTATTGAAAGCGCGGCTAATAATCAAATCGATGCCGGCTTCAAAAGAGCGCTCATAAGCTTCGCTACGGCGAGATTGCTAAATGCCGGACTGTCTTTTGTGGAGACTACAGAAATTTCGGCTACGCCAATGGGGGTTGGCGTGAAATTCGCGCCGGGGCAGGTACTCAAACCGATGAATGACATGGTTGAGCAGTTCGCCCACCTCATGTTAATAGCTAGCGTTGCCTTTGGTGTCGAAAAAATGCTGATCAGTTTCGGTTCCTATTGGTTGGTTTCGCTATTCTTAACTGCTACAGCGATTGGCTGGGTATATTTAAACTATAAAAAACAGCACTCCCCTGCTTGGCTCTCTCGAATATTGGTCGTGCTGTTGATGATCCGCTTCGCTATACCAATAGCAGTTATCGGCAGCGATGCGTTATTCACTCATTTTATGTCTGACGAGTACAATGCGAGTCAGAAATTCCTTGATACAGCCAGTTCGTCGCTTAGTGATCTTTCGTCACAAGAAGCTATGCCAACTACAGCTCCAACTGATCGCCCAGGAGTGCTAGATAAAGCGAAGGGGTTTTTTACTCAGCCTCCCGCTGATTCTGCTACTAAAGAAGAATCCAGTGTAGGCGATAAAATCAAGAGCTGGTTCTCACGCAACGGAGATCTCGCGTCCAAAAAAATCGAGAACCTAAAGCAAGCGACTTCGCTTTGGATAGAAAAAATTATCAAACTGATAGTTATTTTCTTGCTCCAAACTTTGCTGCTCCCTATTTTCTTTGTGTGGACTTTGTGGGGTGTTGCCAGAGGGCCTTTTGAGATGCCGCCAAGCAGGTTTGGATTTCAAAATCATCGAGAGAGTGAGATGCCGCCAGCAAGATAGATTTGTTGATGCAGATCCATCACTCATTCGGACACAGAATACCTCGCTGAGTGATATTGATCATTTTTGGCCGCCAAATAATTACACCCGCTGAGCGATAAGTTGGTTGGCAAAAAATTCATGAATAGGTGACATGGTGCGAACGATAGGAAATTTCTTGTGGTTTATCCTCGGCGGTTTTCTGATGGGCTGCGCGTGGTGGCTGGCCGGTCTGCTGGCATTTGTGTCAGTTATCGGTATTCCATGGGGACGCGCTTGCTTTGTCATTGGCCTACTTGCGTTTTTGCCGTTCGGTCGTGAAGCCATAAGCCGGGAGGAATTCACTGCAAAGGGGGACATCGGAACTGGCGCATTTGGAACGCTCGCAAATATTGTATGGTTTTTTCTACTCGGCTTCTGGCTTGCGATCGGTCATCTTGCGTCTGCACTGGCATGTGCCATTACTATTGTCGGGATTCCGTTCGCACTGCAGCATCTAAAATTGGCAGGCCTCGCTCTGGTGCCAGTAGGGAAAACCATCGTGTCCATTGAGGCCGCTGAGGCCGCCCGTCGTCAAAACGGTGAGGCTGACGTTGCACGTGCCAGATGATCCTAAAAAACACCCAATCTTCACTGAGCATCTGACGGAGCCGATATGGGGATGACCGAATGGAATGCGCAGCAAGTTACGCTGCTCAGAATTCTCGAGCAAAGTCCTGTCAATGAACTGCAATGGACTGCCGGTGATGCGCGCGAAGCTACGCGTGAGGCGCAACAGTTGGCGAAGGCCCAGTCTCCGCTTGATCAATTCGTGACACGTCGAGCACAACTGGCCCTTGAGGCCATTGCCACGCGAAGCGGGAAATCTCTACTCAGTGCTAGTGCGCCAAGTCGGCCAGTCATCATTGCCTGGCTCATCTTATTCGCTGCCTTTTTGCTGGGATGGATGACCGACTTTCTGCTTGGGCAGTCGCATATGGAGATCATCCACTTATCATTGGTCGGACTGATCGTATGGAATTTGTTTATCTATGCCTTGCCGCTCATCGTCAAATTGCCTGGCATCGATCGATTTGTGGCTCACCTAGGCGAAATGGTGATTAACAAGGTGGGAGGCTGGAGGCTTAGTGAGGCCATGCCTGCGAGAAGCTTTCGCAACAAGGCATGGAGGCTGCAGTTCCAAAAAGAATGGCTATTGCTGTCATATCCGCTGATCAAAGCCAGAATTTCATTGATCATGCATGCAGCGGCGATTTTATTTGCAATGGGAGCAATGTCGAGCCTTTATATACGAGGCATCTCTAAAGAGTACCGCATAGGATGGGAAAGCACATGGCTAGAAAGCGCGGATAGTGTGCGATCAATTGCCCGCGTTGTGCTTGCCCCTAGTGAGCTATTGTTTAACATGACGATTCCAGACGCTGTGCATATTGCCACGCTTCAGCGTCCTGGAAGCCAGGGGGAAGTTGCAACCTACTGGATTTACCTGTATTTCGGTGCTGTCCTCGGCTGGATTATCATCCCGCGATTCATCCTGTTGATGTGGAATGCCGCCCAGCGATGGCGTCTGCAGAAATCCTACCCGCTGCCATTGCATGGTCTTTACTTCAGAACCATGGATGCAGTACGAAAAGGGCGAGGCAGATTTCTTGTGGTTCCTTTTCGTTACGAACTGAAACCTCAGACCAAGACAAATCTCAGCTTCCTCATTGAGCGAATTCATGGGATTTCGGCTGAGATTTCAATTCCAGAGTCGGTGTTGATGGGGCAGGACCCCGCAGATTGGAAGCCGGCATTGGGGAATAGCGATCATATTGCCGTATTTGTCGTGTTCGGCCTTAGTGCGACTGCGGAACTTGATCTTCATGGCAAGTTCCTGCGAAGAATCAGGACCGAACTGAATGGAATCGTGGACGTCGTTCCGATTATTGACACAGGTACATACTCAGGTACTGATCGCGAGCGGCGGCGTGAAAGAAGCGAACAATGGCGGAGTGTTCTTGAATCAGCAAAATTCAAGCCGGTGTTTCTTGATCTATCAAAAACAGATGACGAAGAGAGCGTCAAGACCCTGGAAAGACGGTTGAAGGAAAATGACTGATCCAAAATGCACCAGCTCCCCATCGGACGTAAACATCATGTTGGTATCGCATACCAACGTCGGCAAGACTACGTTGTTACGAACTCTCGTCGGAAAAGATGTTGGTGAAGTAATGGACGCGCCTGATGTAACGAAGGTGGTCAGCAGTTACGATCTTGTTTGTGATGACACCGGCGCCACATTACGTCTTTGGGACACCCCCGGCTTTGCTGACAGCCATAGACTTGCCAAGCGACTTCAGCAACGGTATCGCCTAATTGCCTGGATTGTCCGGGAGCTATGGGATCGATTCATAAATCAGCGTCTTTGGCGAAGCCAGCGCGTGGTAATGGATCTGAAAAAACGCGCAGACGTTATTCTTTACCTGGCCAACGCGCAAGAGCGCCCGGTTGACGCTCCCTACTACCAACCGGAGCTTGAGGTGCTTAGATGGGTAGGCAAACCCGTTCTGGCAGTTATCAACCAAGGTGCAAATCTCGACGCTCTCGAGGCGGCACAGAGGAATGAAACGGAATGGCGCAATGTTTTTGCGCAAAGCAATGTCATAAAGAAAACGCTTAGCCTCGATAGTTTTACACGATGCTGGCTTCATGAAATGGTGCTTGTAGATGACATCGGCTTAGTACTGCCTGAGAATGCGCACCGAAATTTCCTGCCGATCGCTGATAAGTTTCATGCGGTCCATCTGGATCGATTTGAGCAATCAATCGCCGCATTATCTGCGCATCTGGTCGGTGTCGCTGCAGACAAAGTCGAACTTCCGATCGAGAGCCTTGGCACGCTAGGAAAATTCTGGGGCTGGGTCAAAGAAAAGTTCTCCGACGATTCGGAAGAGAGTGCATCACTACCGGCGGTGGCTATGAAAGCACTGACTCAGCGCTTATTGGACGGAACAAAAACAGCGGCCGACAAGCTCATACAAATAAATCGGCTTTCAGGCGCGTCGGCTGGTCAGATCATCGAAGTGGCGGCAGAAAGGTTTGCCTCCAATGGTCCAGTCGATGAAATAGCCTCGGCTCTCGGCGGCGGTGTAGTCGCGGGAGCACTGACAGGTCTCAGTGTCGACCTGCTCTCTGGGGGGCTTACACTGGGGACAGGGGCCTTGGTTGGGGCAATTCTTGGCGGAATGGGAGGCGCAGCTATAGCAAAGGGCTACAACATCTATACGAGTCAAGATAAAAACATTATCGGATGGAGCGCCAACGCCCTTACCGATGCATTTACGCAATCGGTGATGCTCTATCTGGCCATTGCGCATTTTGGTCGTGGGCAAGGTGAGTGGCTGCACAAAGAAGCCCCGACTCATTGGCAACACGTAGTTAGTGATTCGATTAATCGGTATAGCGATCGTATGACCGACCTTTGGACTCGCGTGACTACCGAAGGCAATACTCAACGCTCGCGCGATGATTGTGCAACTTTAATGCGAAACGTTGTCGTTGAAATTCTACAGCGACTATATCCGGAGGCACGATCATATCTGCGAGGTAACGATCAAAGCATCTCGTCGTGTATACAACTCAAGTGATTTAATGGATTGTCCGTGTTTCTTCATGCTGCAAGGGGTAAATGCTGATTTCAATCTGACGACCAACTGGCAATTTGGTTGCAGTTATGGCGTCAACAGAAATTGCTTATAAGCTAAATTTTCTTGATGGCATTCTTCCCGGTGCGCTTGGAATAGCGCAACAACGGATTCGAAACTTGAATTCGAGTTTGACGGCTGATGAACGTCTAACTCATCGAGGTAAGCCCCCGGCTCTGCCGGGGGACTCGCCAAGGTTTGACCTTTGCGGCGGTCGAGAAGACTTTTGAAGCAGCGGTTGAGTAAGCAAAAACGGAGGTACGGAGTGGTCTACGCAAGTGATGTCCGCGTTGAACATGCACGACCCTTCTGCCGCGAAGCGGCTAATGGTTTTGAAGGCGCCTTTGAGGCGCTAACAAATCAGGCCACCGGCTTTGCCGGTGGTATTTGACTTCTCTGCTATCGTGGCAAGCGTCTCATCACCCTTAAGGGGGCTGCGATGGCCACCTTGGCCTGGAAGGCGGCTGAGTGGTTGCGGCGAGGTTTTCTTGCATCTCGAATTTTCAGGAGACACTTTGGAATACAACCCTTATGCCGCAAGTTACACGGCATTAAAACATACATTATTGTCTGCCGATAATGAAAATAATAAGTGGCTCGAGCAACTTGACTGGTACGACAGCTTTGATGGAAAAAAAGCATCCACTGCGCTAAGTAAAGCTGTACGGGAGATGAACTCGCTCGAAAAGGAGCTTGAGGGAATAATTGAAAAACTGGTGGCACAGAGGTTGCGTGTTAGCGACCTAAAGCCGGAGACTAGACTCGGCTTGGATCCGCGCTATTGGTTCTCAACGGAGCGCTCGGTTAAGAAACGCGAGTTCAGCACGCTCAAACAGGTATTGGCGCAACTAATCGGTCAGCAGGATGAGCTTCAGCAGGCGATGCGCATAAAAAACGAGCAGGTCGGTAAACAGAAAACTGAATCGGAGCGCTATCGCTGCTTTGACAGGCTGGAGGCTGAGGCGGCTGTAAAGGCGCTGAATACTCAGATGTTGTATTTGAGGCCGGAACTTGAGCAACTGAGGTCGCGGAAGGACCGGGTTGATCATCAACTAAAGGAACCTCTGGCGGAATTGATGGGGCTAAATCGGCGAAAGCACGGGTTGGAACTTGAGATTACCCGTGCCAAAACCTTCGAGCAGCGACTTTCGAGCGCTTCGAATAGCTACGAGCGAAAAATGATCCACGACGACTGTGGCGCTACTTTAGGCGAGTCCCAACCGGCAAGAATAATCAGTGCCAAACAGAGGGAGCTGCAGTCTATAAATCGCAACATCGGGAAACTTCAGGATCGCTTGCGATCAATCACTCAGCGCGCCTCCCGAATAATCAAAACTATCGTGATCGATGGTAATAACCTGTGCTACCAGTACCAGACCTTCATTGGAGTCGTAGCACTGCAGGCAGTTGCGCAGACGCTGTCGATTGAGTATTCAGTAGTCATCGTATTCGATGCGAGCATTCGCCGCCTACTTCAGAGTAGTGATCGGGATATTGCTGCGCGGTTTGGAAACTCCATCAAGGTTCATGTTGTGGCTTCTCGCCAGAAGGCTGATGAAACACTCCTCGATGCTGCGATCGACTCCAATGCATACGTCATCAGCAACGACCGCTTCGGTGATTTCCCGGACAAGGCTGCGGTTCTTGAGCGGCGCCTCATCACGCATGAAATTCTGAACGGCAAGGTTTTCATCCACGATTTGAGCGTATCGGAGGACATCGCAGCTATAGCAAACTAACCGGATCAAGTTGCTATGTGTGGGCGTTGTTGAGTAAATCGAAAAATGACAGCCATTCCAGCTAGCGGAACGGTCGCGCTGTAGAAAGCTGACAGACCGAATTGGGTACGCTGCTGCCTATGATCTACAAAAACCGAATGTCCGTTGACAGCCTTGCTGCAGTCTTTGGGGCGAAAAGCCCGACCGGCTCTTGTGGGTCGATAGCATCGATTCGGGAATAGCAAAACCGGCCGATCGTTTTCACACATCGTTTTGAGTGAACTGCCGAAGGTCTATTTCATAGCCGGGGACCTGGTACGAATCGGGCTGTGAGGTGCGAATGCTCAAGAAAACAGGGCGTCGGCCTGTTGGCACGACGCCCTGCGGGGACATGGGACCGCCTTGCGGCGTAAGCACTCAGCCAGCCATCAGCACTTCCGGCGGCTGATCGATGTGGTGTCGAACTACGCGGTTGCCTGCGTTGAAGCACTGATCCAGATACACCTCTTCGATCAGGCTATCCGGTACCGCGATGCCGAGCGTGACGAGCTTGTCGGTCAGCGTGCCGATATCGCTCCAATCGAGGGCTGGCTCATGCAGGCTGTCGTAAAGGACGTCGTCCTCGCACGTAGGCCTGCCTTCCTCGTCGCGCAGCACCTCCAGGAACAACTGGCGCAGCGGTCGGTCGTATCCGGCCACGACCACGATCGCGCGGCCGCCATGCGAGAGCCGGATGTGGTGCCGACTCATGTGGCTGGCTCCGACACGTCGAAGACCGGTAGGCCGTCGATCACGGCCGCGTCGCTATCGAACTTCAGCCAGACGATGTCGGCTTGCTCCGCGACTTCGAAGATCGCGGCCAGATCGGCTTCCGTCGGCATCCGGTAACGGGGTGCGCCGACATAGATGACGCCGCCGCAGTCGGTCGGGTAGGCGTTGACCGATAGATCATCATCGGCCAGTTTCAAGCGGGTGCTTGGACTCAGATGCGAGATCGATAACGAGGCCAGCGGTTCAGCCTGCGCTCGCAAGCTTGCCACGGCGAGTGTTTCCATGCGGTTCTCCTTCTTTTCGATGGGACGTCGACTTGGTCTTGGAGCGCGTGCCCGTCGGACGACTGAAGTTCACGCCGCAGTCGCGACAACGGAACCAGCGCAGGCGGCTCAGCGTACCCAACGGCACGCCGTCACCTGCGCAAGCAGGACAGCGAGGCAGGATTCTCGTCGACATGATTATTTCCTCATGCGACAGAAGGCAGCCCGACCCGATGAGGTGGGCATGCCTTTGAGCATCGGACGCGACGCGGTTGGCCGGCGGTGCATGGCGTTACACCAGCCCGCGTTCGGCAAACGACACTACCGTGTCGCCGGCGACGACGAAATGGTCGATCACCCGCACATCCACCAGGCTCAGCGCGTGCTTCAGATTCTGTGTCAGCAACTCATCGGCCCGCGAGGGCTCGGCCACCCCGGACGGGTGGTTATGGGCGACGGCCAGTGCCGCGGCGTTACGGGCAAGGGCTCCCTTGACCACTTCCCTGGGATAGACGCTGGTCTGGGTCAGGGTTCCCCGGAACAACTCCTCGGCTTCGATCAGGCGATGCTGGGCGTCCAGGTAGAGCGCCAGGAACACCTCATGCTCAAGGCCAGCACAATACAGCCGCAGCCAATCGCGCAGAACTTGCGGCGAATTCATCAACGGGCCGCTGCGCATCTGCCCACGCAGGTCGCGTAGCAACAGTTCGCGGGCAATGCCCAGGCGATGGGCGAGAACGGTATCGGTGGTGCCGAGCATGCCCATTTGCGCGACGGCATCGCTGACGTGCAAAGGGTTGGCACCCGACGCGCAAACCAGGGGCGAGAGTAATTCGCGGACCAGATCGGCGCGGGACAAGGCAGCTAGATTCATGGCGTTCTCCTCTAGAAAACAAGAAAACCGGGAACGCCGATCCCAAAGGGGACGGGGTCCCCGCTTGGGATGAATGTGCGGACCTGGGTCGGCACGATGAATGAGGCAGGTAACGACTGCGACGCCGGCTCGGGGCCGGACTGCATCCCACGATGGAATGCATGTAAGCCCAGTCAGTTTCCGTCATCAGTAGGATGGATTCAAGGGGATGCAGAGGACGCAAGGTTCAAGCGGCAGGAATTCGACGGGCTTGCGAATGGCGTTGGTAATGACGGCGTGGCGGACGCTTCGTGCTGCGGAACGGTGCCGCCGGCTTGAACAAAAGGTCCTAGTTGCACTCCACTGTGACCGGGATGTCAGCCTATTGGCACTGCATAAATTTTTTGCGTGACCGCCGTAAAACCCGCGACAAGCCTGAAAAATTTGATCAAGATGAAGGCTCAACCCTTCACGTAGAACGACGATGATCCGCCTCGGCTCGCAAATTCGACTCACTCGCCGGGAGGTCGAGCGCTTCCGGAAGATCACCGACATCGAGCCG
>Ga0116175_1000615_pt1 | contig 24347 bp, 18 predicted proteins | sample AD_UKC125_MetaG_FD_89802 | JGI IMG/M metagenome (GOLD analysis project Ga0116175, IMG submission 89802) | Active sludge microbial communities of municipal wastewater-treating anaerobic digesters from USA - AD_UKC125_MetaG | ecosystem: Engineered > Bioreactor > Anaerobic > Digestate | place: USA... | reverse complement strand
CTTATTTATATTTATACTATCACTTGTTCTTGGTTTTACATTTTCATCCTATAACGAATTGGGAATTGTTTTCTCAGATTTAGAGTATCTAGTCGCCTATTTTGTGAATTTAGTAGGTTTCTTTAGTTTGTGTTTGTTCCTTGCGGTTTTGATAAAACGCTCTGCATTTGCTAGGTTTTTTGTTTATTTGGTTTTTGATAGAGAAAATATCATATTCCTATTTCAAGTTTGAAGTATTCAACAGAAGCTCAAGAGTTGATGATGTTTATTCATTTTTCCCATTGGAATCTATAGGCAATTTACTTGTAGAACCATTTACTAGATTTAGTGTTATCAGAACGATACAAACAACGATTGGAGATAACACAATCAAAGACTATTCTATACATTTTTCCTCAATACTAATAGTTTGTATTTGGGTTAGCATTTTTATTTATGCATCCTATAAAATAATACAAAAGAGAGATTTGTAGTTTCATTTGTCAATCAAATCTTAAAGAAAACATAAAAGACAATTCTCTTTTATTGTTTTCTTTTTTTATTGTTATTTTTAACAAATGAAAAAGTTTGTTTTTATTTTACTAAACATCCTGATTATCAGCGCAAAATCATTTGGTCAGTTTAGTAAAACACACTACATTCCTCCATTATCTAGCTCAACAGTTTTTGCTGGAGAGCAATATTTATATATTTCTACCCCAAAAACAACTCCTGTCAACATAAAAATTATTGAAATAGGAGGTTCAACAATAATAGGAACTGTCACAAGAGATAATCCATATATTTATAATGTAGGTTATGGAAACGATACACAACTCCATGTTGATTCATCTCTCGCCAACGGAATTTTGAATAACAAAGGTTACATAGTGGAAGCCGAAGATCAGGTTTATGTTTCAGCCCGTGTAATTGACCAATCAGGAAATCAGGCTGGCGAGCTTGTTTCAAAAGGATTAGCAGCACTTGGAACTCATTTTAGAAGCGGCGCTTTATTGAATACTAATGTTCAATCCTATCAAGATTTCCATTATACTTTTATTGCTGTATTGGCAACTGAAAACAACACAACTGTTGATTTTAGTGGCTTTCCTGCTGGAGCAACTTTTGTAAATGGTGGAACAGGAACTGTGCCAAGTGTTGTATTGAATAGTGGCGAAAGTTATGTTATAGCTGTTCAAGGACCAAATACCTTAAATCGTGATGCACTGGTTGGTTCATTAATCACTTCAGATAAACCAATAGTTGTAAATTGTGGTTCATATGGCGGAAGTAATGCTGCGGGAAACCTTGATTTAGGTTTCGACCAAATTGTTCCAAAAGAAAAAACTGGTCAGGAATATATTTTCATAAAAAGCACAGGAATAGATGACGTAGAAAGAGCAATAATTGTTGCTGATGAAGATAATACCGAAATTTATCTTGATGGTTCTACAACCCCAACTTTTACTATTGATGCTGGGCAATATGCTTCACTAACGGGTAATTATTTTTCGCAAGATGGAAACTTATATGTAAATACTTCCAAAAAAGTTTTTGCCTATCAATGTGTTGGAGATAACAGCTCAATAGATCAAAGGAATCAAGAAATGTTTTTTGTTCCACCTCTAAGTTGCCAAACTCCTAGAGTAATTAATAATATTCCACAAATAGAGTTTATTGGAACTAGAGAATTTACCGGTAGAGTTACGCTTGTCACTAAAACTGGCTCTACGCTAAATTTTACTATTGATGGTGTAGATTATGACATTAATACACTACCAGGATCAATCTCAGTAGTTGGGCCAACCAATGTAACCGGAAATCCAAACTATGTGAGCTACGTCTTTACTGGAATGAAAGGAAATGTTTCAGTTTTTTCTAGCAATGAAGTCTATTTAGCAGCTTATGGTAGTAGTTTTGCTGCAACTTTTGGTGGCTATTATTCAGGTTTTACATCAAAACCAGAAATATCATTGAGCCAAATTGATATCAATCTAGACAACTGCCTTCCAAATACAACATTGAGTGTAAATAGCCTTAGTCCTTTTGATACTTTTCAATGGTATTTTAATGATACAGCAATTTCAGGTGCAACAAATAATTTTTACAATCCCACACAACCTGGTTATTATTATGTTTCGGCTACAATAAGTGCTTGCGGAAGCGATTATAATTCAGATAATATTCCTGTAAGTATTTGTCCAGAAGACAATGACAATGATGGATGCGTAGATAATGTTGATTTGGATTTAGATAATGATGGAATAACAAATTGTAATGAATCCTATGGAGATTTAACAATTAACACATCCAATATTAATTCAGGAAATATTTCTATTGCTAGCTATAACAATTCATATATTGGCACAATTTCTACAACTGGAATAGCTTCGTCAAATCCAGTTGTTGGCGATACTAATGGAAATATAGTTTTAGAAACGCCACAAGGTAAAAGCAATACAGCAACCTATAAACAGACTTACAATCAACCTTTAAGCATTTCCATAAATTACAGTGATATTATTGATGCATCAGCATTGCTTTCTTCAAACACAGAGTTAAGGATTAATTGTCCTTCAAATCAAACCATAACTATTCTTAACCCAAATAATCAATTACTGATTGACACTAATTTTGATGGAATTTTTGAGAACAACGTAACCCAGTTTTCAAATTTTGAAATTCGATTTAGACTAAATGGAAATATTCCTTTGCAAGCTGGAACTGGAAACTTTAGTATTAAAGGAAAATTAATTTCTTCAATCTCTATTACAAATAGAAATCTTGTAGATGATAACATTAGTAAAGTTAGCCTAAAACTGATTGCAACATGTGTTCCAAAAGATAGTGATAACGATACGGTTCCCGATCAATTGGACTACGATTCTGACAATGATTCAATTCCAGATTTTTATGAATCACAAGGAAGCACATTCAACCCCTTAACAAATGTTGACACCAACAATGATGGCATTGATGATGTTTTTGCAGCTACTTTTATACCTGCAGATAGTGACAGTGATGGTGTTCCAAATTACCTCGATTTAGATTCTGACAACGATGGAATTTTTGATATTATTGAAGCTGGTAGCCCAAGCAATCAAACCAATACTAATGGAGTAGTTATTACAACTAATTTTGGTTCGAATGGTTTAGCTAACAATCTCGAAACTTCTCCTAACAGTGGAGTTATAAACTTTACAATTGCCGATACAGATAATGATGGCATTTTTAACTACATAGAACTCGATAGTGACGATGACGATTGTTTTGATGTTACTGAAGCTGGGTTTTCTGATGGTAATAATGATGGCATTTTAGGAAATGATAATCCTATTGTAATAAATAGCAATGGAACTGTTTTAAATGCTAGCGGTTACAGTGTTCCTAATGGCAATTATACTATTCCAGCACCAATATCTATCACAACACAACCTACAAATGTAACGACATGCGAACTTCAATTGGCTCAGTTTTCAATAACAAGTCCAGAAGCAGATAGTTATCAATGGCAACTTTCTACTGATAATGGTGTGAATTGGGTTAATTTGACAAATGCAGGGATTTACAGCGGCGTAAATTCATCCACATTATCTATTTCAAATGTTACTGCAGCAATGGCTGGATATACTTATCGAGTATTTTTGAACAGAACTGGAAATTCATGTGGCTTGTATTCAAATATTGCAATTCTAACAACTTATGCATTACCATCGTTAACGACACCAATTTCATTAAAGCAATGTGATGATGATACAGATGGAATTTCAGTTTTTAATTTAACACAAAAAAATGATTTCATTTCGGCAAACTATCAAAATGAAACTTTTACATATTATACCACTCTTCTTGCGGCAAATACTCAAGATGCTTCTCTTCAAATCACAAATCCTATTGCTTTTTCATCTGGAAATAATAGCGTATTTGTTAGAGTAGAAAACAGCAATGGATGTTTTAGTGTTGGAAGAATAAATTTAGTGGTTTCGGTAACTCAAATCCCAAGTACTTTTGTTATCCCTAATCAGTACAAATGTGATGATTATTTGGATGCCACAAACGATGACCGTGATGGCATTTCTGGACCATTTGATTTTACAGCCATTAAAAATAGTTTACTAGCTATTCTACCAAGTAATGTTTCTATAAAATTCTACAAAACTGAAGCCGATTTTCTTGCAGAAACTGACATTTTGGGTAATTCATTAGCCATACAAGATATCACCAATTATAGAAATATTGGTTTTCCTAATCAGCAAACTATTTGGGTTCGAGTAGATAGCACATTAGACAATTCTTGTTTTGGATTTAAAACTTTTGATATAATTGTAGAAGCATTACCTTTTGCAAACCCAATAAATACTCAAAACTTAATTCGTCACTGCGATGATAACCAAGATGGCGTTTTTGGTTTCGATACATCAACTATTCAGTCCTTAGTTTTAAGTGGTCAAACTGGTGTAAACGTTAAATATTATAACTCAGCGGGAATTCAACTACCAAGTCCATTGCCTAATCCATTCTATGTAAATGGAACAGAAACTATAACCATTAGAGTTAGTAATAATACTACCCAAACTGGTGGACAACCATGTTATGATGAAGAAACTTTACAGTTTATTGTAGATGATTTACCAGAAGTTTTTCCAATAGATATCAGCTACACAACCATTTGCGATGATGAAGAAGATCCATTATATCAAGACGGAAAATATACATTCCCAACCACCAATTTTCAAGAAATGCTTTTGGGTAACCAAACGGGATTGAATATTTATTTTTATGATGAAAACAATAATCTTATTGGCAATTCTTTACCAAATCCTTTTACTACTTCAACTCAAAATATAAAAGTTGTAGTTGAAAACCCAATAAATACTGATTGTACAGCTGAATTGATAATTCCTTTTGTGGTAAATCCTACGCCAAAAATTGATTTATATGACAGCATGCTAATATGTTTGCCCGACACATCTACAATAATTGATGCAGCAATAATTGATGGCAGTTCTCCAACAAACTATAGCTATCAATGGTATGAAAATGGAAATATTTTGGTTGGAGAAAACCAATATCAGCTAACTGTATCTACACCAGGAGAATATACTGTTACGGTCAAAAACTCTTCGGAATGTATTATGACTAGAAAAGTTGACGTTATTGCTTCAGAAATTGCCACCATACAAAATATAGAAATACATGATTTGAGTTCTCTAAACACCGTTTTAATAACCGTTACTGGCAGTGGAGTTTATGAGTATTCTCTAGATGATATGTATGGCCCATATCGTGACAGTAATTTTTTTCAAAATGTACCAATTGGTGAACACGATGTTTATGTGAGAGACAAAAATGGCTGTGGTATTGTTGGCCCAATGAAAATATATGTTCTTGGAATTCCTAACTTCTTTACTCCAAATGGCGATGGATATAATGACTATTGGAACATTCAAGGAGTAAATCCCGCTAATGCTAACTCGGTAATTTATATTTTTGACCGATATGGTAAGTTGTTAAAACAAATAAGTGCAACAGGAAATGGCTGGGATGGAACTTATAACAACAATTTAATGCCATCAGATGATTATTGGTACAATATCCAGTTGAGAGATGGTAGAAATGTAAAAGGTCATTTTACTTTAAAACGATAAAAAAAACCCATCGATTGATGGGTTTTTTTTTATTAATCTATTTTAAAACGTTTTCTATCATTTTCGTTCAGATAAATTTTTCTTAAACGAAGTGATTTTGGTGTTACTTCTACATATTCATCTTTTTGAATATATTCTAAAGCTTCTTCAAGAGAAAACTTTATTGCTGGAACAATTCTTGTTTTGTCATCAGCTCCGGCAGAACGGAAGTTGGTCAATTGTTTGGTTTTTGTGATATTAACCACCATATCATCTCCGCGAGAGTTTTCTCCAATTACTTGACCTTCATATACATCTTCATTTGGATCTACAAAAAACTTACCTCTATCTTGTAATTTATTTATCGAATATGGAATTGCCTTTCCATTTTCCATAGAAATTAAAGAACCATTAATTCTTCCTGATATTTCTCCTTTGTAAGGTTGATATTCAAGAAATCTATGTGCCATGATAGCTTCACCAGCTGTAGCAGTCAAAAGTTGATTTCTTAAACCAATAATTCCTCTAGATGGAATATTAAATTTTATAATCATTCTTTCTCCTCTTGGTTCCATGCTCAACATTTCACCTTTTCTAACGGTAACAAACTCCACTGCTCTACCCGAAACATTTTCAGGTAAGTCTATTGTTAGCTCTTCAATTGGCTCACATTTTACTCCATCAATTTCTTTAATGATAACTTGTGGCTGACCAATTTGCAATTCATATCCTTCACGTCTCATGGTTTCTATAAGAACAGATAAGTGCAAAACACCTCTACCAAACACCATAAATTTATCCGCCGAATCTGTTTCATTAACTCTTAGAGCAAGGTTTTTTTCAAGTTCTTTGGTCAATCTATCCTTAACGTGTCTAGAAGTAACAAATTTCCCTTCTTTACCAAAAAACGGAGAGTCGTTTATAGTAAACAACATACTCATAGTTGGTTCATCAATAGCAATAGTTTGCAATGCTTCTGGATTTTCAAAATCGGCAACTGTATCTCCAATTTCAAAACCTTCAAGACCAACAATCGCACAAATATCTCCTGCAGTAACTAGTTCTACTTTCTTTCTTCCTAATCCGTCGAATGTGTGAAGTTCTTTGATTTTTGATTTGATTATTTTTCCATCTCTTTTTACCAAAGAAACATTTTGATTTTCTTTTAATTCGCCTCTTTGCAAACGACCAATAGCTATTCTACCTGTAAACGAAGAAAAATCTAGTGATGTTATTAGCATTTGAGGAGTTCCTTCAGAAACTTTTGGCGCTGGTATATGATTAAGAACCATGTCTAATAATGGCTCAATATTTTCTGTTTGATTTCTCCAGTCTTCACTCATCCAGTTGTTCTTTGCAGAGCCATATACTGTTGGGAAATCAAGCTGCCATTCTTCTGCACCAAGCTCAAACATTAGATCGAAAACTTTTTCATGTACTTCTTCTGGTGTACAATTTTCCTTGTCTACTTTATTGATGACCACACAAGGTTTTAACCCTAGGTCAATTGCTTTTTGTAACACAAAACGAGTTTGTGGCATTGGTCCTTCAAAAGCATCTACTAGAAGTAAAACTCCATCAGCCATATTGAGAACTCTTTCTACTTCACCACCAAAATCGGCGTGACCTGGTGTGTCGATGATATTTATTTTTGTGCCTTTGTATTTTACAGAAACATTCTTAGAAACAATTGTAATTCCTCTTTCACGCTCCAAATCGTTGTTATCCAAAATTAAATCACCAGTGTTTTCATTATCTCTAAAAAGTTGACAATGATACATAATTTTGTCGACCAGTGTTGTTTTACCGTGGTCAACGTGAGCAATAATAGCAATGTTTCTAATTGATTCCATGTATGTTTTTTTGAAAGGTGCAAAGGTACATTTTTATTTTTGATACTGAAAAGTAAATCAAGATGTAATGTTATTATAATAATAAGTTTTTCTGTTATTTTTAAAAAACATCTTTTATTTATATATTTGAAGAAATGAAAAAGTTTTCTAGTCAAATAATTATTTTTTCCCTAATAGCTTTAGTTCTAATATCTTTATTAGGCAATGTCTTTATTAATGGACAATTAGAAAACTCAACAAAAGATGTTATTCAAAGATATTTTATCATAAAAGACGTTGTTATTATTGTTGCCTACGTCTTTTTTACAAAATATGCTCTCAATCAAATCCACTCAAGATATAGCGATACATTTGCAAAATTTAAAAAAAATAATTCTGAAATAACTGAAGCTAAAGAGCGCTACGACGTAGTGGCAAAGGCTACTAGTAACACCATTTGGGATTGGCAAATTGAAAGCGATAAGTTGGTTTGGAACAAAGGTATTCAAGGTGTATTTGGCTACAAAAAAAGTGAAGTTGGTAGCGACTCTAATTGGTGGTTTAGCAGAATTCATCCCGAAGACAGCTTAAACATGTCAATAAAATTATATTCATTCCTTGATGCTAAAACAGATAAATGGCAACACGAATATAGATTTCAATGTGCAGATGGAAGTTTTAAATATGTTCTTGATAGAGGTTTTCTATTGAAAGATGCTGATGGAAAAGCCATCAGAATGATTGGAGCTCTTCAAGATGTTACCAAGCAAAAAGAAGAAGAACAAAGGCTTAAACTCCTTGAAACGGCCATCACACAATCTAAAGATGCGGTGATGATTACTGATACTGAAATTGTTGATGATTATGCTCCAAAAATCATATTCGTCAATACGGCATTTTTAAAAATGACTGGATTTAGTGAAGAAGAAATTATAGGAAAGTCCATTTCACTAATATTTGGTCCAAAATCTGATATTTTACAACTCGATAAATTAAAAAATGCTGTTCTGGAATATAAAGAATGTGTCATTGAAACCATTTGCCATAAAAAAAATGGAGAAGAATTCTGGATTAATCTTTCCATGATTCCTGTAATGACTAATGAAGGCGAGCACTCACATTGGATATCAATTCAAAGAGATGTGACTGAGGAAAAAGAAAAAATTAAAGAACGTGAACAACTTATTAGAGAGTTAACACAGAATAATAACGATTTAAAACAATTTTCATACATCACCTCTCACAACTTGAGAGCACCATTATCAAATTTGACTGGTTTGCTCAATTTGGTTGATGATATTGAAATTGAAAACCCAGAACTCAAAGAAATTATTGCTGGATTTGCAACCTCAACTCATTTGCTAAATGAAACCATCAACGATTTAGTAAAAGTTGTCATCATAAAAGACAATCCTTCAATAAAAAAAGAAACTATTCTTATAAAAGAAATTTTTGAGAATGTGTTCAACCAATTGAGCTTTTTAATCAGTTTACACAAGCCTATTTTAAAAATTGAATTAGATGATATTTCTATTTTAAATATGAATAAATCATATTTGGAAAGCATTTTCCTTAATCTATTAACAAATTCAATAAAATATAAATCTCCAGACAAACAATTAAAAATTACAATAACCTCAAAAACTATTAACGATAAAGTTATTCTATATTTTAAAGATAATGGAATTGGTATAGACCTAGACAGAAACAAACATAAAATCTTTGGATTGTATCAGCGATTTCATAATCATCCTGACAGCAAAGGTCTTGGATTATATTTAGTTAAATCGCAAGTGGAAACAATGGGAGGAACTATTGAGGTTAGCAGTAAAGTAGGTAAAGGAACAACTTTTACAATAACATTTAACAACTAAAATCATGAATGTACTATGTATTGATGATGACCCAATTACATTGATGCTTTGCAAAAAAGTCATTGAAAAAGTAAATTTTGCTTCAACTATTTTTACTTCAAATAACGGTGAAGAAGCCTTAGAGTTTTTTAATTCTTTAAATCAAGACAAAGAATTCGAAAAAATAGATATTGTTTTTTTAGATTTGAATATGCCTATAATGAACGGATGGGAATTTCTTGATGAATATATAAAAAATCAATTTGACAAAGTCTTCCACAAAACAAAATTCATCGTTTTATCTTCAACAATAGACCCAAAAGACATCAACAAGTCAAAGACATATGAGATAGTTATAGATTTTATATCAAAACCAATAACAAAAGAGCTTCTAGAGGATTTAAAAACTAAATTAAACTAAAAAAGACACCTAAAAAGGTGTCTTCTTAATATAAGATATTAGGAATACTTTCCTTATGATAATCTTGCAACGTGTTTAGTCAATTTAGACTTCAAGTTTGATGCTTTATTATCATGTATGATGTTTTTCTTAGCTAATTTATCAATCATCGATATAACAGAAGCTAACTTAGCAACTGCATCAGCTTTAACAGTCGTTAATCTTAATGCTTTAACTGCATTACGAGCTGTTTTATGTTGATATCTGTTTAAAACTCTTTTCTTTTCGTTGCTTCTTATTCTTTTTAAAGCTGACTTATGATTTGCCATTTTTTGTTATTTTTTAAATTAAAAAAATTGTAGCCCGTAAGGGAATCGAACCCTTCTTACCAGGATGAAAACCTGGCGTCCTAACCGATAGACGAACGGGCCATAACCTGTTTTCTACATTTGTAGCCCGTAAGGGAATCGAACCCTTCTTACCAGGATGAAAACCTGGCGTCCTAACCGATAGACGAACGGGCCTACTTGCGTAATGCGGATGCAAAAATACAACTATTTTTTATTCGTACAATAGTAAAATAATTTTTTTTACTATTTTTTAGTAAGCCTTAGCAAACAGTACTCTTCCAGCTGATTTTGCTCCACTAAAAACACATTTTCCTTCCTCCTCAACCCTATCTAAAGGTATGCATCTTATCGTAGCTTTGGTCAATTCTTTGATTTTTTCTTCAGTTTCTGATGTTCCATCCCAATGTGCTGAAACAAAACCTGTTTTATTTTCCAACACTTCTTGAAACTCTTCAAAAGAATTAACTTCTGTAATATGATTATTTCTAAAATTCAATGCTCTGTCAAACAAATCTTTTTGAATTTTCTCCAATAAACTAGAGATGTGTTCAACAATATTTTGATTTGAAACTATTTCTTTTGTCAAATTATCCCTTCTTGCTACTTCAAAAGTACCATTCTCTAAATCTTTAGGTCCAATAGCAATTCGAACTGGTACTCCTTTTAATTCCCATTCGTTGAATTTAAACCCAGGTGACAAAGTATCTCTTGTATCAAATTTTACTGAAATACCTAACTTTCTTAATTGTTTTGTCAATGATTCAACTAGGTCATTAATTTGATTAAATTGTTCATCAGTTTTAAAAATTGGAACTATAACAACTTGAATTGGAGCAAGATTTGGTGGTAATACCAATCCTTTATCATCTGAATGTGTCATAACTAATGCTCCCATCAATCTTGTTGAAACTCCCCAACTAGTTCCCCAAACATGTTCTAACTTACCTTCTTTACTTGCAAACTTTACATCAAAAGCTTTGGCAAAATTTTGACCTAGAAAATGTGAAGTTCCAGCTTGCAAAGCTTTTCCATCTTGCATTAAGGCTTCTATACAATACGTTTCTTCTGCTCCAGCAAATCTTTCATTGGCTGTTTTAATTCCTTTGATTACTGGAATTGCCATAAAGTTCTCAACAAAATCAGCGTAAACATTCATCATTTTTTCTGTTTCTTCTATCGCTTCTTGTTTTGTTGCATGTGCAGTATGTCCTTCTTGCCATAAAAACTCGGCTGTTCTCAAGAACAATCGTGTTCTCATTTCCCAACGTACCACATTAGCCCATTGATTGATTAATAGCGGTAAATCTCTGTAAGACTGTATCCAGTTTTTATAAGTGCTCCAAATTATGGCTTCACTTGTAGGTCTAACGATGAGCTCTTCTTCAAGTTTAGCATTTGGATCAACAATTAGTTTTCCTTTATTTTCTTCATCTGTTTTCAGACGATAATGAGTAACTATAGCGCATTCTTTCGCAAATCCTTCTGCATTTTTTTCTTCAGCTTCAAACATGCTTTTGGGCACAAAAAGAGGGAAATAAGCATTTGAATGACCTGTTTCTTTGAACATATCGTCCAACTGGCGTTGCATTTTTTCCCAAATAGCATAACCATATGGTTTAATCACCATACAACCTCTAACTCCAGAGTTTTCGGCTAAATCAGCTTTTACAACAAGCTCGTTATACCATTTGGAATAATCTTCTTCTCTTTTTGTTAAGTTTTTACTCATAATAAATATTTGGCACAAAAATTGTTTAACTTATTTTAACTAAATAGTTCAGCAAAACTAACTAATTTTGTATAGTCCAACAATAAAAATGCTAATGATATGAAAACAAAATTCCTTCCACTAGTCAATTGGCCCGTTTACTTTGTATTCGGAAGTATATTTTTTAGCCTTTATTCGTGTGGTTCATACCAAAACTCATCCTATTATGATAATGATGGTGTTTATGGAAATTCAACCGAAGCTAAAAAAACACAGCCTGAAAATTCTAATTCAGAAAATAGCCAAAAATATAAAGAGTACTTTAGCTCATTAAACCAAAATGATGAAGTGTTTACCGATGTAGAAAATTATTCTACAACTAGAGATACAGTAGCTACCAGAGAAACTCAAGAGTATAGCTCAGGAAATTATTCTTCATGGGGAAGCAATGCTCAATCAGTAACAATAAATGTTTATGACAATTCTTGGGGATGGAATTATTGGAACAACTACTGGTACGGAAATTATTGGGGATGGAATAACTGGTATGGTCCTAGTTGGGGATTTGGTTGGAATAATTGGTATGGTCCAAGCTACTATTGGGGTTGGAATTGGGGCTGGTATAGTCCTTACTATTATAATAACTGGGGTTGGAATAATTACTATGGATATGCTTGGAATAATGGATATTACAACCATGGAACAAGAGGTGGAAGAAGTGATTACTATGGTAACAGACTTGGCAACAGAAATTCGGTGAGAGGTAATGACATTAGAACCAATTCTTTTAATAATCCTAGAAGCAATTTTGGAGGAAGAAATAACTATGAACAACCTAGTAGAAGTAATATTTCAAATCCAACAAGAGGAAACTACACCACACCTCCAAGAGGAAATACAACAACCACTCCTGTAAGAAACTATAACAACACATCTAATTCCTCATCTACACAACCGAGACCAAATGTTTCACAACCGAGACCTAGTTCTTCATCTAGCTCAAATAGTACTACTCCAACCAGAAGCTATTCTGGAACTAGAAGCTCTAGCTACTCATCAGGAAGTTATAGTAGTGGAAGCTCAGGTGGTGGAAGTTATGGTGGTGGAAGATCAAGCGGTGGTGGAAGAAGATAATTCAAAATTTATAAATAGTAAAATAATTGCCATGAAAAAAATATTAACATGCTTGTTTTTTTGCGCTTCATTTTCTCAAATTTTTGCACAAGAAACAACACCTGAAGATGCCTTGAGATTATCAGTAGAAAACCTTACTGGAACCGCTAGGTTTAGAAGTATGAGTGGCGCATTTGGAGCATTGGGTGGAGATTTGTCTGCAATAAACCTAAACCCTGCTGGTTCAGTGTTTTTTAATAATAATTTCGGTTCTATTACAGGTTCTGTTTTCAATACCAAAAATAGTTCTACCTATTTTGGAACAAAAACTAAAGACAATGATACTACGTTGGATTTAAATCAAGCTGGAGTAGTTTTTGTTTTTAATGATAACAGTGGAAAAACAGATTGGAAAAAAATTGCATTAGCATTTAATTATGACAACACTAATAATTTTGGAAACAGCATTTTTTCTAAAGGAACTAATCCATACAATTCGATTGGAAATTATTTTGTAGATATTGCACAAGGAATACCATTGAACGTATTGACTGATTATGATTTTTATCAATTAAATTTTTATGAACAGCAAGCTTATCTTGGTTATGACACATACATTTTTGAAGCAAACGATAATATCCCTAGTAATACTGGTTATTATACCAATATACCTTTGGGAGGAAACTATTATCAAGAAAATTCTCTTTCAACATCAGGATATAATGGAAAACTAACAGCTAATTTTGCTACTACTTACAAAGATTTTTTGTCTTTGGGTATGAATCTTAATTTTCATTTCGTTGACATTATCAAAACAAGCTCTGTTTATGAGTCAAATACAAACCCTATATATGACTCAGGTTCAACTATCTCTGAATTATTATTTGAAAACCAACTTTCTACTATAGGTTCAGGTTTTTCATTTAGCCTAGGAACTATTGTAAAAGCTACTGATTTTTTAAGATTTGGATTATCTTATGATTCTCCAACATGGTATAGACTTACAGATGAACTAACTCAAGGAGTAGCAACGCACAGTATAAATAATCAAGATGGAAATGAGTTTCCTACTTCATATCAACCAACTATTCAATATGCTCCATACAAAATTCAAACACCAAGTAAATGGACTGGAAGTGTAGCTTTAATTTTTGGCAAAAGAGGTTTACTAAGTGCTGATGTTTCTACAAAAGACTACAGTACAACAAGATTTAAACCAAAAAATGATTTTCAAGATTTGAATACATTTATGAGTAATGCTCTAGATAATGCTATTGAAGTTCGTCTTGGCGGCGAATATAAAATCAAACAATTCAGTTTACGTGGTGGATATCATTTTGATCAAAGCCCATACAAAACTGATGTAACCTTTGGAGATTTGACTGGCTATTCTGGTGGAATTGGTTATAGTTTTGGCGAAAGTAAACTAGATTTAGCTTACAACTATGAGCATAGAAAAATGAATCAATTGCTAGTTACATCTGGCATGACTGATCCTGCAAGAGTTAGTCGTTACAACAATAATGTTACTATCACCTATTCTGTAAATTTCTAAAAAATCTAAATAATTCCAAAAGCCGCTTTTGAAAAGCGGCTTTTTTGTTTTTAATTTCTATTGAGAATTTCTTTTTTATAGTGATATAAATAACGTAATTTTGCACTCCAATTTTCTAAATCAATGAGAACCAAATCCTTAAAAAAAAACAAAATCAACGTAATCACTCTTGGCTGTTCAAAAAACGTTTATGACAGTGAAGTCTTGATGGGACAATTGAAGGCCAACGGAAAAGATGTCGAACATGAAGCTCCAAAAAATGATGAAGGAAACGTTATTGTCATCAACACTTGCGGGTTTATCGATAATGCCAAAGCAGAGTCTGTAAATACCATTCTCGAATATGCCGACAAAAAAGAGAGAGGATTAGTTGACAAAGTATTTGTCACTGGATGTCTTTCTGAAAGATATAGACCAGATTTAGAAAAAGAAATTCCTAATGTTGACCAATTTTTTGGCACAACAGAATTGCCTTTACTGTTAAAAGCACTTGGCGCAGACTACAAACACGAATTAATAGGAGAACGCTTAACAACTACACCCAAGAATTATGCTTATTTAAAAATTGCTGAAGGTTGTGACAGACCATGTAGTTTTTGTGCAATTCCTTTGATGAGAGGAAAACACGTTTCTACACCAATTGAAAATCTGGTTATCGAAGCAGAAAAATTGGCTAAAAATGGAGTAAAAGAACTTATTCTAATAGCTCAAGACTTGACCTACTATGGTTTAGATTTATACAAAAAAAGAAATCTTGCAGAGCTATTGGAAGCATTACTAAAAGTAGAAGGCATTGAGTGGATTAGATTGCATTATGCATTCCCAACTGGGTTTCCAATGGATGTACTCGAACTAATGAAAAGAGAACCAAAAATTTGTAATTATATTGATATTCCTCTTCAACACATATCAGATAATATTCTAAAATCGATGCGTCGTGGTACAACCTACGAAAAGACAACCCAATTATTAAAAGATTTTAGAAAAGCAGTTCCGGGAATGGCAATAAGAACAACTTTGATAGTTGGTTATCCAGGAGAAACTGAAGAAGATTTTCAACTTTTGAAAAATTGGGTAGAAGAAATGCGTTTTGAACGATTAGGATGTTTTACTTATTCGCATGAAGAAAATACACATGCTTTCAATTTGGTTGATGATGTTCCAGAAGAAGTAAAACAAGCTCGTGCAGCAGAGATAATGGATATTCAGGCTCAGATTTCATGGGAATTAAATCAGGAAAAGATTGGACAAACTTTTAAATGCGTTATCGACAGAAAAGAAGGTCAATATTTCATTGGTAGAACAGAGTTTGATAGCCCAGACGTTGATAACGAAGTTTTAGTCGATGCTTCAAAACATTATTTAAAGACTGGTGATTTTGTCAATATAAAAATCACAGATGCTACTGAATTTGATTTATACGGTGAACCACAATTATAAAAAAAATCCGCTGATGCGGATTTTTTTATTTACAAAGGTATATTTCCATGTTTTCGTTTAGGTGTTGATACTTCTTTGTTTTCCAACATTGCAAATGCTTTTATTAACTTTCTTCGAGTTTCATTTGGTAAAATAACCTCATCAATAAAACCTCTTTGCGCAGCGGTATATGGATTAGCAAATAAATCAGCATATTCTTTTTCTTTTTCAAGAAGTTTTGCTTCTGGGTTTTCAGCTTCGCTAATTTCTTTTTTAAATATAATTTCAGAAGCTCCTTTTGCTCCCATTACTGCAATTTCGGCAGTTGGCCAAGCAAAATTCATATCAGCTCCAATGTGCTTTGAGTTCATTACGTCATAAGCACCACCATAAGCTTTTCTGGTAATTACAGTTACTTTTGGAACTGTTGCTTCGCTTAGAGCATACAACAATTTGGCACCATGCACAATAATTCCATTCCATTCTTGGTCTGTTCCCGGAAGAAAACCAGGCACATCCTCTAAAACCAATAATGGAATATTGAAACAATCACAAAAACGAGTAAAACGAGCAGCCTTGATAGAACTTTTAACATCAAGACATCCTGCTAGATACATTGGATTATTAGCTACGATACCTATACTTCTACCAGCTAATCTGGCAAAACCTACAATAATATTTTCGGCATAATTTTTATGAATTTCAAAAAAACTATCTTCATCGATAATTCCTTTGATAACATCATGCATATCATATGGTTTATTTGCATTTTCAGGAACGATGTTCATTAATTCATCACGGTATTCATCAGAAACTTTATAAGGTAATTTTGGCGTAGTTTCTTTATTGTTTTGCGGAACATAACTCAATAATTTTTTTAAATCTTCTAAACATTCTACTCCATTTGGTGATGTTATATGTGCTACACCAGACTTGGTAGAATGTGTTGTTGCACCACCAAGTTCTTCAGAAGTTACTTCCTCATTGGTTACCGTTTTCACAACATTTGGACCAGTTACAAACATATAACTATTATTTTCCACCATCATGGTGAAATCTGTCATTGCAGGTGAATAAACAGCTCCACCAGCGCATGGTCCCATTATAGCCGAAATTTGAGGTATAACACCACTTGCTTGAACATTTCTATAAAAAATATCGGCATAACCACCAAGTGAACGAACACCTTCTTGTATTCTAGCACCACCAGAGTCGTTTAGACCAATCATTGGTGCTCCAACTTTTACAGCCATATCCATGACTTTACAAATTTTTTCGGCATGAGTTTCAGATAATGCACCTCCAAATACCGTGAAATCTTGAGCAAATATGTAAACCAATCTACCATTTATAGTTCCATATCCAGTGATAACTCCATCTCCATAATAGGTTTCTTTCTCCATACCGAAATCAGTAGTTCTGTGTGTAACCAACATCCCAATTTCTTCAAAAGAACCTTCATCGAGTAAATATTCAACTCTTTCTCTGGCCGTTAATTTTTTCTTTTCATGCTGTTTTGCAATCCTTTTTTCGCCTCCACCTAGTTTGGCTAAAGCAACTTTATCTTCGAGAATTTTTATTTTATCTTCCATGGTTTAATTTGTTGGTACTCGTAATATTCGTTTTTCCTCTAAATATTGTTTTAAGGCAACTAGAGCAGCGATTTCGGCTTCTTTATTCTGTTGCTCTTTTAGCTGTTCTGGGTTGTAATATTTTTTAACAAATCCTGTATCAAAATCTCCTGAACGAAAAGCTTCGTGTTGCATTACAAATTTTCCAAATGGTAATGTAGTTGCTACACCTTCAACATGATATTCATCTATTGCTTTAATCATTCCTGCAATGGCTTCATCTCTCGTTCTACCATAAGTTACCAATTTTGAAAGCATTGAATCGTAATAAATTGGTACATCCATACCTTCTTCGATACCATTATCAACTCTAATATTTTCTCCTTTTGGTAATTTATATTTTGTTAATTTTCCAACATTTGGCAAGAAATCATTCAATGGATCTTCAGCATAAACGCGTAACTCCATTGCATGTCCTTTTATTTGCAAATCTTCTTGTTTGATTTCTAATTTTTCTCCAGAAGCAATTTTTATCTGTAGTTCAACCAAATCTAATCCAGAAATCATTTCGGAAACTGGATGTTCAACTTGCAATCTTGTATTCATTTCTAGAAAATAAAAGTTGTGTTGATCATCCATTAAAAACTCAACTGTTCCTGCTCCAAGATAGTCGCATGCTTTTGCAACACGAACAGCAGCTTCACCCATTTCTTTTCTTTTTTCGGGTGTCAAAATTGATGATGGCGCTTCTTCTACTACTTTTTGATGACGACGTTGAATGCTACATTCTCTTTCAAAGATGTACAACACATTTCCGTGACTATCAGCCATGATTTGTATTTCTATGTGTCTTGGCTTAGTTACATATTTTTCGATAAAGACTGAACCATCTCCAAAAGCAGATGTGGCTTCGCTAATTGCTCTTTCCATTTGAGATACGAAGTCTTCTTCTTTTTCTACAATTCTCATACCTTTTCCACCACCACCAGCAGAAGCTTTAATTAGAATTGGAAAACCTATCGCTTTTGCAGTATTTTTTGCTTCATCTACATCTACTATAGCATGATCTACACCAGGAACCATTGGGATATTATATTTCATTACCGCTTCTTTGGCAGCAAGTTTACTTCCCATCATTTCAATGGCTTTTGTTTTTGGTCCAATAAAAATTATACCATTCTTTTCGGCTAGTTCAGCAAATGATGCATTTTCGCTAAGAAAACCATAACCTGGATGAATAGCGTCAACGTTCAATTGTTTTGCAACTTCTATTATTTTATCTCCTCTAAGATAGGATTGACTAGAAAGTGCTTCTCCAATGCAGACTGCTTCATCTGCAAATTTTACATGCAATGCATTTCTGTCAGCAGTAGAATAAACAGCTACAGTCTTTATGCCCATTTTTCGGGCAGTTTTCATTACTCTGATAGCTATTTCACCACGATTAGCTATCAAGATTTTATTTATTTTTTTCATGTTATTCAAACTCTATTAATAGTTGACCTTTATCTACCGCTTGTGATTTAGCAACAGATATAGATTTAATAATTCCATCTCTAGGAGAAAGAATACTGTTCTCCATTTTCATTGCTTCGAGGATGAGTAATTGTTCATTCTCTTTCACCTCTTGGCCAGCTTGTACTGAAACTTCAATAATCAATCCTGGCATTGGTGCTTTGATAGAGTTTATTTGTTTTGTAGAACCTGCAGAAATTCCCATTTCATTAATTAAGTTCTCTAATCTACCCGAAATAGATACCCAATAGGAGTTGTTGTTGATTTTTACTTGATATTTTTTTTGCAAGAAATCGAAGGATACAATCTCTGCTTTGAATGGTTTTTTGTCGCTCAAGACATGAAATTCATTTTCACCAACAGATACGATATCTAGTAGTGAAAGGTCGCTTTCAGAAAATTCAAAAACATTCAAATTATTAACTGAAATTTTATATTTATCTTTCATATATGATTTTTAATACCTGTAAAATTACGAATAATATAAATTTAATTTTATTTTTTTATGTTCATTTTTGGTTAGTTGCTATACATAAAAAAAGCCTCGAACAATGTTCGAGGCTTAGAGAAAAATTAACTTAATAAATAACTCAACTATTTATTTTCTAATGTAAAATTGACATCAATTTTAATGTTTTCGGCAATTTTACTTTTTACGACACTTGGAATCTCGATGTTATAATCTTGTGGTTTTATTGAAAAATTACATTTTGCTACCAACTTATCGCCAGAAATCATAAAAACAATTTTCGTTTTGACTTTTTTGGTAACACCATGAATGGTCAAATCTCCTTCGATATCGAATGTTGCCTTACCACCTGAAAATTTTGACATATCAAAACCAATAACTTTTCCTTTGTAGGTTGCTTTTGGATGGATTGAAGATTCTACATAATTTTCATTGAAATGCTCTTCCATCAACGGAGATTTAAATTTAAAAGCTTTCATTAGTGCTAATGCAGCAATATCACCATTTGATTTGTCAAAAACGCAGGATACGGTATTATTTGTAGCAGCAATTTCTTCAAAAGCTGGCATAGTAGCTTCAAATTTTATTACACCAGAACGTGTAAACATTTTTTGGGCAAAACCTGAAAGTTGACAAGTTATTGCAAGAATTAATAAAAACTTTTTCATAACAATTTTATTTTAATTAGGAAAGCCATTGGCAACCCAAAGGTTGATTAAATCTATTCTCGATTGTTGCATTCTACCACTTTCAGGCATTCCTTGACCAGTAGGAGCTTCAATTTCTTGTATTAAAGTACCATTGATAATTGATTCTTTAACTTGGTCATACGTTTCAAGATAGGGTTCTTGACCACTTTCTGCACTATGACAGTTAGTACAATTTGTTGTCATAATTGGCTTTATATTTGCCAAATAAGTTGGGTTATCTGTTTCCAAGGTAACCTCATCATATGTTTTTGACTCGCAACTAACTAATGTAATTGTGGCAAAAAGCGATCCAAATAATATCGTGCTTATCTTTTTCATAATTAAAATACTCTATACATGTTAAAACCAAAGTAGAAAGGTCCGCCATTCCATTTTCCTGTAGTATTTGAAAAATAAGCTACATCATTCATTGGTTGGCTATTTGAGAAAACAAGTTGAAAAATATGTCCTCCTGTTTCTATATCAAATCCAGCACTCAAAGGATTATGATAATAATCTTGCTCTTTTGCATTCAATCTTGCTGCGTATTCAACGTTGATACTCATTCTTTTTGATAGTTTATATCTACCGCCAGCAGCTACTAAAAATTCATCTTTATTTTCTAATGCTTTATCATAAAGGTTTTTGTGAACATAAATTGGATTCACTTCGAATGAAAAAGACTCTGAGAACTTTCTTGAAATTAATAATTGAGACGTGTAGGATAATCTTTGAGCTCCTTTAAGCATTGGATATTCATCAGTTGTCAATTTAGTATTAACATCCAAAGTGTTGTAGCCAACAATTGTAAAAGGAAATCCTTCAACTTCTTGATTTGCAAATTTATATTTAACTGCAAGCTCATAGTTTTTGTTGTATGTATGTCGTGAAACACCAACGTTTAACCAATTTGTAAAACCATAAATTCCACCAATCTTTGTCAACGCGTTATCCAAACCAAAAAAGTTGTTTATACCTTGTGTCAAATCTCCAAAGCGATGCGAGACAACAAAATACCATTCATTCTTTACTGCCAACTTAGTTGACTGCATGTTACAAATTTGGAGACCTTTGAAAGCTGCCATTTCAATTTCTTTTTTCCCAGAATTGACACTGTCTAATTCTTTTAGTAAATCATCTTGAGCCCAAGTTACTCCTAACCCAGCAATGAAAAACAATAGTACTGTTATCCTTTTTTTAAAGTTCATAGATATATTATTTATTAATAAAACACTCGTCCATTTTTAGTTCTCCCATTAAGTCATCAAACCCAAGAAATCTTCCTTTAACATTAACTTTTTTACCTTTTTCTTGTACAAATTCTTTGTCATGAAGTTTGCAAATAATATTTGAATCCAAGACTACTTCACCTGCAGATGCATCGGTAACTGTACCACTAATAACAATGGCTTTATTCAAATATTTATTGGTTGAAGCAGTAGCATCTTTTGTAAACTCATCCATTATTTGAGTAGAAGCAACTGTAAACTCAGCTTTTTCTTCGGATATATCTCTTTTTCCGGCGTTGTTAATGTAATAATAAGCAGAACCAACTATAGCAATTAACGTTATGAATATAATCAGTGCTATTTTTTTTCCTTTTTTCATGTGTCTAAATAATATTTACTTTTTTAACAACTTTTTCATTGTCATTTGAAATCTCAATAAAATACATTCCTTTGGAACAATTTGATAAATCTACTTGTATAGTTTCTGTTTCAAAACCATTGTCGATTTCATCAATTAGTTTAGCATTTATATCAAATACTCTTATTTTGTTAATGCTTTGATTACTATTTTTTGAAATTGAAAATATTCCATTTGATGGATTTGGGTAAACTGCCAATGTGTTTAATGAAGAAAAATCTTCTGCTCCAAGCGTAAATGTTAAAGCTTTTGAACCAAATGTAGCATGTTCTTGAGAGATAGTAGTTGATGGTCCAACTGCCCAAATTACACTCAGTGAAGACATTGCATAGGTAAATGTATAATCTTTGTTATCTCCAGTAGAAAATGGTCTAGAAACAACAAGTGTTCTTGTAGTTCCACTAACTGTATTGCTAACTAACGTTAAGTTATTTGTTGTATCGGTTACTGGTGCATTGTGACCACCATTTAGGTATCTATCTAGTAGTGCAGTACCATATGATATACAATCTATTGGAGTATTGGTTGACATAGTTGTTGCATTTAAACCTACAGCAAACCATTTTGCTGATGGTCCAGTTATTGTCATCGTTACAGTTGATGTGGTTTGATCCAAATCAATTTTTAAGGACATCTGCGAACCCATGGTCACAACACCTGTTGATTTTACTTGTGCGTTAGAAAACATTCCAACTGTCAATAGCATTAAGGTAAGGATAGATTTTTTCATAATTTTTTTATTTAGTCAATAGTATAATAAGTTCAGTATTTGAATTAAATTCTGCAAAATCAATAGCTTTTTTTCCGTCGTTGTCTTTGATCATTTTATCAGCTCCAGCAGCAATCAACATTTTTGCTATTTCATTTTTATTGAAAAAGACAGCATAAATCAAAGCGGTCTTTCCATCTTTATCAGCGATATTGAGGTTAGCTTTGCGAGCGATTAATTGCTCGACTAGTTTCAGGTTTCCATTCATCACCGCTGCCATCAAAGCCGTTCCCATTCCGCTGGTGTAGTTAATATCTTTAACTTTTTCAATAAGAAACATTGCTACATCTTCATTACCTCTGTAACAAGCTAAAATAAGTGGACTGAATTTTTTTGAATCGATTTCGTTGACAACATCAGGGTTTTTTCTGAATAGGTTTTCCATTTGTTGAACGGTTCCATATCGAGCAACATCAAAAACCGATTCTTGAGCAGTTATTTTTGCAAATGATAAAAGGCTAATAAAAAGAAAAACTCCTGCTTTCATTTCTAATTGATTTATTAGAAAAACAGCAAGAGAAGAAATTACCCTACCAAAAAAATAAAATATTTGAACATTTTATAAAACCAATAGAAAATCTTCCTTTAGTTTTACAAAATCTTTTGAATACCAGAATAGCTCAAAATTGTCATCTACATTGTCTTCAAAATCTTTTTTGAGGTCAGAAATAGTATACAAAAGTGGTTCTTTGATATCTATTTTTTTTAGAATATTTGACAACCAGATTCCTTCATTTTTTTTAAAAACAAATTGTCCATCACTGTGCTTTCCACGAAACAATAATGTAGCCATTTCATATTTATTTCCTTTCTTTATTTTTTCAAAAAAAGTAACTTCTGGGTTTGAAGCTAGAGCCAAAACCTTGTGATTAGGCTTTAGCGTTTTGCTGCTACTATTTTGAAGACAGTTATAAATATAATTCGGTGAAATTGTTGTTTTTGGGATTTTGAATTCAAACCAATCTTGGAGAGGATAATCAAAACAAATTCCGTGCATATAATTGAAAAGTGATTTTTTTAATCCGAAGCTAAATTTTTCATGATTGATACCAGTTTTGTCTTTAAACTGTATGTCGTTTTTTGCAAAAGTAATTGGTTTATAATCGGGTATTACCTGAAAATTCTCTGGAAACATACCTACTGGACTATGGGCTGTCATGGCAAACTGATGCCAAAATCCTGATTGCAAAATTCCTAATTCAAACATTTGCCTTACCATTTCTAAACTATCAATAGTTTCTTGAACGGTTTGAGTAGGATAGCCATACATCAAGTAAGCATGAACCATGATGCCACATTTTGTGAAATTACTTGTAACTTGTGCGACTTGCTCTACCGTTACACCTTTTTTTATTAACTCTAGCAATCTATCAGAAGCCACTTCTAAACCACCCGAAACAGCTATGCATCCTGACAACTGAAGTAGTTTACACAAATTTTTTGTGAAACTTTTTTCAAAACGAATGTTTGTCCACCATGTTACAACCAAATTTCTTCTGATAATTTCTAAAGCTACATCTCGCATCAAACTTGGTGGTGCTGCTTCATCAACAAAATGGAATCCAGTTTCGCCTGTTTGTGCAATTAGTTCTTCCATTCTATCAACCAATATTTTGGCATGTATAGGTTCATAGACTTTAATGTAATCTAGAGAAATATCACAAAATGTACATTTACCCCAATAGCATCCATGAGCCATAGTTAGTTTATTCCATCGTCCATCACTCCAAAGACTATGCATTGGGTTGGTCACTTCAATTACAGAAATGTATTTCTCTAGAAACAAATCTGAATAATCTGGTGTACCAACATGGCTTTGCTTATAATCTTTATCGGTTGAGTTGTTCTTAT
>Ga0116175_1000612_pt1 | contig 24389 bp, 19 predicted proteins | sample AD_UKC125_MetaG_FD_89802 | JGI IMG/M metagenome (GOLD analysis project Ga0116175, IMG submission 89802) | Active sludge microbial communities of municipal wastewater-treating anaerobic digesters from USA - AD_UKC125_MetaG | ecosystem: Engineered > Bioreactor > Anaerobic > Digestate | place: USA... | reverse complement strand
TTTGCTCTTGATGGATGTCGCCACGATTGAAACTGTACCTACCATAAGCTGCCATACGAAAATGACTATTCAAATCATCGTCTGAATAAAACCTGTACTTTGCCATAAAACCGCCGCCTTCAGCATACAACGCATTCGTTCTTGTACTGATAAATGCAGAACCTCTAACCATCAAATTTTTATTGATACCATACGTTACCTCTGGCATTAAATGATAATTGTAACCTGGTTCAAATTTTTCTTTGAACGCCGATTGCATCACATTCACTGCCAAAGAATTTGCTGGAACATTACTAGCTGGATCGGTTACTACAAATAATTCTTGACTGAAAACAGTTTGGCAACTGATGACTACAAACAATAAAATTACTTTTCTCATTAGTTTATCATTTTAATGTGAAAATCTTCTTCGTTGTTTGAAGCGTAGGTTTCGACATTCTTATATGATTTGGATAATTTTTTGAATTCCTTTTCGGTTACATATCCTTTGTCCACCACTTGAAACTGCACTTCGTAAGCATTGCTTTTTTTGTCATTAACCAAAATATATGAGGATTTAGCTATGGTTTCTGGCTTTGCTGTAACTACCAATGAACCAATAAAAAAACCTGCTTTTTCGACTTTCTCTTTAAATACTTTTGGACTTAAATCATTACCTTCTTTGAGCGTTACAGTAAACGTATTGGTGTTCAAATCAGTTTCTATACTAACTACTTCCGACATAGTTTTTAGTTGTTTATTAATGGCATTGGAGCACATAGAACAGGTTAAACCCGTTGCTCTAATTTCGGCTTTTATGATTTGTGCATTACTTTTTATTGAAAACATCAAAACCATTGATGCAATCATTAGATATATTTTTTTCATTTTATGATTTTAGTATTTTCGTTATTTCTTCCTCTGAAGGATTTTTAGCTATGAGAATACCTTCGGGATTAAATAAGTATTTAGATGGTAATTCTTCAACACCAAATTGTAATGCTGTATTAGCATCAAATCCATTTGGGTCTATGAGTTGCGTAAATTTGATTTTATCTTTTTCTATCGCTTTTAACCATTTATTGGCATCGGTATCGATTGATATTCCGATAATTTCTACTTTGCTTGAGCTTATTTCGTTGTGAAGTTTCACTAACTTTTTGTTACCCAATCGGCAAGGCGCACACCAAGAAGCCCAAAAATCGACAAGTACATATTTACCTTTAAAGGATGTGATATCAATCACATTATTGGTATTACTTTTTAATGTAATTGATGGTATAGCATCGCCGATTTTAATTTGAGCTTTGGAGTTTGTAACTGTAGCGATTAAAAGAAACAGTATTACAATTTTTTTCATCTTACTTATTTGATGGTTTCTACCGTTTTACCACAACTTAACATCATAGAACCGTAATACGGATTTTTGATTGCATTTTCTTTACTCAACCAATTGGCACCTTTACCATCATTGTACATAGGACAGAATTGATAGTACACTGAAGTTTCATATTTAGACACTTTTATCAATGTGTAAATGTCTTTTGACAATGTGGTAAAGTGGTCACGTTGGTGTTTGATGTCTTTTGTATCTGCTATATGTTCTGCATCTACTCTGATCTGGTTCATTATTTTCATCCACACCATATGCACTTCCATTTCGAGTTTATCCATTTTCACATTGTTAATAGCTATTACTAGTTCTTTTGCTGCTGCTGCTGTGCTATCACCGTTAGAGGCAATCAAGGCATCCTTTACCAAAAAATAAGAATCAAAAACTGATTTTAACTGATTTGCTATTGCTGCTGGATGATTTGCCATTTCTATATCGCTTTTTGCAGAAATACTTTCACCTGAAACAGCATCTATTTTAACAGGAACTTTTACCACTCTATCATATTGACAACAACCAGGAAGGTTATTATAGACTTCTTCAGGCGCAAGAAATTTATCACTATCATAACCTACTAATGCAATTCTTTTTAGTATTTCATCTTGATTTGTTATACTTGCATCATAAGTTAAAGTTGCCATTTGTGTTTCCTGGTTCCAATCTACTTTGGCAACTTTTTTAATACTTCCTGCTTTTTCTATTTTGGTTTTGCACATTCCACAGTTACCATAGACTTTAACTGTTTCGGTTTTAGCATTTTTTATTTGTGCATTAATTGTTATTGATAGCAATATCATAGTTGCTACCATTATTTTTATAAATGAATTTTTCATTTTTAAATAATGTTTAAGTAATCAAAGTAGGTTACCTTGATTGATTTGATAAAATAAAATTGAATGAATAACAGTAGAGAAAGAAACTGTGATTGCAACACGATAATAGTGTAGCAAAATGTTTTCTAAAACTGTTTTGGTTTGGATAGCAAAAAGCTATGAATTTGACACACTTATGGCTGTCAAAGTTTGGATTTAGCTTATTTTAGGAATTAGCCAAATTGAGTAAAACCCGTCAGAGATTGATGGAGTTGAGTATGGAAATTTAACTTTCTCGATTGAAGAATAGCTAAACATATTATTTTTTGAATCAATTTCAGATATAAAGCTTACTGAAGAAGAAGGGCATGTTGAAGAGCAACCACATTTTGAATGACCGCAATTGCCATCGCAGCCTTTATTACCTTTATTTTTTGAATTTTCATCACCACAGCAGCTCTTTTTTTCTGCTTTATGGGAAGACATTTCTTTTTTGCAAGAACTTTTTTCTGAACCTTTACCACAAGCAATAGCATTATTAGGCATGAGAAGCATGCCTAATAAAACTACAAGTATGATGTGGTATTTTTTCATTTGTTTATTAAAACAGTACAAAAGTAACTAAAAAATATTGCTATATGTTAAAATTGGTGTTAAAATCTCATTCTTTGTATTCTAACTGCATTTAGTATAGCCAATAACGCTACTCCAACGTCAGCAAAAACGGCTTCCCACATTGTAGCTAATCCTCCTGCGCCAAGAACTAAAACAATTGCTTTTACAATAAAAGCCAAAATTATATTTTGCCAAACAATTTTCTTGGTTTGTTTGCCAATGTTTATAGCCATTGGGATTTTTGAAGGCATATCATCTTGAATAACTAGATCGGCAGTTTCTATGGTGGCATCGCTTCCTAAACCGCCCATTGCGATACCTACGTTGCTTAATGCTACTACTGGCGCATCGTTTACACCATCGCCGACAAATGCTACCGTTTCATTTTTAGCAATGATTTCTTTGACTTTGTTTACTTTATCTTCGGGAAGTAAATCGCCAAAAGCGTTTGTAATTCCGAGTGATTTTGCTACAAACTGCACTACGGTATTTTTATCGCCACTTAACATTGTGGTTTTTATACCCAATGCTTTTAGTTTGTCAATAGTGATTTGTGCATCTTCTTTTATACTATCAGCAATAGTTAGATAACCTACGAATTTTTTATCATAAGCCACAGCAATTAAGGTATAAACAATGCTCGTTGGATCAATATCATAGGTAATCGAAAATTTATCCATTAATTTGAAATTACCCACTAACAATTCTTTGCCGTTGATGTTGGCTTTTAATCCATGTCCTGAAATTTCTTCTACGTCTTTTAAAATGATTGTGCTGTCAATTTTTCCAACATATTGATGAATAGCTGTAGCTACTGGATGTGTACTTTGGCTTTCTAAAGCATTGACCAATTGCAGTATTTCGGTTTTACTAAAATCGGAATTAAAAACGACTTCTTGTACTTTGAAAACACCTTCGGTCATTGTGCCTGTTTTGTCCATTACAACGTTTTGAATGGAAGCCATTACATCAAGGAAATTACTTCCTTTGAATAAAATTCCGTTCTTGGAAGCAGCTCCAATTCCGCCGAAATATCCTAACGGAATACTAATCACTAAAGCACAAGGACATGAGATAACTAAAAAGACTAAAGCACGATACAACCAATCTCTAAATTGATAATCAGCTACAAAAAGCATTGGAACCACACAAATTAAGATGGCTAAAAGCACCACAATTGGCGTGTAAATCTTGGCAAATTTGCGTATGAATAATTCGGTTGGTGCTTTTTTTGCTGTGGCATCTTGCACCATTTCGAGTATTTTAGACAGTTTGCTATCGGAATAAGCTGTTGTCACTTTGACTTGACAAACCGAATTTAAGTTTATCATTCCTGCTAAAACGGCTTCTCCTTTTGCTTTGGTATCGGGTTTGCTTTCACCTGTTAGCGCTGCTGTATTGAATGAAGCTGTATCAGAAAGTAATTCGCCATCTAAACCCAATTTTTCGCCTGCTTTGAGTTGGATAATATCTCCAATTTTAGCTGTTGCTGCTTTGATTGTTTTGGCTACATTATTTTCTAAAATAGTAACTTCATCTGGTCTTTGGTCGAGTAAGGATTTTATATTTGCTTTGGCTCTTTGAACTGCAAGTGTTTGAAAGACTTCGCCAACAGCATAAAACAGCATCACGGCAACACCCTCTGGAAATTCTGCGATGGCAAATGCTCCAATAGTTGCAATACTCATTAACAAAAATTCTGAAAATATCTCTCCTTTCTTTATAGCAACAAAAGCTTCTTTGATTACAGGAAAACCAACTGGTGCATAAGCAACAACATACCATATAATTCGTACCCAACCTGTAAACCACGATTGTGGAAAGTAATTATCGAAACCAATGGCAACCATTAACAAAACAAAACTTATGATTGCTGGTAGGAACATTTGAAAGATAGATTTCTCCTCACTCAAATGATCGTGATCGTGTCCGTCATCGTCTGAATGTTCTTTATGGCTTTGAGTATCGTGATTCTCGTTTTGCTTATGTGTTACTTTTGGATTGTTATCGCTACAACAACTATCATTTTTAGTTTTCATCTTTAATTGCTTATTTCTAAAATATTTTTTTCTTTTGGGCGCAACAAAGTTATTTGCATTGCGCATCGTAAATATATTTATATTTTGGATCTGTATTTATCATAAATTATTTAAATTTTAAAATACTTGATTATTTTTAAGTTCAAACTGTCAATATACTTCACATGATATATAATTGAGATTTATTTTTATTATTTTTATGTATTATTCAAAATGTTCTAATTTAAAATTGATAAATCCATCTGTTTAAAAAACAAAAAGAAATTAACGATTAAAAATATTTAGTTGTTCTTTTCTTTCATCATTCTATTTTTAAAGCGTTCACTCGCTGTTTGATAATAGCAGATTGTTAATTTCTTGAGCAACTCGTTTTCGAATATTAGTTCTTTAGAAATAGTTTTATTAGCAGGATTATAGACGAATTGTTGTGTTCTTTTATGGTCATTAATTTGCGTAAAAATATTGTTCTTTAATAATCCTAAAGTTCGGTAATTTCCTATTAAAGCACGCTCATCATCCTGTTTCATTTTAAAAATATTTTTCCCGTAAGTTGCATTTTCAAAATTCCAATCTAACAAAGAAAATAAAGTGGGCATCAAATCTATTTGTGAAACTAGTTTCCCTACTTCCATTTTTGGAAATTTGGTGTTGAAAATTATGGCAGGAATGTGGTGTTTTTCGGTATTAATTTCCCATTTCCCGGCACTACTTGCACAATGATCGGCTACAATAACGAAAACCGTGTTCTTAAACCAAGCTTTATTTTTTGCTTTTTTGATGAATTCTCCCAATGCAAAATCAGTATATTGTATCGCTGATTCACGACTTCCTTGCTTCATCGAAATTTTGTTCTCGGGAAAAGTATATGGTTTATGATTTGAAGTAGTCATAACAAACTGAAAAAATGGTTGTTTTTTTTTGGTGCTTAAGTCAGCCATTTTCAGAGATTGATTATAAACATCTTCATCGCAAATTCCCCAAGCATTTTCGAAAGAAACTTCCTTATCTTCTATATTTATCCTTTCAGTTTTAATATTTTCAGGTAAAGAATTTCCTCGATTTCTATCGACAATAGTAAAACCTTGACCGCCAAAAAAAGCGTTCATATTATCAAAATAACCATCGCCTCCGTAAATGAATTTTAGATTATAATTTCTCCTTTTTAAGATAGTGCCAATAGAAAAAAGTTGATTGTTATCTGGTCTTCTTACAATGCTATTCCCAGGTGTTGGCGGAACGCAAAGCGTTAGTGCTTCCATTCCACGAACAGTTCTAGTTCCAGTTGAAAACATATTTGTAAAAAAAATACCTTGGCTGGCCAAATTTTCATAATTGGGAGTGAGATTTTGTGTATTTCCAAATTTTTGTAAAAATTCTGCACTAAAACTTTCAATACAAATCAGAATAATATTAGGGTTTTTGGTGTTTTTCCCTTGTACTTCTCTTGTGATATTGTCGAATTTTGTATTAGTGAAATTTTCATTTTCCTGTAAAAGTTCAATTTTCAAAAAGGAATAAGCTTTTTTTTGTGGTAGCGTGTTGTAAAATTGTTGGTAATCCAATTCATTTGCTTTTAGGGCAGAAAAGAAAGAAAAAACTCCGTTTTTAGTAATTTCATTCACATATTTATTGGCACTAAATTCTGCTTGTTTGTTTTGTAAAACTTTAAGCATTCCCAAACCAGAAATGATTATTATTGAAGTGTATATAGCTCTTTTTCGAAATTTCATTCTGTCTGAAAAAGAATACTTGAAAATTCCTTTTTTATAAAAAAAATAAAGAATAAAAAACACGCAAGTAACTAATCCAAATATTAACAAAGGAATGGGATAAGATTGATTGATGTTTTCTACTACTTCATAAGTGTAAATGAGGTAATCTACGGCAATAAAATTAAATCTTGTTTTGAACTCGTCCCAAAAAGGAAATTCTGCAATAAAAGAAAATAATCCTATAAAAAGCATTATTGTCATAAAAGAATAATTTAGAATTACATCCACTTTATTTCCAATCCATTTTGATGGAAACATCAATAAATAAATTGAATAGAACATCACGAAACACATCGCAACGCAAAAATCGAATAGAAAACCCCTAAAAAAAACGGTAAAAATATTTTGTAAATCAAAGGATAGATTTTCCGCAGAGATTATAGACAATGAGCATCTCACCAAAAATCCAGATATTACATATAATACTATGAAAGCAAAAATTAGAGCATATCTATTTTTGAATTTACTTTTCATAAAGTTTTAGTTTTTATAATATTTGCCATATTTCTCATTTTCATTTTGATAATTCACTTCTTCTATCATTTGATTGATGTTATTCTCTATGGTATTGCTAAGTGTAGTCATGGGAATATCTGTAGGTATATTTTCGAATGGATCTTGCATTACTATAGCAGTTTTTTCAAATGCTATAAACATTAAAGGAATTAAAGCAGTTAATAAAATTTCAGTTACAATATCTATATCACTAAGTCAGAAAGGCAATAAGGTCGCAAATACGTAAATTAAACAATGAATTAAATAGCTATAGTTTTTGGGGAAAACTGTATTTTTTATTCGTTCACACTTGCCCATAGCATCAGTCAATCTTGCTATTGTGGTATCTATTTGTACTTGCTGATTTGCATTTAATGAATATTTTTCTGAAAGAAAATACAAGTTATCAGAATGTTTTTGTAGTAAAAGTAATGGAACATTATTGGCGAGTAAATTATTTACTGTTAAATATTGTTGCACTTTTTTAGATGTTTTTTGTTTTCTCAAGGTTTCTGAAAGTGTATAGCACCAGATTATTTGTCTTTCGGCATATATTTTAATTTCAGCTTGTTTATCCTGACTATCAGGAATAAAAAGCATTATTTGTCGAATCAAGGTTCTAGAATCATTCACGATTTCTCCCCAAACCTTTCTGGCTTCCCACCATCTATCATAAGATTGAGCAATTCTAAATGCTAACAATAATGATATCAATGTGGCAATAACAGTAGAAATAGTAATTGGAATGTTTATTAAAACTCCAATGGGACTATGATCGAAAAGGCTTGCTGCTATGGCATAAGAAATTATGAATGAAATTTGCCATTTGAGACCATTCAGAAAAAAAAGTGTGGCTTTATAATTGTTTTTAATTAGCATCAGTATTCTTTTTTGAAATTATATAACGTTTGGCTTATAATCTGCTTTGTCTAAATGTACTTCTAAAGTTGTATGGTTTATTTTATAACTTGTATTTAATTCTCTTTTAATCTCAAAAATAGCTAAATCCATTTCTGATATTGTAGTTTCAGATTTCATTATAATATGAACACTTAATGCGTTTACTCCAGATGTTAGGGACCAAACATGTAAATCGTGAATTGAATCAACACCCGATTTTTCGGAAATGTATTTTTCTATTGCGTAGAAATCTACATCTTTTGGAACGCCCTCCAAAAGAATATCAATAGATTCCTTCAGCAAACTAAATGTTCTTGGTAAAATAAATAAACCGATAAATGCACTGATAATTGGATCAATTAATAACCATCCTGTTGACAAAATAATAATTCCTGCGATAATCACCGCTATTGAACTTAACATATCACTTACAACTTCTAAAAAAGCTCCTTTAATATTGATGCTTTCCTTTGATCCTTCATTTAAAATCTTCATAGATATTAAATTAATTGCTAAACCAATTGAAGCAATAATGAGCATTTGAATTCCTGCTACTTTTGGGGGATTTTCGAATCTTTGCCATGCCTCATATAGTATGTAGCCAGAGATAAAAATAAGTACAATGGCATTTATTAATGCCGAAAATATTTCTGTTCGTAAGTAACCATATGACTTTTTATCATCTCGAGGTTTTGATGCCATCCAAATTGCAAAAAGGGCTAGAGCTTGACCAGCTACATCAGTTAGCATATGTGCCGCATCTGAAAGTAATGCTAAACTGTTAGACATAAAACCAACAATTACTTCTACAATCAGATAAGAAGCAGTAATTCCAAATACAATTTTCAGGGACTTATTGTGTTTTGCCCCGGCAGAAGTTGAGTTTAAAGATGTCATAAAAATTTATAAAAATATTTTAGTTAATAATCAATCGGTGTTATTTTTTTCGTTGTGCTTATCTATCATTTTGTTTTTCCATTTTATATACCAATGCTGGTGATGTAACGAAAGTAGAAAATACAAAGCAATTGCCCCAACAATGGCGATGATAAACATGTTGAGGCCAACCGCTACACCAACTGCGGCAGTACACCATACAGTAGCGGCAGTTGTCAACCCATGTGATGTTCCGGCACTACTATTTCGATAGATTATACCAGCACCTAGGAAACCTACTCCAGTAATAATATTGGCAATAACCCTTGAAACAGCAGCAACATCGCTTACCAGATGAGCCGCAACCGTAGTAAATAAAGTAGAACCAATACAAACGGCAGCATAGGTTCTTATACCGGCATCACGGCCATGCTTTTCCCTGTCAAGCCCTATAAAAGCACCAAGCATGAAGGAAACTATAAGTTTTGAAACGATAATTAATTCGACATTTATATCCATGAATATATATTATTAATTCATTTTAATTTTTAAATATGAATTGCTCTGTTGTCTGTTGCCATACACGCTTCACGAAATGCTTCAGCATAGGTTGGATGTGCGTGGCTCGTGCGAATAATATCTTCTGCTGAAGTTCTAAATTCCATTGCCGAAACTGCTTCGGCAATCAAATCAGCGGCTCTTGTGCCAATAATATGTACGCCCAATACTTCATCAGTTGTACTGTTTGCTAACACTTTTACCAAACCGTTCGTATCGCCACTTGCAACGGCTCTCCCTAATGCACTAAACGGAAAATTACCAATCTTATATGCAATTCCTTTTTCTTTCAGTTGTTCTTCCGTAAGCCCGACAGACGCAATTTCGGGAAATGTATAAACCACACTCGGAATAAGATTGTAATTGATATGCGGTTTTTGTCCTGCAATAATTTCGGCAACTAAAATCCCTTCTTCCGATGCTTTGTGTGCCAACATTGCTCCACGAATAACATCGCCTATGGCATAGATATTTGGAACAGAAGTTTGCAAGGTATTTTCATCAACAGGAATTTTACCTTTGTCCAACACAATTCCTAATGCTTCTAAATTCAGTCCTTCTGTGTAAGGTTTTCGCCCGATACATACTAAACAATAGTCACCTTTTAGTTCTATGCTTTGTCCATTGCTTTCGGCAGTTACACTTACTTCGTTACCTAAATTTTCCACTTTTGTTACTTTATGGTTGAAATAATAATTGGGACTAAAATCTTTGGTCATAACTTTTTGCAGTTCTTTTGCGATTGTCTTATCCATTGTTGAAATCATTGTATCTGCAAATTCAACAAAGGTTATTTTTGAGCCTAAACGAGCATACACTGAGCCTAACTCTACTCCAATCACACCAGCTCCAATGACAATAAGGTTTTTCGGAATCTCTGAAAGGCTTAAAGCTTCTGTGGAAGTGATGACACGGGTTTTATCTATCGGAACAAACGGTAAAATCGAAGGTTTTGAACCTGTGGCAACAACTATATTATCTGCTGTAATGGTTTCTTCCGAATCATCAGCTATTGATATTTTAATATTGTTTTTGTCAATAAAAGAAGCTGTGCCATTGTACACGGTAATTTTATTTTTCTTCATCAAATAACTCACTCCGTCATTTATTTTTTTAATGACATTGTTTTTGCGGTTTATTATTTGTTTAATATCGGCTTCAAGCGTACCTGTTTTTATGCCGTGTTCGGCAAAATCTTTCGTTGCCTTAAAAAAATGTTCGGTACTGTCAAGCAACGCCTTTGAAGGAATACAGCCCACATTAAGGCAAGTTCCTCCAAGTGTTTCGTACTTTTCAATGAGAGCAACACTCATTCCTAATTGAGCTGCTCTTATGGCAGTTACATATCCGCCCGGTCCTGAACCGATAATTGCTATTTTGTATTGCATTGTTTTATATTTTAATAAATATATTTACTGAAACTAATTTTATTTGATTATAATTTCATTTGTATTAGTTTCATTTATAATCCATTCTTTAGCTTTTTCTTTTTCTGATAAATCAAAATACATAAGATTTGCATTTATAAATGGTTTCATTATTGATAGCATACAATTTTTCCATTTATTATCCCCCACAATAGCAATTTTTTCAATATCATCAAAGTGGGTAAATTTCATATTACTATAATTAATTTCGATTTCACCGTCTTCCCAAAAACCAGTCGAATTTGAACTAGAACTATCATCCATTTCAAAATACCATCGCACTTTTTTGCCTGTACTTATAATATTATGGATAAACGGATGAATTTTTTCATAATCTTTAATACCTAATAAGTCATTCGCTTTTGTGGCAATGATATTCTCTCCTGTAAAATCTAAAAGCTGTAGCATAATTGTATATTTTAAAGTTTAAAATCAAATTCAATAGAGAATCATCACTAATGGGTTTATTAGTTGTAAAAGATTTTAGTTTCTTTTAAAGTATTTGTCTCCAGTTAATTTTTTTAATTTAGACTCTCTATTATCACAAGACTTAAAATCACCTGTAAGGTTTTGAACAAACCTGTAATTCAAACTATTAAAATGGAATTACAGGTGTTCAAAATAAATAAAAATTACTTTACTTATTGTATTTTGTTTGTGACTATATCATTTTAAATTTTACAACATCCGTCAAGATTTTCATACGCCTGTGGGTCAGCTTTTATATCATCCGCATCATAACCCAATCTACTAATTGCTTTTTTAATGGTTATCAAATCGGTTTTTTTGGAGTTAAAATATACTGTGATAGTCATTTTTTTCTCATCCAGTTCATACATTTTAACACCATTAATTTTAAGCATGTTGTCTTTGAACTTCATCCCACAAGTTTCACATTCTTTACAATGGTCACAGTTGATTTTTGTTTTGATAATAGCCTTTTGATTCGTTTTTTGTTGGGCAACAACTACATTTGAAATGAAGAAAATTGCTGCAAAGAACATCATTGATTTTAAGATTGATTTTTTCATTTTTCTACTATTTTAATGTTCGTGTTCTCCTCCACCTTTTGAAGTGGCTAATAAATAGAAGGCGCCTTTGATTACAATTTTTGCATCGGCAGGAATTTCTTCAACCAGTTTAATTTCGGTATAACCTAAATCGGTTGTTCCTGGTACTACTTCAATGGCTTTAAAGTGAATTTCGTTGTGTTCTTCTTCTTCTCCTTCAGCATGTTCTGAATGTGCTTCGCCCTCTTCGTGTTTGTGTTCCTCTGCTTTTGCTTTTGGTGCTTCTTCGTGATGCTCTTCCTGAATATAAATATAATATTTATCACCATTTCTAACTATGGCATCCTTTGGTAATGCCTGTACCGTCTGATTCGTGATGTTGATATTAGCCGCTACATACATTCCTGAAATTAAATCTTTGGTATCACTAGGATTAATTTTGGCGTGAACAGCAACGGTTTTACTTTCGTTTGAAAATGATTTATTGATACCGAATATTTTTCCTTTGATGGACTTGTTTGATTGATTGGTTAATACAAAATCAACTTCCTGACCGACAGAAATCTTACCTAAGTCTTTTTCAAACACATTCAAGTCCAAGTGCATTTGACTGTTATCGACTACTTCCAAAAGTGTTACCCCAGTTTCTGCAAATGCACCTTTGGTAATACTTATTTTACCAACATAACCGCTTATAGGAGAAACAATAGGTATCAGCGAACTATTTCCGCTTAAACTTACATGTAGAGCTTGTAGCTTATTTTTTGCCGCTTGTGCTCTCGCTCTTTCTACAGCTAATTTCGATTTTACCTCCTGAAATGTTTTTCGCGGATTTACATTTTCTTCACTTAATGTTTTTTGACGATTGTATTCCAATTGCAGGAATTCAATATTAGCAACAGCCGAATTGTAATCTTCCTGCATTTGTGTAACTTCAAGGTTTTGAATGATTGCCAACGTTTTTCCTTTGGCTACATAAGTGCCTTCCAACACGTAAATATCTTTGACAACTCCGCCGATTAAAGTAGATACGTTTGCCATATTTTGAGGTGGAACAGCAGTATATCCGTTTGCTTTGATTACCGTATTGAGGTTTTTCATTACGATAGTTCCTGTTTCTATACCAATGGTTTTGAATTGCGCTTCTGTTAGTGCTACTTCGGTTTCCGATTTTTCTTCTTCGTGTGTTTCTTCGGTTTTCTTTTCGCCACAAGAAGTTAGAAGAAAGAAACAAGAAGAAAGAAGCAAGAAATAGTATTTGAACTTACTATTTGATATTGTATTTATTTTTATATTTTTCATCGTGAGAATTATTTATTGTTAGAAAATGATGGGAATTGCAATTGAATAGCACTTTGATTGTAAGTGTTAACGGCTTCGGCATTTTGTTTTTTAATGTCTATGGCTTGATTTAAAAAACTGATGTATGTCCAATAACTCATATCGCCATTGGCATAACTTTTTTGTGCCGTTGTAATAATTTGGTCTGCGTATTGCAATCCTTCGTTTTGATAATACGCCACTGCTTTTTTCTGCTTTTCAAACTCGTTTTGTAGTTCCTCTTTTTGTAGTTTTAAAGTCAGTTTGCTTTTATCCAATTCTAATTGAGATTGCGACATACTTATCTCTGATGCCTTGGCACGAGTTCTATTTACACCGCCAAATAAAGGGATTTGCAAACCTGCTGTAAATCCTTGAAACAAAGATTTTGTGTCTATGGTCTGCACAAAATAACCCAATCCCAGTTTTGGTGTTCGCATTGCTTTGAAAATATTGGCTTCTTTTTGAAATACTGAAATTTGCTGTGTATAGTAATCGTTTACCAATCCTTGCAACTTATCGTTGTTTCCAGTTGTTGTGCTTGAATATTGCAATGCTGTATTGGTATCGGGCACAATGTTTTCTTCTGTTTGAACGAAATATTGTAATTGTTTTTGATATACAACCAAATCATATTCTAACTGTGCTTTTTGAGTTTCAATTTCTTTCACTTTTGCTTTCGCACTTATAACTTCGATATTACCACTTTCCCCAGTATCAAAACGCAATTCGGCATTTTTAAGAAACTTAATGTAAATATCATTCAACTCATTATTCAACTTTTGAACAGAAACCCCATACAAGTATTGATAGTAAGCCAATGTTACTGCTTTTTCAATCTCATATTCCGATAATGCTTTTCGCTTTTCAGCAAGTTTTGCTAATTCTTCCTGTAATTGTCTATTGGCTTTTGTGATTTTACCAATAGGAAAGTACTGTTGAATGGAAACATTATGGTCGTAATCAACATTGTTGAATTGTCCGCCTTGGTATTGTACTTGCAAAGGATCTACTTGAAATGCAGTTTTTTTGAGGACGGTTTGTTTTTCAATTTCCTTGTCGGCAATTTTTAAATCGATGTTATTTGCTTTTGCTTTTTCAATGGCTTTTTCTAGCGTTATGGTTTGGCTATTTTGAGCAAATGAAAAGCTACTTATTAATAAAACTATTAGTGTTACAATTGGATTTGACATTTTTTTTCTTCTTTTAATTCCCTTTTCAAAGAGTAAATACAAAATTGGTAAAACGATTAAGGTTAGTAATGTAGCCGAAACCAATCCGCCAATTACTACAGTTGCTAATGGTTTTTGAACTTCGGCTCCGCCACTTGTTGACAATGCCATTGGTAAAAACCCAAGTGAAGCTACCGCAGCAGTCATTAATACTGGTCGCAATCTTGTTTTTGTTCCGATTAAGACACGTTGCATTGGGTCGGTTATTCCTTCCGTTTTAAGTTGGTTAAAATAAGATATTAGCACAATTCCGTTTAAAACAGCAATTCCGAATAAAGCAATAAAACCAATTCCTGCCGAAATACTAAACGGCATTCCGCGTAACCATAGAGCAAAAACACCACCAATTGCTGATAATGGAATGGCTGTGAAAATCAGTAATGATTGCTTCATACTGTTGAAGGTAAAAAACAATAAAACCAAAATAAGTCCTAAAGCAATTGGTAAAGCTACCGAAAGGCGTTTATTGGCTTCCACTAGATTTTCAAATTGTCCACCATACGTAACATAATATCCTGCTGGAAGTTTGAAATTGGTGTCTAACTTTTGTTGAATTTCCTCAACAACACTTTTTATATCACGACCACGAACATTTAGACCAACTGTAATTCTTCGCTTTCCATCTTGACGAGATACTTGTACAGGCCCTTGTTCGTAACTGATGGTTGCTACTTGGGAAAGGGGTACTTGTTGACCGTTTGGCAATGGAATAAATAAATTACTCACATCGGTTATATCACTTCTATTAGCCTCATTCATACGAACCACTACATCAAATCGTTTGCTCTCTTCATAGATTTTACCGGCGCTTTCTCCGGCAAATGAGGAACGAATTATTTGATTGATATCGACAATATTCAAACCGTATAAGGCTATTTTATTGTAATCGTATTTGACTGTGATTTGCGGCAGACCTACAACTTTATCAGCTTTTAAGTCACCAACACCTTCAATTTTACTAACTTTTGAAATCAATTCTTTGGCTTTTGTATCTAAAATCTCTAAATCATCACCAAAAATCTTAATGGCTATATCGCTTCGGCTTCCTGTCATTAACTCGTTAAAGCGCATTTGAATAGGCTGTGATATTTCGATATTCGCTCCTGGAATAACTTCCATTTCTTCTTTCATCAAATTGGCTAAATCTTCCCAATTATCGGCAGAAGTCCATTCGCTTTTGTCTTTCAGTACAATAATAAAATCGCCACTCTCAATTGGCATTGGATCGGTTGGAATTTCTCCACTTCCGATTTTTGTTACAATGGTTTTTATTTCAGGGAATTTTGCTTTTAGGATTTTCTCATATTTAGTAGTTGTTTCTACCATTTGTGTTAATGAGCTTCCGGTCATAATGGTAACATTAATGGCTAAATCACCTTCTTCAATGGTTGGAATAAATTCGCCTCCCATATTTTGAAAAGTTATAAGTGCCAAAGCAAACAACCCTAATGAAATAGCCAAAACTGTTTTTTTTAATCGTAATGCTTTTTCTAAAAATGGTGCATATATTTTCTCGAACCATGCCATCATTCTATCGCTAAAGTTTGGCTTATGCTCTGTGTTCTTGGATAAAAACATTGCACTCATCATTGGAACATACGTCAGTGATAAAACAAATGCTGCGATTACTGCAAAGCCTACCGTCATTGCCATAGGTTTGAACATTTTACCTTCAGTACCAACTAATGCTAAAATTGGTAGGTATACAATTAAGATTATGATTTCTCCAAAAGCTGCACTGTTACGGATTTTAGAAGCTGATTTATATACTTCACTGTCCATTTCAGTTTGGGTTAAATTATTTTGTCGTTTGAGTTTTTGCAAATGGTGCATTGTGGCTTCAACAATGATTACAGCACCATCGACAATAATTCCGAAGTCGATTGCTCCTAAACTCATTAAGTTACCACTTACGCCAAAATAATTCATTAGAATTACCGCAAAAAGCATAGATAATGGAATTACAGAAGCAACTATTAAACCTGCACGAAGATTACCAAGAAATAAAATCAAGACAAAAATTACTATTAATGCGCCTTCGAGTAGGTTTTTAGTAACTGTTCCGATTGCATTATCAACTAATTTTCCTCTATCAATAAAAGCTTCAGCAACAACACCTTCGGGAAGTGTTTTATTGATTTGCTCCATTTTCTCTTTTACTCTTTCGTTTACCGCTTTTGAATTTTCACCTTTTAGCATCAATGCCATACCACAAACGATTTCCCCTTTACCATCTTTTGTGGAAGCTCCATAACGCAATGCAATGCCTTCTCTAACGGTTGCCACATCCCTGACTAAAACCGGTGCCCCGTTTCTGTTTTTAATGACAACTTTTTCTAAATCTTTATTTCCTGTTGCCATACCGACACCGCGGATGAAATAGGCATATTGGTCTTTTTCGATGTAAGCTCCTCCTGTATTTTGATTGTTTTTTTCGAGTGCTTCAAAAATTTCAGTAATGGTTACTCCAAGACTGTTAAGCGTATTTGGGTTTACTGCGATTTCATATTGTTTCAATTTCCCACCCCAAGTACTCACTTCGGCAACGCCTTCAACACCTTGAAGCTGAGGAACAATAATCCAATCCTGAATGGTTCTTAACTTGATGGCGTCGTATTTATCTTCATACCCTTTTTTGGCAAAGACATCGTATTGGTAAATTTCCCCAAGACCTGTTGAAATTGGACCTAACTCTGGTGTACCTGCATAAGCTGGTATATTTTCTTCGGCTTGCTTTAAACGTTGGAAAATTTGCTCTCTTGCCCAATAGATATCGACATCGTCTTTAAAAACTACGGTAACTACCGAAAGTCCGAAACGAGAAATACTTCGTAATTCAATAACTTTTGGAATTGTCTTTACAGATTGTTCTAATGGATAAGTGATTAATTGTTCTACTTCCTGACTGGCTAATGTAGGAGCGGTAGTAATTATTTGTACTTGATTGTTGGTTACATCTGGTAATGCATCCAATGGTAATTTTTTTAAGGAATAGCTACCAAAAGCTATTAGAACTAAAGTAAATAAAATTATTATAAACTTGTTCTTTATACTGAATTGTATGATTTTGTTTAACATTGATATAGTATAATGAATTAGAAAGTAGCAAAATTTCTTTTGCAATTATTTGTGAAAAAATCACAAGTTTCTAACCCGAAATTAATCGGGCTTCATTATGCTATTTGAGGTGGTTGCCAAATACTCCCGTAGAAATTGGAAGTAAATTTAGAAGTATAAGATGGTAGTTGAGTTTTGATTTCTTTTGAAACAACAGTAAAATTACATGACATTACGTTAAAGTAGCTTACTATTTGTGAGCCACAACAATTACAACTGCAGAAAGGAGAACACAAATCTTTATCGTTACCATGTGAATGGCCTTCACTATCATGTGTCGTTTTAGCTAATTCATGAGCATCTGTATGAGCAGCACTACTTACTTCCAAGTCAGCACAAGGCAAACACGAAAGTGCCACTAAATAGATTGACAATATGATATTTAAAAATTTCACAATGACAAAAGTAATATTTTTTTAAATAAATAGACTATATTCTTCATAATAGTTTAAATAGCGTTGGTATTTGATTCAACATCATTTAAAGTAAATTTATTCCTCAAAATCATCATATCTTCACTCACTTTTCTATCCAAAACCTTTGCATAATGCTGCGTAGTTCTTAAATTTTTATGTCCAAGCATTTTACTAACGCTTTCTATTGGAACACCATTTGTAAGCGTTACGGTTGTTGCGAAAGTGTGTCGTGCAATGTGAAAGGTTAGTTCTTTTTCGATTTCACAGACTCCTGCAATTTCTTTTAGATAGGCATTCATTTTTTGATTGGTAAGAATAGGCAGTAGTTTATCTTGATTACTGCTTTGTGGATGATTGGCATATTTATCAATAATCATTTGCGTTACTGGAAGTATTGGAATTTTAGAAGCCGTTTCAGTTTTTTGCCTGTGTGTAAATATCCACTTTTCGCCATCAATACCGATGCTTATATGCGACTTTGTTAGATTTTTTACATCTATGTAAGCCAATCCAGTAAAGCAGCTAAAAAGGAAGATATCGCGAACTAATGATAATCTTTCGGTTTTGAAATCTTTATTGATTATGTTTTGAATTTCTTCTTCAGATAAATAAACTCTTTCTACTTCTTTAACTTTCGATTTGTAATTCGCAAATGGATTTTTATCAAGCCAGTCATTGGCTAAACAAAGCTTGATTATTTTATTGAAGTTCTTGATGTATTTTACTGCGGTATTGTTGGCACAATTTCTAACGCTTCGCAACCAAAATTCATAATCGGTTATAAAGGCATGATCTATTTTATTAATCTCGATATCGGAAACTTTATATTTCCATAGTAAAAATTCTTTAGTATGACTCAATGAAGTTTTGTAACGTTCTAATGTTCCTGGTGAATATTCTTTGCCAACCAACTCTTTAATTTTGTTATTGTGGTCCTCGAAAATTGGAACAAGCATACGTTTGGTTTCAGTAGTTCCAAACAATTCATTCTTCAAATTTTCAGAAGTAACTTTGATGTCTTTTTTGAATAATCTTTTTTCAGCTTCCAAAACTTGATTTTTTAAATAATCCAGATGGCTGTTTATTGTTCTAGCTTCTTCATTAGTACCCTTAACTTTAGTGCCCTCCGATGACCATTTCTCTGGATTTACATATTTGTTGGCACTAAATTCAAATCGTTTGGCTTGGATTGTTACTCTTGCATAAATTGGGCAAATGCCCTCGCTGTTAGCTTTTGATCTCTTGATGTAAAAGAGAATTGATACAGTAGTGTTCATAAGTGGTAACCTTTTAGTTATTATTAAATTTAAAATTTCTAATAATTACAAACAAGATGTACATATTTTGAATATGTTGCTGAACACCTTGCTGTACTGGTGGTTTTCTTTGAGAGGTGTCACTTAAATTTTTATAATTTAGTGACACCTCGAAAGACACCAAAACTTTGAGATTAGATGAATAATTTGATAATCCTAGAAACGAAAAAACCCACTAAATCGTTGAATTTAGTGGGTTTTGTAACCATTTGTATTTCTACTGGCGGAGAAAGAGGGATTCGAACCCCCGGACCTGTTACAGTCAACAGTTTTCAAGACTGCCGCAATCGACCACTCTGCCATTTCTCCAATATGTTTGCGCTACTTCCGTAATGCGGATGCAAATATAGTAACCTTTTTTGTTTTCCAAAAAATATATCACAAAAAATTGTATATTTTTTTTGAAAGAAAAGTATTTGCCTCAATTTGATTATGTTACAAAATTAATAATTGACATATTCAATTATTTCTAGTCCATAACCAATCATTCCAACCCTTTTAGATTGTGTAGAATTACTTATAAGTTTTATTTTAGAAATATCAAGGTCATGAAGAATTTGAGCACCAATCCCAAAATCTTTGATATCCATTTTTATTTTTGGAGCTTGAAATATTCCTTGAAGTTGAAATTGTTTCAAATCTCCTAATCTATTCAACAGTTCAGATGATTGAATGTCTTGATTTATAAAGAGGATTGCACCTTTTCCTTCCTCGTTTATTTTTTTAAACATGTCATCAAGTTTTTTTTCAAGATCATTTGTTAGTGTTCCTAGTATATCATTATTGACAGCTGTAGAATTTATACGAGTTAAGATAGCTTCTCCACTGTTCCAGCTACCTTTTGTAAGCGCTATATGTACACTTTTGTTTGTGGTTTGTTGATAGGCTCTAAGTCTGTAACTTCCAAAACGAGTTTTAATTTCAAAGTCTTCTTTTTTTACAATAAGGCTGTCATGCTGCATCCTGTAAGCAACAAGGTCTTCGATTGAAACAAGTTTTAAATCAAATTTTTTAGCTACTTCTACTAGTTGAGGCAATCGTGCCATTGTTCCATCTTCATTCATAATTTCCACAATAACACCTGCGGGTTTAAATCCAGCAAGTCTAGCGAAATCAATAGCGGCTTCTGTATGTCCTGTTCGTCTTAGAACTCCGCCTTGTTTTGCAGTAAGAGGAAAAATGTGTCCAGGTCTTGCTAAATCGTAGGATTTTGTATTTTCATCTACTAAAGCTAAGATGGTTTTTGCTCTATCTGAAGCAGATATTCCTGTAGTAACTCCATTTCCTTTTAAATCTACTGATACGGTAAAAGCAGTCTCCATGTGATCAGTATTGTTTTTTACCATTGAATGAAGTTCTAACTCATTGCAACGCTTTTCTGTTAGTGGAGCACAAATTAGACCTCTACCATGAGTTGCCATAAAATTTATCATTTCAGGAGTAACTTTTTCAGCTGCTGCGAGAAAATCTCCTTCGTTTTCACGATCTTCATCATCAACAACAATTATTACTTTGCCTTGTCTAATGTCTTCAATGGCTTCTTCTATAGTATTTAGAGTTATTTTTTCAGAAATCATGATAAGTCGTTGTTAGTTTCTTCTTTTTTAAGTTTGTAGTAATTATAAATAAAGAAAAATAAGTAAAAAGGAAATGCTCCTAATAGAACAATAATTGGCGATAAGTCGTAACTTTTTACTTTTCGCAAAATTATTTTTTGAGATAAATATATTGCAACAAGCAATAAAATTGTAAGTACTATTGTTATTCCTTTGATTAGATTAGTGCTTTCAACAAGCGTAACCAAAGCTAAAATTATAAGGTTTAAGATTAATGCAGCTATTGAAAGCATTTTATAATTGCCTTTTTTTACTTCATCATTCTTTACGTCTGAACTTATAGTTTCAACAAATTGAGATTGAGTTGCAGTATCAGCTATATTTTCTTTTGTTTCTTCGGTTGAAGCGACGGGAATATCGATGATATTGTCTTCTTCTTTTTTTGGAAAATATTTATCAATAATAAAATCAAGCCAAGTGAATTCAAGAGTTACACCTCTATCATCAGTTGCTCTTTTTGTAAAAAATATTGCTAAAGGTAAAAGCACTAATGTAGCCATCCATGCTCCTAAAAATGGAGATATTCCATCTTCTTGTGCTAGTTTTTTTCCAAAAGTATTTATGAAATGATATACAATAAATATCATTACCGCAAAAACTATCGGAAGTCCTAATCCACCTTTTCTAATAATTGCTCCCAATGGTGCTCCAATAAAAAACATTAAAATACATGAAAAAGCAATAGCAAATTTTTCATAAAATGAAATCCAATGGCTATTAATATTCTTTACTTTTCCTTCAAATTCATATTTTGAACCTTCAATTGAGAAGTTATTTGATTCAATAATTCCAGACGCAACTCTCAGCATTTGTTGTTTTTCGCTCAGGTTAAAATTTGAGAGTAGATCATTATTATTTAGTTTTGCTGTATTGTTCTGATTTTGATTGTTTTTGCCGTTGGAAAAATTTGAATTTACTCTAGCGTTTATATTATCAATATAGGAACTTAAATCTTTTTTATAATTTTTATTGAGTGAGTCTATAGTATATTTAAGTTCGCCAATAGTCAACATGCTGTTGGTATTGGTAATCTGTTCTTCATTCTCATCAACTTTATTTAATTTAGATAAATCAATGTTGATAACGTAGCGCTTGAATTCACTCTTTGCAAATGGTATTTTCTTCCTGTCCTCATATTTCTTTGGAACGATTTCTTCATAGTAATTACCATCTCTAAGAACCATCATTAAATTATTGGAACTTTCGCTACTTATTAACTCTCCTTTTTTTGCCTTGATTATTGTTGTACCAGCAGTTTCAAAACCATTTTTTTTGTGAATAGTAACTCCATCAAGAAAACGTCCGTTATCACCAGATTTTTTTTCTACTTTGATACTGTAATTTCCAACCTCGCTAAACTGACCTTCAGCAATAGCCATTGCTGGTTTTACTTGAGCTATATTACGTCTGAAGTTGATGAATTTATATTCGGCATAAGGGATTACATTGTTAGCAAAAAATAAAGCTACAATACTTAAAATTAATATAAAAAAAGTTAAATATTTTAAAGCTCTTTTTAGTGAAACTCCTGATGATTTCATGGCAGCCAACTCATAATTTTCGGCCAAATTTCCAAAAGTCATTATGGAAGCTAATAGTACTGAAAGAGGTAGTACCAGCGGAACTATTCTTGGAGTCGCGAATAAAAGGAATTTTAAAACAGAAACGAAATCTAAATCTTTTCCTGCAAGTTCAGAAATGAATAGCCAAACGGTTTGTAGAATGAAAATAAAAAACAGAATGACAAATACTGTCAAAAAAGTCGATATGAGTTGCCTTAATAAGTACTTGTCAAGAATTTTCACTCTATGTGCTGTTAATCTATTTTGTTGATATAGTAATTCGGATATTTACTCGCAACAAAGGTAAACTGATTTTTTGATATAGGCTGATTTGTTTTGAATGAATTAACAGTTAACGTTGTTTTTGTACCGTTTCTTCCAATTTCAATCACATTGTAGATTGTTTTTGTCTTTGAATCTATGCCTAACAGAATTTCTTTTCTTTGGTCTTTAGAATTATTTGGAACCAGCTTAATGTATTGTATTTTTCTTCCTTTAACATCTTGCAGTATATCCCAGTAATATTTATAACCAGAGTTGAAAAAAGTAAGCATTTTTGATGGCGTAATAGCATTGTCATCTTTATCATTCACACTAGAAATAGTTATTTCTTCATCTTCAGGAACAATTGTATAACTTTTTTTACCATCAAAAATTTTTGTAACACCCATAAAATTCAAGTAATATTTGTTACCATCAAGAATAACATTTCCTTTACTTTCTTTATTGATGTTTTCTTTTAAGTTTGTGAGTGTGTATTTAAAATCAATGACAATATTGTCATAAGATTTAATTTTTGCGGTAACTTGGTCTAATAAATCTTTAGCTTTTTTGTCTTGAGCATTGATGTTTAAACTCAATAAGAAAAATAAAACTAACGATAAAGCATTCTTCATTTTACAGATTGTTTTGTTCATTAATAAAAAATTGTTCAAGCGAAGCCAAATCAGGAATGTTTACACTTCTTGCTTTGCTTCCTTCAAATGGACCTACAATTCCTGCTGCTTCGAGTTGATCAATTAATCTACCAGCACGATTGTAACCCAGTTTCAATTTTCTTTGCAATAATGATGCCGAACCTTGTTGCGCTGTAACAATTATTTCAGCTGCTTCTCTGAACATGCTGTCTCTTTCTGATATATCGAAGTCTAGATTAACGCTATTTCCTTCTTCACCAACATATTCTGGTAAAAGATAAGCGCTTGCATATGCTTTTTGAGAGCCAATAAAATCAACAATTCTATCAACTTCTGGTGTGTCAACAAAGGCACATTGCACACGAACTAAATCATTTCCATTGGTGTATAATAGATCTCCTCGTCCAATTAATTGGTCTGCGCCTTGTGTATCTAGAATTGTTCTTGAATCAATTTTTGATGTAACTCTAAAAGCAATTCTTGCAGGGAAATTTGCTTTAATAATACCAGTGATGACATTTACAGATGGACGTTGTGTAGCTATAATCAAATGTATTCCAATAGCACGAGCCAATTGTGCCAAACGGGCAATAGGCGTTTCTACTTCTTTTCCAGCTGTCATAATCAAATCGGCAAACTCATCGACAACCAAAACTATATAAGGCAAAAATCTGTGACCATTTTCAGGGTTAAGTTTACGCGACTTAAACTTTTCGTTGTATTCTTTAATGTTTCTCACCATTGCTTCTTTGAGCAAATTATAGCGATTATCCATTTCGATGCAAAGTGAGTTTAATGTGTTGATTACCTTTGTGTTATCAGTGATGATGGCATCCTCAGTATCGGGTAATTTAGCTAGATAATGACGTTCAATTTTATTGAATAAGGTCAATTCTACTTTCTTAGGATCAACTAATACAAATTTTACTTCTGCTGGATGTTTTTTGTATAATAATGAGGTCAATACAGCATTTAGTCCAACAGATTTTCCTTGACCTGTTGCTCCAGCCATCAATA
>Ga0116175_1000611_pt1 | contig 24411 bp, 21 predicted proteins | sample AD_UKC125_MetaG_FD_89802 | JGI IMG/M metagenome (GOLD analysis project Ga0116175, IMG submission 89802) | Active sludge microbial communities of municipal wastewater-treating anaerobic digesters from USA - AD_UKC125_MetaG | ecosystem: Engineered > Bioreactor > Anaerobic > Digestate | place: USA... | reverse complement strand
CCATTTCTTTTTAAGGTTGCTGGAAGTTCGCTCGTAATAGGCTTCTAGAATCTCTTCTTTTGATTTGTAGTTCCGATAGAATGCATTTCGAGAAACCCCTGCTTTTCGTACTAACTCGGAAACAGAAATTTGCTTGAGTTCTTTTTTCTCTAGGAGAAATAGCAGAGCAGTTTCGATAGATTCCTTGGTTAGCTGATTGGCTTCTTTATTAGATTGATAGAGATTTTTTAATGATTTGGGTGAAATCTTACGCTCGGTCATATTCATCCTTTCCACTTGTGTGACGTCTGAAAGTAAATGCTTTCAGCTGGGATTGTTTAATGATATAATTGTAAGTAAATAGAGATTTATTGTCAAATAAAAAAGTAAAACTAGAAATGAGAATCCTATGTCAAAATGGAAAATTGTCGCAGATTCAGGCTGTGATTACCGTCAATTAGCTAATCTGGCGCCAAATACCGAATTTATTAGCGTGCCACTTACAATTCAGGTGGGAGATGAAGCATTCGTTGACGATGCAGGCTTGGATATTGACCATATGATGCATGTGATGGAAACTTCTAAGGTTGCAGCAGGTTCAGCATGTCCGAGTCCTCAGGCATATCAGTCCGCTTTTGAGGGAGCTGATCATATTATTGTCTTGACAATTACTGGTGGCTTGTCAGGAAGCTTTAATGCAGCTCGGATAGCAAGAGATATGTATTTGGAGGAGCATCCAGAAGTTCAAATTCACCTGATTGATAGCTTGTCAGCCGGTGGAGAAATGGACCTTTTGGTGGATGAAATCAACCGGTTGATTGGAACAGGTTTGGATTTCCCACAAGTAGTAGAGGCCATCACCCATTACCAAAACCATAGTAAGCTTCTCTTCGTATTGGCTAAGGTGGATAACCTTGTTAAGAATGGTCGTCTGAGCAAACTGGTTGGAACAGTTGTTGGACTGCTAAATATTCGAATGGTTGGTGAAGCAAGTGCTGAGGGCAAACTTGAGTTGCTTCAAAAAGCGCGAGGTCATAAAAAATCTGTCAAAGCGGCTTTCGAAGAAATGAAGAAAGCAGGGTATCAAGGAGGGCGCATCGTGATGGCACACCGTAACAATGTGAAGTTTTTCCAAGAATTTTCAGAGTTGGTCCGACATAGTTTTCCTGCCGCCATCATTGATGAGGTTGCAACGTCTGGGTTGTGCAGTTTTTATGCAGAAGACGGAGGATTACTGATGGGCTATGAAATTGAGGCCTCCGTCCAATAGTTTTCAATCAAATATTTATAGTCATTTGAATTTGTAGCTTTGATACATCGTCACTTTCGGTTTGCCCTACTTTACGAAAGTGACTTGTTTCGCATGTCTTATTTCCAACCTAGAACAGACTTTAGGCTGTTCTAGCTACCTGCACCTCAGTTCCTTGTCTGATAACTCGTTCATTCGACTATAATATGATGTAACCAAATTCCCCTTCGGCACAAAAGCTGAAGGGGATTTGTTTATTCGATTTATTTGGATTGCAATCGTTGCTGAAGCATGTCCAACCTCTCTGGGAGATCCTCCCCATAGTGCAATTGGAGGAAATCATGCTTTTCGCCTTCAAAAAAATGACTCATTCTGATTTGCTGTTGAATGGCAGGCGTCACGGTTCCTTTTTCAAGTTGAAAGGTTACACTTCCTTTTGAAATACGATATGGAACGGATAGAGAATGTTGATTGAGGTATTCTTTCGTTTTATTCCACTGTACGTGATGTATTTGATGAAGGTGCTGTGTATTTCGTGAAAACATACCATTATCAATATACAGTGAAAGTGCCTTTTGCATGATGAGGTTGGTATCGTAGTCAATCAAGCTTTTGTGTTGTATAAAAGCATCGCGTAATTGGCTGGGAAGGCTAATTGCACCAATTCGTAGTGCAGGAAAGAGTGTAGGGGTGAAGGATTTGATATAGATGACACGATTGTCTGTATCAAGGTAATGCAATGGAAGACTGTGGCTGGAGTCAAAATCTGCTAAATAATCATCTTCAATGATGTAGACGTTGTATTGGTGAGCAAGTTTTACAATGGCTGTTTTAGTGGCCAGGTCATAAGTTGAACCGAGAGGGTTATGCAGGCGAGGAATAGTATAGAAAAATTTGATTTTTCCTTTTTTGAAAATGGATTCTAATTCTTCAAGATCAATGCCATCAAGGTTGCGTTCAATGGTTTGATAAGGAATCCCTTGGTGTTGAACGAGTTCGACCATCCGTGAATAGGTAGGTTTTTCAATTAATATATCAGATTTGTCATTGGTAAATGTCATTTGCGTTAGAATATACAAAGCCTGTTGGCTACCAGCGGTAATCACCAACTGGTCTTTTTTTGTATAGACATGGTAATCCATTAGAAGGCTCTGGACAGATGAAATCAATTCTGCCAGTCCTTCTTGTTGGTGGTAGTAGTTAAAGAGATAGTTTTCTCTTCCAATGAGGCTTTCATGAAGACAAATGCGGAAATCTTCGTATGGTAATTCCTGAAAATCGGCTGGATTTAAATCGACCATATCTTCCTTGAAATGTTGGTCTTCCAGGATGTAGTATCCACTTTTTTTGACAGAATAGATTTTCTTTTGGTATTTAAGTTCGACCAAGGCCTTTTGTACAGTGTCTTTGCTGCACTGATAAGCTTGACTAAGTTGCCGTACTGATGGGAGTTTTTGCCCACGTTTATAAGTATGGTTTTCAATAGCTTGGTTAATGTCTGAGATAATTTGCTGGTATTTTGTCATGTCAACTGTCCCCTTACAGATGATTTACTATTAGTATATAGCATTGTTTCAAGTAAGACAAGAACAAAGTGTGCAGAGTAGGCAGAGAAGCGAGGCCTGTGTTATAATGAAAGGCATGAAGATTATTTTACCAAATGCTAAAGAATTAAATACAAATATGGATCCACAAGCTTTTCAGGATTTATCTCCAGAAAGTTTGCAAGTTTTATCTGAGCTTGGAAGTAAAGATTCTCAGCAGTTAGCAGATTTTTATAAATTGCCACTGGAAAGAGCGGAGCTGGAGAAAGATCGTTGGACAAGGATAGTGCATGGTCAAGCAAAAACATATCCTGCTTGGCTCTTGTATGATGGATTGATGTATCGTTATATGCATCGAACTGACCTTTCTGACCAGGAACTGTCTTACATGAAAGATCATGTTTATATTGCAACTGGTTTTTATGGATTGATATCTCCATTCTCCCTCATTGCACCTCATCGTTTGGATTTTCAAGGGAGTTTAAAAGTGATGGGAAAATCATTGAAGCAATTTTGGCGTCCTTATTATGATGCTTGTCTGCAAAACGAAGATGTCATTATTTCTTTGGCATCTTCGGAATTTGAACAAGTTTTTTCTCCTGAAATTCAAAAGAGAATGGTAAGGGTGCTGTTTGTGGAAGAAAAGAATGGCAAGAGGAAAATACATTCCACAATATCCAAAAAGGGGAGAGGCAGATTTTTGTCATGGATGGCAGAGACAAATTGTGTGACCTTGGAACAAATAAAGGAAGCAAGGGTCGACGGTTTTCAGTTTGATGCTATGGCTTCCACTGATAGACAACTTTGTTTTGTAAGAAATGTTTGATCAAATAAATGAACAATTACGATTATCTAGTTGTAGGTGCAGGTCTGTTCGGTGCAGTCTTTGCTCATGAGGCAGCTAAAAAGGGTAAAAAATCAAGGTTATCGAAAAACGAGACCACATTGCTGGTAACATCTATACAAAAGAAGTAGAAGGAATTCAGGTCCATGAATATGGAGCTCATATTTTCCACACTTCTGAGAAGGAAATTTGGGACTATGTGAATCAGTTTGCGGAGTTCAACCGCTATACAAACACACCAGTTGCCAACTACAAGGGTGTGATTTACAATCTTCCATTCAACATGAATACCTTCAATAAACTGTGGGGTGTGGTTACTCCAGCGGAGGCAGAGGCAAAGATTGCTGAGCAACGTGCTGTTTTGGGAGGAAAAGCACCTGAGAACTTGGAAGAACAAGCCATCTCACTAGTTGGTACAGACATCTATGAAAAATTGATCAAGTCATACACCGAGAAACAATGGGAAAAACCATGTAAGGAGTTGCCAGCCTTTATCATTCGTCGTTTGCCCGTGCGTTTGACTTACGACAATAACTATTTTAATGATACATTTCAAGGTATTCCCATTGGTGGTTACACGCAGATTGTTGAAAAAATGTTGGACCATGACAATATTGATGTGGAGACAAATGTTGATTTCTTTGCCAATAAGGAAGACTATTTAGCGACCTATCCGAAGATTGTCTTTACAGGAATGATTGACGAGTTCTTTGATTACGAGCTTGGTGAATTGGAATATCGTAGCCTTCGATTTGAGACAGAAGTATTGGATATGGAAAACTATCAAGGGAATGCAGTTGTGAACTACACAGATAGTGAAACACCATTTACTCGAATCATCGAACACAAACATTTTGAATTTGGTACACAACCGAAAACCATTATTACACGTGAGTATTCGAAGACCTGGAAACGAGGCGATGAGCCGTATTATCCAGTGAACAATGATCGTAACAACAAACTCTATACTGCTTATAAACGCCTCGCAGAACAACAAGAGAATCTTATATTTGGTGGACGTTTTGGTCATTATCGGTACTATGATATGCATCAAGTCATCGGAGCTGCCTTGCAGTGTGTGAGAAGTGAAGTTGAGTAAATATGACAAATAAAAAAGTACCCAGTTCGCGATTACCGTTGGAAACACGAAAAGGGTACTTTTATACTCTTCGAAAATCAAAAGTAGACGGAGTTGACTTGATTTGATGAACTTCAGTTCTATCTGCGTCTGCGTCATCTAGACTGATTTTGACTTTCATTGAGTATTAAATGTCATTTTAGAAATCACCTTAGGGGATTGATTTGAGTCAACAACCAGAAAATAAGAAAGTAATGTCTTATGCGTCTGGCTTCAAGAAATAGAATGGTTTTTAAATCCGATTATCTTTTGTAGAAAATAGGAATGAACCCAATCTATATTTGTTTCGTTGAAAATGAATAATGCTGATCTTCTAATAGTGCAATGTAAAAGTGGATTTGCGCAGCATGATAATAAGGCAACACATAAATGCCAACTATACCGAAGGTGATAGTAGAAAGTAGGAACCATCCGATGAAATGCAGATCTAACAGAAAGCGTTTCCTTTTGTATCCTTTCATTAGGTTCCGACTGTATTTAACGGTAGAAAGAGGATTGCGGTAGTCATTCGTGGTTAATTGATCAAATAAAACTGTCTCAACTTGCGAATAGGCGTAGATTTGAGGTAGATAAATAATCAATCCAATGATCATCAGCAAAAATCCGATGAAAAACAGCATGCCTGTCACACTGAGAATGTCATAGGGAATTTGAACCTCGGTAACGCTCCCTTGTGAAAGGAGAAAACTCGATAAATAGATAATTGAGCCTAAAAAACATACTAGACCGATGTAGAAAATAAGGCCCCAAAGAAATAACAAAATGCGCTTTAAGATGAAAGTAAAGAAAATCTTTTTAAAATGTTCATATTGAAAAATAGCCAATGAACTGCTCACTCTGTACTCATTCGCTCCCTGTTTAATGCCTTTGAAAAGAGCCCACGTTATAGATAGATATAAAAGGCTCATTAAGAGTCCATAAAAGATAGGAAATAGTATGCTAGACAGTAGGTAACTGAAATGTAGATTGGATCCATCTTGTGACAAGTATACCTCAAGAATAGATTGACGAGTGGATGAGAAAAGTTGGACACTGACGGATATGAGCACTGGAATAAGTGCAATTTGAAAGATGTTGGGAGTATCTTGTAATGTTTTTCTAGCCTTGTCAGTGATTGTAGCAATAGTCAACATAGATAGGGTCTCCTTTGATAGACATTGTAACATAATTCTAGATGACAAGCTAGATTTTTTTTGATAGACTGGAAGGTGCTGTGGAAATTAATCGATTCCTTATTTCAAGATAGTTAGAGTAAGTTTTGTTCTTCTCAACTTTCAAAACGATTCGTCGGATACACATGGAAATGATACTTGTTTATTTTTCATATGACAGACCAATCGATTAGACCATGCAAGATTAAATTCCTAGGACTGTTTTTCCTAGCGGGAGGTAAATAAAAGATGACAGATGTTCCAATCAAGTATCGCTTGATTAAGAAAGAAAAGCATACAGGTGCTCGTTTGGGTGAAATTATTACCCCACACGGGACCTTTCCAACCCCGATGTTTATGCCAGTTGGGACTCAGGCAACGGTAAAGACCATGTCGCCTGAAGAATTGAAAGAGATGGGATCAGGGATTATCCTATCCAATACCTATCATCTGTGGCTCCGCCCAGGTGACGACTTAGTGGCTCGTGCAGGTGGTTTGCACAAGTTTATGAATTGGGATCAACCAATTCTGACTGACTCAGGCGGTTTCCAAGTATACTCTCTAGCAGATAGCCGAAATATTACTGAAGAAGGTGTTACATTTAAAAACCATCTCAATGGTAGTAAAATGTTCTTGTCACCTGAAAAAGCTATCTCAATTCAGAACAATCTTGGTTCGGATATTATGATGAGTTTCGACGAGTGTCCGCAGTTCTATCAACCTTACGACTATGTAAAAAAATCGATTGAAAGAACCAGTCGTTGGGCAGAACGTGGTCTTAAGGCTCATCTTCGTCCCCATGACCAAGGCTTATTTGGTATTGTACAGGGTGCTGGTTTTGAGGATCTTCGTCGCCAATCAGCTCATGATTTGGTTAGCATGGATTTTCCAGGATACTCTATTGGGGGATTGGCTGTTGGGGAGACACATGATGAAATGAATGCTGTACTGGATTTCACCACCCCACTATTGCCAGAGAATAAGCCTCGTTACCTCATGGGTGTCGGAGCACCAGATAGCTTGATTGATGGTGTGATTCGTGGGGTTGATATGTTTGACTGTGTACTACCAACACGCATTGCACGTAATGGAACTTGCATGACCAGTCAAGGACGTCTTGTGGTTAAAAACGCTCAGTTCGCTGAGGACTTTACACCATTAGATCCAGAGTGCGATTGCTACACATGTAAAAACTACACACGTGCGTATCTCCGTCATTTACTTAAGGCCGACGAGACATTTGGTATTCGTTTGACCAGTTATCACAATCTATTTTTCTTGATTAACCTAATGAAAAATGTCCGTCAAGCAATCATGGATGACAACCTTTTGGAATTCCGTCAAGACTTTATGGAAAAATATGGTTACGGTAAAAACGGACGAAATTTTTAAGATAAAAAGCCTTCTTGGTTGGACTAAGACATTTTATAGTTACACTTTCTTACAATTTTGTTAGACACGCATACAAATAAATAAAGCATACGATTATGAAACTCTTCGGTAACATAATCGTATGCTTTTATTTTAATAATCGGCTTTAAAGCACTTCTATTTAACATCAAAAGGAACTGTTGCCAACGAGCTTTGAGGAGTGAAGAAACGATTGGTTCCCATTAACCTTCAAAATACAAGAGTTCTTTTGGTGTTTTTGTGAAGAGTTCAAATCCAGTTTCTGTGACATAACCGCAGTCTTCAATCCGTACACCAACTTTTCCTGGAATATAAATACCAGGTTCAACTGAGAAGCACATGCCTTCTTTGATAACCAGGTCGTTGCCTTCCATAATAGATGGAAATTCGTGGACACTCATGCCCAAACCATGTCCAAGACGGTGGTTGAAATACTCACCATAACCAGCTTTTTCAATCACTGATCGTGCGGCATAGTCAATTTCACTAGCGGTCACACCAGGCTTGATCATATTAACTGCAGTCATATGAGCCTCTAAAGTTAAGTTGTAAATATCCTGTTTAAACTGGTCTGGCTTACCGACAGCGACTGTGCGCGTCATATCGGAAGTATATCCCAAAGTTTCTACACCTAGGTCGAACAATAGCAGAGCGTCATTTTCGATTTTGTTTGTTGATGGAATTCCGTGTGGGTTAGCGGCATTATCTCCTGTTAAGACCATGGTATCAAAGCTCATTTTTGAAATGCCTTGTTTTTTCATTTCAAATTCAATCTGAGCAATGATATCAGTTTCTGTTACGTTGAGTGAGATATTATCAAAGCCAACTTGCATTGCTTTATCTGCAAATTCACCAGCAACCAACATTTTTTCTATTTCATCACGCGACTTGATCAATTTCATAGTATTGATTAATGGTGTAATATCAGAGAATGGTTGATTGAAGATGGATTGAAGACCATGATAACGTGTTAGGTTTAGGTTGTCAAATTCAGCACCAATCGCTGAGAAATGCTTTTGAGGAAGTTTATTTTTGATGATTTGCCATGGATTTTCTGAATCCATATATCCAGCGACTGGAAAATCAACTGTGGCAACTGCACGCTCCACATCCAAGCCAGGAAGGAAAAGGAGTGATTCGTGATCAGGCATGACAAAGAGCAACATATGGCGCTCATGCGGATCACTAAGGTAACCAGTCAGATAATAAATACTAATTGGATCTGAAAAGATTGCTAAACCTAATTTATTTGAATCGAGGTAATTTTGGACGTGTTGCAATTTTGACATGGCTTTTCCTTTCAAATTTGGAAATCATTTTGAAATTTTCTTTTATTATATAGACTATTGTTTCAAAAAATCAATAAATTTGCAAGTACAAAGGAAAAAAATACGATTTTCTCTTGAAAGTGGTTTCAAAAAATGATACACTATGATTGAGTGAAAGCGTAATTTTCATAGAAATTTGATTTAAGAAAGGAAGTGTAAATAGATGTTGAATACAGACGATACCGTGACGATTTATGACGTTGCGCGTGAAGCTGGTGTGTCAATGGCTACAGTCAGTCGTGTAGTCAATGGTAATAAAAATGTCAAGGAAAACACTCGTAAAAAAGTGTTAGAGGTGATTGATCGATTAGATTATCGCCCAAATGCTGTTGCGCGTGGTTTGGCAAGTAAAAAAACGACAACTGTGGGGGTAGTGATTCCAAATATTGCCAATGCCTATTTTGCAACCTTGGCTAAGGGGATTGATGACATTGCTGATATGTATAAGTATAATATCGTATTGGCAAACAGTGATGAAAATGACGAGAAAGAAATTAATGTTGTTAATACATTGTTTTCTAAGCAAGTCGATGGTATTATCTTCATGGGCTATCATCTGACAGATAAGATTCGTGCAGAATTTTCACGTTCGCGCACTCCGATTGTATTAGCAGGTACTGTCGATTTGGAACACCAATTGCCAAGTGTCAATATTGACTACGCAGCTGCAAGTAGTGATGCAGTAAAATTGCTTGCTAAAAATAACAAAAAAATCGCCTTTGTTTCAGGTCCATTGGTTGATGACATCAATGGGAAAGTTCGTTTTTCTGGTTACAAAGAAGGACTCCAAGCGAATGGTTTAGAGTTTAATGAAGGTCTTGTCTTTGAATCAAAATACAAATATGAAGAAGGCTATGTCTTGGCGGAACGTGTCTTGAATGCGGGAGCAACTGCAGCATATATTGCTGAAGATGAAATCGCTGCCGGTTTGTTAAATGGTATTAGTGATCGTGGTATAAAAGTTCCTGAAGAATTTGAAATCATTACAAGTGATGATTCACAGGTAACAAAATATACTCGTCCAAATCTGACGTCCATCAATCAACCGATTTACGATATCGGTGCAATTGCCATGCGTATGTTGACAAAAATTATGCACAAGGAAGAATTGGATAATCGCGAAGTTATCTTGAATCATGGTATCAAGGAACGTAAATCTACAAAATAAGGATTCAGAAGTCGAACTAATCAGTCGGCTTCTTTTTACTTTTTCAGAAAATTGGTAAGGGATTTCCCTATCTGTTTACGGTTTCACTATTTGAAAAAGTAGTGTATAATACATATATGAGTACAAAGAAATTAGTCATAAACATGTTAAGTTCTAGCGAAAAAGTAAAGGGACAAGGGGTATCAGGGGCCTATAGAGAGCTGATGCACTTATTGCGTGAACGTGGAACAATTAAGCTAGACATTCAAGAAAAACTATTTGTTAAGGCGGATGTAACCCATTACCATACCATCGATCCCATCTTTTTTTTGACAACATTTTTCAAGAAAAGAACAGGGCGACGAGTTGGTTATGTGCATTTTCTTCCTGATACTCTTGAAGGTAGCTTACAAATTCCACGTTTTCTTGATCCTCTTGTATCTTGGTATGTGATTACCTTTTATAATCGTATGGACCAGTTAGTGGTCGTCAATCCGAGTTTCATAGATGATTTAGTGGAGTATGGGATTTCACGCGATAAAATAACTTATTTACCAAACTTTGTAAATCGTGATCAGTGGCATCCTCTTTCTACAGAAGAAGTGCAAGATGTTCGAAAACACTACGCAATTTCTCCAGATCAATTTGTTGTATTAGGTGCAGGGCAAGTGCAGAGACGAAAAGGAATTGATGACTTTGCACAATTAGCAAGAGAATGTCCAGATGTGACCTTTGTTTGGGCAGGTGGTTTTTCATTTGGTAATATGACTAATGGACATGCAGAATATAAAAAATTAATGGAGCAGCCTCCTAAAAATCTCGTTTTCACAGGGATTGTTGAAGCAGAAGAAATGCTAAAATTGTATAACATGGCTGATGTTTTCTTTTTACCTAGTTATAGTGAATTGTTCCCAATGACGATTTTAGAAGCAGCCAGTTGTGGTACAGCCATCATGTTGCGAGACATTGATTTGTACAAGGTTATTCTCGAGGGAATGTATTTGCCAGTAAAAAATATGTATGAAATGAAAACGGCTATAGAAACGTTGCAGAATCAACCAAATCAGCTTATTGAATTGACAAATAAAGCGAGAGAAATTTCTAACTATTATTCTCCGGAATCCTTGCTTGAAAAGTGGCTTGCCTTTTACCAAGAGCAGGCTGATTTAGCTAAATCATAATACATAAAATAGGAGAAAGCATGCGGATTGGATTATTTACAGACACCTATTTTCCACAAGTTTCGGGTGTGGCAACTTCGATTCGAACTCTCAAAACTGAGCTTGAAAAATTAGGTCATACAGTATTTATTTTTACCACAACAGATGAGGGTGTCAATCGCTACGAGGATTGGGATATTATACGTATCCCAAGTGTTCCATTTTTCGCATTTAAAGACCGGCGAGTAGCCTATGCTGGTTTTAAAGATGCCTTAAAGATAGCTAGTCGCTATAGATTGGACTTGGTTCACACCCATACAGAATTTACCTTAGGTATTCTAGGTAAGATGGTTGCAAAAGAACTACAAGTTCCTGTTGTGCATACCTATCATACTCAATATGAGGATTATGTACACTATATCGCTAAGGGACGGTTGATTCGTCCTGGAATGATAAAATATTTTGCTCGCTCGTTCCTGCATGATTTGGACGGTGTGATTTGTCCGAGTGAAATTGTTGAGGAACTATTAGTACGATACAATGTTCCTATTTCAAAAAGGGTCATACCAACAGGGATTGACTTGGCAAAATTTGATCGCCCTGAAATCTGTCCTTCGGACATTGAGGAATTAAGGGAACAACTGGGCATTGGACCAGATGAAACCATGTTACTCAGCCTATCTCGTATCTCACATGAAAAGAATATTCAGGCTGTTATTAAAGCAATGCCGAACATTTTGGCGGACAATCCAAAGGTAAAACTAGTTATTGTTGGTGGTGGGCCATATGAGACAGCTTTGCAGGATATGATTGTTGAATTGGGACTGACAGATTCTGTTCAGATGACGGGAATGGTTGCACCAAGTGATACAGCTCTGTATTATAAAGCTGCCGATTTCTTTATTTCGGCTTCAACGAGTGAGACCCAAGGGTTGACCTTCTTAGAGAGCTTGGCAACGGGAACCCCCATTATCGCTCACTCGAATCCCTATTTGTCTAATGTTATCACTGATAAGATGTTTGGAACGCTATTTTTACATGAAGAGGAACTTTCAGATGCGGTCATTGAAGCAATTGTCATGACCCCTCCTATGAATCCTCATGTTTTGGAAAAAAAATTATATGAAATTTCCGCGACTAATTTCGGACGCAGAGTGTTTGAATACTATCTCGATTTGAAAATTTCATATGATTTCAGAAAAAATCATACAAATCAAGATAGTGTGGCTGAAGTATTGTTAAAAGAAGCCATTTATTTACCACGAAAAGCAGTAGTCAAATCTACAGATACTACAGCAAGGATGCTAAAAAAATCTGTTGAACAGGTGAAGTCTATTCGGAATTTCTTTGATTAATTTGGAGGGTTCAAATGGAAAGTTTACAAAAGAAAAGTTGGAAGAGTCTGGCTGTAGTAGCCCTTATTATACTATTCATGTATGCAGGTATTTACCTGATTGCCTTTCATCTGATTAGTGACACCATGCTTTCTAAGGAGCTGGTGGTCGGTAATATATTGCTCTATACTCCCATTGTGTTGTTCCTAACGGGTCTTCTTTATGGATTTTTTAACGGCTTCTCTCCTAGCCTTCTTGCCTTGGTTTTACTGCTTTATCCTGTAACCATCTTTTTCTTTAAGGAATGGATTATTCTCTATCATATTGTCTACACCTTATGTGCTCTGATTGGAAATGGGATAGGAGCTCTGCTATTTACACAAAAGAAGAAAATGAAGAAAAATCCTTGAAAAATCAGGAAATCCTGTTATAATAGCTGTTAGAGACTTATCAATTCTAGGAAATCTTTGAGAGAGTGGGCGGTTGGTGAAAGTGCACAGAGGATAGAATTGACACTACTCGGTATGATTTTATGCAAACATAAAAGGGTGGTTCCCTTATCGCCAACCATGAGGTCTATGACACATTTTTGTCGTAGATAAATGAAGGTGGAACCACGTTACGACGTCCTTTTGCAAGGACGTCGTATTTTCTTTTTTGACAAAACAAGGAGATGAAGTTGACCAGCATTCCATAAGAAACGATTGACCGTTGCCTAGCCATTCGCAAGGCTTACAGAGAATTGGAAGTCAAGTACCACGATAAAGAGTGGTCCATTGAGGAGTGAAACAGTCTGGGCATAGACTGTTTCAGCTCAACAACTTAAAATAAAGAATTGTTGACCAACGATATTGGTAACATGAACCGTCTAATTATGACCAAGCAGGGCCGTTACTATGATGAAACACCCTATAGCTTAGAGCATAAAATGGCTGAAAATATCTGGTGGTTGATTGAACTGGCTGACCGCCTGGATATTGATATTCAAAAAGAAATGGAAACCTTTTTAACTCAGAAAGAGGAGTTATTGGGGATTAAAAAATAAATAAAAAAATAGAAAGGACTAGGGTCTCTGTATTTGGTTGAACTGAATACGGGCTACGGACTGGGCCAAAAAGATAAACGAGAACTAGACGCTTGCGTCGTCGTTTTGTTTCCTATTTTGTCTGTGTCCGCTTAACACCCTTTATATCTTATATTATGATTAACATTACTTTCCCAGATGGTGCTGTTCGTGAGTACCAAGCTGGTGTGACTACTTTTGAAATTGCGGAGAGCATCAGCAAGTCTTTGGCGAAAAAGGCTCTTGCTGGTAAGTTTAATGGTAAATTGATTGACACAACTCGTGCCATTGAAGAGGAAGGTACGCTTGAAATCGTAACGCCCGATCATGAGGATGCCTTGGACATCTTGCGTCACTCAGCTGCCCACTTGTTTGCCCAGGCGTCTCGGCGTCTTTTCCCTGAAATCAAGTTGGGGGTTGGTCCAGCTATTCAGGATGGTTTCTACTATGATACGGACAATGCGGCTGGTCAGATTTCAAATGATGACCTGCCACGCATTCAGGAAGAAATGATGAAGATTGTCAAGGAAAACTTCCCTTCAGAACGTCGTGAGGTGACTAAGGAAGAAGCTCTTGAAATTTTCAAAAATGATCCATACAAGTTGGAATTGATTCAGGAACATTCTGATGATGAGGGCGGTTTGACCATTTATACCCAGGGTGAATACGTTGACCTCTGCCGTGGCCCACACGTTCCGTCAACAGGCCGTATCCAGATTTTTGAATTGCTCAACGTGGCTGGTGCATACTGGCGTGGTAAGAGCGAAAATCCAATGATGCAACGTGTGTATGGTACAGCTTGGTTTGACAAAAAAGATCTCAAAGCATACCTGCAAATGCGTGAAGAGGCCAAAGAACGTGACCACCGTAAACTTGGTAAGGAATTGGATCTTTTCATGATTAGCCAAGAAGTTGGTCAAGGTTTGCCATTCTGGTTGCCAAATGGAGCGACTATCCGTCGTACCTTGGAGCGTTACATCACAGACAAGGAATTGGCTTCAGGTTACCAGCATGTTTATACGCCACCTTTGGCTTCTGTCGAACTCTACAAGACCTCAGGTCACTGGGATCATTATTCAGAAGACATGTTTCCAACTATGGACATGGGTGACGGTGAGGAGTTTGTGCTTCGTCCGATGAACTGTCCGCACCACATTCAAGTTTATAAAAATCATGTGCGTTCTTACCGCGAATTGCCAGTGCGTATCGCTGAGCTTGGGATGATGCACCGCTATGAGAAATCTGGTGCTCTTACAGGTTTGCAACGGGTACGTGAGATGACTCTTAACGACGGTCATATTTTCGTGACACCTGAGCAAATCCAAGAAGAGTTCAAAAAAGCACTTCAGTTGATTATCGAAGTGTACGCAGATTTCAACTTAAACGACTACCGTTTCCGTCTGTCATATCGTGACCCAGAGGACAAAGAGAAGTACTATGACAACGATGAGATGTGGGAAAATGCCCAGCGTATGTTGAAAGATGCTATGGATGAAATGGGCGTGGACTACTTCGAGGCAGAGGGGGAAGCAGCCTTTTACGGTCCAAAATTAGATATCCAGGTGAGAACTGCCTTAGGTAATGAGGAGACACTGTCAACCATTCAGTTGGACTTCCTCTTGCCAGAACGTTTTGCTTTGACCTACATTGGTGCTGATGGTGAAGAACACCGCCCAGTTATGATTCACCGTGGTGTTATCTCAACTATGGAACGCTTCACAGCCATTTTGATTGAAACCTACAAGGGCGCCTTCCCAACTTGGTTAGCTCCAACCCAAGTGACTATGATTCCAATCTCTGTGGAAGCTCACTTGGATTACGCTTGGAAGGTTGCAAAAGAATTGCAAGACCGTGGTGTTCGCGTACACGTAGATGAACGTAACGAGAAGATGCAGTACAAGATTCGTCAGAGTCAGACCAGCAAGATTCCATACCAGCTCATCGTTGGTGACAAGGAAATGGAAGATAATGCTGTCAACGTTCGACGCTACGGAAGTAAGGCAACGCAAACTCAGTCTGTTGCAGAATTTGTGGACCATATCCTAGCAGATATTGCTCGTAAGTCAAGACCAGCTGAAGAAGAATAAATAAAGCAAGAAGTCCGAATGGGCTTCTTTTTTGACAGCAAAAAAATCCCAACCAACTGGCTGGGAGAAATCTTACTCTATGCTGCTCGCCCAAGACTTAGCCACATAACGTGACAGACTTGAAATGGCAAAATTGATAACAAAGTAGATGAGAGCAACCATGAGGTAAAGGGCAAAAACTTGTTCTGCCTCAAAGTAGCGTCCCATGAGGATTTGACTAGAACCAAAGAGTTCTTGCAGGGCGATAACGGAATAGAGAAAACTAGTGTCCTTGATGACCGTTACAATCTGCGAGATGATGGCTGGCAGCATTTTGCGAATAGCCTGAGGCATAATGATATAGACCATGATTTGTACAGGGGTAAAACCCTGTGACAAACCAGCTTCGGTCTGGCCCGGTCCGATGGCGTTTAGACCACCGCGGATAATCTCGGCCATGGCTGCCGTGGTAAAAATAGTAAAAGCAGTAATACCAGCAGGCGTTGACTTCATTTGGAAGACTAGGAAAACTGTGAAAATCCACAGCAAGTTTGGGACATTACGCACAAATTCAATATAGATGGTTGCAATCCACTTGAAAATTGGATTTTTCCCATTACGCATGATGGCTAAAACCATTCCGAAAAGAATGGATAGGATTACCGAAATACTTGAAATATAGACTGTTAACTTCAAACCACTCCACAAGAGTTGGAAGGTTGAAGGTTTGAGTAATTCTAAAACATAATTCATCGTTCAACCTCCTTTTAGTGTGAAAAGGCTGACTTATTCTTTTCCTCAATGCGTCGGCCCCAGCTTGCAACAGGGAAGCACATGATGAAGTAAAGGAAAGCAGCACCAGCAAAGGCTGGGATGTAGTTAGCATTCATGGCAGACCAAGATTTTGTCATAAACATAATATCAGCTCCTGAGATGATGGCAACAGTGGCAGTATTCTTAATCAAGTTCACGACTTGGTTGGTCAAAGGTGGCAGAATGGTCGGAATGGCCTGTGGCAAAATGATAATCCACATGGTTTCAGCTTGAGTAAATCCTTGTGAAAGTGCAGCTTCTGTTTGACCAGTTGGCACAGCTTCAATCCCTGCACGAATGACCTCTGCAATATAGGCACCGTGATAGAGTCCCACGCAGATAACAGCTGTCCAGTAGATGGACGGCATGAGAACATAATTTGAAATCAGCGGAAGTCCATAATAAACAATCATGAACTGAACCAAAAGCGGCGTATTCTGATAGTATTCAACATAGACACGTGCGATGATTTTTAAAACTTTATTTTTACTTGAAGAGAGACTACCAAAGACAATTCCTAAAAACATGGCCATGATAAAGGCTCCGACAGAAATGGCTAAGGTAAAGAGAAATCCTTGGAAAAAAGTTGGAAAATCCTTGAAATAACCGACCCAATTCTCCCAAGCGTAAGGACTAGTTGTTAAAACTGTCATATTGTTCACCTTTCTATTCGTCAGTTTCTGTGACTGGTTCTAGACCATTGGCATCATAGAGGGCCTGAAGACTACCATCGGAAGTCCATTTTTCAACAAGGCTGTTTAAGTAGTTGTTAAGGTCTTTGTTAGATAATTTAGTAACAATTCCATAATCAGAAGCTGAGAAGCTAAAGTCCATTAGTTCTGATTTTGAGCCAATGTAACCGGATAGAATGGATTGGTCAACAGAGAAGGCATCAGTTCTATGTGCTCTAAGGGATACGGAGAGTTCCGGATAGGAACCGAGTTCAGCAAAGTTTACTGCAATGCCATACTTATCTGCCAATTCAGAGATGAGGGTACGTGTAATCGAACCCTGAGCTACTCCGATTGTCTTTCCATTTAGATCGGTAAAGGTCTTAATTCCACTATCCTTATTGACCAAGAAGCCAACGGCATCTGTGTAGTAAGGAGTTGTGAAATTGTAGAGTAACTTGCGTTCTTCTGTGATGGTGAAGGTTGCGATGACCAAATCCACTTGACCATTATCGAGAAGTGGTCCACGTGTTTGGGCAGTAACCGGAGTGAATTCAATATCTACACCTAATTCTTCTGCGATTTTGCGAGCAATGTCAATCTCCAATCCTTCAAACTCACCAGAATCTGGGTTCTTGTAGCCAAAGTTTGGAACATCCTGTTTGACACCAACTCGGAGAACACCTCTCTCGATTATTGCCTGAACTTGGTCACTGTTCGATAATTCTGTAGTGGTATCTGTTTGCGGAATGGGCTGTTTAACTACTAATAGGAGTATGGCTACTAGGACTAGTAGTGGAAATGTCAGAAAGAGAGTACGATTCTTCTTTTTCATAGGTACCTCCTATAACTTTACCTTATCAGATTCGTGGTTGATGATCTTACTGAGGAATTGCTTAGCTCTTGGTTCGGTTGGGTTTTCAAAGAATCCATTGACATCGGTCGTGTCTACCAAAACCTCTCCCTCAGCCATAAAGATAATACGGTCAGCAACCTCACGTGCAAAGCTCATTTCATGCGTTACAACAATCATGTTCATCCCATCTCGCGCTAATTTTTGCATTACCGCTAAAACATCACCGATGGTTTCTGGATCGAGGGCAGAAGTTGGTTCATCAAGCAACAAAAGTTCAGGTTGCATAGCCAATCCACGTGCAATTGCGACACGTTGTTTTTGTCCGCCAGATAGCATAGCAGGATAGGAATCTTTTCTATCCCAAAGGTTAACAAACTCGAGGTATTTTTGAGCAGTTTTTTCAGCAGTTGCCTTATCAATACCTAAGACCTTTGTCGGAGCTAGGGTAACATTTTCTAAAACTGTCTTGTGTGGATAGAGATTAAAATGCTGGAAGACCATACCAACTTCTTTACGTAAGGCAACTAATTCTTTGATGGACGTAGAAGAAATATCATGACCATTGACGACCAATTGACCTTCATCGATTGCTTCTAAACCAATGATAGTTCGGATGAGTGTCGATTTTCCTGAACCAGATGGTCCGAGCAATACGACAACCTGTCCAGGTTCAAATTCCAAGTTTATATTGCGTAAGGCGTGGTAGTCGCCGTAGTATTTATTTACATTTTTAAAATCTACTAATGCCATAAGTGTCTCCTTCAAGAAAAAATAGGGTATTAGCATCATATCATTGCAATCATTAAATGTCAAGTAAATTCAGACAATTTAATAATTAGCATGTCATAAAATGCAACATAAGATTATGTGCACATCTTGTAAAATGAAATTTTTAAATAAGTTTGATATAATAGATAAAAGATAATAAAGGTAATAAAAAATGAAGAAAATTTTAATTGTTGATGATGAGAAACCAATCTCGGATATTATTAAGTTCAATATGACACGTGAAGGATATGAGGTAGTCACTGCGTTTGATGGACGTGAGGCGCTTGATATTTTTGAAGCAGAGTTTCCAGATATTGTTATTTTAGATTTAATGCTTCCAGAAATAGATGGATTAGAAGTAGCACGGACGATTCGAAAAACAAGTAATGTTCCTATTTTAATGTTGTCAGCTAAAGATAGTGAGTTTGATAAAGTTATTGGGCTTGAAATTGGTGCGGATGACTATGTGACAAAGCCATTCTCAAACCGTGAATTACAGGCGCGTGTAAAAGCTCTTCTTCGTCGAAGTGAATTGGCTGAGACGCAAGGAGCAGTTGAATCATCTGGTACTCCAGAATTGGTAATCGGTGATTTGGTAATTGTTCCAGATGCTTTTGTAGCTAAGAAACATGGAAAAGAACTTGAACTAACACACCGTGAATTTGAATTATTGTATCATTTGGCCAAGCACATTGGGCAAGTCATGACGCGAGAGCATCTACTTGAGACTGTTTGGGGATATGATTATTTTGGAGATGTACGTACTGTGGACGTGACGGTTCGACGCTTGCGCGAAAAAATTGAAGACACTCCAAGTCGTCCGGAATACATCTTGACGCGCAGGGGAGTAGGTTATTTTATAAAAGCTTATGATTAATCAATTACGCTATCTAATTACAACAGCTGAATTTTGGTTTGTTGTTATTTTGGTCGGCTTTCTAATTGCGTTGACAGTATTGTTGATAGAAAACTATCGTGACAATAAGCAGATTCAATTACTCAATAAAAAAGTTGGCGCCTTGATAGATGGTAATTACTCTGATGTATTGGATTTGCGAGGAAGTCCAGAGATTACTGAAATGGCAAATTCACTGAATGATTTGTCAGAAGTAATCCGTTTAACGCACGATCACCTAGAACAAGAAAAAATCCGGCTCAGTTCCATTCTTTCTTACATGAGTGATGGAGTCATTGCTACAGATCGTATTGGCCGAATTATCATGGTCAATGATATGGCGCAGAAACAACTGGGGTTAAAAGATCATGAACAGGAGCAATATTTTTTACTTGATGTTCTAGAACTTCAAGACCAATATAGTCTGCGGGAGTTGTTATCTCAAACACCTGAAATCGTCTTAGAAAAAGTTAATGAGAATCAAGAATTATTGACCTTACGAGCTAATTTTGCAACGATTAGGAGTGAAAGTGGGCTCATATCAGGGTTGGTTGTTGTCCTACATGATATGACGGAGCAGGCCAAGGAGGAACGTGAGCGCAGACTGTTTGTTTCTAATGTCAGTCACGAATTGCGTACACCGTTGACCTCGGTTAAATCATATTTGGAAGCCTTGGATGAGGGAGCTCTGACCGAATCGGTTGCCCCAAGTTTTGTCAAGGTATCCTTAGATGAAACCAACCGGATGATGCGGATGATTACAGATCTTTTAAGTTTATCTCGCATTGATAATCAGGTTGGAGAGATGGATGTAGAGTTAATCAATTTTACAGCCTTTATCACTTTTATCTTGAATCGCTTTGATCAGATGAAGAATTCTGATGTTGGTAAGACCTACGCTATTATTCGTGATTACCAGATTAGTCCAATTTGGGTTGAAATTGATACCGATAAGATGACGCAGGTACTGGATAATATTTTGAATAATGCTATCAAGTATTCTCCAGATGGGGGAAACATTACCTTTAGTATGAAAACGACAGATAGTCAGCTTATTCTTTCTATTTCAGATGGAGGTTTGGGAATTCCTAAAGCTGATTTACCTAAAATATTTGACCGTTTCTATCGAGTTGATAAAGCGCGTTCGAGAGCCCAAGGAGGCACAGGTTTAGGTTTGGCGATTGCAAAAGAGATTGTAAAGCAACACAAAGGTTTCATTTGGGCTAAAAGTGAGTATGGACATGGTTCGACATTTACGATTGTCTTACCATATAGTAAGGATATTGCACTGGATGAGTGGGAAGAGGTTGCTGAGGAAGAATAGGGGAGTATGATCGGAACTGGTTTTAATTATAGTATTTTAGCATCCGGGTCTAGTGGAAATTGTTTTTATTTGGAAACGGATAAAAAGAAAATTTTAGTGGATGCAGGTTTATCGGGGAAAAAAATCACTAGTCTTTTGGCAGAAATTGACCGAAAACCAGATGATATTGATGCCATTTTAGTCACCCATGAACATAGCGATCATATCCATGGTATAGGAGTGTTAGCTCGTAAATATGGTATGGATATTTATGCCAATGAATTGACCTGGCAGGCAATGGAAAGCAAGCTGGGCAAAATTGATGTCGCCCAAAAACACATTTTTGAATTGGGCTCAATGAAAACTTTTGGAGACCTGGATATTGAGTCATTTGGTGTCAGCCACGATGCTGCTTGTCCGCAGTTCTACCGCTTTATGAAAGATGATAAATCCTTTGTTATGTTGACGGATACTGGTTATGTTAGTGACCGAATGGTGGGTATTGTGGAAAATGCAGATGCCTATTTGATTGAATCCAATCATGATGTTGAAATCCTTCGTTCGGGTTCTTATTCTTGGAATTTGAAGCAACGGATTTTGTCGGATAAAGGGCATCTTTGTAACGAAGATGGTGCAGATGCCATGATTCGTTCGCTCGGAAATCGGACCAATAAGATTTACCTAGGGCATCTATCAAAGGAAAATAATATCAAGGAACTGGCACATATGACTATGGTTAACCAATTGGCACAAGCTGATTTAGGTGTTGGTACAGATTTTCAAATTTATGATACTTCGCCAGATACGGCGACTGTATTGACCAAGATTTGATAGATAGAAAGATCCGTAAAAGGTCGTGTTCGCACGGCTTTTTTTGTTTTTTTGCGATGAAGTGAAAAGAGGAGAAATGATATAATAATTCGCGTTATTATTTCAAATTTATTCACTGTTACTAGTAGAATTGAAAAGACTTATTATTGGAGACGATTTTATTGTGGAGGAAGATTATTGTATGGAGAAAATATTTCTTGAAAGGGAGGCTAAGGCTAAAAATTATGATTTTCCTGTGGTATAATAAGAAGAATATTTCTAGAATGAGGTTTGTCTTTTGAAAAAAAAGAATCATCAATCAACTGGTAATGCAAGAAATATGATTCCAATGCGATTAAATATTTTATTTGGAGTCGTCATTTTATTATTTACAGTGCTGATTGTTCGGTTGGCAGATATGCAGATTGTGAATCATGATTTTTATAGTAATAAATTAGCAACTGCTAGTCAGAAAGTAGTCACTAAAAGTTCTGTTCGAGGACTGATTTACGATGCCAAAGGAAAGCCTTTGGTTGAAAATCAGATACAACAAGTAGTGTCCTTTACGCGCTCCAATAAAATGACTGCTGAGGAAATGAAGCAGGTTGCTAAAAATTTACTTCAATGGGTCACAGTTTCGGATGTCAGTGTTTCAGATCGGGATAAAGCTGACTACTATTTGGCAGATCAAGCAGTCTACCAGGAAGTGCTAAATAAACTTCCTAAAGAGCAACGATTCGATGCAGATGGCAATTATTTAAGTGAATCAGAAATCTATACAAATGCTGTTGCTAGTTTAACGCCTGAACAGTTAAACTACTCTGATGAAGAGTTGAAAGCAATTGAACTATTTACGCAGATGAATGCTGCATCTTATTTTGAAACAGTCAATCTTGTCACAGACAGCCTTACCGCTGAGCAGGTGGCTTTGATTGTAGCGAATTCTGATCAACTTGAAGGAATTTCAACTACAAATAACTGGCAACGGAGTATTTTAGATACCTCATTAAGCTCGATTATAGGGACTGTAACAAGCGAACAAGCAGGTTTACCAGCTGAGGATGCCGATTATTATTTGTCAAAAGGATATTCTGCGAATGACCGCGTGGGAACTGCCTATCTTGAAAAACAGTATGAAGAAGTCTTGCAGGGTCAACGTGAGAAGAAAGAAATTAATTTAGACAGAAATGGTAACGTCGAGAGTATTGAAACCATTCAAGAAGGACAACAGGGAAACAATATTAAGTTGACCATTGACTTGGCCTTTCAAGATGGCGTCAATGCGATTCTAAAAAAATATTTTGAGAGTGAGTTGTCAACGGGAAGTGCACTGTATTCGGAAGGTGTTTATGCAGTTGCATTAAATCCTTCTACAGGTGCAGTGCTTGCTATGTCTGGATATAGTCACGAAAAAGGCTCAAGTACCATTACCGAAGATGCTCTTGGAACGATTACGAGTGTCTTTACACCTGGTTCAATTGTCAAAGGTGCTACGATTAGTTCTGGATGGGAAAATGGGGTTATCAGTGGTAACCAAGTACAATTAGATGAGCCGATATATTTTGCAGGTTCAGCTCCGATTACATCTTGGTACGGTGCTTACGTTAGTTTAAATATTGATGCTACTCAGGCTTTGGAACATTCATCAAACGCATATATGGTTAAGATTGCTTTGGGACTACTTGGGCAAACCTATTCTGCAAATATGTATTTGAATGATGGGGAAACTTTGACAAATGCCATGACAAAACTGCGGTCAACTTTTGCAGAATATGGTCTTGGTGCTTCTACAGGGATTGATCTTCCACTTGAATCCACTGGTTTTTTACCTGATGAATATAGCACAGCGAACTTCATTACCAACGCATTTGGTCAGTTCGACAACTATACACCAATGCAAATGGCACAGTATGTGTCAACAGTTGCCAATAAAGGAACTCGCATTTCACCACATTTGGTTGAAGGGATTTATGGCAATACGGACCAAGGTGGGCTTGGAGACCTGATTGAACCCGTTTCAGTAAAAGAGTTAAATCAGGTAAATATCTCTGAGGACGAAATGGCCATTCTTCGACAAGGGTTTTATCAAGTGGTAAATGGAAATGGTCAATTTAATACAGGTAGTGCAATTGGGCAAGGAGCAAGTGTGACAATCAGTGCGAAAACTGGTACGGCAGAAACTTATACAACAACTCCTTCAGGTGAAGTCGTAACAGCAGTAAATACAAACGTAGTGGCCTATGCACCGAGTGACAATCCCCAAATTGCTGTTTCGGTGGTGCTACCAAACTTAACAAATCAATCATCTATGACAACAAAAACGATTATGCGTGAAATAATCAACTTATACCAATCAATGTATCCCATGAACTAAGGAGGCCTATGCTCTACCCTACACCCATTGCAAAGCTAATTGATAGTTATTCTAAATTACCCGGTATTGGTATCAAAACTGCCACTCGTCTAGCATTTTATACAATTGGTATGGAGGATGATGTCGTTAATGAATTCGCCAAAAATTTATTGGCAGCCAAGCGAGATTTATCTTATTGCTCGATTTGTGGTAATCTGACAGACCAAGACCCTTGTGCTATTTGTCAGGACTCAACGAGAGATCAATCTACAATTTTGATTGTAGAGGATAGTCGGGATGTTACGGCTTTGGAAAATATTCAAGAATACCACGGTCTCTATCATATTTTACATGGCTTGATTTCGCCAATGAATGGTATCGGACCAGATGATATTAATTTGAAATCCCTCCTCACTCGTCTGATGGACAATGAGGTTACAGAAGTTATTGTGGCGACAAATGCAACTGCGGATGGTGAGGCGACTTCAATGTATATTTCTCGTGTGCTTAAACCTGCTGGAATAAAAGT